>OCJN01000075.1_pt1 | contig 59632 bp, 57 predicted proteins | sample 1480731 | NCBI WGS metagenome assembly OCJN01 (sample SAMN05301479, study PRJEB22388) | human skin metagenome | isolation source: Infant 1 DOL 23 skin | host: Homo sapiens | place: USA: Pittsburgh, Magee-Womens Hospital of UPMC | collected 2013/2014 | reverse complement strand
CACCGGCACAAGACTTACCGCGGGCTACAGATACACCACGTTAGGGGACGCAACCCATATGCGTGCGGCTAAGGCAGGCGCTTGTTGCCGGGGACGGGTAATGGTCGTCTAAGTAAGAAATTTGCTATCAGCGCGAGCGTCTTGCAGAGGCCAAAAAAGGTTCATTTGGAGGGCAAGAGGGGCCCTCAATTTGCCTTGGTGTCGAAAGTCACAATTTAGAAAACTCTTAATTGTTAAGTTTGCTTTTGGTCAAGGGATTGCTTCGCTGGAGGTGGCCGAGTGGTTGGTGTTTGTACTGGTTATGGCTTTAAAGGTTCTGTCTCTATTTGGAAATTGTTCGCTCAGGAGAGTTAAATCTCGACAATGTCAACGAAAGGTAACGAAGCGATAACAAACCTTATTTTGGTGTCGCGAATGGACATTGCTTGTGATGATTTCGTAACCTATTCGAGACATTGAGTTACCGCCCGAAAGGTGCTCAATCTAAACAGAAGAATTACAGCGCCGCATCTGGCCCTTCCTACTGAGGGGCCGAGTGGAGGAAATCCTAAAGGAATGGATTTCCAACGAACGCTAGTCCCCCAGGGTCAGAGCTTCCCCAACTTGGTGAAGTAGGCGCGCAGGAAGATTTGGAGTTTTATTCATGACACAGCACCGTCGTCAGGGCAGCAAGAACACCCGTCGCATCGCATCTACTGCAGCACTGGCTGCAACTGCAGCCGTCGTCGCGCCAGGCGTAGCCCAGGCAGCAGAGGTCGTTGTACCTAACACCGACTACCGCTTCGAGGTAGCAGGTCTGGAAAATGTTCCGAATATTGACCAGGTTCCGAACATCGACCACTACGTTCCATCCCTGGGTAAGGTTTCTAACCAGCAGAACAACAACTACGTAGCAGCTGGCCACAAGTCGGCCGCTCCGGCGCAGCAGTCCGTTGGTGAGAAAGCACTGGCTGCAGCCCGCTCCGTAATTGGCTCCCCGTACGTTTACGGCGCCGCAGGCCCGAATGCCTTTGACTGCTCCGGACTGACCAGCTGGGCTTATGCTCAGGCTGGCAAGCAGATTCCGCGTACCTCCCAGGCTCAGGCTTCTGGTGGTACCCCGGTATCTCTGGACCAGCTGCAGCCGGGTGACATCATCGCTTACTACGGTGGTGCTTCCCACGTCGGTATCTACACCGGACACGGCACCATCATTGACGCTCTTAACTCTGGCGTCCCAGTTCAGGAGCGCGACCTGAACTACATGCCGATTCACTCCGCAGTTCGCTTCTAAGAGGTAGCGGATCGAGCCCTCCCCGTCGCGGGGAGGGCTTTGTCGTGCATCAGGGGATAAAACCCGCTATAGTTAGTACGATTTTTAAAAACTTCTAAGTCTAAGGGTCCTTAAGTGTCTAAACGAGTACTTCCTGCAGCTGCGCTTGTGGCAGCTCTTGCTGTTACGTCGGTTTCAGGGATTTCGCAGGTGGTCGCCCAAGAGGCGGCTCCGCAACAGGAATCCGGCGCGGAAGATGTAGACGCCCTGGTTGAGCGCGTTGGCGAGGTTGCGCGAAAAGTCTCCGCCAAGAACGAAGAAGTAAAAGAGCTAGAAATTAAGCTCGAGGAGAAGAAGGCCGAGGTTTCGGTCTCTGAACGTGCGGCTGCTGAGGCCCAGAGTCGTGCGGAGGATGCGAAGGGTGACGTGTCCACGCAGCAGAGCAGGGTTAACGGAATTGCGCAGTCGCGCTACCGTGGGGATTCGCGATCCGCAGTGTCTGGTGCACTGGCTGCAGAAGACCCTTCGGACGCAGTAGAGCGAATGGGCTACCTTGGTGCGCTATCCCGCAAGGCCCAGCGCACCCTCGATGAAAAGGCCAATGCTGCATCCCTGGCAGAAGAGGAAAAACACAAGGCTGGAGACGCCGCAGCTAAGGTCCGCGAGGAAAAGAAGGCGCTCGAAGAGCAGCGTGAGGAGCTTCTCAAGGAAAAGGAGGAGCTGGAAAAGCAGCAAAAGGACATCGAGAAACAAGTTGACGCTCTCGATGAACGGCAGCGCGAGGCCTGGGAGGGCCAGTTCGGTGGTTCCGATAAGCCAGATATGGATTTAGGTGAGGTCGCAGACGGCGCAGCTTCTGCTGCCTTGTCGAAGCTGGGTTCGCCTTATGGCTGGGGTGCGGCAGGCCCAGATCAATTCGACTGTTCTGGCCTTATGTTCTGGGCGTATCAACAGATCGGCAAGTCCATTCCACGTACGTCGCAGGCCCAGATTGCTGGCGGTACATCGGTGCCGCTAGAGGATCTGCAGCCGGGCGATATCGTGGGTTATTATCCTGGAGTGACGCACGTGGGAATGTACATTGGTAACGGCCAGGTGGTGCATGCTTCTACCTATGGCGTACCCGTCCAGGTAGTGCCGTTAAAGTCCATGCCGATTACTGGAACGGCTCGTTACTAAGTGGCCCGCGTTCTGCTGGTAACGAATGACTTTCCGCCAAAAATCGGTGGGATTCAGTCCTACCTGCGCGATTTCGTTGCAACGCTGGATCCGCGCGAGGTAGTTGTCTTTGCTTCTACTCAAGAGCCGCCGGCGGAATTCGATGCCGCGGCGGACTATAAGGTTATTCGCTGGCCTCGGCGAGTGATGTTGCCGACGCCGGCGACGGTGCGGCGCATGCAAGAGATCATTCGCGCGGAGAGTATCGACATTGTGTGGTTTGGTGCTGCAGCGCCATTGGCTTTGATGGGCAAGGCCGCAAAGGAGGCGGGGGCCACCCGGGTAGTCGCCACTACGCACGGTCACGAAGTGGGTTGGTCGATGGTGCCTGGCGCTAGGCAATGCCTGCGCCGCATCGGCGATTACGCTGACGTGATTACCTATATCTCCGACTACACTCTGCGTCGGTTGCGTCAGCCATTCGGACCGAACCCGCGTTGGGAGCACCTTCCGTCCGGGGTGAGCGTGGAAGGTTTGTCCCCGGCCACGCCGGAGCAGCGCGCAGCTGCCAAGGCAGAGTTCGGGATAAGCGGACCCACCATCGTATGCATTTCGCGGTTTGTCCCGCGCAAAGGCCAAGACCAACTACTGCGTGCCATGCCCTTGGTACGTGAGGAATTTCCGGACGCGCAGCTGCTTCTCATTGGGCGCGGGCGCTACCGCGTGGCCTTAGAACAGCTAGCGGATATGTATTGTCCCGATGCGGTGATCCAAGAGGCTGAAAGTATTGAAACAGCCTTGCATGCGGCGGATGTTTTTGCCATGCCGGCACGTACCCGTGGCGGCGGTCTGGATGTTGAGGGCTTGGGCATTGTCTATTTGGAGGCCCAAGCGTGCGGCCTGCCAGTTATCGCCGGGGATTCTGGCGGAGCGCCGGAAACGGTGACGGGGGAGACCGGGGTCATTGTCAAGGGCTCCTCTGTGCAGGAACTGGCTGAGGCGCTGAAAGCTTTGCTGGCTGATCCGCAGCGGAGGATGCGCATGGGGCAAGCAGGTCGTCGCCATGTGGAAGAACATTGGACTTGGCGGATTATGGGGCAGTGGTTGCGGCGTCTGCTGTCCTGATGTGACCCTAACCCGGTTGCCGGTATATTCTGTTATGCATGCTTAAGAATAACTCCGCCGATCTGACTATCGGCTTCGACGTCGGTGGCACCAACGTGCGCGGCGGAGTGATCACTCGGGAGGGTCAGATTCTCGCTAGCCGCACGGTTCCCACTTCCATGGACACCGAACAGCTAGAAGCAGATATTGTGGGCATCGTCGATGAGCTGCGCGCCGATTACGAGGTTGACGCCGTTGGACTTGCCTTGGCGGGATTTTTGGATCCTAAGTGTGAGGTAGTGCGTTTCGCCCCGCATCTTCCATGGCGCCATGCCAACGTGAGGGAATCCCTCTCACGGAAACTAGGCATGCATGTGCGCTTGGAGCACGATGCAAATTCCGCCGCTTGGGGTGAGTGGTGTTTTGGCGCCGGCCGCGGTGCGGAGGATTGGGTTTTCTTTGCAGTGGGTACCGGAATCGGTGCCACGCTGATGACGCATGACACGATTTACCGCGGTGCGTTTGGTACCGCCCCAGAATTTGGGCATATCGTGGTGGTCCCTAATGGTCGGCAGTGCTCCTGCGGCAAGCGTGGTTGTTTGGAACGTTATGCCTCTGGCACCGCATTGCCGGACACATGCGCTGATCTGCGCGGAAGTTATGAGACTACGCTGCCAGCTGAGCCCACAGGCAAAGAGATTACCCAGGCTGCGCGGCGTGGAGATCCGCTCGCCGTTGCAGTAATGGAAGATTTTAGCCGGTGGCTGGGCCAAGGCCTGTCCATTGTGGCCGATGTCCTCGATCCGGAACTCATCGTGCTTGGCGGTGGCGTATCCCAAGACGCGGACCTGTATCTGGAAGGCGCTGTCCAAGCTATGGGGCAAGATATTGTTGGTGCTGGGCATCGCCCCCTTGCCCGCGTTGCCACCGCCGAATTGGGCTCGGCAGCGGGTATGATTGGCGTAGCCGATTTGGCCCGCAGCGGCCGTTAGAACTAACAAAGGACGACCTGGCGATGGAAAACAAGTGGTACTGGGCTTTTAAGCACATTTTCTTCGGACCTGCCCTGCGTGTATGGAATCGTCCGTGGACCGAGGGCATAGAAAAAATCCCTGCTGAAGGACCCGCGATTTTGGTGTCGAACCACCAATCCGTGATGGATTCTTTCTTCTTTCCCTTGGTCTGCCCCCGTCAGATCACCTTTCCAGCTAAGTCGGAATACTTCACCACTCCGGGGCTTGTCGGCAGCATGCAAAAGTGGTTTTTCACCTCAGTAGGCCAGGTTCCCATTGAGCGCGATAGCGAGGACGCTGGCGACGCCGTTGTGCAAACCGCAGAAAGCATTTTATCCCGCGGCGACCTGTTCGGTATTTACCCCGAAGGCACTCGTTCCCCAGATGGTCGTGTATATAGGGGGCGCACCGGCATGGCTCGAATCGCCATGGAGACTAACCAGCCGGTATTCCCCATTGCGATGATCAATTCGCGCAAGGCGAATCCCATCGGTTCGTGGATTCCTCGTCCCTTCAAGGTCGGCGTGCGGGTGGGGGACGCCATCTGGCCGCATGAGTGGGCAAAGGAACGTGGGATGAACCCGTCTGAGCATGAGACCATCCGTGCCTTTACGGATTTTGTGATGCGTAATTTGGCCGAATTGAGCGAGCAGCCTTATGTTGATGTGTACGCCTCTGCTGTGAAGGCTTCACTCAAAGCCGGCCATGGTTACCCCGCCGGCGCAGAATACAAGGGGAGGTAATCACTATTCCCAAGGCCCGCTTAGCCTGGCCAGATACCGCTAAAGGCGTATCCATCATCGGCGTTGTGCTGCTGCACGTCACGCTGGTGGTTCCGGAAGGTGAGCTAACATGGTTAGCCGCCCTCAACGTATGGCTGGATCCGCTCCGCCTACCCTTGTTCTTTCTTGTATCCGGCTATTTCTCTACCAAGATTTTTCGCTATTCTTTCAGCGAGCTTTTTACTCGACGTCTGTGGTTTTTCCTCGTTCCCTACACGGTGTGGATGACCGTTGAACTGTGGACCAAGCGCATTGAGTACCACTGGGTATTTGGTGATCCTTATCTGCAGTTTACTGAGCTGCTGTATAACCTGCTTTTGGGGCACACTATGGCCTGGTTTATTCACGCGCTCATTGTGTTCAATTTATTTTTGTGGGCCGTTCGCAAATTGCCGGCGTGGGCGGGCATAGGCTTAAGCTTTGCGCCGCTGCTTTTCATCGCGTGGCAGGACCATTATTACTTCATCGGCAAAGCCATTATGTTCTTGCCCATCTTCGTCGGAGCGTCCTACTTGCGTGGGCCAATCACGCGGTTTGCCGACGCCGCCGAAGCACCCTTCAAAGGTATCTTCCGCATCGGGTCCCTGTGGGCCTATTGTGCGGCTATCCTCAGCTACATTGCAGGACTGTCCATCCGGCGTACCTGGAATGCCGTCGAGGGTGAGGTATCGGTGCAGTGGCCATTGCCAGGTGGGGATTTCCTCGGCCGAGGCGATTTGGATCTACTTATTCGCTTTGCAGAGCAGACACTCGTAACTCCAGCGGGCATCGTAGGTGCAGTCCTCATCAGCCATATTCCGGCGATTTCCGCTTTTGTAAAGTTCGTGGGCCGGCATACCCTGCCCATCTACTTGGCTCACCCGATCGGCATGACCCTGGGGTTTGGCTTCTTCATGGCCCACCGCGATTACGTGGTGAGCCTTGCCGGGCAATGGCCGCTGGAGAATACCTGGTTTTGGATCGGAATGTGCTTTTTCTACTCGGCCGCGGCATCGGTGGCCCTATGGGCGTTGGGGAAGGTCCCTATCCTTGGCTGGACGCTGGTTCCGCCGCGGATTGATAAGCGCCGGCCCGTCGTAGAGCCAATGGTAGCGAACAAAGAACCAGTAGAGCGGTAACGATGGCATAGTCGTTGCCCACGATGTGCTGCCACCATGCCCAGTTCAGCTCCTGGTCATTGGCATGGGGCACAAGCCAGTGACCGCGAGCCAGGAGTGCCAGCCACGTCAGCGCGGCGAGCACCCAGTGGCGCTGCGCTACTAGGAGCACTCCCGCTAGCACGAGCCAGGTGAAATGATGCGACCACGACACCGGCGAGCACAGCAGCGATACTGACGCGGCCAGTAGCATGAGGACTGCCTGGTTTTCGTGGGAGAGGCGCTCCATGGCAAACCATATGATGCCAACGACGAGGACAACAGCCACGAGCCACAGTGTTTCAGCATGGTCCGGGACTAGGCGGCTAAAGAATCCGCGCAGAGATTGGTTGGAGCTATAGGCTAGGCCGCCAATGCGGTTGGAATCCCGCAAGGTTTCGCTCCAGTACTGAATGGAGCTATGCGGATTGCAAGCAAAAGCGATGAGTCCTGCCGCGAGAAAGGCACCGAGTGCGCTGAAAAATGCGCGCCACTCGCGGCGGACGAAAAATACGGCGAGGAATACCGCAGGGGTGAGCTTGATAGCCATTGCGATACCGGTAAGCACGCCGCGGCCGCGGCCCGGGCGTAGCCAGAGAATATCTACTACTACCAGCGCGGTGAGCAAGATATTGACTTGGCCGAAGCTAAAAGTCTCCGTAATCGGCTCAGTAAGCATTGCAGCCAGGAGCGCCCAGCCTGCCCAGACGGGGCAGCCAATGGAGCGCAGAACGAGGGCTACACAGGCCCACAGCGCAAGGAAAGAGGCTATAGATACTAAGAGGCTCGCGGCGGTGAGGGGAATCCAGCTCAATGGGACAAAAAGCAGCGCCGCAAACGGCGGGTAGGTAAAGGGGAGAGAGACATCGCGATTGCTGCCGACGAGATAGTCTTTGGCGTATAGGTCGCTGCCAAAGCCGGCACCACCTTCGCGGTAAACGTCGAGGTCAATGTGGTAGTAGGTGGAGAAATGGCCGGAGAAAAGCTCCGGAATATCAATCAGCCACCAAAGGGCCACGAGGGCAGATAGGCACAAGGGAAATGCAGTAAACCACACAGATTTCTTCACGCCAGAAGTGTACAACCGTCTCTTTAAGGGGCCAATTTATCGCCTCCGACTAGGCGGCGCTAGGCTTGGGAGACGTGCGCTACTTCTATGACACCGAATTTATCGAAGATGGACAGACCATTGAATTGGTCTCCATCGGTATCGTCGGTGAGGATGGCAGCGAATACTACGCTGTGTCTACGGATTTTGATCCATCCAAGGCCAACTCTTGGGTAAAAGACAACGTATTGGCCAAGCTGCCGAGCCCACGGGATCCGGTGTGGAAGCCCTTGGAAACCATCCGCGCAGAGGTCTTTGAGTTCTTGACCCAAAGTTCCACGCCGGTTGAGCTATGGGCGTGGGTGGGCGCCTATGATCACGTGGTCTTGGCGCAGCTGTGGGGAGATATGGCCGGACTGCCAAAGCGCATGCCACGGTATACTCGCGAGCTAAAGCAGTATTGGGAGTTTGCGGGACGCCCTAGCCTGCCTGCTGTACCCAAGGGCAACCATGATGCGCTTGTCGACGCCCGCCATAACCTCGCCAAGTTCCGTGCCTGCGCCCAAGTGCTTCCGCTCTCTAAGGGCAATAGAATCAATATCTAGAATTTAACTAACGCGCTATAGGTCCTTAATGGTTAAATAGCAGTGTGAGTTGGACAGTAGATATTCCGCAAGGCGTTCTCCCGGACCTTCCACCATTGCCTGAGGGCATCGAGGAAGTCTTCCAAGACGTCATCAAGCGTGATGCAAAGCAGCAGCCAAGCTGGGATCCCTCCCAGGCCAATAACGTGCGCAAAATTCTCGAATCCGTGCCTCCTATCGTGGTTGCGCCCGAGATTGAAGCGCTCAAGAAGAAGCTGGCAGACGTTGCCCTAGGCAAGGCTTTTTTGCTGCAAGGCGGCGACTGTGCAGAAACGTTTGAGTCAAATACCGAGCCGCATATCCGTGGCAATGTGAAAACGCTGCTGCAGATGGCCGTGGTGTTGACCTATGGTGCCTCGGTTCCCGTGGTGAAACTGGGCCGCATCGCCGGCCAGTACGCCAAGCCGCGTTCCTCTGATACGGATTCTAACGGTCTGTTGAACTACCGCGGTGACATTGTCAATGGCGTGGAGCCAAGCGAGGAGGCGCGCCGTCACGACCCCGCCCGCATGATCCGCGCCTACGCAAACTCTTCGGCGGCAATGAACCTGGTACGTTCGCTAACCTCGTCTGGAACTGCGGATCTCTACCGCCTGCATGAGTGGAACCGTGAGTTCGTGCGTAAGTCTCGCGCTGGTGCCCGCTACCAGGACCTGGCCCGTGAGATCGAAAACGGTCTGAACTTTATGAATGCCTGCGGTGTGCACGATGACACCTTGCGCTCTGCCGATATCTACTGCTCGCACGAAGCATTGCTGAAGGACTACGAGCGCTCCATGCTGCGCTTGGGTCAGGATAATAATGGCGAAACCAAGCTCTACGATCTTTCTGCGCACCAAGTATGGATTGGTGAGCGCACCCGTGGGATCGAGGATTTTCACGTGAATTTCGCGGCGATGATTGGCAACCCAGTGGGGATTAAGCTGGGGCCGGGGGTAACCCCGGAGCAGGCCGTGGAGTACGCGGAAAGGCTCGACCCGAACCGCGAGCCAGGGCGCTTGACCATGATTTCGCGCATGGGCCACGATAAGGTCCGTAGCGTTCTTCCTGCCATCGTGAAGGCGGTGGAAGACTCCGGCCACAAGGTGGTCTGGCAGTCCGATCCGATGCACGGCAATACCTTCACCGCTTCTAATGGGTACAAGACTCGCCACTTTGACAAGATCGTGGACGAAGTCCAAGGCTTCTTTGAAGTTCACCGTGAACTGGGCACCCATCCTGGTGGCGTGCACCTCGAGTTCACCGGTGAAGACGTGACCGAGTGCCTGGGCGGCGCGGAGGATATCACGGACGTGGATCTGCCGGGCCGCTACGAGTCGGCCGTGGATCCGCGCCTGAATACGCAGCAGTCGCTAGAGCTGTCCTTCCTCATCGCGGAGATGCTGCGTAACTAAATCCACAGGTTCGGCGTCATGCCATAAAGCGAAGAACCGAACCACCACCCGCCGATCGCCACCGCGCCAACAGCAATCGCTACCACTAGTAGGAAAAGAACTAGTGAAAGCGGATTGCGGTTGGTCAGCGGACGCTCGGCGGGTTCTTCTTGTGCGCTGTGGACCGGTTGCTCAGGGACAGATGCCGCCACCGGTGGTGGCGCAGATGCAGCTGCCGGGGCAAACGGTTCGAGGGGGGACTCGGCCGTGGAATATGGCTGCGGCTGCGGTTGTGGCTGCGGCCCTGGAGCGGCCCCCGCCTGAGGCATATCCAGTTTTGTTTCAAAACTTAGGCGCTGCGGCGGGATGACTTTTGTCGGGCCACCGTCAAGATGTTCCGTTTCGTCCTGCGAGATGTTGCGGGTGGGCTCAAAGATTTCGGTGGCTCCTGTGCCAGAAAAATCCGTAGGAGCCTGTGCCGTGCGCGCCGCGGCAGCGTTCCTTGGCACGGGGATGGTCACGTCTGGGAGATCGAGCTCTCGGCAGACATCATCGAGCGCCTCGAGAAACTCGCCGGCGTCGGAGAAGCGCTCACGGGGATCACGGGCGGTGGCGGTGGCCACGAGGGCGTCGACAAGCTTGGGCAAACCAGAGATACGCGACGACGGCGCGGGGACGTCGGAATTTAAGCGGGCCGTGGCATGCGCCATGGGAGTATCGCCAGAGAAGGGAACGGTGCCGGTAAGCAGCTCGAAGAGGACGATACCGGCTGAATATACATCCGAGGCCGGGGTAATTTCCTCACCGGTTACTTGCTCTGGCGCAAGGTAGGACACGGTGCCCACAATCATGTTTGTCGTGGCTTCGGCATTGGTGGCGCGCACCAGCCCAAAATCGCCCACCTTTACTCGGTGGTGGGAGGTAATAAGCACATTATCGGGTTTGATGTCGCGGTGGATGAGCCCGGTGGAATGTACCTCCTCTAGGCCGCGGAGAATATTGCGCAGGGTAGAAGCGGCCGCCTGCACGGGGAAGGGGCCGCCTTCGGCCAAAAGCTCGCGTAACGTACCGCCATCGATGAGTTCCATGATGAGGTAAATGGGTTCGCCGTCGGCCGAAAAATCGTGAATAGCTACGAGGTTGGGATCCTGCAGCCGGGCCATGGCACGAGCCTCGCGGGAAAAGCGTTTGATAAAGACTGGGTCATCGGAATAGCGCTCATCCAGGACCTTCGCCGCTACCGCGCGCCCCAGCCGCATGTCCACGCAGCGATAGACGGTAGACATGCCTCCGCGGGCAATAGGGCGATCGATGCGGTAACGATTCTCCAGAACGTCACCAATTTCCAACCTAGTCATGTCTCCCAGTATGGCTGATCTTCTAGCCCGCGTTAAAGTAGAGGACGTGACTAACGCAGAAAAAACCCTCGATTCCTTGCTCGCTAAAGAAGAACTGCTCAGCATGCAGCAAGTGGCAGAAAAGCTAGACTTGCCTATTACGCGCGCTTATGACCTGCTGCAGGACCGAAAGTTCATTGCCTGGGATTCCCCGGAAGGAAAGCGCGTGCCGTTGGCTTTTTTCAATGACAAGGGTGTCATTGCAAAGCACGTGACCGCGGCAATTACTGTGCTGACGGACGGCGGTTATAAGGACCCCGAGATTTTCAAACACCTCTTTACTGAGGATGACTCGCTTCCGGGCCGCCCGATCGATGCCCTGCATGGCCACCTAGCCCGCGAGGTTATTCGGCGGGCACAGGCTGCCGCTTTTTAGCGACGCCTTCAAAGATCCACTGGGTGGCAAACCATGCCACCACGATCATGCCGATGACCCAGAACCAGTTGTAGAGCTGGTGATTGCCATCGCCGGAGAAGGAAACGCCAATAAACAAAGCCACGCCGGTGGTGAACTTGATAAGCCACAGCGGCGGGCGGAAAGTGCCCATCAAGGTAAAAATGGACGCGTAGTACCACGGCAATGTTACGGCATTGAAGACAAAAGCAACTTGGTACGCGGCAGCGGTGCCCATGATGGCATCGCGGTCGTCTTTGCGGCATAGCCACCACACCGCTACCAAGCCAATGAACATGCACGCCATTGCGATGCTGCGCAAAACGGCAAGGATGGCGTTATAGGCCGCATCCGGCATAAAGATCTGTACAGCAGGGAAGATGACATCGGTGGCCAAGGTTGGACCGGCCAGCGGATTAATCACCTTGGAGTTTCCACTGACTTGCGATAACCAGCCCCAAGACGTGCCGGAAGCCCAAGTGATGAGGGCTACCGCCGCGATAATCTCTGCCACCGCGACGATGCCGGATACAACGAAGATGGCAAGTAAACGCCACTTACCAGTGCCCTTTTGTGCGTAGTGGTGGAGCATCATCCACACGATAAACGGTGCGGCAATGACCGCAGTGGCCTTCATTGCCACGGCAGTGCCCACGAGGATGAGGGCAGCGTGGAAGCGCTTATGTAAAGCTGCTAACAAGCCGATAGATACAAGGCCTACCATGAGCGATTCATTATGCATACCGCCGATGAGATGCAAGATGATAACTGGGTTAGCTACGCCGAGCCACAGCGCTACCGCGGGATCCGCGCTGAGTTTCCGGGCGATGCGGGGAATTGACCAAGCGATGGCGATGAAACCTAGTAGCGAAAGAACCTTGTAGACCACCACACCGGCGGTGACGTTATCGCCCACCAAGCTGGTAACCAATTCTCCTATCCACAGATGAAGCGGGCCATAAGGAGTGGTGGTGTTGCGCCAATCCTGTGATACCTCGAGGAGGAAGGGGCCCGGGTTTACGGCGGCTCCTTCGCTATAAGGATCGAAGCCATCGCGAACCATCGCACCCTGCATCAGATAGGAATAGACGTCGCGGGAAGCCAGAGGTCCAGCCAATAACAGAGGAGCAACCCAGGCTATGAGGATGCGCTGAATGTCGTGCAAGCCGCCCTCGGGGCGGGGAGCTTTAAGCTGCGGGCGAATGATGCTGCGCCCAGCGAGCACCCACGCTGCGGCTAAGAGAAAAATTCCCACCCAGTACAGCGCGAGACCAAGGTTGCGCCCGTGCCCGTAGGACAAGAAACCAATATTGAGGGCCTCGAGGAGCCCTCCGCGGTTGCGGGTCGCGCCACCCGAAAAGGACGCGAGCAGCAAAACACAGGAGGCCGATAGCCCCAGCGGCAACGCGCGCGGAATGGGAAAAGAGTACGTCTTTGCCACGGGAAAACCTACTTGCGGCGAGCGGTGGCCTTGATAGCCAATTGCTCGAGGGTTTCGGTCACCGCGGGATCTACTCGTGCAGCGCGCAGGTGGCGCAGGCCGGATTGCGTCAAGGACTCGATGCGCCGTTCAATCTCTTCCGGTGCGCCGGAGTCAGCAATGATTTGTGCCAACCGCGATAGCTCTTGGGGATCAGAGGTGCGGCCGACGAGCTTGCGCAAAGTGGCAGCGGCCTGGGGATTAGATTCATCCGCACGCCGAAGCGCTAACGCCAAAAGCTCGGTGCGCTTGCCCTCGCGCAAATCATCACCAGCCGGTTTGCCGGTTATTGCGGGATCACCAAAGACGCCCAATTGATCGTCGCGCAGCTGGTAGGCAATGCCAATATCACGCCCGTAGCTGCGAAAGGCAGTGATGAGTTCCTCGCTCGCCCCGGCGATGGATGCCCCAAGGTGCAAAGGACGCTCAATGGTATAAGCAGCCGTTTTATAGCGGTTGACGGAATTGGCGAGCTCTACCGATTCGGAACCTGCTGCCTCCAAAGAGATATCCAAAAGCTGTCCGCCAATGACCTCAGTGCGCATGCCACGCCACGCGTTGCGGGCACGGTGCAAAGCGGCCGCACTTAAACCAGAGTCCTGGAACATGTCCTCCGCAAACACGAGCGCTAAATCGCCTACCAGGATTGCCACGGAGGTACCAAAGAATTCTGGATCGCCCAGGTAATCCGATTCGCGGTGCAGCTTTTCGACGCCCCGGTGCACCGTAGGATTGCCGCGCCGGGTATTAGAAGCATCGATAATGTCATCGTGGATTAGTGCGCAGGCCTGGATGAATTCCAGAGAGGCGGCCGCACGCAGCATGGCCGCGGGCTCTTCCTCTCCGCGACCTGCAGCGAGGTAGCCCGCCCAGGCATAGGTGGGGCGGACTCGCTTGCCACCATCCAACACGAAGGATTCCAAAAAGCTCACGGCTTTGGTTACTGGGGCGCCAATTTCAGCAACCTGTTCTCGGCGTTGATCGAGAAAGGTGGCGAGTTCTTCGCGCACCGCACCGGGGATGTTCGCAAGCTCAGGAATATTCTGCATAGTCACACCCCACACGATACCGGCTAGGGTGCGCAAGAAATAACAGGGGTTTACAGCGGCAGCACGGCGCCCAAAATGGCAAATGGCCGGGCGTCAGCGGGGTAGAGGTGCCCCCGGAGAACGTCGAAGAAGCCGGTGGACCTGTAGAGCCGGAAGGCACCATTGTCTTCGTTCGGCACTTCTGGTGTGGACAGCAGGGCATAGCGCGCCGAGGCGTTGCACAATACAGCTTCTAGTAGCTTTCTGCCGAGGCCGTGCCCCTGGTACTGCGGCAAGACATGGATCTCCGCTAGTTCAAAGTAGCTGCGTAAAATTTCCCACTGTTGTTCGGTGGGCCCGCCTTGCAGTCGTAGGCCACGGCGAAGCTCGGCATCCCACCAGCTATCGGGCGAACCTAAAAACCCGTAGGCCACGCCAACGATCTCGTTGTGGTGAATGGCAATCTGAGCGCCGAATCCGGCCCGTACCAGGTCATTGCGCCAGCCAGCAATGCGGCTATGCAAGGTGGTCGGATTGTAGTTCATTGCTTCGATATAGATTTCCACCAGCTGTGGGACCAGCAGGGAGAATTCCGGCGGGGATAGGCGGCGAATTTCAAAGCTCACAGTATCTATGACACCAGAAGTGCACAGTAGAGGAAAGTGGGGTGCACTCTGCAGGCCGGAAAAGGTGATAATAGATCGAACAAGAAAGCTGTTGAAATCTTATGTGCAGCGCTTACTATTGATCTACTCGAACATGTGAACTACCATTAGGGGCGAGGTGTCCAATGGCCTCATTAGCGTCAGGGGCAGTTCATCGACGTTATTTACTGAGTTAAGGACAATTGCAATGGCACAGATTATTTCGGCAACGCGTACCCATTCCCTTGGTCGTGAAGGTAGCAAGCGTGCCCGGTTTCTCTATCAGGCGCGAGAATTATTAGATGCTGCGCGCGGTTATGCGGCCGAGGGGCGGTTTGATCAAGCTTTAGAGGTGGCATACCAATCGGCCCTGCGTACCGCTGGGGCGCGAGTAGCAGCATCTGCGGCGGCTCGTCGTCGCCGTCTTCCCTCTAGCGCGTGGGACAGGCTAGCGCTTGTTGGTGCGGAAGATAAGCGGTGGGCTGAATCTTTTAAGGGCTATTCCCGTACCCGCGCACGCGTAGCGTCGGGCTTGGATGAAGTGCCGAGTGAAGAGTTTGTCTTTGATCTCATGCAGCTCGCCGCACAGTTTTTGGATGAAAGTGAGGCGGAGACCACTTTTGGCTCTTTTGCTGCATAGTCACTGCGTGGGGGCGCTCACTACCTTTTGGGGAACATACTGATTATTCTGGGCGTTAGTATATGTAGAACTATTACCGCCCGAAGCCCAATCCCTAGTTGGAGGAACAGTGTCTCTTTCTGAGCAGGAGCAGCGTACGCTCCGTGAAATTGAGGAATCGTTACTTGCTGACGATCCTAAGTTTGGCGCTTCCGTTTCTGAGCCTACGTCTTTCGGTGGCTCCGGCGGTGCGGTAACCCTGCGAGGTATAGCGCTAATCGTCGTTGGCCTATGCATGCTCATCGGCGGCGTTGCCCTCGCACAGCAAAGCCTTTGGTTTATTGTGCTTTCCATTGCTGGCTTTTTGGTCATGTTTGCCGCTGGTGTGTGGATGTTGCGTGGTGATGGCTCTGGCCATTCGGTACGGAATCAGTATTCCAGTGCCCGTGCAAAGAAGTCCTCTTCCCACAGTGGTGGGGTTAGTGGCAGATTAGAAGAAAATTTCCGCCGCCGCTTTGAGGGGCGTTAGTGCCATTTCTATCTAGTTCACCCCGGACGGTCTCGTTAAGGGCCGACCGGGGGATTTTTTATGCCTTTACAAAATTTCCCACTTTGCCCCACTGGGGAAGAACTAATTGGGCGGCCATGGGGTGCCTGACCCGTGGGTCGGAGTAAAAGGCCTCGATAACACAGGATATGGGGTTGGTGAGGGCAGCGGGACACTTTATGTTGGTGGTGTGGGTGGGGCGGGAGGGGTAGTTGTATCGGGGTGTCAAGGTCTTTTTGGGGATTTCTTCCCACTGGAAAAACTGCTGTCTAGCTGCGGGTAATCGGAATTGTTCTGGGAAACACGCCGATTTAAATGGGTTCGGTGGGGGAAAGTGGGGTAGAGTGGGGCGCAGCGGAGGAAAGAAGGGCCAAAGGGTCTCGATTCTGAAGTAAGAGAATCCGGAGTTTTCGAGTAAGGAAGGTGGACGCCGGGATGTTTCTCGGAACCTACACTCCGAAGCTCGATGACAAAGGACGTCTTACGCTTCCGGCAAAGTTTCGCGATGAACTCGCGGGTGGCCTCATGGTCACCAAGGGGCAGGACCACTCGCTGGCCGTGTACCCGCGGGAGGAATTTGCGGCACGCGCACGGAAGGCTGCGGCGGTTTCTCGAACCAACCCAGAAGCGCGTGCTTTCATTCGTAACTTGGCAGCAAGTGCGGACGAACAGCGGCCAGATGGGCATGGGCGTATCACGTTGTCCGCGGGGCATCGGGAATATGCGAACTTGTCCAAAGAGTGCGTAGTGGTTGGCTCAGTGGACTTTCTCGAAATTTGGGATGCAGCCGCATGGGCTGAGTACCAGTCGCAAACTGAAGATGCTTACTCGGCAGCGGATGCCGATGACGTACTGGCAGGCTTGCTCTAAGTCTGCACAAGAGTGCGTGTAAGGACTCTGTCCGAGGCGGATGATTCTGGTGTACTTCCCCGATATCAGAAACCTGCCTCGGACAGGGCCCTATACGCACTCGCATGCTTTCCGCCACTGGGAGTCCGGGAATATGAGAAAGGGGGTTGCGGGGAGACATGGCTACTAAAGACCTAAACTATGACGTGGCGGGTAATCACGGCCACGTACCGGTCATGCGCGAGCGCATGGCTGATCTCTTGCGCCCTCGAGTAGAAGCGGCGGGGGATAAGGCAGTGCTTGTCGATGCCACGTTGGGCGCCGGCGGCCATACCCGCTACTTCTTAGAATCTTTCCCTAATGTCCGGGTTATTGGCGTTGATCGCGACAAGCAGGCGCTGAGCAATGCCACCGAACGTCTTGCTCCCTATGGGGATCGCTTTTTAGGGATCAATGCCCGCTTTGATGAGTTGGGCAGCGCCATCGGGGAAAGTGAGGGTGACATCTTCGATGTAGCTCGCAGCTCTGGTATTGCTGGCGCGCTTTTTGATCTTGGCGTTTCTTCCATGCAGCTCGATCAAGCAGATCGCGGTTTCGCTTATAAGACGGATGCGCCGCTAGATATGCGCATGGATCCCTCGCACGGAATTACCGCGGCGGATGTGCTCAATACCTACTCGCATGGCGACTTGGCTCGGATCCTCAAAAACTATGGTGATGAGCGTTTCGCAGGAAAAATTGCGTCGGCGGTACTAAAGGAGCGCGATAAGGAACCTTTCGCTAACTCCGCGCGGCTGGTTGAGCTGCTTTATGATGTCATTCCCGCTGCTACTCGCCGTACCGGTGGGCACCCCGCCAAGCGGACCTTTCAGGCGCTGCGCGTGGAGGTCAATCGCGAGTTGGAAGCCATTGAAAATGTCCTGCCGGTCATTAGCCAGGCACTTACGGTAGGTGGCCGAGCAGTATTTATGAGCTACCAATCCTTGGAAGACCGCATCGTAAAGGCAGCCTTCAAAGAAATGACTACCTCCAAGACGCCAGCCGGTCTGCCGATGGATCTTCCTGGTACCGCGCCTAAGTTCAAGATTGTCACGCGCGGGGCAGAAAAGGCTTCCGAAGAGGAAATCGCGGAAAACTCCCGTGCCGCGTCGGTGCGTGTTCGTGCCGTCGAAAGACTCGAGGGGATGCCAGAATTCTTACCGCCGGGAGGCAGGTCATGAGCACGATCCCACGCCGAAACAACCTAAAGACTGACAGCCGCGACAGAGAGGCCACTCGCACCATGGGCGCCAGCCGAGACTTCACCACCGGAATCGATAACGGAGCCCCGACTGCGCTACGCGAGCGTCCTAGTACCAAACGCGCCCCGAGTCGCACTCGGGTGCCGCACCGTAGCACCAAGCGTCTAGGCTCAAAGCAGGTCGTTAGCTTCCGTGGTCGTCAGCTACAGCCGCAGACGAAAAAGAACGGACTCTTTACCCGTCTGGCTGTTATTGTTTTTACGCTGCTCATTGCCGGCGTTGTCCTAGCAATGTGGCTGTCTGGCCTGTCTACCAAACAAACCTTTGCCATTCAGCAGCTCACCGTGCAGGATTCCCAACTGGATAACCAGATTGAGACTCTCAACCGCGATGCCGAGAACCTCAGCTCCTCTGCGGATATCGCACGCCGCGCGGATGAAATGGGCATGGCCATTCCCAAGCAGCCGGGAATTGCGGAAGTCGGCGCCGATGGAAAGATCGTCGACAAGCGCGAAGGCACCCCGGAGACGGAAAAGCTCATTGACGTCAATGGCGAGCCAATCCGTCCGGGCCAGGCATCGAGTGACCCGAAGGATACTGAGGGAATGTCGGACTCTTTGAATGCGGTGCCGCAAGGCCAGCAGCGCACCAGTCGCGGTGGCGACGCAGGGGACCGAAACTCGAGTCGTGAGGCGGACAATGCGGATGCGGGTGCCGCTCAGGACAATGCGCGCCCCAACCTTCCCGCGCGTGCGCCATATGCCAGCCGCGCCGAGTAGCTAAGGAAGAATATTCGGTGAAAATGCTGATGCTCGTGCGTGGTGGCGCGGGCATTCTCACTTTTGTAGGGCACAATCAATACACGCAAGAAATTGTGGCGGAAATAGGGAAGGTGACACTGGACTGTGACTACGCCAAGTAAGGCTAGGCGCCGCCCGCGCCGCTCTACCAGCTCCACGGTGCCGCAAAAGAAAATGATGCGCAAACGTCTGCGCATCATCGTATCCGTGGTGCTTGTAGCAATGGTTGTCCTCGCCGGCCGCTTGGCTTGGGTGCAGCTTGTTTGGGGCCCAGATCTTTCCGCCAAGGCAGTAACCCAGCGCGAACGTGTCTATATTGAGCCAGCCCGCAGGGGAGAGATTCTAGACCGCGATGGCCAGCGCTTGGCGTATACGATGAAGTCTCGCTCCTTGACTGTTTCTCCTACCCGCCTGCGCGATGAGCTGAAGGATAAGGCCGAAATCGAGGCCCAGAATGATGGCTCGACAGAGGGCATGGATGACAAGAAGCTTGACAGCTTTCTCACCAAGAAAATGGAAGATACCCTCAAAGACATGTCTGAGGGGATCCCTAAGATGATTGAGGATTCCGGAGCCTCCACCTCCAAGGTGGAAAAGGACGACATTTTAAATAAGTTGAAGGCCGATACCCAGTACGAGGTGCTGGTGCGCAACGTCGATCCGGATGTAGCCGTAGAGATTGCCAATAAGTATCACGGCGTGGCTGCAGACCGCCAAGACATCCGCCAATATCCCAACGGTGCTATTGGTGAAAACGTCGTAGGCAAGGTGTCAATGGACGGCCACGGCCAGTTCGGATTCGAAGCTGCCCGCGATACGGAACTGACCGGCATCGATGGTCAGTCCACTGAGGATGTTTCTGCTGATGGGCAGGTTATTCCGGGCACCCTGCGAGACGTTGTTGATACCGTTGACGGCCGTGATGTCACCCTTACTTTGGACTTAGACCTGCAGACCTACGTGCAGCAGAAGCTGGAAAAGGCGAAGACCAATTCCAAGGCCTCTGGCGCAGAAGCTGTGGTCCTCGATGCCGCAACCGGACAAGTCCTCGCCATGGCCAATACCGACACCGTGGATCCCAATAAAAATATTGAGGATCAGCTCGATGAGGGCAAAGACTTTGAAAACCGCAGCGTCTCCCACCCATATGAGCCAGGCTCAGTGGCCAAGGTAGTTACCGCGGCTGCTGCCTTGCAGGAGGGCGTAACCACCCCGGACGAGGTACACCAAGTTCCGGGGTCCATCGATATGGCCGGCGTGACGGTTAATGACGCCTGGGAACACGGCACCGAGCCATATACCACCACCGGTATTTTTGGTAAGTCCTCCAACGTGGGCACCTTGATGATTGCCGATAAGCTGGGCCAGGAAAAGTACGCGGACTACCTGCAGAAATTTGGTTTGGGCAACACCACCGGCGTGGAGCTGCCAAACGAGTCGGCCGGCAGCATCCCAGATTTGGAGCAATGGTCCGGCGGTACTTTTGCCAACCTGCCCATTGGTCAGGGCCAGTCCTGGACTACTTTGCAGATGGCGAGCGTCTATCAAGCCTTGGCCAATGGTGGCGAGCGCATCGAGCCGCGTATCGTTGACTCGGTGAAGGGACCAGATGGCAAGGAAGAAAAGCTAGAGGATCCGGAAAAGACACAGGTGGTAAGCCCGGAGACCGCTAAGACCACGGTGGATATGTTTCGTGCCGTCTTCCAAGATGATGATGCCGGCCTGCAAAATGGCACGGCTGCCAATGCGCAGATCAAGGGCTATCAGCTTTCCGGCAAGACCGGTACAGCTCAGAAGGTTGATCCGGATACCGGGGCGTATTCGAATTCCGCTTATTGGATTACCTTCGCTGGCATCGCCCCGGCTGATGATCCGCGCTTTGTCGTTGCCGTCATGTTGGATGAGCCGAAGTCCGGCGTGGAGGACAATGGGGGTGGCGGCCAATCGGCAGCCCCGATTTTCCGAGACATCGCCTCTTGGCTGCTGAACCGAGACAATATTCCGACTTCGAAACCAGCGCCGCGGTTGACCCTGCGGGCACAATAGGAGCTTAGTATGACCGTTTCTTTGGATACTCTCGCCCAGCTTTCTGGCGGGCGCATCATTGGTGATGCCTCCGTGGAAGTCTCCGCATGCGGGCTGGATTCTTCCCGGTTGCCGGAAGGCGCCCTCTTTGCGGCTTTGCCGGGCACGCGGGTACACGGAGCGCAATTCGCCCGTGATACCCAGGCCGCGGCCGTGCTTACCGACGCCGCCGGGCTCGACCTGCTTCTCGAGGCCAAGGAAACCCGTCCCATCCTGGTGGTAGAAGACACTCGGGCCGTGCTGGGCCCGATCTCCGCGGAGATTTATGGCCACCCCACCCGCGACCTGACGGTCATCGGTGTGACCGGCACTTCGGGCAAGACCACGACGAGCTACCTGCTCGAGGCCGGGCTATTGCATGCCGGACATTCCGTGGGCCTTATCGGAACCACCGGCACTCGTATTAACCGCACCCCGGTGCCTACCTCGCTGACGACTCCCGAGGCACCGACCCTGCAAGAGCTATTCGCACGCATGAAAAACGAGGGCGTTACCCACGTTGTCATGGAGGTGTCCTCGCATGCGCTGGAGTTGGGACGCGTGCGCGGAACTCGGTTTGCTGTAGGCGGGTTTACTAACTTAAGCCAGGACCATCTGGACTTTCACCCCACTATGGAGGACTACTTCCAGGCCAAGGCGAAGCTTTTTGCCGGGGAGCAGGCCGCCGAGCGTGCAGTTATCTGCATCGATGATGAGTGGGGCGAGCGCATGCGCGGCGTCGCCAAAAGCGCCGGTCATTCCGTGACCACGGTGGCCACTCAGGGGACTGCAGCCACGATTTCCGCACACCAAACCGCTACCGAAGCCACCGGCGCCCAAGAGGTAGCCTTGAACTACGACGGTGCCGATTTCACCTTCCGGCTGCCGCTGCCTGGCGAGTTCAATATCGCCAATGCTTGCTTAGCATTGGGCATGGCCGCAGCTATAGGAGAGGATCCGGCGGAGTTCCTCTCAGGTGTAGAAAAGGTCGCCGTTCCCGGCCGTATGGAGCGTATTGACCGGGGCCAAGACTTTGTGGCCGTGGTGGACTACGCCCATAAGCCAGCAGCCATCGCCGCGGTGCTCGACACCCTGCGCGGCCAGCTAGAGGGGACCAAGGGCCGGGTCGGCATCGTCGTCGGCGCCGGCGGTGACCGTGATAGCTCCAAACGTCCCATCATGGGCGCAGCCGCAGCCGGCCGCGCTGACCTCACAGTGGTTACCGATGACAATCCGCGCTCAGAAGATCCCGCCGCTATTCGCGCTGCGGTCATGGAGGGCGCTCGTAAAGCTGCTCCGCAGGGCGATATCCGCGAGGTAGGCTCTCGTGCCCGTGCCATCGATGAGGTCGTCGATTGGGCTGGGCCGGGGGATGCCGTCATCGTCGTCGGCAAAGGCCACGAAGTGGGGCAGCTTATTAACGGAAAGACCTTGCACTTTGATGACCGCGAGGAGATGGCCCGCGCCATCGAGGAAAAGCTGGCCGGAAACTTGCACCGCGATAGCCTTGGGGATGCGAAGGAGTAGACATGATTCCACTTTCTCTTGCCGATATAGCCGAGATCACCGGCGGCAGCCTTGATTGCGTGGCCGACCCGGACCAGCGCGTTACCGGGGTTATCGAGTTTGATTCCCGCAAGGTGACTAAGGGAGGGCTCTTCCTTGCCCTTCCCGGCGCCCGCGTGGATGGCCATGATTTTGCAGAAAAGGCTATCGAACAAGGCGCTGTAGCGGTGCTGGCTGCGCGGCCGGTGGGAGTTCCGGCGGTCGTCGTCAAGCCCCAGGGCCGCATTACTGGCGATGCTGCCAACGCGGATATCTATGCCCATGACGAGGATGGCTCTGCCGCCGCGGTGGTGCAGGCGCTATCCGATATCGCGCGGGAAGTTACCCGCCGCCTGACCGCCGAACAAGGCCTAGATATCGTCGGGGTGACGGGCTCAGCCGGAAAAACCTCCACCAAGGACCTGCTGGCCACAATTTTCCGCGCAGAGGGTGATACCGTCGCCCCTCCTGGCTCTTTCAATAATGAGGTGGGCCTGCCATACACAGCGCTGCGCTGCGATGAACACACCCGTTTCCTCGTTGCTGAAATGTCGGCCCGCGGCATCGGCCATATCCGCCACTTGACCACCATTACCGCTCCCACCGTCGGCATTGTACTCAACGTCGGCACCGCTCACCTGGGCGAGTTCGGCTCGCGCGAAAACATTGCCAAAGCCAAAGGCGAGCTGGTGGAGGCCCTGCCTTCGGCCGCCGAAGGCGGCGTCGCAGTACTCAATGCCGATGATCCCTTCGTCGCGGGCATGGCACCGCGCACCTCGGCCAGGGTGGTGTACTACTCGGCTACTACGCCTCCGGCTTCCGACGCCCAGTACTACGCCAGCGATATCCAGCTCGATGATGTAGCCCGCCCCTCATTTGTGCTGCATGCGCCGGGGACTGACCCGCTTCCGGTAAAACTGCAGGTTTTTGGCAAGCACCAAGTCTCTAACGCCCTAGCAGCAGCCGCGGCAGCCATTGAATCAGGGATGGCTCCGCAGGTGGTGGCCAATGCGCTTTCCGGCCATCAGAATGCCTCGGAACACCGCATGGACGTGCGCACCCGTCGCGATGGCGTTACCACCATCGATGACTCGTATAACGCCAACCCCGATTCCATGCACGCGGCGATTGCCGCGCTGGCCTATACCTCAGCCGCCCGTCCCGACGCGCGCGCCATCGCCGTACTCGGGGAAATGGGCGAGCTCGGCGGCGAAGCGGTAGCAGCTCACCGCGCATTGGGTGAGGTCCTTTCCAAGTACCACGTTGAGCACCTCGTGGCCGTGGGAGAGAACGAGAATATGAGGGCCATGGCCGAGGCCGCACAGGCGCGGGGTATAAATACTACTATCAGCCCGGATGTTGACGCCGCCGCGGCGGCGGTGGAAGACATCCTTAGGGCAGCGCCTGCCGGCATCGAAGATTGGGCAGGGCGCGAAGCCAAAGATGTAGTCCTCATCAAGTCGTCGAATGCCCAGCGCCTGTGGCGCGTGGCAGAACAGCTCAATCGCCGTTAGTCCTCAGTACAAGGAGAAAGACCTCTAGCAATGACTCAGATCATTATCGCGGGTATCCTCAGCTTCCTCGTCGCGATCTTTACCACTCCCATGTTGGTCCGCTACTTTTCTGGCGTGGGCAAGGGGCAGGAAATTCGCGAGGACGGGCCGCAGTTGCACCTGCGCAAGCGCGGCACCCCCACCATGGGCGGACTGGCGATTTTGCTCGCCATCACTGTGGCCTACCTCGTGGTGGGCATCTACGCCCGCCTGACCGGCAATGGTGGTTTTAGCCCCTCCGGTCTCTTGGTCTACTTCCTTACCATGGGCCTCGGTGGCCTGGGCTTTGCCGATGACTTCATTAAGCTTTTCAAAAAGCGCAACCTTGGCTTGAATAAGACTGCCAAGCTGGTCGGCCAGTTGGCCGTCGCGCTTATCTTTGGCATTTTGGCGCTACAGTTCCCAGATGCACATGGCTTGACCCCAGCTTCGACCAATCTTTCCTTCGTCCGCGATTTTGACACCTTTGATATCGCTGTGGGCAGCGCAGTCATTGGCACCATCGTCTTTTTGGTCTTTCTCTATCTGCTCATTGCTGCGTGGTCGAACGCGGTAAACCTCACCGACGGCCTCGACGGCCTGGCCGCCGGCACCACCGCGATGGTCATGGGCGCCTACGCACTCATTTCCTTCTGGCAGTTCCGCAACTCTTGCGCCGTGTCGCCTGCGGCGGGGTGCTATGAGGTCCGTGACCCTCTCGATCTCGCTGTGCTGGCTGCAGCTGGCTTGGGCGGGTGCTTGGGCTTTTTGTGGTGGAACGCCGCACCGGCGAAGATCTTTATGGGTGATACTGGCTCGCTCGCCCTGGGCGGCCTCGTGGCCGGCCTGTCCGTGACCACTCGCACGGAGCTGCTCATGATTATCATCGGCGCCATCTTTGTTATTGAGACGGTCTCCGTAGTTATCCAGATCATCGTCTTCCGCAGCACCGGCAAGCGCTTTTTCCGCATGGCGCCCATCCACCACCACTTTGAAAACGGTGGCTGGGCAGAAACCGCCGTGGTTACCCGCTTCTGGTTGCTTAGCGCCATGGCCGCTATTGCCGGCGTATGCATCTTTTACGGTGACTGGTTGTCCGCGGTCGGCTTTAGTTCTTAAGACTCACGCCTTCTAGCTTTATCGAGGAAAGAGGAAAATAGATGACCGAGTTGCCAGCCTCGTTGCGCGGGCGCGTGCTCGTGGCTGGGGCGGGAGTATCCGGGCGCGGTTGCGTCGCTATGCTCACCAGCCTCGGCGTGGATACGACCGTGGCAGATTCCAACCAAGCCGCTCTAGAGGCGTTAGCGGAGGACTACGGCGTAGCTACGCTTCCCGTTGACTCCGCCGCCCAGAGTGAGTTTGACCTCGTGGTTACCTCGCCCGGCTGGCGCCCTGACTCGCCTTTATTGCTTGCCTTTCAGAACGCTGGGGTAGAGGTGATCGGCGATGTGGAGCTGGCCTATCGCTTGGACCGATCCGGCGTCTTCGGTGCGCCGCGCACCTGGCTGGTGGTCACCGGAACCAATGGCAAGACCACCACGACTGGCATGCTGGCAAAAATCATGCAGGCCGATGCCGCGCGCACCGGCAAGCGCGCCCTGGCGGTAGGCAATATTGGCGTTTCGCTTTTCGACGCCCTCACGGCCACCCCTCGCGTTGACGTCCTTTGCGCCGAGCTTTCCTCTTTTCAGCTGCACTGGTCTAGCCAGTTGCGCCCGGATGTAGGCGTGCTGTTGAACTTGGCCGAGGATCATTTAGATTGGCACGGCTCGTTCGACGCCTATGCGCAGGACAAAGCCAAGGTCCTCGGCGGCCAGGCCGCCGTCGTGGGCAAAGACGATGCCGCAGCGGTGGGCTACGCCGCAGGCACCGCAGACCTGTACGGCTTTACCGCCGCCGAGCCCGCGCAGGGCGAAGTTGGCGTGAGTGCCGGCCGCCTCATCTCCCGACTCACCCAGGAGCGTGAGGACCTCGCCTCCGCTGAAGGCATCGAGCCTGCCGGGTTGGCTGGTGTCTTGGACGCTGCGGCCGCGGCGAGCGTCGCGCGTCTCGCGGGCGCGACCCCGCAGTCCATAGCACAGGGGCTGGCAGCGTACACCGTCGCCGGACACCGCGGCGCGGTAGTGCATGAGCATGCCGGCATTACCTTCATCGATAATTCCAAGGCCACCAACCCACACGCGGCGGATGCGGCACTCAAGGGACTCAACTCCGTCGTATGGGTTGCCGGTGGGCAATTGAAAGGCGCGGAGGTAGACGGGCTCGTCGCCAAGCACGCCGCCCAGATCAAAGCCGCGGTGGTCATGGGCGTGGATAGGGAAGAGATTGCCCACGCCCTAGCCGAGCATGCACCACATGCGCCTGTAGACGTCATTGAAAGTAGTGAGCCGTCCGCGGCCATGAACGCTGCGGTGCGGGCTGCACTGCAACACGCCGAAGCCGGGGATACCGTTCTTTTGGCGCCGGCTGCGGCATCGTTGGATATGTATACCGGCATGGCTCAACGCGGTGATTTCTTCGCCGCGGCCGCGCGGGAGCTTACCCCGCAAATAGAGCTAGAGAATTAAGGATCAGGAGAACACATGACGGCAACCTCCCAGCAGCGCCCGCGCTCCAAGAGCTTCGGCGATCGCGTTCGCGAGCTGCGCGAGCAAGCCCGCCAGCAGGCCGGCCTGGATTACCAGCTGTTGCGCTTTATTATCTTCTTTCTCGTGGGCATCGGCGTGCTCATGGTCTTTTCCTCCTCTATGGCTACCTCCTTGACCGAGGACGGCGGCGTATGGAACCAGGCATTGCGGCAGTGTGTGATGGTCTTTTTAGGCCTCGTTGCCTTCTGGTTCGGCCTTAAGGTCTCGCCGCATACCCTGCGCAAATGCGTGCCGTGGATTGTGGGTCTCTCCATTATTTTGCTCATCGCCGTGTTGATCCCTGGTGTAGGCACCGGCCGCGAAGAGGTAGGTTCGCAGTCCTGGATTTACCTTGGCCCATTCTCCCTGCAGCCTTCGGAGCTTGCGCGCGTCGCCGTAGGCATGTTCGGCGCAACCGTGTTGGCGGATAAAGAGCACAAATCCATGAAGATTACCGATCCCTTCATGATGTACTCCCTCATTGCCGGCGTGATGTTCTTGCTCATCGTTTGGCAGGGCGACTTGGGTATGGCTTTGTCCTTCGCTCTTGTGGTGGTCTTTACTCTCATTTTCGCGGGCGTCGACTGGCGAGTCCCGGCGACCATCGGCGTCGCAGCGGTGGGCGGCTTGGCATTTATCTTCCTCTCCGGCGGTTTCCGTTCCAACCGCTTCCACACTTATTTTGATGCCTTGGTGGGCAATATCTCCGATACCCAGGGCACGGGTTTCCAGTCCTATCAGGGCTTTCTCTCGCTCGCCGACGGCGGCTTCTGGGGCGTAGGCATCGGCCAATCCCGTGCCAAGTGGTTCTACCTGCCGGAGGCGAAGAATGACTTTATTTTCGCCATCGTGGGTGAGGAACTTGGCTGGTGGGGCGGCGCGCTCGTTATCGTGCTGTTTGCCGCCTTGGGTTATGTGGGCCTGCGCACCGCTATGCGCGCGCAGAACCAGTTTCAATCTCTGCTGGCCGCTACGCTTACCATCGGTGTGGTCACGCAAGCCTTCGTTAATATTGGCTACGTCGTTGGCCTGCTGCCGGTGACCGGTATTCAGCTGCCCATGATCTCCGCCGGCGGTACTGCGGCGATCATCACCATTGGTTCGATGGGCATCCTATGTAACGTGGCGCGGCACGAGCCGATGCAGATTTCCGCCATGCAGAACTTTGGGCGACCGCTCTTCGACCGCCTCCTTTTCATCGGTGAGCCGCAGCCGCTGCCCAAGCAGAAAAAGAAGCAGCAGGGCCGCCATGCTCGCCCGCAGCAGCCACGGTCCCGCGCGCGTGAAGAGCGTTTCGGCCGTTCCGTAACTGGAAGCGGCCGCCGCTATCCGCGCGCCGAGCGCCGCTATCGCTAGGGGGCGCTGGTAGCCTTTAGGCTATGAATTCCACGCCTATTTCCGTCGTCATCGCAGGTGGCGGCACCGCCGGACACATTGAACCAGCCCTCGCCGTGGGCGAAGCTTTGCGCGAGCGCCACGGCGCACGCCTCACTGCTCTCGGAACCGAAAAGGGCCTCGAGCGCGATATTATTCCCGCCCGCGGCGTGGACCTTAGGCTGATTACCCCAGTGCCGATTCCGCGCAAGGTCAACGCGCAGCTTTTCAAGCTGCCGTTTAACCTCTCCCGCGCGGTGGGGCAGGCTAAGCAGGTGCTCAAGGACGTTGAGGCGGATGTTGTCTTTGGTACCGGCGGTTACGTGGCTGGACCGGCCTATATTGCTGCGCGTTCCCTCGGGATTCCGTTCTACGTACTGGAGACAAATGCCCTAGCTGGAATCGCCAATAAGCTGGGCGTGAAGATGGGCGGCATCGGCCTGAACGCTCATCCGGACTCCGGCATGCCGGGTGAGGTCGTCGGCATTCCCGTGCGTCCGAGCTTGGCGGAGGACCCAGATGGCACCCTCGCTGCGGAGGCGCGGACTAAGTGGGACCTGGCCGAGCTTCCCACCATCCTTATTACCGGCGGTTCCCAAGGCGCGGCCAGCATTAACCGCGCGGTAGCTGGGGCGGTAGAGGATTTAACCCAAGACTTCCAGCTCCTGCACGCCTATGGCAAGAAGAATGACCCTCCCGCAGAACACACCAATTACGCCGCACTGCCATATATCGAGGACATGGGCTCTGCTCTGGCGGTAGCGGATCTCGTCGTGTGCCGCTCTGGTGCTATGACCGTTGCCGAGGTATCCGCCGCAGGCTTGCCAGCCGTTTACGTGCCGCTGCCCCACGGCAACGGTGAGCAAGCACTGAATTCCCGTGAAGTGGTTGAGGCGGGCGCCGCCATCCAGATTCCCGATGCGGAACTGACCTCGGAGCGCCTTATCTCTGAGGTGCGCAGCATTCTCGATAGCCCCCAGCGTCTCGAATCGATGACGCATGCCGCCGCCCATGCCAGCGCCGGGGACGTTGCCAATACCATTGCAGACCGCATTGCCGCCCGCGTATCCGAGGCGGAGAATTCTGCCATAAAGGAGGATAAGTAAATGACCGACCCCGCACTTTACGATCTTCGTCGTGTGCACCTCATCGGCATTGGCGGTTCCGGCATGTCGGGTCTGGCGCGAATCCTCGCGGCTCGCGGCGCGGTGGTTACCGGCTCCGATGTAAAAGACTCCACCCCAGTCGAGGTATTGCGCACCATGGGCGCCAAGGTTGCCATCGGCCATGCCGCAGATAACCTGCGCCTTGCAGGTGATCTGCCCACTGTGGTGGTTACTTCCTTCGCCGCTATTCCGCAGGACAATCCAGAGTTAGTAGCCGCGAAAGAAAACGATATTCCAGTCATTCGCCGCTCCGATCTGCTCGCCGCCTTGATGGAAGGCTACAAGCAGGTGCTGCTGGCCGGCACGCACGGCAAAACCTCCACTACGTCGATGACCGTGAGTGCCATGCAACACGCGGGTCTTGATCCTTCCTTTGCCATTGGCGGCCAGCTCAATCGCGCAGGTACCAATGCCCACAGTGGCACCGGTGAGGCCTTCGTTGCCGAGGCAGATGAATCCGATGCCTCCTTGCTGCGCTATAGCCCTGATATTGCGGTGCTGACCACCGTCGAGCCCGATCACCTCGATTTCTTCCACAGCGAAGAAGCCTATTTCCAAGTCTTTGATGACTTTGCTGACTTGGTCACCCCGGATACCGGCTACTTGGTTGTCTGCGCCGAGGATGAGCACGCCGCCCACGCTGGCGAGCGTGCGCTACAGCGCGGCATCAACGTCGTGGCTTATGGCTCGGCGGAGACGTCTTTTACCTCCACCGTGCCGCTAGCCGCAGAGCTGGTGAGTGAAAAGACCACCGCAGAGGGCATGGACACTACCGTCACAATTAATCTTCCTGGCGTTTCTGAGACTGTGCGCTATGAGCTGCAAATCCCAGGACACCATATGGTGCTAAATTCCATGGGCGCATTGATTGCGGGCGTGCTCTCGGGCGGAGCCCCGGCTGCCATCGCTGAGGGATTGACTGATTTTAGCGGTGTGCGCCGGCGCTTTGAGTACCGGGGGAGCGTCGATAAGCAGGGCAAGCCTGTGCGCGTCTTTGATGATTATGCCCACCATCCCACTGAGGTGGAGGCAGTGCTGCGCGCTGCCCGCGCCAAGGTTGAGGCAGAAGGCCACGGCGGGCGCGTTATTGCCTGTTTCCAGCCGCACCTGTACTCGCGCACCATGGAATTTGACGCCGAGTTTGCCCACGCACTCTCGCTTGCCGACGCCGCCGTTGTACTCGACATCTACGGCGCGCGTGAACAACCCGTGGAGGGAATTACCTCCCGCATCATTACCGATAAGATGCCCAGCGATATGCAGGTCATTTTCGAGCCGGACTTTTCCGCCGCTGCTGGCGACGTCGTATCTCTGGTAGAGCCTAGTGACGTTGTACTGACCATCGGTGCTGGCTCGGTAACCATGGTGGCCGCAGAAATCCTCGACGAACTGCGAGCGAGCTAGTGCGCGTATCCTCAAAGTTTATCGCCGGAGTCATCGCAGCGGTTGTCGCTGTAGCCGTAATCATTACCGCAGTGGTGTGGACAGTGCCAATCCTGAAGGTGCGCAATTTCCAGGTTGAGGGTCTCCACCAGCTCGATCCTGCGCAGGTAGAAGAAGCCTCCGGGGTCCCCGAGGGCGAAAACCTGTTGCGTGTCAACACCCGCGAGGCAGCCGCCGGCGTTGCTGGGCTGGACTGGGTCGATTCGGTAACCGTCTCACGCGATTTTCCTTCGACCTTGACCTTCAACGTATCCGAGCACAAGGCTGTCGCCTTTGTAAAGCGTGATAATAAGCCGTTCCTGATCGACGATAAGGGCGAAGAATTTACCTCTGCGGAGCCACCCGCCGGTGCGGTTGAGGTCACAGGTTCTGTTGATAGCGGCTCCCCCCAAACTCAAGACGCCGTGCGCGCTATTGCAGTGCTATCTGAAGACGTACGCAATCAGGTAGCGAAGCTGGAAGTCGCCGACGAATACTCACTGACTTTCACCACTAAAGACGGCCGCCGCGTTTTCTGGGGAGCAGGCGATTCTAATAACGAGGACAAAGCACATGCTTTTGAAACCGTGTTGAAGATGGAAGGCCGCGAATGGAATATTTCCAACCCTGAGTTGGTTACTACCCGCGGATAGGGCGACGGGTGCCCCCGCGCGTGTTTTTATCCCGACTTTGGGCCCGGCAGCTAGGCTTATGCGCGTGCGCTGCACGGGCCCATTTTTCTGCTTGCAACATGGGGCAGATGGTACGGGTGTGACTAGTAAAACCGCAGGTGAGAAACCCTAAAGTGGAACTTGAGGGTCTCGACACGCGCAAAATGTGCGTGAAAATTACACGGCTGTCGTTAAAGATGGAAAGGAACGCGATTCGCTTTCGGCGGACCGCATTACATTCCTCGTTTAATGCACGTGCAGACTTAAAGTAGCGAAAGGTGAGACCAACTCACATGATCTCTTCCAATAACAACCTCGCGGATATCAAGGTCGTCGGCGTCGGTGGTGGCGGCGTCAACGCCGTTAACCGCATGATCGAAGAAGGCCTCAAGGGCGTTCAGTTCGTCGCCATCAACACTGACTCTCAGGCCCTCATCTTCTCCGATGCCGATACCAAGCTCGACATCGGCCGCGAGGCCACCCGCGGTCTTGGCGCCGGCGCTAACCCAGAGGTGGGCAAGACCTCCGCAGAAGACCACAAGTCCGAGATTGAAGATGCCCTCCAAGGCTCCGATATGGTCTTCGTGACTGCCGGCGAGGGTGGTGGCACCGGCACCGGCGCCGCCCCAGTCGTGGCATCCATCGCGAAGAAGATGGGCGCTTTGACTGTCGGCGTTGTCACCCGCCCCTTCAAGTTCGAAGGCGCTCGCCGTACCCGCCAGGCCATGGCTGGTATCGAGGAACTGCGTGAGGTCTGCGATACCCTCATCGTCATCCCGAATGACCGACTGATGCAGCTCGGTGGGGAAGAGCTCTCCATAGTTGAGGCCTTCCGCGCCGCCGACGAGGTGCTGCACAATGGTGTCCAAGGTATTACCAACTTGATCACTATCCCGGGCATGATCAACGTTGACTTCGCAGACGTCCGCTCCGTCATGTCTGATGCCGGTTCTGCGCTGATGGGAATTGGTTTCGCGCGCGGAGATAACCGTGCCATGACCGCTGCCGAGCAGGCAATCAATTCGCCGCTGCTGGAATCTACGATGGAAGGTGCCAAAGGCGTGTTGCTGTCTATTGCCGGCGGCTCCGACTTGGGGCTGCACGAGGTCAATGCTGCGGCCTCCATGGTCGAAGAGCGTGCCGATGAGGACGTTAACCTCATTTTCGGTACCATCATCGATGACACCATGGGTGATGAGATTCGCATCACCATTATTGCCACTGGCTTTGACGCTGAAGCAAATATGGCCCAAGCCGCTGCAGAGGAACAGCCGCAGGGCCAGCAGCGCAAGCCGGGCTCGCTCTTCGATAATCGCGAGCGCGCAGCCGCAGAGCCAGTCACCCCGGCTCCCGCGCAGCCTTCTGCTGCCCAGCCGGTTCAGGATGACTACTCCCCACGCCATTCCTATGAGCCGCGCGCTGGCCAGGAGCGGGAGCGTTTTACCACAGAGCGCCCGGCTGAGGAGCGTCGACCAGAATCCAGCGGACTATTTACCAACTCCGATCGTTTTTCCCGCGACGAGCGCCGCGATGACTACCGCTTGTCCCGTCCGTCCCAGCGCCGCGATGATGACGGCGATGATGATCTGGATGTGCCTTCCTTCATGCGCTAAACGCAAAGCGCTACGCTGGTGTGCATGCCAGTAAACGAGGAACATCGCACCAAACGCCCCGTCCGCATGGTTTTTACCAGCCGTGCCGGCGGGGCGTCTGATATTCCATATGATTCTTTTAACTTGGGACACCACGTCGGCGATGACCCCGCCTCGGTAGCCGCTAACCGTGCTCGCCTCAAGCGCGTGACCGGGCTGGAAGATATTGTGTGGATGGAGCAATTGCACACCAATACAGTCACGGTTATTGATGGTCCGCAGGATGAACCCGTGCCGGCCACTGACGCATTGGTTACCACTCAGCGCCGCCTTGGCTTGGCCGTTCTGGTTGCGGATTGCACGCCAGTGCTGCTTGTCGACGTCGCTGCTGGCGTCATCGCCGCAGTCCACGCCGGCCGCTTAGGTGCCCGCAATGGCATCGTTGTCAATACCGTGCGGGAAATGCAGAAGCTGGGCGCGCAGTCCGAACGCATTCAGGCGGTCATGGGGCCGGCAGCCTCCGGAAAGAATTATGAGGTGCCAGAAGAGATGGCCAACGACGTAGAATTCCGGCTGCCGGGCTCTAAGACTCGAACATCGAGGGGCACGTGGGGCATCGACGTTCGCGCAGGACTCATTCGCCAGCTGATGGGCCTGGGCATTACGGCGATTGAATCCGACCCACGCTGCACCATTCAGGATGAAGAATTCTTTTCCTACCGCCGCGAAGGCACCACCGGCCGTCAGGCTGGACTAATTTGGTTGGAGGCACAGTAATGAGCGAAAGAAAAGTACAGCTACAAGAAAACCTAGCGGCTACCCGCGCCCAGATTGAGCAACTAGCAGCGGAGTCGGGATGCAAGCCTCCGCAATTGCTCCCAGTGACGAAGTTTCACCCAGCCGCGGATATCGCTCTATTGGCGGAATTAGGGGTTACAGACGTTGCCGAGAACCGGGAGCAAGAGGCCCGCGCCAAGGCCGCCGAGCTGCCGCAACTACGCTTCCACATGATCGGTCAGATCCAGACCAAGAAGGCCAATCATGTAGCCCGATGGGCGGCCAGTGTTCATTCGCTCGATTCCCTAAAACTCGCCCATGCATTGGAGCGAGGCGTTGCCTTAGCCAAGGATCGGGGAGAGCGCGAAACTAATTTGCCGGTCTTTATCCAAGTTTCCGCTGACGGCGATGGCGCTCGCGGCGGTGTTCCAGCCGAAGCGCTCGATGAGCTCGTGGAGGCGGTAGAGGATTCGCAGCAGCTGGATCTTGCCGGCCTCATGGTAGTTCCGCCGCTTGATGCCGATGCAGCTGAAGTATTCCAGAGTGTTCGTCAGACGGTAGATCGCCTATCGGACGAGTTGGGGCGAGCGCTGAAATTGTCTGCTGGAATGAGTGCGGATATGGCAGAAGCAATTGCTGCGGGCAGCGATATCGTGCGTGTCGGAACCAGTATCATGGGACCGCGACCAGTAGGTTAAAAAATATTGCAAAAGCGCATTTCACAGCGTAAATCACATGAGTCACACTAGACACATTTTACGCGTTTGGACTTGTACAAATTTAGGTCAGAGGGAGACCCAAAAATGTCATTCATTGATAAGACGAAGGATTTCTTCGGGCTGGGCCCGATGGATATCGAAGAGGACGATGCTTACTACAACGAAGAGCCTCGTTACTCCGAAAACAGCTCCTCGGCCTATGCTCGCCGCCGCACCCCGCAGTCCTTTGAGCCAGCTCCGGCACAAGAGGAGTTCGTTCCGACCATCGTGGCCATCTCACTGACGTCTTTTAATGATGCTGCCAAGGTGGGCGAGCCCTTCCGTGACGGCGACGCTGTGGTCTTCGAGCTTACCGACGCCGAAAAGGCCACAGCTAAGCGCTTCATCGACTTCGCCGCGGGCCTTTGCTTCGGCCTTGAAGGTCGCATGCTCAACCTCACCAAGGGGCTAGACACCGAGCGTAAGGTCTTTTCCATCGTGCCGAAGTCAGCGGACATCGCTAAGCACGAGCTCGAGCGCGCCGCAGGCTTGCGCTAAAGCAGCTGGTATTTCTTGACCCCCGTGGGGTGCCGATTGGGTACCTGCGGGGGTTTATTCGATAGGCTCAACAATTGTGACACAACTCGGAATTATTCTTATCCTGCTCGTGCGGATTTATACGTGGGTGCTCATCGCCCGCATCGTGATCGAGATGATCCAGTCCTTCTCGCGGCAATTCAATCCGCCCCGCTGGTTTATGGTCGTAGCGGAGCCCTTGTTCGTAATTACGGATCCGCCGGTCAAGGCGTTGCGGCGCTTGATCCCGCCGCTGCAGATGGGTGGCGTAGCCCTCGACGTTTCGGTCCTCGTACTATTCGTCTTGCTCTCGATACTCACGATGATCCTGCGGATGGTGTTTCTGACTTAGCACCCCCGTCGCCATGAAACCTGTGGTAAACGTTGAGACTCGACGGGGCGTCGATTATTGTGGGCGTTTGGTTACGATAAATCGCGATAACCCGTATTATGAACCACATGTACCTTTGTGGGGAAGGTTTAGTTAGACCTGAACCGCAGCTCCTAAGGCCCTGGAACCTCCGGGGTTGTACCAACCTGAAGGGGAAGAGAAGACATGCCACTGTCACCAGCTGATGTACACAACGTCGCGTTCAGCAAGCCGCCGATTGGCAAGCGCGGCTACAACGAAGACGAGGTGGATCAGTTCCTCGATCTCGTAGAGGATGCCCTTGCCCAGCTGCAGGACGAGAACGAGGACCTGCAGGCACAGGTTAGTGACCTGAATTCTCAGGTTAAGTCGGGTGCGGGGGCCGCCGCTGGTACCGCGACCGCAGCTTCCGCCCGCACTGACGAGGCTGCACTGCGTAAGGAAATCGAATCCAAGCTGCGTGCTGAGTACGAAACCAAGCTGGCAGACTCCAAGTCTGAGCTTTCCCGCGCTAAGGAAGAAACCAAGAAGGCTCAGGAGCAGGTTAAGGCAGCCCAGGCTGAGGTTTCCAAGGCTCAGGAGAGCGGTTCTGCTGCTTCCTCCTCGGCAGACTTGAAGGCGGCCCGCGACGAGGCCGCTCAGGCAAAGAAGGATGCCGAGGCGGCACGCGCAGAAGCAGCACAGGCAAAGAAGGACCTCGAGGCTTCCAAGAAGGAAAACGACGAGCTGAAGAAGTCCGCTTCCGCAGCTGGTTCCTCCAAGGCCGGCGTTGCGGCCGCAGGTATTGCGGGCGCTGGCGCGGCTCAGACCGCCGATGGCCTGGCTACTCCGGAAACCCACATGCAGGCCGCCCGCGTTCTGGGTCTGGCGCAGGAGATGGCAGATCGCCTGACCTCCGAGGCCCGTGCGGAGTCCGAGTCCATGCTGTCCGAGGCACGCACTGCCGCAGAAAAGCAGCTGACCGACGCAGACTCTCGTTCCAAGGCTCAGCTTGCCGACGCCCAGAAGAAGTACGATGCCCAGCTGCAGGACGCAGATTCCCGCTCCAAGAAGCTGGTGTCTGACGCCGAGGCTAAGGCAAAGCAGACCGAGTCTGATGCTTCCTCCCGTGCCGAAGCCCAGATCCGTCAGGCAGAAGAGAAGGCTGCTTCCCTGCAGGCCGATGCTGAGCGCAAGCACACCGAGGTTATGAACACGGTCAAGCAGCAGCAGACCGCACTGGAGGCTCGCATTTCCGAGCTGCGTACCTTTGAGCGTGAGTACCGCACTCGTCTGAAGACTCTGCTCGAGTCTCAGCTGGAAGAGCTGGCTACCCGCGGCACCGCCGCGCCGAACGGTGAGGCTGGCAATAACTAAGCCACCCCGTTCCTCTTAGCGCCCCCGCCACTGCGGTGGGGGCGCTATTGTTGTTTTTGACCGTTGTGCCTTAACCCGCCCTAATGAGAGGAACCGCTGTGCTCGTTGCCGCTTTAGTTCTCGCCCTCGTGGCATTCGTGGCCTTGGTGAATTTTGTGATTTCGGGGGCAGATTGGTCGCTTTATATCGTATTCGCTGCCGCTGGCCTTGGGCTGGTCTGCTTCATCTTGGACTGGGTGCATAAGCACCGTGCCGATAAATCCGAGGCAGCAGTACGCCCTGATCAAGAGGCCTTGCGCGAAGTTTTCCGCGAGGGTTAATGTGCCGCGCCCACAAGTCTTGGTTTGAGGCATGCGAATGAGGCGCACGAGGCGCCTTTATCGCAATCTTTTCCTTAACAATCAGGTGGCTGCCACCGAATCTCGCCATTCGTTCGGGCAAGCCGTCCGCGCAGCGGTGGGGCATTGGGATCGTCATCGTTAGCGCCATTGTGGTAGGCGCAGGCTGTGGATAAGTTCGCGATATTGGTCAATCCACCGTGTGACCACGGGTCCAAATGGTGAATTTGGCATTGGTCGGCAGGCTTGGCACACCGAGGCCATGGGCACACGGGATTTTCCGCGCCCGCCATCAACCGCTGCTTGGCATTGGCGAAGCGCTCGGTGCGATACAGATTTACCGCGCCTTCAAAAGGACTTACCAGGGTAATGAGGCCATGCTCCTTGAGCGTGCGACGCAAGTACTGCGCACCCGTAAGCGTCGCCCCGTTTGTCATCTGTAAGGTGATTTCCTCACCGTCACCGTTGACGATGCGTACGTAGTCTTCCAAGCGCACGATGACATTTGTTATCACTGTACTTCGTTGCGCGCTATCGCCCCCGAAGAAGGTATCTTTCACCACATCTAGCGGCTTTTTATTCTGGTTTTCTACCGCTGCGTGCAAGTCCGCAATAAATGAGGACGAGCCGTCGATCGCAAGCGTCCATGGAGCATCTTTACGGCGGATAATGCGCACGCCCGGTTTCACCGAGCGCCTTTTCTTCGGGACTTTGGACTGAGCCAGCTTTTCTAGTGCGCCTGCTGTGGCTTTGGTGGTGCACAGCTGTTCGCGGAGAACCCAGGCGTCGAAAAGCGTGGGCATTTTTCGCGCATACTTTTCGATCATGGATAGTGCAACGATGGAATGTCCATTGTGCTGAGCACCTTCGATAGCGCGGCGGCGCTTCCCTGTGAACTTGGTCGTGCCGCAGTATGCCTCTTTCAATAGAGCCAATTCATGGGCAGTTCTTTCGGCGGCACCCCGCGCGCAGAGATCCTCCTCGGACATGCCTGCGCACCCGAGGACGATGTCCATCCCGGGGGCCATGGCTGCGAGGTAAGTATCTAGCGCGTTCACAAATCACAATCTATTTCCCCGCGCAACCCCGCACAAGAGAAAATTTTTAGCCTGTGGATAACTTATTGTGCACGAAGATTCTGGGGCGCTATACTATGACCTACATGCAGTGATCCGGCCATCACCGGGGAGTAATTCAGAAGAACAGCCTCTGCGGCCCAGTAGAACTGAACGGGTGGGACCGTCAACTCCTTCACCGAAACGAAGCGGAGCCTTCGGGCTCAAGCAGGGTGGTACCGCGAGCCTTGAAGGCGCGTCCCTGCACCGTTTTACGAGTGAAGGATAGTTATGGCGAAAAAGATTTACCCCAAGGTCGATCTGACCGGCGGCTCAAGCCGCTTCCCGGATATGGAAGAGGAAGTCCAGAAGTACTGGAAGCAGGATGATACCTTCCAAGCTTCGCTAGAAAAGACTAAGGACTGCCCAGAGTACATCTTCTATGACGGTCCTCCATTTGCTAATGGCCTGCCGCACTATGGCCACCTGCTGACCGGTTATGTGAAGGATATCGTCCCGCGCTATCGCACGATGGCAGGCAATTACGTTCCTCGCGTCTTCGGTTGGGATACCCACGGCCTGCCCGCCGAGCTAGAGGCCGAAAAGCAGCTAGGCATCACCGAAAAGGCGCAGATCGAGGACATGGGCTTGGAAAAGTTCAATGAGTACTGCGCTAAGTCCGTATTGGAATACACCGATGAGTGGGAAGAATACGTCAACCGCCAGGCCCGCTGGGTGGATTTTGACAACGGCTACAAGACCATGGATATCAATTACATGGAATCGGTTATGTGGGCGTTCAAGGAACTATATGACAAGGGCCTTATCTATAAGGGCTTCCGCGTCTTGCCGTACTCCTGGGCGGAGCATACCTCCTTGTCTAATCAGGAGACCCGCTTGGATGATTCCTATAAGATGCGCCAGGACCCGACCTTGACGGTTACCTTCCCTGTGGAGGGCGCGCGCGAGGGCAGTGCGGCGGAAAAGACGCTGGCGGAGCACCCCGCGCTTGCCGACGCCGCTTTCCTCGCCTGGACCACCACCCCCTGGACCTTACCTTCAAATGAGGCGCTGGCGGTTCACCCCGAGGTTAGCTATGTGCTCTTTAGGGCCACCGAGGGTGACTTCGCTGGCCGTGCCTTCATCATGGCGGAAAATCTATTGGCTACCTTGGAAAAGGAACTGGGTGAGGCCGAGGTACTGGAGTCTTTCACCGGTGCGCAGCTCGAAGGCTTTACCTATGAGCCAATCTTTGGCTTCTTCCCAGACCTGCGCAATGCCTACCAGGTGTTGGTCGCTGATTATGTCACCACCGAAGACGGCACCGGTGTGGTTCACCAGGCGCCTGCGTTTGGTGAAGACGATATGAATACCACCAACCAGTACGATATCGAGCTGGTCATCCCGGTCAATGAGGACGGCAAATTCACCTCGCAGGTACCGCCGTATGAGGGTCAGCTGGTCTTTGATGCGAACAAGGACATCATCAAGGACTTGAAGGCCGCTGGGCGAGTGGTGCGCCATGTGACGATTGAGCACTCCTACCCGCACTCGTGGCGCTCGGGTGAGCCGCTTATCTACATGGCGCTGCCGGCTTGGTTCGTGAAGGTGACTGAGTTCCGCGATCGCATGGTGGAGCTTAATCACAATGAGATCGAGTGGTTGCCAGAGCACATTCGGGACGGCCAGTTTGGAAAGTGGCTCGAGGGCGCGCGTGACTGGAATATCTCCCGTACCCGCTACTGGGGTGCGCCTATCCCGGTGTGGATGTCCGATGATGACAACTACCCGCGCATGGATGTCTACGGATCACTGGATGAGTTGGAGCGCGATTTCGGCGTCCGCCCGCAGTCCCTGCACCGCCCGCATATCGATGAGTTGGTGCGCCCGAACCCCGATGATCCGACCGGTAAGTCCATGATGCGCCGCGTGCCGGACGTATTGGACTGCTGGTTCGAGTCAGGTTCGATGCCGTTCGCGCAGAAGCATTACCCATTCGAGAATAAGGAATGGTTTGAGACCCACTCGCCTTCTGACTTTATCGTTGAATACTCCGGACAGACGCGTGGCTGGTTCTACGTGATGCATGCGCTATCTACGGCGCTATTTGATCGCCCGGCGTATAAGAAGGTCGTTGCTCATGGCATCGTGCTGGGCAACGACGGTCTCAAGATGTCGAAGTCTAAGGGCAATTATCCCAACGTCAACGAGGTCTTTGACCGCGATGGTTCAGATGCCATGCGCTGGTTCCTGATGTCTTCGCCTATCCTGCGCGGAGGCAACCTCATTGTGACGGAGCAGGGAATTCGCGAGGGAGTGCGCCAGGCTATTCTGCCTATCTGGAATGCCTATACCTTCCTGCAGCTCTACGCGGAAAAGGAGGCCAAGTTCGACACCAGCTCCACGCATGTTCTGGACCGCTATATCTTGGCCAAGACCCACGATGTCGTGGCTAATGTAGACGCAGCGCTTGCCGATACCGATATCGCTACGGCAACCGAAGAGGTACGCCTGTTCGCAGACGTTTTGACCAATTGGTACGTGCGTCGCTCGCGCGAGCGTTTCTGGGAAGGCGAAGATGCCCACCCTGAGGCATTCAATACCTTGTACACCGTGTTGGAAACCGTGACTCGCGTGGTCGCGCCGCTTTTGCCGCACGTAGCAGAAGTTATCTACCGCGGGCTAACCGGCGAGCGTTCTGTGCACTTGGCGGATTTCCCGCAGGCCGCGGATTACCCAGCTGATGCAGATCTGGTCTCTGCGATGGACGCCACTCGCGCGGTGGCTTCGGCGGCATCGTCGGTGCGCAAGTCCAATAAGCTGCGCAACCGGTTGCCGCTGCCGAAGCTGACGGTGGCTCTTGAAGGGGCACAGCGTTTGGCGGACTTTGCCGATATCATTCGCGACGAGGTCAACGTAAAGGAAGTTGAGCTTACCGAGGACGTCGATTCGGTAGGCACCTTCCAGGTAGTTTGCAATGCCAAGGTCGCTGGTCCGCGCCTGGGTAAGGATGTGCAGCGCGCCATCAAGAACCTTAAGGCCGGCAACTATGAGCGCCGCGGCGACGAGGTCGTAGTTGACGGCGATATCGTGCTTGGCCCGGATGAGTACACCGAGCGCCTGCAGGCAGCGAACCCGAAGTCGACCGCGCGTATCGAAGGCCTCGACGGCCTTGTAGTACTCGACACCGAAGTGACTGAAGAGCTCGAGGCAGAAGGCTGGGCGGCAGACGTTATACGTGGTCTCCAGGATGCCCGTAAGGCTTCTGGGTTTGAAGTTTCGGATCGCATCGCGGCCGTACTTTCTGTACCGGAGGAGAAGAAGGCATGGGCTGAGCGTCACGCCGACCATATCGCCGGTGAAGTGCTCGCGACCGATTTCCAAGTGACCACCGAGGCGCTTGATGGTGAGGACGTGCACGAGGTGGTGAAGGGGGTTAGCGCTACCGTCGTGAAGCAGTAGCGCGCTAGCCTCCACCTAAAATTAATTGCCCAGCCGGTGTGGCTGGGCAATTTTTATGAGTGATAGGACTTAACGGACCGGGCCCGGCAGGTGAGCACGCCAGCCGAGGACCACGTTAACTAGGCAGCACAGTGCAAGCACGGCGCCAATGAGGAATAGGGTGGTAAAGCCGAGCAGCGGGGCGAGTGCGCTAAAGGCCATGGGAATAAAGAATCCGGTATAGGACACTGAGTAGTAGACGGCGGTCAGGCCGGCGAGTTCTTCGGCACGGGCGATACGCTGGACCTCGGAGAGGCCGGCGACTAGGGCTAGGCCGTAGCCCGCGCCCATAACTGCCGCGCCGACGATACCCAGCGGCAGTGAGCGGGTATGAGAAGCAACTGCACCGAGGATAGTGCCTACGGTGATAACTCCCATTGCTACCGCGGATGCGCGGGCGGACCGGCTGGTATCAATGACTTTGCCGAGCATTTGGACGCCAACGCCGCAGCCCAAAGTGATAACGGTCATTAGGCCGGAGAAGGCGATAGGAGCATCGCCGGCGGATTTGGATAGCAGCTGTGGCAGGAGGGCATAAGCGGCACCGGCGCAGCCGAAGACCCATGGCGCTACCGGCAAGACGATGCGCACGAAGCGGCGGTGGGCTGCGGAGGGAATGTGCAGCATGCGCAGCATGTCGCGGATGCTCAGGTCAAGGAAGGTGTCTTTTACCGTGGCGCCGCGTGGCGGACGAGTCTCCGGGGTCTTCATCAACCAGATGGCGGTGGCGACGGTGAGGAGGATGTGCAAGATATAGGCTAAGTGGGTGGGCCACGGGCCCCATTGGGCCAGCACCGAGGCGAGGCCGGCGCCGATGAGGAAGCCGAGGGTTAGGCACATCGAGGCGTGACGCGGGCCGGCAGCGGGATCTCCACCGGCTCGGGTGATGAGCTCTGAAACCCAGGTGGAGCCTACCGCCATGACGATGCCTAGAGCCAAGCCACACATGATGCGGCCCACGGCGATGACGAGTGGCTCGTTCGGTGCGATAGATAGAAGGAAGGAACCTAAAAGCGATAGTGGCGCGGCAGGCAGCATCGTGGGACGGCGGCCGATGTAGTCCGAAAGCGGACCAGAGATAAGCAGCGCAGGCACGATGCCGAGCACATAAGCAGCCAGCAGACCGTTGACGGTGACCTGCGAGAAGTGAGACTGCTCGCGGTACATGACTAGTAGAGGGGTGAACTCATTGCCGCCCCAGGCCACGGCAACCATACTGCCGGCGACGGGAAACCATGAGTGCTTGGCAATTTTTTCGGTCATAGTTGATTCCTCGAGTTGGTTAGGTGGGTGTCCAATGCAGAAAGGTAGGCGTCGAGGTCGCCGGTGCGGAGGGCATCGGCAAGCGTGCGGTGCTGATCCACGAAGGTGCGGGCGCGGGCCACGTTGCGGCCAATGGCTGTGGCGGTAAAGCGCTGCTGACGCTCGCGCAGTTGGTGTCCCAAACCAGCTAGCAGGCGATTGGCCCCGCCATCCATGATGATCTGGTGGAAACGTGCATCCAGATGTGTATAGGCACGTAGGTCTGCGTCATCTAACGCGGCGTCTTGTTCCGCGATGGTCGCATCTAGTTGATCAGCGATGTCCGCGCGCTCGGCATCAGGCATGGCGCAGATCTTTTCGGCGCAGTGCCCGTCTACGAGCAAGCGCGCCTCATAGACCTCGCGAATTTCCTGTGGGCTAATTGGCACGATGAGTGCACCCCGCCTGGGGTAGAGCTGTAGAAAGCCTTCAACCTCTAGGCGTAGGAAGGCCTCGTGCATGGGGGTGCGGCTAATTCCTATCTCGGTGGCTAGGGAAGCCTCGGAAAGCATCTGTGAGGGCTCGAAGGAGCCGTCGATGATCTTCTCTTTGACGAAGTCATAGGCGCGCTCCGCGGCGGGCTGCATTCGTTTATTGGGCATGCATCCATCTTGCATGCAAATTTGCATGCAAGCAAAACTCCGGTGGCGCTTTGTGGGGAAAGAATCTAGTTACACAAGCGTGTGACTTGGCGCGTATCGGGGTCGAAGAGTAAGCCACGGCCCATGCCGACCCAGCCGATGAAAGGGGCGTCGGCAAGTGTGTGTGGGGTGTGGACATGGCCGAGGATCCAAGCATCAGCGCCACTGGCCTGCAATTCCGCCACTGACAGTGGGAGACAGATTCCTGTGGAAAACTCGCCGGTAACGGAAGAATGTAAGAGCCCAAGGAAAGGCGCGTCACTGGGACGCGGTGGAAGCTGAAGGCGGCGCGGGTCCGGATCGGCGGCCACCGCTGCAGCTAGCACTGTGGTTTTTCCCACCTGGAAGGTATGTACCTGCGTGCCGTGAACCGTGACCTCCGGCGGGAAATCCAGGGTGTGGTGGGTATCGTGGTTGCCGGAAAGAAAGTGGACTTCGTGAAAAAGTGTGACAGCGTGGTCCAAAACGGCGCGGGCCTGGGGCGCGAATTCGGCTGCGTTTGCGTTGCGGTCGATGAGATCGCCCAAGCAGACACAGGTTGTAGCGCCCAGCCGGGCGGCGGTCTCTAATTCCTGCAAAGCCCAATCCATCCCTGGGGCGCCGGGGAGGCCCAAGTGGAGATCTGAAAAGACGAAGATGCTAGCAGACATGGGATGCCTTTCAGTTGCTTTTAGCAAGACAGGTGGAGAGACCGTGTTATTGGGATTGCTTTCGGTGGGCGGCAGTCATGTGGCGGGGCAGTCCAAGGGGGCTAGGTGAGTCGATGGGGGTGGATTTGTTCTAGAGTCCACGAATGCGTGTGAGGTTTTATCTGGAGAGCTACTTTTAATGGCCTCGAAAAATATAAGGTCGTAAATTTGCGTGGGAGTGACGGCCAGATGGAAAGCAATAAAAGCTTTAATTAACGGCATGCAAATACCCAGGAGTGCACCTGAGGACACGCCTATTAAACTGGGCCGCATGCAACGCTGGGTTCTACACATCGACATGGATGCATTTTTCGCCTCCGTCGAGCAGCTCACCCGGCCTACGCTGCAGGGGCGCCCCGTATTGGTGGGCGGTACTAATGGGCGCGGTGTTGTAGCCGGCGCCTCCTATGAAGCGCGCGAATACGGCGCGCATTCGGCTATGCCTATGTACCGCGCACAGCAGCTTGTTGGATTGCGCGCGGTGGTGGTGCAGCCGCGCCGGGCAGTTTATTCGGCGGCCTCACGGCGCGTTTTTGACATCATTGCGCAACATGTGGAGGTCATTGAGCAGCTTTCTATTGATGAGGCCTTTATGGAACCTGCCGCCCTCGAGGGGGCGAGCGCAGAGGAGGTCAAGCGCTGGGCGGATGAGCTGCGCGCGCTCATCAGAGAGGAGACGGGCCTGCCATGTTCCATTGGTGCGGGCTCGGGCAAGCAATTTGCCAAGATCGGTTCAGGCGAGGCGAAACCCGATGGTACGTTCGTCATTCCGGTGGAGCGCCAGCTAGATATGTTGCATCCGCTGGCGGTGAATAAGTTGTGGGGCGTGGGCCCGGTAACCGGCGCGAAGCTGAAGTCCATTGGGGTCGAAACTATTGGGCAGCTTGCAGCGATGACGCGCAAGGAAGTAGAGATTTCCACTGGTAGCGTGGTGGGGCTGCAGCTCTGGCAGCTGGCCCGCGGCATCGATGACCGCGAAGTGGCACCGCGTGCTATTTCTAAGCAGATTTCTACCGAACACACCTACCCGAAGGATCTGCAGACGGTGCCGGAAGTTGATGCAGCCATCGCCCGCGCGGCGGAGGGCGCGCACCGCCGGCTGCTCAAAGACGGGCGCGGCGCGCGCACGGTAACGGTGAAGCTGCGTATGGCGGATTTCCATATTGAGTCGCGGTCGACTACCTTGCCGTACGCGACTGACGACGCCGCCGTGCTCACCGCCGCCGCCTTCAAGCTCGCCCGCTATCCGGATGAGCTAGGGCCCATCCGCCTGGTGGGGGTGAGCTATTCGGGGCTTGAAACCGCCCGCCAAGACGTACTGTTCCCAGAATTAGACCGCGAAATCGTGCGCCCTGCGCCGGCGGATACGGATTATGAAACCGGGGTGAGCGACGACGTTGTGCCGCCAGTACCGACACCGACGGTGACGGTGGAAGAAGAAACCGATAACCAGTGGCACGCAACGCAAGACGTATTCCACCCCGAATATGGCCACGGCTGGATTCAAGGCGCCGGGCATGGGGTAGTCAGCGTGCGCTTTGAGACCCGTGCCACGGGGCCCGGCCGTACCAAGTCTTTCGCGGCCGATGATCCTGCGCTCGTGCCGGCGGATCCGCTCGACTCGCTTGATTGGCAGGATTGGCTCACCGTCGAGGATTAAGCACCTAGTGTGGGAATAACTCTGCCGGGTCGGTGCCGGTGGCCAGTGCCGCTGCCAGCAGGATGCGCGCTTGGCTCGGGCGGAAAGAACCGGCGTTAATAGCGCCCAGTTTTCCAAGGCTCGCGCCACCGCCATCGCCTCCGTAGGCTAGGGCCGTGGGGCCGTAGGGTGTGCGGGTAGAAATGACGACGGGGAGGCCGGCGCGGAGGGCGTCGGCAAGCGCGAGGCCGATGTCCTCGCCCATATTGCCCGAGCCCATGGCCTCGACAATGAGCCCGGCGGTCGAGGAGGCCACAGCGGCGTCCACCAGCAAGCGCCCAGCTCCTGGATAGGCGGGGATGATCTCTACCGGGTGCGGCGCCAGCGGGGCAGGGCTAAGACGTGGAGTGGAGCCAGGCACGGCCAGGGATTCAAACCCGCGCAAGTCGCTGGTGTGCCGCTTGCGTGCACCGCGGGCCGGGATGATAGCACCGCCAAAGCAGAGGTAGACCCCTGGGCGTCCACTAGCCGCAAGCTCGCGGGCATCGCGCAGATTCGTGGGGCCGTCGGCCGCGGGGTGATCGTAGGCACGCTGCGCACCCGTGAGCACGATAGGCTTTGCGCCGCTACAGAAAATCTCTAGCGCCAGCGCTGTTTCTTCCATGGAATCGGTGCCGTGGGTGATGATCACGCCGCCGATGTCCTCCCGTGCCATTTGGGAGTTGACTACCGCAATGAGCTCGTCGAGGTCGGCCAAAGTAATAGAAGAGGAGTCGAGCTGGCGAAACTCCACCACCTCGGCGTCGATATCAGCGGCAAGGGCCGCGCCGGAGACGGTGGGAACCAGGGAACCATCGGCCACGGTGGTACACGCAATAGTGCCGCCGGTGGCGATCAAAGCAATTCGGGTCATGTCCTTAAGATTAAAGAAATCTTCGCCCACGCGGCGGGCGCAGCCCGGAAAAAGCTGGTGCAGCTGTAAACTGATGGGAGTTTAAAACCCAGAAGTGAGGAGTTAGAAGTGAAATTCCGCAAGTTTAGCGCCGCGTGCCTCGCACTGACCGCGGCCACCGCCCTGGCCGCCTGCTCTTCCGATGATGAGCAAGACGATTCCGCCGCCACCAATACCGAGGCGCAGGAATCCGCCTCCTCCGACGGCGATTCCGCCGCCCCGGCCCTGCCGTCCCCGGCGGACCTGAACGCTATTTTGGCTAAGGCTACCGATCCAAATGCCTCCGAGCAGGAAAAGACCGCCACCGTGCAAGGCGGCGAGACCGCCCCGGAGATCTTTGACACCATGGCCCAGTCTAAGGCGGAATCCGGCGCCGAGTTCGAGGTCGTTGACCCCGTACTGCCGGGCTATGACCCACAGTCCGTGCTGACCACCGTGAACTTCACCACCGCTGACGGCCAGCAGCAGACTGCTGACCAGGTGGAATTCGTCTACGAAAATGGCACCTGGAAGCTTTCCAAGGCCTGGGCTTGCACGCTCATCCAAAATACCGTGCCGCCAGAGCAAGTTCCGGAAATGTGCGCGGACACCGGTGCCGGAGCCTCCGCACCCGCTCCGGCACCGGCCGAGGGGGACGCTGCTCCTGCCGAGGGCGATGCCCCCGCTGCCGGCGCCGAACAGGCCCCAGCCGAGGCCCCTGTAGAAGCCCCGGCTGAGTAACTAGGAGAAATTCAGTTCCGTCAGGCTCGACTGCACCACCCGCAGCTCCGAGCCGGCGGTGCCGTAAATGACCTTCGTGTCGAATGACACGTCACCGCCCACGGGCAGCGGCTGGGTGAGATCCACCGTGATACTGCCCTTGGATTCGGTGCGGGAGTCTAAAACCTTGAGCTCCTTATTTTCCAGCTCTGTGCCCTGGGCTTGCCCCTCAAAGGACAGTGCGCCTAGCGACGGCCGCTGTTCTACCTCCACGTTGAGCTTCACCTGGTCCCCCTCGATGGAATCGACCGTATAACGCGTGGTTTGCAATAGGGTGGACTCGCCGGTGACACGAGAATCCACGGTCCAGCTCGCGCCTTTGCCCACCTCCTCGGTAGGGAAAACCACCGGCAGGGCAGTCAGCTTCATAATCGCTTGTTCGACCGCTCCGCGGGCTTCATCCGTGGCCTCCTGGGGCGCAGCTAAGCGCAGCGAATTCATCTGGCCAGTATCTTGGCCGCGCCAGCCAAATTGAAATCCCTCGGCCGAAGAGACGTCGGTGTCTCCGGAGGTTTCCGGGGTACTGGCCGTAACGAAAGCATTGCGGGTGGCTGGTAGTTGATCTTCCACGTCCTCGCTGGCCTTATCTACCTTGGCTGAAAGCGGCAGGGAAGTAGTGGTGGAGTCGACGTCGGAGGCTTGAAACTTCTCGGCCACTGACTTTTTGAGCAGGTCCTGCGAAAAGCCTTCGGTAACGCGGTAATTAACGTCCTGCGTGGAGTCAATATCGCGGTATTCCAGGAGCTTTTTCTCCCCGGTTCCGGGGTTATCCACGGTTACACGCGGGGCGTCGATAGTCAGGCCCACGGGCTGTTCCACCGCGGGTCCCGGCTTTTCATAGGAACACGCCGTAAGTGCTACGGCGGCTGTGGTCAGGGCTGCAAAAACTTTGACTCGAAACACGCTTACCAAAATACCGGACGCTCCCGTTTAGAATAGAGCGGGTGAGTCAAAAACGAAGGAGCAAGACAGGACTTATCGCCGCGATAGTCATCGCCGTGGCGCTGGTGGACCAAGCCATAAAACAGTTAATGCTTTCCATTCTCACGGAAGGCGAGCCCTTGCCGATCATTGGGGACTGGTTCCGGTTTACCCTGCTTTTTAACCCTGGCGCCGCCTTTTCCATGGGCGGGGAGGGATCGACGTGGCTTTTTACCACTATCCAATTGGTCTTTGTGCTCGGCGTGGCCATTGCCGCCCCGCGCATTACCCACTCGGGCCAGGCAGTAGGCTTGGCGCTCATTGCTGGCGGCGCGCTGGGCAATTTCGCCGACCGCATCTTCCGCGCCCCCAGCTTCTGGTTCGGGCACGTGGTGGACTATATTTCGGTCGGATCTTTCGCCGTGTTTAATATCGCGGACGCGGCGATCACCTGCGGAGTGGTGCTTTTCATCATCGCCATGGTGCTGGAGGAAAGGAAGGCCGAGCATGAATAGGCAGATGCGCAGCTTCCCCGTCCCTGAAGGTTTAGAAGGCATGCGTGCCGACGCCGCCCTAGCTAAGCTCCTTGGCCTTTCCCGCAGCGCCACCGCGCAGCTTTGCGCTGAGGGCAGTGTGACCATTGATTCCCAAGAACTGGGCAAATCCGAGCGTTTGACCTCCGGCAATGTAGTCTCCGTGCTTTTGCCGGAGCCAGAAAAGCCAATGCTGCCGCGCGAAGAGCTCGTCGAAGGCATGGACGTGCTCTACAGCGATGCCGATATCATCTGCGTGCATAAGCCGGTGGGTGTGGCCGCGCACCCGAGCGTGGGGTGGGACGGGCCGACGGTCATCGGCGGGCTGCGCGCGGCCGGCTATACGGTGGCTTCTTCCGGGCCGACTGAGCGCCAGGGAATCGTGCATCGCCTCGATGTGGGCACGTCTGGGGTGATGGTAGTGGCTTCTTCGGAGCGTGCCTACTCTGCGCTCAAGCATGCCTTTAAGTACCGCAGCGTGAAAAAGACCTACCACGCCGTGGTCCAGGGGCTGCCGGACCCCATCGAGGGCACTGTCGATGCCCCCATCGGCCGCCACCCCAAGTCGGGCTGGAAATTCGCCGTGCTTGACGACGGCAAAGCGGCCGTCACCCACTACAGCCTCATCGAGGCCTTCCGCGAGGCCAGCCTCATCGAAGTGCACCTGGAGACTGGCCGCACCCACCAAATCCGCGTGCACATGTCTGCTACCGGGCACCCGTGCGTGGGCGATCCCATGTATGGCTCGGATCCGAATCTGGCCAAGCGCCTTGGGCTCGAGCGGCAGTGGCTGCACGCGGTCAAACTCGGCTTTACCCACCCCGGCACCGGCAAATGGTTTGAAATTCAGGCACCGTATCCAGCCGATCTCGAACATGCCTTGGCGGTGCTGCGGGGATGAGGAAGGTCTACCAGCGGCGTCGGCTAGCGGCCTTGGCGGTGCTCGCGGTGCTTTTTCTGGCGGCGCTGGCGCTCTTCGGCGCCTTGGGGACCCAGGCTACTTCGCAGGTGCAAGGCGACCAGCTCGGCCCGGATGGCGAATCGCGCGCGGAGTATATTGCGCGCGTGGCGGGCAGTGACCTTCCCGATGAGCCTGCCTACGCCCTGGTTACCTTCGACGAGGAACTACCGCCCGTAGCTGCTGCGGCCGCCGTCGCCGCAGCCCCGCGCATGGATGCCATCCTCATTGGCTCCACCGCTCCCATCGACGTTCCTGAGCCGAGCGCTGGCGAGGACCGCGCCGCTGTCATCCAGCGTGCCGTCGGCCGCATCGATGCCTCCTATGGGCAGCGATCCAACGCGGTAAGCGCAGTTGTGGTGTGGGGATCAGGCGCCCAGCTTGCCGACGTCGCCTCCACCCCCTCCGTTGCCGCCGTCGAAGCAGCGCCTGCCGACGCCGCCTGGGGCAGCTTCGCCATCCGTCCACCCAGCTAATTTCGCCTTCTTTACTCCCGCAGCGCGCAGTGCCCCCGCGGCGCTTTTAGCATCAGGGGCATGGAACATATTCGGGCCTATATCGCGGCACTGAACTCGGCAATGGATATCCTCGCCGAGGCCGCCGCCGTTTCTGCTGCCGACCTTGCCGCCGCCGGCATGCCCGATGCCGCAGCGGACTCTATTGCGCAGCTCGCGCAGGTCTACTTCGGCCCCACCAGCTTTCGCCGCCGCCAACGGCGGGCGGTGGATGGGGCGCGCCGAAACAGGCATTCACTGCCGACGCTGGAGGTCATCGAAAAGCATGCGCGTCGCGCGCCCACCCAAGCCCGCGCCTGGGCCCTGCGCGCCGAGCTTGCCCATATCTCTTGTGATACGAGGGAGATGGAAAAGCTCGCCCGCATAAAGCTGCGCAAGATGCGCGCGCCACGCGAGCCCAAGCCTGGCGTGCGGCTGCAGCGCCGCGCCGCCGGAAAGCCGTGGACGCTTTCTATCACCGGTCCTTCCGCGCTCATTGCGGAACTTCACCAGCATGCCGGCTCGCTTGCCGACGTCGCCTCTTTCTTCCGCACCGGCGCCTCTACCTCTACCGTGCGCACTAATGTTGTGGTGCCACTAGATAAGTTGGTCGGCGTGGCCCATGGTAGTGATGATGTGGTGCTGACCATGACCAACGGCGCGCAGATAACCGGTGCCGAATTGGCCCAGCGCGCGCTGGCAGAGGAGGGGTTTGTCACCCTGCTGCATCCCGTGGAAGGTCCGGTGAATTTGTACCGCATGCGCCGCGGGGCGACCTGGAAGCAGTTTATGATGGCCGCGGCGGAAAACCCCACCTGCCCGGTTAAGGGCTGCCACAAGCCTGCCGATGAGTGCCAAGTCCATCACATATTCAGCTGGGCCGGCGGCGGGTGGACGAACGCGAAGAACCTCACCACCGCCTGCGCTTATCACAATGGCCGCAATGACGATCATCGCACCGGCCCGCCGCGCAATGGCCGCTTCGAGCGCACGGCCCGCGGCGTGCGCTGGGTCAACCCCTGGGAGAAGCCCCCGCCGGACCTTGTTAATACCGGGCCTACTTAGATACCAACCGCGTAGGCTAGAGTCATGTCCCCGCAGCAGCCTTTTTCGCAGTGGATGCCGAACTATAAATTTGCCTATATCGCCGCCTGGGTCGCGGTGGTGGTTTCCGGCATCGCCCTAGTTATCGGCCTTATTACGGGCGGCACCTCCATGACGCTGGTGTTTTCCGCGATCGTTTGTGCCTTTGGCATCTTTCTTATCGTAGTGATGCCGCGCTGGGCGCTGGAAGCGGAGGAGGAACAGGCCGCGCGTCGTCGTGCCCGCGCCGCCCGCGAGGAACTCAGGCGCTCCTAGCCATACGCACTAAGTCGGCCACGTAGATCGCTACCGCTAAGCCGATAATGCCGAAGCCAATCCACCGGTGGGGCGAAAAGTGTTCGTGGGTGACGAAAAGTGCCCACAGCATTTGCATGATGGGGGTGAGGTATTGGAGCATGCCGATCGTCGATAAGCGTAGCGTCCGCGCGCCCTCTGCAAAGCAAAGAAGCGGCAGCGCGGTGATTAAGCCGGCGCTTAACAAAAGCAGCGCGTGGCCGACGCCTTCGCTAGCGAAGGTACCTTGGTCGCTACTTTCTAGCCACAGAATGTAGCCCACCGCTAGTGGCGACATCACGAGCGCCTCCGCTGCGACTGAGACGGCCGAGGACACCCGCACCTGCTTTTTGAGCAGCCCATAAATTCCGAAGCTGAAGGCCAGCAAAAGCGAAATATAGGGCGCCTGGCCGGTAAAGAACGTCAAATACAGCACCGCGATGGCCGCAACTCCCACCGCGCCGGCCTGCCACGGCCGCAGCCGTTCCTTGAGAAACACCATGCCGAGGGCAACCGATACGAGGGGATTGATGAAGTACCCCAGCGCCGCGTCGGCTACGTGGTTGCTATTAATCGCTACCACGTAGGTGCCCCAATTAGCCGTGATGAATACTCCCGCGGCCGCGAGCCATCCCCACGTGCGCTTGTCCATGCGCACCAACTCGCGCCATCGGCCGGCGAGGCACAAAAATCCCGTGACCAATACCGCGGTCCACAGCACGCGGTGAGCCAAAATCTCTAGCGGCGATGCCGGCAACAGGAGAGGGAAGAATGCGGGGAAAATCCCCACATGATATAGGCGGCGAGCGTGTAGAGCATCACAAAATAATAGCCCATTTTGACCGCCCCGCTATGATGAGCCGCATGGCCAAAAACTCCTCCTTCGTCCACCTGCACAACCACACCGAGTTCTCCATGCTCGACGGCATGGCCAAGGTCGATATGCTGGCGGACGAGGTGGTTCGCCAGAAGATGCCGGCCGTAGGCATGACTGACCATGGCAATATGTACGGCTCCGATGCCTTCTACCGTCGCATGACCGGCGCCGGCATCAAGCCCATTATCGGCATCGAGGCGTATATGGCGCCCGAATCCCGTTTCAATAAAAAGCGCGTGTTGTGGGGTACGCCGGACCAAAAGCGCGACGATGTCTCCGCGTCCGGCGCTTATCTCCACCAGACGATGATTGCGGAGAACGCCACCGGCCTGCGCAATCTTTTTACCTTGTCCTCATTAGCTTCCTATGAGGGCCAGTTGGGCAAGTGGCCGCGCATGGATGCCGAGCTCATCGCGGAGCATGCTGATGGCATCATCGCCACCACCGGGTGCCCCTCCGGCGATGTCCAGACCCGTCTACGCCTTGGCCAGTTCAATGAGGCGCTCGAGGCCGCGGCCATGTGGCAAGACATCTACGGCAAAGATAACTTCTTCTTGGAGTTGATGGACCATGGGCTGGACATCGAAAAGCGCACGCGCGATGGCCTATTAGAAATTGGCCGTAAATTGGACTTGCCGCCGCTGGTGACCAATGACTGCCACTACGTGCTGGAGTCCCAGGCGCCGGCGCATGAGGCGATGTTGTGCGTGCAGACCGGCAAGACCTTTATGGACCCCGATCGCTTCAAGTTCGGCGGTACCGGTTACTACATTAAGTCGGCCGCGCAGATGCGTGAGACCTGGGACGATATGATTCCAGATGGCTGCGATAACACGCTGTGGATTGCCGAGCGTGTACAAGACTATGGCGAGATTTGGGAAGAGCACACCCACGATCGCATGCCTATTGCCGACGTCCCCGAGGGCCACACCCCAACTTCCTGGCTCACCCATGAGGTGATGGAGGGCCTGCAAAAGCGCTTCCCCGGCCAGGATGTTCCGGAGGAGTACATCGAGCGCGCCAAGTACGAGATCTCCGTCATTGAGATGAAGGGCTACCCGTCCTACTTCCTTATCGTGGCCGAGCTCATCAAGCACGCGCGCTCGGTGGGCATTCGCGTGGGGCCGGGACGTGGCTCGGCGGCCGGCGCGCTTGTCGCCTACGCGCTGACCATTACCAATATCGACCCCCTGGAACATGATCTCCTCTTCGAGCGATTCTTGAATCCCGAGCGCCCGTCCGCCCCCGATATCGATATCGACTTCGATGACCGCCGCCGCGGCGAAATGATCACCTACGCGGCCGAGCGCTGGGGCGAGGACAAGGTGGCGCAGGTGATTACCTTCGGCACGGTGAAGACGAAGCAGGCCATTAAGGACTCCGCCAAGGTGCACTTTGGCCAGCCTGGCTTCCAGATGGCCGACCGCATCAACGGCGCGCTGCCGCCGGCGATCATGGCCAAGGACATTCCGCTCAAGGGCATCACAGACCCGGACCACGAGCGCTACTCCGAGGCCGCCGAGGTCCGCCAGATGGTCGAATCCGACCCGGATGTGAAAAAGATTTATGACACGGCTAGGGGCTTGGAGGGCGTCGTCAGGCAGGCCGGCGTGCACGCCTGTGCGGTGATTATGGCCTCGGTCCGCCTCATGGACCACATCCCCATGTGGAAGCGCCCAGCCGACGGCGCCTACATTACTGGTTGGGACTACCCGGCGTGTGAGGCCATCGGCCTGCTGAAGATGGACTTTTTGGGCCTGCGCAACCTCACCGTTATCGGCGATGCGATTGAAAACATCAAGCGCAACCGCGGCGAAGAAGTTCACTTGGAGCAGCTGCATGCCGACGACCCCAAAGTCTCCAAGGTCTATGACCTGCTCTCGCGCGGCGATACGCTGGGCGTCTTCCAGCTTGACTCCGGCGGTATGCAAGAGCTGCTCAAACGCATGAAGCCAACCGGCTTTAAAGATATTGTCGCCTCCCTTGCGCTCTACCGCCCCGGCCCGATGGGCGTGAACGCCCACTGGGACTATGCAGACCGCAAGAACGGCCGTAAGGAAATCACCCCGATTCACCCAGAGCTGGAAGAGCCGCTGAAGGAAATCCTGGATGAGACCTACGGCCTCATCGTCTACCAGGAGCAGATCATGCGTATCTCGCAGAAGGTCGCCAACTACACGGCCGGCGAGGCAGATGGCTTCCGTAAGGCGATGGGTAAGAAAAAGCCCGAGGTGCTGGCTCAACAGTACGATAAGTTCTGGGGCGGCATGCAAGAAAACGGCTATTCCAAGTCCGCCATGGACGCGCTCTGGGGCACCATCGAGCCCTTCGCGTCCTACGCGTTTAATAAGTCCCACGCCGCAGGCTATGGCTTGGTGTCCTTCTGGACGGCCTACCTTAAGGCCTACTACGCGCCAGAGTATATGGCCGCGCTGCTGACCTCGGTGGGCGATAAGAAAGACAAGTCCGCCATCTACCTGTCGGACTGCCGCCACTTGGGCATCAAGGTGCTGCCGCCTTCTGTCAACGAGTCCGAAGAGGATTTCCAGGCGGTGGGAGAGGATATCCGCTTCGGCATGGGCGCTATCCGCAACGTTGGCTCGGAAGTGGTGGAGTCCATCATCAAGTCCCGCCACGACAAGGGCGCGTTTAGCTCGTTTAGTGATTACCTGGACAAGATCGAGTTGACCGCCTGCACTAAGCGCGTGACTGAAGCTCTCATTAAGGCCGGCGCCTTCGACGACTTGAACCATCCGCGCAAGGGGCTCATGCTCATCCACGAGGACGCGGTGGATGCGGTGCAAACCACCAAGAAGGCGGCGGATAAGGGCCAATTCGATCTCTTCGCCGGAATTGGCGGGGGAGAAGATGATGAGGCCTCCAACGCCTTTGCCTTGGACATCCCAGAAGACAACTGGGACCGCAAACATGAGCTCGCCCTGGAACGAGAGATGCTTGGCCTGTACGTTTCCGGTCACCCGCTCGATGGTTTTGAGGAGGCGCTGGCTGCGCAAACGGATACCCCGCTGACAAAAATCCTGAACGATGAGGTGCATAACGGCCAAGAGCTCATCATCGGTGGCATCATCTCAGGCGTAGACCGCCGCTTTTCCAAGCGCGATGGCTCCCCCTGGGCCATTGTAACGGTGGAGGACCACAACGGCGCGCAGGTAGAAATCTTGGTCTTCAATAAGGTCTATTCGCTCGTCGCCCCACAGATTGTGGAGGACAATATCATCTTGGCGCGCGTAAACGTCAAGGTCCGCGATGAGCGCCGCTCCCTGTTTTGCTCCGATATCCGCGTCCCAGATCTCGGACCTGGCGGTGGCGCGGGCCTGCCGCTGCGCCTGACCATGCGCACGGACCAGTGCACCATGGAAAATATTGCCCGGCTCAAGCAGGTTTTGCTCAAAAACCAGGGCGAGTCGGACGTGTACCTCGAGCTTGTCGACGGCTCCGAATCCACCACAATGATCCTCGGTGACCACCTGCGCGTGGAACGCTCCGGCAACCTCATGGGTGATCTCAAGGCCACTATGGGCGCAGGTATTTTAGGCTGAATTTAATCCCGGCGGCGGCCGAAGTCCTCCGTTAATCTAGACAGCACAGTCTATATCAATGGAGGAAACCTGATGGTTACAAAGATTCGCACCACCCACGTCGGCTCACTGCCGCGCACTCTAGAGTTGCTGGAAGCCAACCTGAAGCGTGCGGAGCTGCCGGCCGCGGAGTTTCAGGGGATTTTGAAGGCCGCGGTGGCGGACGTCGTCAAGCGGCAGCTCGATCTCGGCCTCGATATCATTAACGAGGGCGAGTACGGCCATATCACCTCGGGTGCCGTGGACTACGGTGCGTGGTGGAATTATTCCTTTAGCCGCCTGGGCGGGCTGACGATGACGGATACCGACCGCTGGGAATCGGCTGAGGTAGTGCGCTCCAAGCCGGGGGAGCCGCGGCTGACGTCGTTTATTGATCGACGTGACCGCGCGCTGTTCTCGGAGGCCTATAATGACCCGGATTCTGGCATCTTCACCGGTCGCGCCAAGGTGGCAAACCCAGAGTTCACCGGCCCGGTAACCTATATCGGCCAAGATGAAGTTGCCGCCGATGTCCGCTTGCTTGCCGACGCCCTACCTTCCGGCACCCCCGGCTTCATCGCTGCCCTTTCCCCCGGCTCGGCCGCGCGCCTGACCAACCGCTACTACGACGATGAGCATGAGCTGCTTGCCGACGTCGGCCGAGCAATGCGCACCGAGTACCAAGCCATCACCGATGCCGGGCTCACCGTGCAATTCGACGCACCTGACCTGGCCGAGGCCTGGGACCAAATTAATCCGGAGCCTTCCGTAGAAGACTTCCGAGGCTTCATTCGCGAGCGTATTGACGTGCTCAATGATTCCATTGCTGGCCTGCCCAAGGAACAAACGCGCCTGCATATCTGCTGGGGTTCCTGGCACGGCCCGCACGTAACCGACGTCCCATTTGCAGATATCATCGAGGAAATCTTGCGGGCCGAGGTCGGCGGATTTTCTTTCGAAGCCGCGTCACCGCGTCACGCGCATGAGTGGCGTGTGTGGCAGGACCATGCGCTGCCGGAAGGAACCGTGATTTACCCGGGTGTGGTCTCGCACTCCACCAATGCGGTGGAACACCCGCGGCTTGTAGCTGATCGCATCATTCAATTCGCCGAGGTGGTTGGACCGGAAAATGTCATCGCATCGACCGATTGCGGTTTGGGCGGCCGCCTACACCCTCAGATTGCGTGGGCGAAGCTGCAATCCTTGGTAGAAGGCGCTGACATCGCTACCCGCGAACTGTTTTAAAAACGCCTAAAGCCGCTCCGGAACTCCGGAGCGGCTTAATCTTTGGCGCCTAGAAGCGCACGCCCAGCTGCGTGAGGGCGTTCTTCATCGGCTTCAGCACAGCCGGGTTCACCTTGGCAACCATAGTCAAGGCTTGCAGCAACGCAGCGACGAGGCTGGTGGCCACGGTCACCCAGCTCATGACCTCGAGGAACTTTTCTGGGGTGGAAGAGCCCCAAATAGGCAGACGCTCAAGTGCCTCGATCTGGCGCTGCTTCGCCTCCTGGGCAACGCAGTCTGGCTCCTTTGGCATTCCGGAAGAACCGTAGCCGTTGGTCAGGCCCTGGATAAGCTCCTGCGGGGTGTGGGCGGAAGATCCGAGCTCGCCGTTCTCGATCTTCTTAAGATGCTCCTCCTTGGCCTCGTCGACCTCGGCCTGGCATTCAGCCGAAATCTACTTTGATTGCTCTTCTGCGGCAGAAGCAGTAGCTGGTGCGACGAGGCCTGCTGCCACGGCGATGGCTGCGACGAGCGAAATGCTGAGACGGTTGCGCATGGTTCTATTTAGAGTGAGAGGTATTAGCCTCAAACAATTTAGCAGGTAAACCTCGGAACGTCTGTGGCAAAAGCTTGCGCACCTGTGCCGGTAGCAGTGCGTAGAACTCGTCAATGGGCTTCGGCAAGAAGTTTAATGCCCCGCCAATCAGCGCACCGAGGCCCACTAAACCGTCGATGATTCCGGCACCGGCGGCGATGCTACTGCCGGTGCTGGAGCCATTGGGCTTGTCAGGCGTGGAGTTGGCGGCATCGGCAAGCAGGTCCTTGACTGAGAACACGGTGGTGGTGCCGGATACCTCGTTGCCGGCGATGAGGAGGGCATCGTCGGTCGGGGAGTCAGTCGCTGGGACGAAAGCAAGACCCTCGGGGCCGAGGTCGCCGGCCAGGGCTATCGCTGCGACATCGTCCTCGTTGTAGCCGACGGAAAAATCGCGACTATTAACGTAGGTGACAAACTTTGTTTCGGTGGGGGTCGTCACGTCGTAGACGAAGATGCCGCCCACGCGCTCCGCGCCGATAAAGGCGTAAGTGCGATCCCCAACCTTGCCAATGGTCAGTGCCTCTGGCTCCGGGCCCTTATTATCAGAGCGGTCATCAAATTCGGGATCCTCATTATCGGCATTAAAGTTCAGACTAGGAATGCCTTTGGTGATTTCTTCAAAGTCCGAGCCGGAGTCGAAGACGACGTTGCCCTCGCGGTTGTAGATGCTAAAGGAGCGCGAGCCGTAGGAGTACAAACCATCGAAGCAGCCCTTTTGCTCGTCCCAGCCAGAAGCATTAGATAGCTTGAGGTTGCCGGCGAACTTCTTGTCTTCGATGCCGTCAGCAAGCTCGAGATCGTCGCAGACCTTGCCCTCCTTGACTAGGTCCTTGAGTTCCACTTCGTCGGTATAGTCGCCCCATTCGCGGGCATCGCCCTCGTTGGCGGTGGCGAAGAAGGTTTGTCCATCTACTTCGAAGGCACTGATGGAGTCCGGCATGGATAGGCCGTGTACCGGGATGGTGCGCAGCTCGGCAGCGTCATCCTTATTAGACGGATCCAACGGCACCTGGGAGTGGTCTGCAATGTGGGCGGGAAGAACCTTTTCTACCGTGGCAGACTCGATATCGATGACCGCGATGGCGTTGTTTTCTTGCAGCGTGGCTTAGGCTTTTCCGTCCGCAAAGGAAATGTATTCCGGCTCGAAGTCCCGTGAAGGCAGATTATGGTGTTCGGAAGGGCCGAAGATACGGATGGAGGGGTCAAGGTCGGCGGTGTCAAAGGCGGTGAAGTCGGCCGTGTGAACGTCGCTAAGCGGGGGCGCAGCGACGTCGGTGGGCAGGTTAATGACAGAAACGGAGCGTTCCGGATCCTTGAGGTAGGCAGGGCCTTCGGCATTCAGGGCGTCGGAAGGCTCGCCCTCGTTGGCTACGAGCGCGTGGCGGCCATCGGCAGTGAGATGCACGTTATCTGGTAGCGCGCCCACGCCCACGCGTCCGAGCTCCTCACCAGCCTCGGTGTTGAAAACAGCGCCTCGCCACTGTCAGTCTTATCTGCCTGTTGCACCGCGGCGACGGCCAGGCCATCGGGGCGTACAGCTACCGAGTTGATTTCTTTGTCTCCCCCGGCGGAGATGGCGCCGATCTTGTGCGGCTGGGTGGGATCGGAACCATCAAGGATGTCGACCTCGCCGGAGCGCGCGTTGACGGTGAGGATGCGCTGGGACGCGGAGTGCTCCAGCACGTTATCCACGATGTGGGCATGCGCGGCTGGGCCGAAGGCAAGGACGAGCGAGGAAGTAACGCAGAGAGATGCGCTTGAGCATTAATATTCCTTTCTTGTGGTTATGTCCACTATGTAACGCTGGAACTAAAAGCCAGTGAATTTCCAGTGAATGGGTAGACTGTCAAGACATGACTGAATCGACCATCCATGCATCCGATATCCAGCAGGCGCAGGCGCGGATTAGCTCGGAAA
>OCJN01000074.1_pt1 | contig 61126 bp, 56 predicted proteins | sample 1480731 | NCBI WGS metagenome assembly OCJN01 (sample SAMN05301479, study PRJEB22388) | human skin metagenome | isolation source: Infant 1 DOL 23 skin | host: Homo sapiens | place: USA: Pittsburgh, Magee-Womens Hospital of UPMC | collected 2013/2014 | reverse complement strand
TACAGTGATAACATCCTTGTTAAATTGTTTATATCTGAAATAGTTCATACAGAAGGCTCCTTTTTGTTAAAATTATACTATAAATTCAACTTTGCAACAGAACCTTATTGCATATCTTTTTAGCCATATCACTGATAGGGTGAAGCATATCATAAGTGATGCGGTTTTTGAATTGTTTTGTAAATAATTTGAATACATCATAGCTCAATTAAAATTAATATTTTGTGCTATTAAAGAAAGGAAAAATAAAATGGATAGAAATAAATTTTCGATGTATTGGTCTTATTATAAAATGATTGAAGAAAAGTTGATTTCCACTAATCAATATATTACTCATACAAATGATAATGGTAAGTGTTATTCAGATGAATTTACTTCTATTATTCTTTTATCATGTTCTGAGATTGATTCAATTTTAAAAGAGTTATTAATTAGTTTGAATATTTCACCAAAGAAAAAATACTATCAAATGAGTGATTATGCGAATGTTTTAATAAAATTTAAGGATAAGAGCATTGAAACAGTTTCGACAAGTATTAATGTACATGATAATAATAATTTTAGTATTACACCATTTAAAAATATAAATGCTCACTTACCATACGCTAATTTAAATTGGTGGAAAGATTATCAAGCAATTAAACATGATAGAATACATAATGTTAAAAAAGGAAATCTAGTAAATGCTATTACCGTTTTATCGGCTCATTTTCTAATAGTTCGTCTTTTAATTCACTTTATACCAGAAGAAAATGGACAAAGTTATCTTTTTGAAAAGACTTGGAGCGAGTATTGGATTCCAGCTGTATAGATTTTTTATAACTAGAAGCATCATATTATTAATTTAATGGCTAAAAACAAAGCATACAATATTAATTATTACTCAACTTCGATATATTTAAAGAAAAGTTAAGTAATAAGGTGGGAGAATAGATGACTCATCAAAATGGATATATATTAGAATAGGAGATACTTCAAAACCTGAAAATTTAGGCTATGAATGTATGAATATATATATAATATTGTATCAGCCATTAACAAATACTTGAAAGAACTAGGAGTGTTAAAATATGACTAAACAAACCAATACCCCAGAACTAAGATTTCCCGAGTTTAAAAATGAATGGTCTAAATTAACAATGAATGATTTCTTAATGGAAGATAAACAGTATGGTACTCAGAAAGATACAAATTTTCCAATAGTAACTTCCTCAAGACAAGGTCTGTATATTCAAAATAAGTATTTTGAGGGAGATAGAAGCTTTGCAAATAAAAATGTCACCTTTAGTATTGTACCTATAAATTACTTTACTTATAGACATATGAGTGATGACGATATATTCAAATTTAATATAAATAAATTTAATACGCCAATTTTAGTAAGTAAAGAATACCCTGTATTTACTGTAAAAAACACTTTTTCTCAAAATTTTATTTTTTATGAATTAAATAATAATATACGGTTCTTAAAATTTTGTAGAATTCAAAAAAAAGGTGGGACGCGTACAAGACTTTATTTTAAAAATTTATTACAGTATCAAACATACTTTCCAAATTATGAAGAACAACAAAAGATAGGCGTCTTTTTTTATAAACTCGATCAACAAATCGAATTGGAAGAGAAAAAACTAGAATTGTTAGAGCAACAAAAGCGTGGGTATATGCAAAAGATTTTCTCACAACAACTTCGCTTTAAAGATGAAAAAGGGAATGATTATCCAAAGTGGATTTTTAAAAAATTCGAAGAAATATTTAAAGTTGTCCCATCAAAAAAATATCAAATAAAATCTTCTGAAATTGAAGATAACGCAAGTATTCCAGTAATTGATCAAGGGCAAAATTTGATTTTAGGTTTTTCAAATAATAAAGAAAAAGTATTCAATGATTTTAAAAATGTAATTATTTATGGAGATCATACCACAGTTATAAAGAGAAGTGATAAGCCTTTTATAATTGGAGGAGATGGAGTTAAGTTGTTAACTTCTAAAGTAGACAGTGATATATCATATTTATACAATGCTCTACAATATTTTAATGTGAAATCTGAAGGATATAAGCGACACTTTAGTATACTTAAGAATAAAGATTTTTACATATCAACTTCTATCGAAGAACAAAAAAAAATAGCTAATATTTTTAATAAATTAGATAAATATATAGAAAAACAATTTGCTAAAGTTGAACTATTAAAACAACGCAAACAAGGATTACTACAGAAAATGTTTGTGTAATTCTGATAAAGTCCTATTATGTTAATTGAAAATAGACAAAAATAAATTGAGAGCATCCCTTACCGCAAAGTGAAGGATGCTCTATTTTTGTTGAAATTAATATAAACTTCATTCTGATAGGTAGTCATTAATAATTGTTTGCAAATCGTTATTAAGTACCGTTGTTACAGCGTCATCATTCATAAAATCCTCGTAGATTTTATCAAGAATTTATTCCTCTTACAGACATTCGCGAGAAGTCCGTTTTAATTTTATTAGAAGTAATTCAGGTTTGAACCTACCTAAATGAATATATGAGTTATCTTTTATACTACAAAATATATTCAGATTTCAATAATGACATAAAATAGGCATCTTTATATTTACCTTTAGTGTAGAATTGCTCTTTGAGTAATCCTTCTGTTTTAAATCCTTGTGACTCGTATATATGAATAGCTTTTTTGTTATCTGCATCAACATATAGATAGATCTTGTGCATATTTAAAATATTGAATGCATAAATTATCGCTTTTTCGAATGCGAATTTTGCATAACCTTTACCACTGAACTCAGGTTTAATAATTATTTGTATTTCACAATTACGATGGATGTAATTAATTTCTACTAATTCAACAATACCTACGACTTGATTTTCATCTTCAACAATAAAACGTCTTTCCGATTCATCTAATAAATGCTTATCAAATAAATGTTGAAGTTCCGTTAAGGATTCATAAGGCTCTTCAAACCAATAAGACATAATAGAATATTCATTATTTAATTCATGAACAAAAAGTAAATCACTATACTCTAATGCTCTTAGTTTCATAATCCCACTCCCAAAATTTTCTTATATATTTGCATTATAAATATAAATAACGAATAAGTCATTATTCACTGTGAATAAATCTATTTTAACAATTCACTACATACTAATTCTCATTTTCTTATTATTCTCTAATATCTCTGATTTATTACTCAGTGAAAGATGCCCTATTTTTATCAGTATATAGTTTTTATTTTGATAGATATTGATTAATAATCGTCTGTAAATCATTGTTAAGTAAGGTTGTGATAGCGTCGTTATTCATAAAATCTTCATAAATTTTATCAAGTATTTCTTTAATATATTTTTTAATCTTCACACCTTAAATTCACTTGAAAACCAAATCACTTCTAAATTATGATTTTACATAATAAATTTTTAAAAATTGGTATTATATAAAATAATCTCAATAATCAGAATTTTTTGTAAATAATAATATTAAAGTGTAAAATAACAGATAAGAATAGACTTAATGTATATAAATTAAAGGAGTGTTGGAAGTGAAAACTAGAGCAGCAGTTTTACATGAAATGGGGGCTAAAAAGCCCTATAAAGAATCTAAACCTTTAAAAATTGAATACTTAGAACTTGATAATCCTAGCGAACACGAAGTATTAATTAAAATTCATGCAGCTGGATTATGTCACTCTGATTTGTCAGTAATTAATGGTAACAGACCTAGACCTTTACCTATGGCACTTGGTCATGAAGCTTCCGGTGAAGTAATTAAAGTTGGAAAAGCTGTTACAAGAGTTAGCGAAGGAGATCATGTGGTATGCACATTTATTCCAAGTTGTGGAAAATGTATCCCATGTAAAGAAGGACGTCCTGCATTATGTGAAAACGGAGCAATATCTAATGAAAAGGGCGAAATGTTAGAGGGAGGAGTGCGTTTATCTAATGATGAAGGAAAAGTATATCATCACTTGGGGATATCAGGTTTTGCTGAATATTCTGTTGTCTCTGAAAACTCTATAGTTAAAATTGATAAAAAAATACCTTTTGAACGTGCAGCTGCATTTGGTTGTGCTATTATCACAGGTATCGGTGCTGTGGTGAATACAGCTCAAATTCGTTCTGGTAGTAATGTAGCGGTTGTTGGTTTAGGAGGTATTGGATTGAATGCTATTATTGGAGCTAAACTAGCGGGAGCCAATGAAATTATTGCTTTAGATATTAACGAAGATAAATTTGAATTAGCAAAGCAATTTGGGGCTACAGCAACATTTAATTCAAGCGATAAAGATATTGATGAGCAAATTAAAGAATATATTCCTGGTGGAGTAGAATATGCTTTTGAAACAGCGGGTGTAGTACCAGCTATGAAAGTTGCTTATCAGATTACCAAACGAGGGGGGACAACTGTAACAACAGGACTGCCTAATCCTAAAGATAATTTTTCTTTCCCTCAAGTTACTTTAGCGGCTGAAGAACGTACCATTAAAGGATCATATGTAGGAAGTTGTGTACCTGACAGAGATATACCAAGGTTCGTTAATCTATACAACCAAGGACGTTTAAATATTGATTCACTCATTAGTGAGGTTATCACTTTAGATGAAATTAATGAGGGATTTGATCGTTTGTCTAATGGTGAAGTAGGTAGAATTATAATGAAGATGCATTGAATATAATAGAATTCAAGTCGTTCCTCCTCTTGATTTCTATGAAAAGAATAACAATTTGAGTAGGAAGATTACTGACAAATATTACATTTGCATTGTGACTGCCAATCTAATTGTATTTTTACATTTCATATCTATATATTAGAAGATAAATGTTTTAAAACTAATTACTAATAGTTTTTTTAGATAAAAAAAGATATAGGAGCATCCTTCACCGCAAAAGTGAAGGATGCTCTAGTTTTATTAGAATATAGTTTTCATTTTGATAGATAATGATTAATAATTGTTTGTAAATCATTGTTAAGTACCGTTGTAATAGAGTCATCATTTATAAACTCTTCATAGATTTTATCAAGTATTTCCTCGTCATCGATGGCTGTGAAATGATGCACCAGACTTTTTACTATTGAAATGTAATTTTGTGATGCTAAACAATTAGCAACTGTTCGCCAGTCTGAGTGTGTGGTTTCATGGTTCATAGATAATCCTCCTTTTATTTTAATGTCCATTTTTGACGTGCCTTAGGGTTAAGTGGATGCATAATTTCATTTGTGGCTGGATTAATGAGCTTTTTTACTTTCTTTTTATGAGGTTTTAACATTTCCATCACTTGTTCGACACGTTCGACAACAACGGGTCGCTTCGCATAAGCGCCATAGGCTAAAATCACTGTTTCACTTTCACTTATCGCTTTCATTAAATGAATGTCTGTGTGTTTATCATAAGGTTCTTTAATATGTTTAAGATTCTCTGGGGTTTTAATATTAGAGAATAGATTTACAAGATATACAGCGCCATATTGTTCAGTATTAGCTAATTGGTTAAGAATAAGAACAGTAGTAAGATCGAGTGATAACACACCATCTAAATGGGGGTACATCGTTATCACTGTACAAGCGGGTTTCTTTTCGTCCCATGTTTTTTTGAGTAAGTAGCGGTGTTGTTCATCATCGCTAAAAATTGCTTCTGTGTGAATTGTACTTTTGATTGTATTCATATATCATCACTTCCTTTAGTATTCTTCTGGCAAAAGCATCACATAATAAAAAGCGTCTACGTCATCTTCACGAATGACGTAGACTTTCATAGGTAATGCATTTTGATTTTGTTCATAGTTTGTATAGTGATATTCCAATTTGTATGCGGGTTGTTCTTGTTCGTGTATGATTGAGAGTATATTATTATCTTCATCTTGTAGTCTAAAAATGTGTAGATAATCTGTATGAGCTTGATTATCTCTTTCTTTTACCATATTCCAAAGTAGGATTTGAAGGTCTAGAGATAGTTGTTCACTAATGCCTCTTGTGATGTATCGATTGATTTTCATATTATTTTCCTCCATTTTGCTTTTCTTTCATGATGTCAATCACTTCGTTAATGACTGTAACAGATAGTTGAGCGACCTTGATCCAGTTCATATTATTCTCCTCCTTTTTGTAATAGATGACGTTCATCGATAATCGTATTTTTAGTATCTGTGAGATATAGAAAGTCCATATCAAAATGATCCAGATAACCAATACTGATGAGTTGGTTATTGGCATACATTAAAAATGGATAGATACTTAGCTCATGTAGCTCATCATTATAGTAGGTATAAGTTTCAAGTGTAAGATGTGCAAGTGGAGTATGGTCTACAAAGCGAGTAGGAAGTATATTTTCTGCTGCTTCTTCTAACGCTTCACATTCCCATGTTTCATTGTTAGATAGTTGGAATAGACGAGTTATATATTGTTTGAGTTCTTGAGTAGTTGTTTCCATATCATTGCCTCCTAGATAGTGTGATAGTGATGTAGTTCATATACATCAATGGGATAATATATATTTGATTTGTCATTTATTACGAATCCCGGTGGGGATAAGAGAAAATTCCGATCAAAAACCCGTGATAAACGTTGGTGTAACAAGGAAATCCCGGAATCCCACTCATTTTGACGAACAATCAACTCATTATTTATAAGTATTGATGATAGGGTTGGGTCTCTGCTTCCTTATATATATTATTTATTTATAAAGAATAACGGGGTTTTGGGATTGTGCTTGCGCAATCCTTCTGCTTTTTTAAATTTGCAAATCCCAATCATTTCCCGTTAAAAATCATTGTGGGATGTTCTTTAGCAATTTCAATATAAGCATCGTGTAGTTATGAAATAATTATGATAATTACTATCTCATTAGATAAGTGTTATTGAAATTGATAAAGAGAATTCTAAAAATGGTTAGATAAAATAAGTGAAAGAAGATAAGGAAGATTATTGTCAAAATAATGATTCTATTGGCTAAATAGTAAGATATAGTGTTTGAGACAAAAATAAAAATGAAGTGCTAAGGAACACTTTATCAAGTGAATGACAATTGTAATTGCCTAAATTATTATTCATATTGTTTAAAATTATTTAATAAGCTCTTTAGGTATTAGTTTATAATCAAAAAGGTGTTATATTGGGTACAGGAGTATTTTGGAAAGGAATAGACTTAAAAAATGAATTATTAACATTATTAGTTATTGTCAGATTACTTTTTCCTACGATTGATCCAATTACAAAATATAAGATTACTAAATTAAATGATAATAATGAAGCAGTTATAGTTCCTGAAATGATAATTATACTGAAACAAGGTGTAGGAAGATTAATAAGAACAAAGCAAGATAAAGGTTTATTAGTGTTATTAGATTCAAGAATGAATAAACCCATTTATAAGCATAAAGAAGCAGTATTAGATGCATTACCAATTAAAAATATGATTCATAAAGATTAAGTCAAAGATTTCCTTAATAACATTTAAAGTAAGTAGTAATAGTTATCCAATATTTCCTAGTATATAGAAAAAACCTCATTATCAGCCGATACGCAGAAGCATATCATAAATGATGCGGTTTTTAACTCGCTTCAAAAAATATTGTAGAGTAGTATTTTTAAATACATAAAATATATATATTATTAATTATGATAAAATATATAATATATAAGGAGGAAAGAAATTGAAATATTGGATTATACCATGTAATGTGAAAACATACGACGCGATAGGAGCGTTTAATGAGTTGAAATTAATAGATTGGAAGCAAAGTAAAAATTTAAAATCAGCAAAAATTAATGATATCGTAATGATTTATCTATCTAAACCTTTTTCATGCGTTAAATATATATGTAAAATAAAAAAAGTTAATATGACAAAAGAAATTATTGATGATAAAAAATTTGTCATAAATGGAGATAACTATACAAATTATGGTAATTATATGAGAATTGAGTTTATTAAAGAAATCGAGGAAAATTTAATAACTTTAAATGAATTACATAATCATGGGATGAAAGGGAATGTTCAAGGACCACGTTTATTAAGGAATGAGTTATTGGATTTCGTTTTAGAAGTCCTAGAAAAAACTTCAAATCTTAATGAATCTCAAATTGAAAATGTAGAATATAAAGAAGGCAAAATTTTAAAAAAATATGGAAGTAAGTTTGAAAGGAATTCAAAACTTAGAGAAAAGGCAATTGAAATTCATGGAGTTACATGTAAAGTTTGTGGTTTTAATTTTGAAAAAAAGTACGGAAACATTGGTGAAAATTTTATTGAAATTCATCATATTAAACCAATGTACGATATTAGAAAAGAAATTTTAGTTAACCCTCAGACTGATTTAATTCCATTATGTTCAAATTGCCATAAAATGATACATAGAAGTAAAAGAAAGCCTTATACTATAGCACAACTGAAAAGTATGATCAAATTTGAATGAATTTTTAATTTATAATATATTAAAATTTTTAAAACTGTTTAAATTATCATTTATATAATGGGAGCTATAAAATGAATAAAAGAAGTAAAAGTATCAATCTATTTTTAATTGATGGATATGTAAAAGGTAGGATAAAGTGTACTATAGCTAATTGGACAGGTTTAGTTTTTAAAATTCCTAGAATTCAAGTTGAAGATAGCAAAAATCGAGAAGAATTAAAACAAACAGGTGTTTACTTTTTATTTGGATCTGCTGATGATAGTGAAGTTGATAAGGATAATGTATATATTGGACAAGCTGGGTTAAGAGCTAACGGAGAAGGATTACTATTTCGTATTAATGAACATAAAAATGATGTTTCTAAAGATTATTGGAATGAAGCAGTTGTGGTTACAACATCTAATAATTCTTTTGGGCCAACTGAAATTAGTTATCTTGAAAATAAACTTGTTATGATGGCTAAACATGCTAATCGTTATGAAGTTAAGAATAATGTTAATCCTAACAAAGGAAATATTACTGAAGAGAAAAAATCAGAATTAGAAGAGTTTATAGAAAACTTAAAGTTAGTTATAGGTACACTGGGTTATAAAGTTTTCGAAGATGTTATAAATGAAGATGATACTGATAAATCTGAACCAATATTATTTTATAAAGTTAAAAATATAGAAGCCCGAGGTAAAAGAACGACAGAGGGATTTGTTTTATTAAAAGGAAGTCAAATTTCTGAAATTATAAAAACTAAAACAAAAGATTTAAAAAAATCAGTAACTGCACAACGTGAAAAATACAAAAATGATATTAAAAATAACAAATTAACACATGATATTTTATTTAATAGTCCTTCTGGAGCTGCTAAATTTGTAAGTGGTACTAGTGTTAATGGAATGATATGTTGGAAGACAAAAGAAGGGTTAACTTTACAAGAAATTACAAGTAAAGAATAAAGCTATACATACCGTGAAGCGTATCATAAGTGATGCGTTTTTTTAATTAATTTATTGACTAAAAATAAAGTATGCAATATTAATTAATATCAAACTTTGATATATTTAAAGAAAGATTAAGTTTTAGGGTGGATGAATGGATGGTTTATCAAAGTGAATATGCGTTAGAAAATGAAGTACTTCAACAACTTGAAAATTTAGGATATGAACGAGTAAACATACATAACGTTGAACAATTACATGATAATTTTCGTACTATAATTAATGAACGTCATAAGGACAAATTAAATGGAAAACCCCTAACAGACCGTGAGTTTGAACGTTTAATGACGGGGATTAACGGTAAATCTGTGTTCGATAATGCAATGCAATTACGTGATCGTTATGTGTTAAAGAGAGATGACGATACGGACCTTTATATAGATTTCATGAACTTAAAACAATGGTGTCAGAATAAATTCCAAGTAACCAATCAAATCAGTGTGAAAGATAAATATAAAAGTCGTTATGATGTAACAATTTTGATTAATGGTCTACCATTAGTCCAAATAGAATTGAAGCGTAGTGGTGTAGCAATCACCGAAGCATTTAATCAAATAGAACGATATCGTCGTCAAAACTATACTGGTTTATTCCGATACATACAATTGTTTGTTGTTAGTAATAAAATGGAAACGCGCTACTATGCCAACAGTGATCGTGAAATTTTCAAAGGACAAATGTTTTATTGGAGTAATGAACAAAATGAACGTATTAACTATCTTAAGGACTTTATTGAAGATTTCTTAGAACCATGCCACATTGCTAAGATGATTAGTCGTTATATGGTCGTCAATGAAACAGACAAATTTCTAATGGCATTACGTCCTTATCAAGTATATGCGGTTGAAGCTATTTTAAATCGTGCGTTAGAAACAAATAACAATGGTTACATTTGGCATACAACAGGTAGTGGTAAAACGCTCACTTCATTTAAAGCGAGTCAATTATTATCACAAGAAGAAAATATTAAAAAAGTGATTTTCTTAGTTGATCGTAAGGACTTAGATAATCAAACCTTAGCTGAATTTAATAAATTCCAAGAGGACTCAGTTGATTTTACGGATAATACACGTAAATTATTGAAACAACTTGCCGATCCAACTTTACCTTTAATTGTTACAACGATTCAAAAAATGGCAAATGCAGTAAAATCCAATCACTCAGTAATGGAATCGTATAAACAAGATAAAGTCATTTTTATTATTGATGAGTGTCATCGTACACAATTTGGAGACATGCATCGTTTAATTAAGCAACATTTTGAAAATGCACAGTATTTTGGATTTACGGGGACACCACGTTTTGAAGAAAATAAGAGTCAAGATGGTCGTGCTACAGCTGACATTTTTGATAAGTGTCTACATCATTATCTCATTAAAGATGCTATTAGAGACCATAATGTGCTTGGGTTTTCAGTTGAATACAATCAAACGTTTAACTCACATGAAGATTTAGATGAGGAATATATTTCTAAAATTAATACGTCGGAAATTTGGATGGCAGATGAACGTATTGAAGCTGTTTGTCGACATTTGATTTCAAATTATCACAAGAAAACAGATAACGGAAATTATACATCTATGTTTGCGGTTCAAAGTATTCCAATGGCGATTAAATATTATGACACATTCCAAAGACTTAAAAACGAAGGTGTTCATGATTTAAATGTTACAACTATTTTTACATATCAAGCCAATGAAGATGCGCAAGAGGATGACAATCATGTTCATTCAAGAGAAGTTCTCGACCGCATTATGAATGATTATAATCAAACATTTAAAACGAATTATAATACGGATAATTTCGAAGGCTACTTTTCTGACGTATCTAAGCGTATGAAAGAAGTTGTTCGTGATGACAAAATTGATATTCTTATTGTCGTTAATATGTTTTTGACTGGTTTTGACAGTAAGAAACTGAATACCCTTTACGTTGATAAAAACTTGAAGCATCATGATTTAATTCAAGCCTATTCAAGAACGAATCGTGTTGAAAAAGAACGTAAGCCATACGGTAATATTGTATGTTATCGTGATTTAAAAAAACAAACGGACGAAGCCATTGAAATTTTCTCACAAACAGATAATACAGATACGGTGTTAAGCTTATCTTACAAAGAATACTTAGATAATTTCAAAGATATCTTACAAGACGTTTTTCAACTAGCGCCAACGCCTTTAGATGTCGATAAACTAGAGGCTGAAGATTTAAAAAAAGAGTTTGTCATTTCATTCCGTGATTTATCAAATACACTAATTAAACTAAAAACCTTTGATGAATTTCAATTTACAGAAGACGAACTTGGCATTGCAGAACAAACCTATGAAGATTATAAAGGTAAATATTTAAATATTTATGAAGAAGTCATGCGTGGTAAAAAAGTGGATGGTGAAGAGGGTGTTTCTGTTTTAGATGATATTGATTTCCAAGTTGAATTAATGCGTAATGATTTGATTAATGTGAAGTATATTATGGATCTCATTGGTCAAATTAATCTATCTGATGCAAAAGCACGCGATGAAAAACGTCATCAAATTCATAAGTTGTTAGATAAAGCCGATGATCAACAATTACGTTTAAAAGCTGATCTCATTCGTAGCTTCTTAGATAAAGTTGTACCATCACTAAAAGAAGATTCCGATATTAATGAAGCCTATTATGAATTTGAAGACAAAGAAAAAACGAAAGAAATTGATGCATTTGCAGAACAAAAAGCTTTTTCTGCTATGTTACTTAACGAAGCTGTTAATGAGTATGAATATAGTGGTAATATTGATCGTAAATCTATCGGTCAAAATATTTCAGAACCTTTTATGAAACGTAAAAGAAAAACCGACCAAATTATACAGTTTATCGAAGATACAGTAGAAAAGTACGGTGTTGTCGAATAAACATTATAAAATCCTTGTATTTTTTATTTACTACAAGGATTTTTTGTTATATACTCGGTTTGTAGTAATAAAAAAATACATAAAAAGAAGGTGAGTCAAATATCTCAATTATTTACATTTCATAATGGTTCTTTAATCAATCGACTTGAGACTGTAGAAGTTTCTCAGGGCATAACTTTACCTATCTATGATCAACGTATGATGGAGTTCGATGATGGAGTGTTTCACCCGACAACACATCAACCCAAGCATGTAACATTAAGCACAACACATCAAGCCAAGATGGTTCATACGGGTGATATCGTGATTAATATGATGACAAGTGAGTGTGTCATTGTGAGTCAACAACATCATGAAAGTATTCTTCCTTATAATTATACGCATATTGAGATTGATACAAGACACATCGATGCCAATTATTTTGTCTATTGGATGAATGCCTCAGCTCAAGCGAAGAGTCAGTTAAATCAATTTAAACAAGGAGGTTCATTAGTTAAAAAACTAACATTGAATCAACTTAAACAACTTAAGATGACTCTACCTTCTTTAGAACAACAACAACGTATAGGGAAACTTGATGAACGACGTAGACACTTAAAGTATTTACAAGCGAAACGAACTTACTTGATGGACCAATTTTTATCAGAATATTTATTTAAGGAGAAGATTTAAATGTCAACGACGGAAAAACAAAGACAACAGCAAGCAGAATTACAAAAGAAATTATGGAGTATTGCGAATGATTTACGTGGAAATATGGATGCAAGTGAATTTAGAAATTATATACTAGGACTTATTTTCTATCGCTTTTTATCAGAAAAAACAGAAGAAGAAGTGGCTGAGTTATTAAAAGAGGACAATATTTCATATGCAGAAGCATGGAAAGATGAAGAATATCGTGAAGCGTTACAACAAGAGTTAATCAATTTAATTGGTTTTGTGATTGAACCTCAAGATTTATTTAGCCACTTAATTCAGAAGATTGAAAATCAAACATTTGAAATCGAAGACTTGCATAAAGCAATCAATAAAATCGAAGAATCAACACGTGGTGAAGATAGTGAAGAAGACTTTGACCATTTATTCGCTGATATGGATTTAAACTCGACACGTTTAGGTAATACTAATGCAGCACGTACGAAACTTATTTCGAAGGTCATGGTTAATTTAGCTACACTTCCTTTTGTGCATAGTGATATTGAAATTGATATGTTAGGAGATGCTTATGAATATTTAATTGGCCAATTTGCAGCCAATGCAGGTAAAAAAGCGGGAGAATTCTATACGCCACAACAAGTGTCTAAAATTTTAGCTAAGATTGTCACAACGAATAAACCTAATTTAAAAAATGTTTATGATCCAACATGTGGTTCAGGTTCATTATTGTTACGTGTTGGACGTGAAGCCGATGTCCGCTTCTATTACGGTCAAGAATATAACAATACTACATTCAACTTAGCACGAATGAATATGTTACTTCATGATGTGAACTATACGCGTTTTAAAATTGATAATGATGATACCTTAGAAAATCCTGCATTTAGAGGAGAAAAATTTGATGCAGTGGTTGCCAATCCGCCTTATAGTGCGAAATGGAGTGCCGACCCATCATTTTTAGATGATGAACGCTTTAGTGGTTATGGTAAATTAGCACCTAAGTCAAAAGCAGATTTTGCCTTCATTCAACATATGATTCATTATTTAGATGATAATGGTACAATGGCTGTGGTTTTACCTCATGGCGTACTATTCCGTGGTGCGGCTGAGGGAACGATTCGTAAATATTTAATTGAAGAAAAAAATTATTTAGATGCAGTGATTGGGTTACCAGCAAATCTATTCTTTGGAACAAGTATTCCAACAAGTATATTAGTATTTAAAAAATGTCGTGAAGATAGTGATAACGTCCTATTCATTGATGCTTCTCAATCATTCGAAAAAGGTAAAAATCAGAATCATTTAACGGATGAAGATGTTGATAAAATCGTCGAAACATATCGCAACAGAGAAACAATTGATAAATTTAGTTATGTTGCTTCCTTAGATGAAATCAAAGAAAATGACTACAACCTAAATATCCCAAGATATGTCGATACATTTGAAGAAGAAGAACCTATTGACTTAGACCAAGTCCAACACCAACTATCAGATATTGATAAAGAAATAGCCAATGTAGAATCAGAAATCAATGACTATCTTAAAGAACTAGGAGTGTTAAAACATGATTGAACACACAAATACTCCAGAGCTAAGATTCTCAGAGTTTAAGGAGGAATGGATTAGTAAATATGTAGGAGAATATTTCTTTTTTAAAAATGGTTTAAATAAAGGAAAAGAATTTTTTGGATCTGGTTCTCCTATTGTCAATTTTACAGATGTTTTCAACAATAGAGGCTTATATTCAAAGACAATTAATGGAAAAGTTTCAGTAACTGAAAAAGAAATAAATCAATTTAATGTAGCCAAAGGAGATGTTTTCTTTACTCGAACTAGTGAAGTTATAGAAGAAATTGGTATGCCTTCAGTTTTACTTGATCACATTTCAGACTGTGTCTTCAGTGGATTCGTTTTACGTGCTAGAGAATTCAATCCTGGTATATTCGCAGAATCGTTCAAAAAGTATATGTTTACAACTTATAACTTTAGAAAAGAAATGATTAAAAAAAGTTCAATGACAACGAGAGCCTTAACTTCGGGTACAGCGATTAGCAATATGGTTTTCATTTTTCCTGAAAATATAAATGAACAAAGAAAAATAGGTGATTTTTTTAGCAAACTCGACCAACAAATCGAATTGGAAGAGAAGAAGTTAGAATTATTAGAGCAACAAAAGCGCGGATATATGCAAAAGATTTTCTCACAACAACTTCGCTTTAAAGATGAAAATGGTAATGATTATCCAGAGTGGAAAAAGAAAAAATTAGATGATGTTGCTAATTATAGAAGAGGATCTTTCCCACAACCATATGGAAATAAAAAATGGTATGATGAAAAAAATGGTGAGCCATTTGTACAAGTAGTTGACGTTGATAAAAATATGAAATTACATGATAAAACTAAACAAAAAATTAGTGACTTAGCAAAACCTAAGAGTGTAAAAGGATTTAAAGGTGATATAGTAGTAACATTACAAGGTAGTATAGGTAGAGTCGCAATTTTACAGTATGATGCATATATTGATAGAACATTATTGTTAATTAACTCTTTTAAAATCAAAATGAACAAAAATTACTTTAAATATGTATTATATTTATTGTTTTTAAGAGAAAAAGAACGTGCACCTGGTGGAACAATAAAAACTATTACGAAAGCAGTCCTTTCGAATTTTGAAATTGATATACCTACTTTAGAAGAACAAAACAAAATAGGGATGTTCTTTAACGAGATTGATAATTTAATTGAATTACAAAATAATAAAATTAATCATTTAAAACATCGTAAACAAGGCTTATTACAGAAAATGTTTGTGTAATTCTGATAACGACCTATTATGTTAACAAGGTTGTTTTTAAATCTGTTTTGTGTAAGACAGGGGGATTCCATGAGAGATAAAATGAGAATAAAAGATTCACAATTATCAAATCGCTGTAAAAATCAATTAATAAAGAATGGTTATGATTATGTCTATCAATTAAAAAAATTAACTGATGATGATTTGAAAAATATAAAAAATTTAGGTGCTAAATCTATCCAAGAAATTCAGGAATTTAGAGATAGTATAACTTCTAAGAATAATGATGATATTATCATTCCTAAAGATATAACTATTGAAGCGTTGAAATCAATGAATATTGAAGAAGTAATTAATAGCGAAAATATTAAAAATATTATGAAAATAAATAATATAAAATTATTAGATGCAGTAATTGATTTGAGTTACGAAGATATAAAGAAATTTAGAAAAGTCGATAATCAACTTATAAGTGAAATTCAAAGTATTTGCAATAGATTAAGAGAAAAAATCAACTTAGTAGATAGAGACTTATTTAAATTAGTCTTAAACAATCCAGATAAAGATATTAGAAGGGTTATTTATGAAAATATACCCAAAACTCTTTTAAATTGCACAATAAAATATTTTTTTAAAAGCAGATATGTGAATGAACTCAATATTGAGGAACTTGGATTTTCTAACAAAGAAAGAAAAATAGTATTTACGTATAATTTGAATAAAATAGATAGATTATTATTAGTTTCATACGATGATTTATTAAATATACCGGGTATAGCTAAAAAAACTTTGAATGACATTTTTGAAAAGTTATTTAAATACGTTGTTGTACAAAACAAAAATGAAATCTTTATAGGTGATATTTCGAGAATATATCTAAAAAAGTCACCGTATAATTATTTATTAGTCATGAGAGAAAAGCAATTAAATAATATTTTAGTTAATTTAGATAACGTTATTAATGAAGTATTAAATAATGAACAATTTTCCATTAGCTATAAATTAGATTTGTTAATAGAAAATCAATTTATAACTAAACGTATAAAAGAAATGATATTTAATGAAGATATAGAGCAAGAAATAGTATATTCATTTATAAAAAATAATTCTTATATGTATAGAAAAAAGGAAATATGTGATGAACTAACCTCTCATTTTACCAATTTAAATGTTTATAAATATTTTAATAATTTAATAAAACTAGATTTAATATCAATTGATGAATTTGGTAACGTGTATTCAAAAAAGTATTCGATTTTATCATATGTAACTGATAATTATAATGAGAACGTATTAGAAATGATGAAACTTCGACTAGAAGGTAAGACCCTAGAAGAGATTGGTAATGCTATTGGAGTTACTAGAGAACGAGTGAGACAGTTAGTAAAAAAAGTTACTAGTAGCACGAAACAAACTTTTAAAGAAGATGAAAATGCATATTGGTTTAGTAACTATAATTTAGATAAAAAGCAATATGAATCGTTGTTCAAAGATAACTTATATTACTATTTATCTAATAGATATGAAAAAGGTATTAAGTTATGGAAAGATATTCTTAATGATGAAAAAGCCTCTGTAAAATTGAAAAAAAGGGTGCGAGATGAATTACAAAAAGGAAAAATTGTAATTGATAATAAATTAATTCCTAAGACGAAAACAAGTATTATTGATTATGTATTAGAAGAATTTGGAAAAGAGACATTACATATTAATGATTTATTAGAAATAATTAATTTATTTCTCGAAGAACAGAGGTTAGATAAAGAAGTATTCGATATTGATATTAGATATTTAGAAAATAGATTAAGTGATACTTCGAATGCAGTAAGTCGTGGAAAAAAATATTATAGATACTATGCATATGATGAATATGATTGGGATTTATTTTATGAAAAAATTAATTTCAAAGAATGGAAAGATCTTGAAATATCGACATTAATTTTGTTTAAGTATCACTCGTTACTTATGGAAAAATATAATATTAAACATGAAAATGAGTTACATAATATTATTAGAAGAACAAGTGAAAAGAGACGTGATTTAAATATAGAATTAACAAGAATGCCTAATATAGCAATTGGCAACGTGGATAGAGAACAACAAGTAAAAGATTTTATGTATGAATATGCTCCTCTTCATGTAGATGAATTCGTTCAGTTATATTACGAAACATTTGGAGTTAAAGAGCAAACATTTCGAGCTAATTATCTAAAGTATATAGACGATTATATTGTAGATGATTATATTAAAAAAGACTTTGTTTCTATTAATGAAGAATCTCTTAGTTGTGTCAAAAATGTTCTTGACGGTAAAGAGTTTATGTTTATAGAAGATTTAAAAAAAGAATTAAATCAGGTTGATACAGACTTACAAATCATCTTAAAATATTTAGATTATAAAACTTTTAGTTCGTATATATTAAAAAATAAATATGAGACAACCATTAATTATTATAACGAAAAATTTTATAATAATATGGACATTGTTGACTTAACAAACATAGATAAAAGAATATGGAACTTAAGTTCATTTGGATCATGGCTATATGACAAGTATAAAACTATGGAATTATTAGAATTCTCTCCTAAGAAGTATATTACAAGGAAAAAACTGAATGAGATAGGTCTAACACCGAATGTTTTAGAAGATTTTAGACATAAAGTGTTAGAAAAATTAGATGATGACAAAGTATGGTCAATAAGTGCAATTATTGTTGTTGTTGATAATGAAAAAATTGATTCTTTTGGTTTTGAACCTATATTTTATCGATCTATTTTGAGAGGATTGGAAAATATATATAGTAATAAAATAGGAGGGAATTATCTTCTAAAAAAAGATCAAGATTTTAGAGTTAGTGATTTAATTGAAGAAGAAGTTATGAAAGTGAAAATGATAGATATTTTTGATTTAACTGAAATCATTAATGAGAAGTATAATATAAATTTAGAATATTATAAATTAATCGAGTCAATTAAGAGGACCGATATGTATTATGATGAAATTATGGAAAAAATTTATTTAGATTTGAATTATTACTATGAGGAGTTTGAATATTAATGAATATGATAAATACAAATGAATTAAGAAAAACTAATTTGACGACTAGATTAACAGTAGATGGTATAACTGATGAATATGATGTGTATAAAATAAAATTAGACAATTTATACTATAATGATCAAAATGATAGGATTGCAACCTGGATTAGTAAGTATAAAGCAGATAACCACCTAGAATCATTTGATTTAAGTAATATTGAGGAATACAACAAGATTATTGCTAACTTTATTAGAGAAAGTGATGAAAATGCATTTAAGAAAACTAAAAATAACATTAAGGCGTTAGGACAGACTGAACCTGCAGTAATATTAAGAGATGGACGAATCATTGATGGTAATCGTCGTTTTACATGTTTGAGAGATCTTGCTAAAGAAGATTTAAAATTTAATTATTTAGATGCAATTATCATAAGTAAAGACATACAAGATAGTAAGAAAGAAATAAAATTATTGGAGTTATATTTACAACATGGACGTGAGGAAAGAGTTGGATATAATCCAATAGATAGATTAGTTGGTGTATATAATGATGTTATAAAAAATAAATTAATTACAGTTGAAGAATATGCTAAAAATACAGGACAAAAGACTAGTGAAGTTACAAAATTGATTGATCGTGCAAATTTAATGGTAGAATTCTTAGAATTTATTGATATGCCAGAGCATTATTATTTAGCTCGCGACTGGGAATTAGATGGTCCATTAGGAGAAATAAAAGCTGTACTTAATAAAATAAAAACAGAAGAAGAACGGGAAGATGTAAAAAATATTATTTTCACAAACATAGCTCTTAAACCGAATACAGATATGACCCGTTATATAAGAAAAATAAAAAATTTAGTTAATACATCACAATTTAAACCTTTCATTGAAGACAACCTGGAGTTATGTGAAAGATTTTTAGAAAAATTTGATGATAAAGAAGAAGAAACCACTGTTGAATTTATTAATAAAGAAGTGCGTGATGATGAAGAACTAAAAGATGACCTTAAAAATACTTATGATAAATATCAAGAAAAAGTAAAAAAAAGAAACAGTATTAATGCTCCCAAAAACCAAATAGAAAAAGCAATAGATGCTTTACAAAATATCGACTTTGATATTGTATTAAGATTGAACGATGAAACTGATTATCCTCAATTTTTAAATTCCTTAGAAAGATTAGAAGAAGAAATTGAAAATATTAAGCATGAGGTGTATGGTAATGTTTCAAGTTCAAATGAATCATAACGAGGAGTTAACATTAGAAGCAAACGAGCAATTATTAAAAAAAGTAATCAAGCATAGAATATATAAATTACGTATTAAAAAATACGTGGAAGAGTATACTAATTCTCAAATTGTATTTAGAAAAAATGTATATTATAAAGATTTTTATAATATTGTTGAGCAAATAAAAAAATTATCTATTAAATTAGGGGTAAGTGTTAATATCAATGAAAACGTTACTCAGTATATTAACAGGATAAATTCATATATTGATTATAAATATACTATTGGTAATGATATTAAAAATGATGATCTTAGATTTAATGAAAGATATTTTGAATTCGAGAGAATAGTTAATCAATCGTTAGAGAGACAATTAAGACCAAAACAAATGAAGGATGCTTTTTACTTAACAATGATGCAAAAATCAGGAAATTTTTCTGTTCCTGGTTCAGGAAAAACTTCTACAGTATATGGTATGTATGCATATTTAAATACTATCAACAAAGTAAATAAAATTTTGATGATTGGTCCTTTAAACTCATTTAGTTCTTGGATAACTGAATATCAATCTTGTTTTGGTGATAGTCGAAAATTAGCTTATTTAAATATAAAAGATCTTAATACAACTAATGAGAAGAAAATGGTTCTAAAATATGAAAGTTTTAATAAAGAATTGATATTACTTAACTATGAGGTTCTTAATACTCTAGAAGAAGAAATTAAGGATTTAATCACGGAAGATACATTAGTTGTATTTGATGAAGTTCATCGTATAAAAAATCCTGTCGGAATGAGAGCTGGTTCTGCCTTAAGAATTACAAAAGATGCTAAGTATATGGTAGCTTTAACTGGTACACCTATTCCTAATGGCTACAAAGATATTTATAATCTTTTGAATTTATTGTATCCATATGACTATAATCATTTCTTTAATTTTGAAATACCACTATTAAGTAATCCTAATAAATCAGAAGTCAAAATGATTAATGATAAAATTCAACCTTTTTTTACAAGGACATCAAAACAAGAATTAGGTGTACCGCCTTCAAATGAGGATAAAATTATTGACATAGAAGCTAGTCTTGAAGAACAAGAATTATTTAAAATTATCTTATCAAAGTATAAATCTAATCAATTAGCTTTATTTGCTAAAATTATGCAATTAGAAAGCTCCCCTTCACTTTTATTAGAAACATTAGATTTGAAAGAATTTGAAGAAATGCTTGATTTAAGTGTTAATCATGAAAAATTTGTTGAATACCAAGATTATTCGAAAGAAGTTGAAGACTTAGTATATAAAATTGATAAAACGTCTAAAATGAAAGAACTATTAAAACTTATTAATAGAATAGTAGGTGAATCTAAAACAGCAATAGTTTGGTGTATTTTTGTCAAAACTATGTATAAATTAAAAAGTGATTTAAATAAAATGGGTATAAAAGCAGAAGTTATTTCAGGTGCAGTAAGTCAAGATGAAAGAAATAAAATTATTAATAAATTTAAAAATAAAGAAGTTGAGATACTTATTACAAATCCACACACTTTAGCAGAATCTGTTTCTCTTCATAAAACCTGTCATGATGCAATCTACTTTGAGTATAGTTACAATTTAGTCCATTTACTACAATCTAAAGATAGAATACATAGATTAGGCTTAAAACCAGATGATTATACACAATATTATTATTTTCAGCAATATTATCAAATGGAACAAGGGAACTATTCTCTAGGTGAAAGAATATATAAAAGATTACATGAAAAAGAACAATTAATGTTAGATGCTATTGATAAGCATGAGTTAGAAATATTACCTACCGAAGATGAAGACTTAGAATTTTTCTTTACTCATTTAATAGATAAATAAAAATTTTATTAAGAAGAATGATTAATGACTAAAAATAGATAAATAGTAGTTAATATCGATGATTGGTATTAAATTAGTATTAACATAATGATTGATTCATTAGAATTTGTTATTAAGAAACATTTTTGAAGAAGTAGGGTTATCTGTTAGAAGTTTAAAATTAATTGGAAGAAAAATTGTGAAGTAAGTCGAAATTACATTTGTTAATTGATAAAAAGTCAAAAAACATAAATCATTTCTCATCGAAAAAAGATAAATCAAAAAAGTAAACAAGAGCATCTCTCACCGCGAAGTGAAGGATGCTCTTGTTTTATTAGAATAAAGTTTTTATTTTTCTTCTTTGTATCTGTGATACTTCATTGTATCTGTGATACCGATATAACAGTTTTAGGTAGTACTAACTTGAAAATGATTTTTCTAATTGTCATCGCATGGATTTTTGTATTTATATCAATAAAATCTGGACTTAATCAAGTAAACCAAATTCAAAATGATTATCTAGAAATGGAAGGAAGATAGCGTTAAATGAAATACTGTACAGATTGTGGACATAAAATCAATAACAATCAATCATTTTGTAATAACTGTAGAACTAAGCTACATGATTCTCAAAGCAATCAACAAAGTAATCACAATAAAAATGCTAAAGTTAGAGGAGTAAATAATCGATACACATATCATTATCGAGATAATAACCAACATAAACGTTCTGGTTTTGGAAAAGTGTTAATAGCAATACTTGCAGTTATTATTTTAGGTTTACTCGTATATGGTCTTTATTTTGCTTATCATCAATTTAAAAGTCATAATAGTTCTAATGTCACGACACAAAGTTCAAATACGTCAGATGATAATGCTCACGGCGCTCAAATCGATATTTTTAGTGATACATTTGACCAATCATATATTAAAGCACCTTCTAAAGATGGCTATGCAGAAATATATAACGGTATGAGTCGCTCAGGTGTTGGAAAGAAATACGGGCAATCCAATGGTACAATCTATTTACAAGGCAGTACATATGAAAAGTATGGTGATTTATCTGTGATGTACGATGAATATGATGATGTGAGCCAAGTCATTATAACACCAAGTAATATAACGGAAGACGACTATATTGAACATTACGGTGAACCTGACGATAGAGAAGGTAACATCTTTATTTATGATGCATACAAAGATAATGATTTCAGTGTCTTAGTAACAATTAAAGATGGAATGGTATTAGCTATAGAAAATGTTGATCAATTACCAAGTAATTCTTCAGACGATAGCGATAGTAATGAAGTATCAAGTAAAAGTGAGGCAAGAGCCATTGCGAATGATGTGTTAGATAGTAGTGATTGGATACACTCAGTTGATGAAGGTGAATTCAGTTATAGAGTTAATTATGGTAGAGAAAATGAAGATAGAGCACATCGTGCAATTATAGTAGAAAAAAATGATGGCAGCATCTCAGAATGGGATGGCGATGAGTGGGACTATTAATACAGTCATTGCTTGCTAAGGAATGATTGTAATAGGCATACTTTCACATAATCTAGATGACAATTAATAGAATGCTTTTGTAGTTGAAAGTAAAATAAACAATCAACAAGCGACGCCAAAAGAAACAGTTCAACAAATCAATTGAATGGTAAAGTTCAAAATGATATTTATAAGACTACTGACAGTCTAAATACTGTTGAAAATAACAAAAAATAAAGAAAGTAAAAAGACTTTAAAGTAACTTTAGTTTGGTTTATAAGGACGAATTACTTAAATAGCAAAGCAATTTACAATGATAAATACGCTTTGCTATTTTAATTTTTTTGAATGTAAAAATTTAATTCTGGAAGCCATTTTGATTTAATGTGTAGAATGGATAATTAAAAAATCGCATCACTATCTGATACGCAGAAGCGTATCGTAAGTGAGGCGGGTTTTTTAGCCGCTTCTCAAAGGGGGGGACGAACGTATCATAACATATGAGGTTTATGAGAATTGCTGTTATGTTTTTGATCACATCAATAAATAAAAAAGATATGCACTATGTAAAATATTTATTAAATGATATAAAGCGAGGATACATAAATGATTTTTAAATAGATATGTATCCAATAATATAAAAAGGGACTATAAGCTATATCTAACTACTTATAGTCCTTTTTCATTAGTATAAATATTAAGAAAGGTGTATATCTTTGTAACCTTCATTTACATTAATAATGTTGTGATAACCTTTATGTTCTAAAATACCAATAGCTATCGAACTTCTAATGCCAGACTGACAGTGTACATAAATAACATCGTTTCTATTGAAAGGTAAATCTGTTTCTAAAAGTTTGCCGTGTGGTACATGAACCGCTTGAGATAAGTGGCCATTATTCCATTCATTATCATTACGTACATCTAATATATGTGATTCGTTACCTGTAATATCTTCACTATGAATGGAACGTGTTTGAATCTTAGATTGAGGTAATTGATATCCAGCAATATCATCATATCCAATGAGTTGTAAGGTGTGTGTTGCTTTTGAAACAAGGTGATATTCTCCAATCAAGTTAATTTCTTGATCATAGTTTAGATACCAGCCAATTTGATTGATGAAATTTTTATCATATGGAATATTGATTGTACCTTCAATATGTCCACCATGATAAGCCTCCTTACTGCGGAGATCAAAAGTTAATCTGTTTGTATTTGTAGCTGGATAAACCGTATAAGGTTGATATAAATTCATACCGAATTGATTAATTTTTTTCATTTGTGCAAAATGATGTGGTGGTGCAGGTTGGTCAGAAATTAGTTTATCGATAAAGGTAGCTTCGTTATTTTCAGAAAAAGCCCAGTTTGTTTGTTTTTCATAGCCAAGAGTAGATGTTGGAATAGCACCTAAAGATTTACCACAAGGACTACCAGCTCCATGGCCAGGCCAAATTTGAATGTAGTTTGGCAAGTCTTTAATACTTTCAATAGATTTAAACATTTGTTTAGCGCCTATTTCAGATGATCCTTCTACTTTAACAGCTTTTTCTAGTAAATCAGGTCTACCGATATCTCCTACAAAAATAAAATCACCACTGAATAGTCCCATTGGAACTTGTGCTCCAGCACCTTCATCAGTAAGTAAAAAACTTATACTTTCTGGCGTGTGACCAGGTGTATGAAGCACTTTTAATTTTATATTTCCTACATAAATATCATCATTATGTTGAACAAAATGAGTCTGGTTAGGCATATTTTTATAACCTAACGTGTCATCACTTTCACCCGATACATAAATACTAGCATTTAACTTTATAGCAACATCTCTAATTCCTGAAGCAAAATCTGCATGTATATGTGTTTCAGCTGCATGAGTAATGGTTAAACCTTCTTCATCAGCAACTCGAATATATGAAGATAAGTCACGAATAGGATCAATAATCATGGCTTCTCCAGTTTTTTGACAACCGATTAAATAAGATGCTTGAGATAAATGTTTATCATAAAATTGTTTAAAAAACATAATATCATTCCTTTCTAATTATATAAATAAATTGTGATTAGCTTGTTCTGTATATCCAATATATGCACCTACGCCACCGTATTCTACATCATCGCGTAATTCTTCTTTTGTAATGCCCATCACATCCATACTCATTGTACAAGCGATAAGTTTAACACCTTGCTCAACTGCTTGATCAATAAGAGAAGGTAAAGTATCGACATTTTTCTTTTTCATGACATAACGCATCATTAGATTGCCTAAACCAAACATATTCATTTTAGAAATAGGCATGTTAATTGGTGAATTTGGAAGCATGAAGTCAAAAAGTTTTGCGATACCTTTTTTCTTAATGCGTTGACTTTGAATTTTTTTAAGTGCATTTAAGCCCCAAAATGTGCAAAAGATGGTTACATCTCTACCTGCAGCTTTAGCACCATTAGCAATAATCATTGCTGCAACTGCTTTATCTAGCTCGCCGCTAAATAAAACAATTGTTGTTCCACTTTTCGTGTGTGTCACTTCTATATTTTTATTTTCTTCTTTTTGAATAATAGCGCGAATTTCATTACCAAAATCGTTGAGTCTAACAAGCGTATGTCCAGTTTGTTTGACCCAACTTTTAATATCATTTAAAAATCCGTGATCAGTCACAACAACTTCTATTTGATCACCAATAGCGATGTTTTTGATTTCTTTACTAATATTAACAATAGGTCCTGGACACTGTAGATTACTATAATTGAATGTCTTACGATTATCTTTAATTTCTCTATCTTCTTTTACTTTAGATAAATTATCATTATGATGTTGTTCTTCGTATGCGGTATAACCTCCGTCTAAATTCACCACATCGTATCCGCGTTGTGCAAGAAATTGACTGGCTTTTCTACTTCGATTATCACTTTTACAATAGATATAGTAAGTTTTATTTTTGCTTTGTTTAAAAGTCTCTATATTTTCAACTGAATGTAATAAAGCATTTTTAATGTGTCCTAATTCAAATTCTTCAGGCTGTCGAACGTCAATTAATTGACCCTTAGAACCCAATTCTTGTAATTCTTTTTTAGTGAAATCATTAATGTGTTTTGTTTTATATTGTGACATAATTGCCTCCTTTTAAATACCTATGGGGGTATGTTATAACGGATTAGACAGTTTGTCAAATACCCCATTAGGTATTTGACAAACTAAAATTTAATCAATATGATGTAATTATTAAAAATTAATATGGAGTGAAATATATTGGAATATAATAAAAAGATGATTAATCGTATTCATCGCATACAAGGACAACTTAATGGTGTCATTAAAATGATGGAGGAAGAAAAAAATTGTAAAGATGTCATTAGTCAATTAAGTGCCTCTAAAAGTTCTATTCAACGTTTAATGGGTATTATCATTAGCGAGAACTTAGTAGAATGCGTCAAAATGTCTGAAGAAAATAGTGAAGATTCTCAGGCATTAATTAATGAAGCAGTTGAATTATTAATAAAAAGTAAATGATAATGGTGACTTCCATGATAATCATGTTACTCATTGGAATATTTGGAGGATTTATTTCAGGATTGGTTGGTATAGGGGGAGCAATTATCATTTATCCTATGCTTTTATTATTACCACCTTTGGTTGGTCTACCCACTTATAGTGCTTATATTGCTTCAGGATTAACCTCAAGTCAGGTGTTTTTCAGTACATTGAGTGGATCTTTTAAAGCATATAAAAACAAAGATTTTTCTAGAACGCTTGTACTTAATATGGGAAGTGGAATGATTATAGGTAGTATACTAGGTGCAATATTAGCGAATTTAATAAATGTACAGTTCGTTAATATGGTTTATATTATTATTGCATTATTAGCTCTTATTTTAATGTTTATTAAAGTCGCACCATCTACTAGTCATATTAAGTTTAATCGTCTACTTTTAATTACAATAGGTGGTATCATCGGTTTGGTATCTGGTATTGTAGGAGCTGGTGGAGCATTTATTATTATTCCAGTACTACTTGTTATATTTAAATTACCAATGAACACGGTGGTTACAAATAGTATTGTAATTGCGTTCATTTCTTCTATTGGAGCATTTATTATTAAATTATTACAGGGTTATATTCCTGTTAATAGTGCAATACCGTTAATTTTAGGTAGTATACTATTTACGCCTCTAGGTATGAAAATAGGACAAAAAATACCTGATTATATTCAAAAAATGATTGTAAGTATTTTAATCGTCATTGCAATCATTAAGTTGATTTTTTAAGAATATTATATGATAGAAAATCTATTAAAAGCGTCTCAATGATATTGAGACGCTTAAAATTTATCTAGCCTTAAATGATTCAATGGCTGCTTTGATTTCATCTCTAACACGTTGGAATTCTGACCAAGGTTTGCCTGCAGGATCATCAAATCCCCAATGTTCTTTTTTTACACTCGGCGGCAATATAGGACAATTCTTGTCAGCATCACTACATAAAGTTACTACTAAATCAGATTGATGTAGTATATTTTGGTCAATTAAATTAGAAGTATGATTTGATATATCAATTCCAACTTCTTTCATCGCTTCGATTGCTTTCGGATTGACACCGTGTGCCTCAATACCGCCAGAATATACTTGCCATTCGTCACCTAAGATTTTTTTACCCCAACCTTCAGCCATTTGGCTACGGCATGAATTACCTGTACATATAAAGTAAATTGTTTTTTTATCCATAAATAGTTTCCTCTTTTTTTAGAAAATAATAAGTGTTAGATATAACCCTAACAGTGTGATAAATAATACCGGAATCGTTATAATAATACCGATTTTAAAGTATTGTCCCCAAGAAATTTTAACACCTTTTTGAGTAAGCACATGTAACCAGAGAAGTGTTGCTAACGAACCAATTGGTGTTATTTTAGGTCCTAAATCAGATCCGATAACATTCGCATAAATCATGCCTTCCTTGAGTATGCTTGTTGTTTGAGATTGACCAATCGCTATTGCATCTATTAAAACAGTTGGCATGTTGTTCATAATGGATGAAAGGAATGCAGCTATAAAGCCCATGCCCATGATACTACTAAATAAGCCGTAATTTGAAATATTTGTTAGTACATCACTAAGAAGCGTTGTGATGCCCACATTTTTTAGACCAAATACCACAAGATACATACCAATAGAGAATAAAACAATATTCCATGGCGCACCTTTAATTACTTGTTTCGTATGCACAGCCTTAGACTTACGTGCTAATAATACAAATATTAAAGCAATGATACCAGCAATAATTGATACTGGAATATTTATAAACTCGCTTATTAAATAACCAACTAGCAATACAGTGAGTACAATCCACGAGATATTAAAAAGCTTTTTGTCCTTAATCGCTTCTTTTGGCTCCCTAATATTTACTGCATCAAATTTTCTTGGGATAGACTTTCTAAAATAAAGCCATAAGACAAGAATACTTGCGATTAAAGAGAATATATTAGGTATAATCATTTTACTGAAGTACTCAACAAATCCAATATCAAAGTAATCAGCAGAAACAATATTAACTAAATTACTAACAATTAATGGAAGAGACGTAGTATCTGCAATAAAACCACTAGCAATAATAAATGGGAATACCGCTTTTTTATCAAATCCTAAACTACGTACCATTGCTAAAACAATAGGTGTCAGTATTAAAGCTGCACCATCGTTCGCAAAGAAAGCTGCTACAATAGCGCCTAACAACATAATGTAAACAAACATTTTCAAGCCATTACCCTTTGATGCTCTCACCATATGTATAGCAGACCATTCAAAGAACCCAATTTCATCTAATATGAGTGAAATGAGAATAACTGCAACAAAAGTTAAGGTCGCATTCCAAACAATTCCAGTAACTTCTAGTACATCTGAAAAGCTTACAACGCCAGTGATTATAGCAATTACAGCACCAATTAATGCAGTAATACCAATATCTAGACCTTTAGGTTGCCATATAACAAAAATTAACGTTAATATAAAAATTGTGATTGCTAATATTGTCATTGTTAACATTCACCTTTCTCTACAGTTTCACATATACATGGGACAGTACTGGAACTCAATAGAGTGAGTCGTGATGTAATGTCATCTAATACATCATGATTCAATTTATATAAATTTTTATTACCATCCTTTCTAGATGTAATTAAATTATTGTCTTTTAATACTTTCATATGATGACTTAATGTGGGTTGAGAAAAAGAAAAATGCTGTAATAAATCACAAGCGCATAATTCACCACAAGATAACAAATCTAATATTTCAAGACGGCTACTATCAGCCATCACTTTCAAGTATTGCGATATTTCACTATAATTCAATTTTTTTCTCCCTTTCTACTTAGAATCTTTTATATTGTTAATAATTTTTATTGTCATTTGATAAATTACATATTTGCTTAACTCCTAAATTATTAACTGGTTTAAAGTAGACTCTATTTATCATATAGTTCTCATTATAATCAATAATATCAATATTCTAATACTCGATAAGGTATGACAAAGTAATTATCAAGACTTTCATTTTTAATCTTGTTTATCCAAAATGATTCATCTTCTTTTTTGTTACTAAAAAGGTCATCACGTTGATTTAGCGTAACTAACGATTGATTAACAACCCACCAATTATGGCCTATATTAGCTCTATTTAAATCTTCTACTAAACGTTTAGATTCTAAATAAGGTGTTTTTTCTGCTAATGTTACAATTATCATCTGTGTTAAATTTTTATTTTGAATTTTGGGTAATAATGTTTCAACATTACTGGTAGTTTGAGTTGATTTTTTCTTTAATTCTCTATGATGATTTTCACTAGAATCAAGTAACAGCAAGGTATGGCCTGTAGGAGCTGTATCTACAATTACGTAATCCATGTCTTCTTGATTCTCCATAATGTCACTAAAGGCTTTGAAAAATGCTATTTCTTCTGTACAAGGTGATTTTAAATCTTCCATAATATAATCAATATCGTCTTGTGGTGTATCATCATTCACTGTTGCTAGTACTTCTTTTTTATATTTTTCTAATGCTTGTTCTTCATCAATATAAGCAGTATTTAAATTACTTGTGGTTTCAACATTAATTTCTTTAGTAGGGTCAGTAGTTGCTAAAAGAACACGATATCCTTTATTAGATAATACTGTAGCTAATTGCGTTGCTACTGTCGTTTTACCAACGCCACCTTTTCCCATTGTAAATAAATATTGAACTTTACTATTTTCAATTTCATCTATTAATTTATTGAATTGCGGATGATCTTCAACAATAAAGTCATCATTTTCAATTAAGTTATCATCATTTAATAGATTAGTTAAACTTTCTATACCTTCTTCTTTCTGCTTTTTATATGGAACGTAATAAGCATGATTGTTATTTAACCATTCAGTAAAATGATTAATGTTTTTATCTTGTTCTGATTTCATCTGACTCGAAATTAAACCGTGACTTTCTTCTATATAGTTGTTAATGATTACTTTGAATTTAGAAATTGACAGTTGTTGTAATTCTTGTTGCGCTCTTTGAATTTCATATATAGAAGAGTGACTAGGTCTCGCAACTAACATCATGGTCGTATCATCTTGGTTACGTAGTTTTTCAAGTGCTGAATTATATTTAACTCTATTTTCATTTAAACCTGATAATTGACCTAAGCAAGAAGCGTCATTACTCGTTGTATTTAAATAATCTGTCCATGCAGAAGGTAATTCAAGCATTCTCAAGGTGTGACCTGTTGGAGCTGTATCAAATATAATGAAATCAAATTCTTGTTCTAAAGTTTTATCGGATAAAAAATTTGTAAATTCATTAAATGCTGCTACTTCAACTGTACATGAACCACTTAACTGTTCTTTCATCTCAGCAAGCACATCTTCTGGTAGAATACCCTCATAAGGTTCTATAGATTGTGCTTTATAATCGTCTGCAGCAGCAATCGGGTCAAAATTGGCTATAGAGAGATTAGGTATAGGTTGATATTTAGTTAATTTATTAGATAATTCCATTTGAAATACATCTTGTAAATTACTAGCTGGATCAGTACTTACTAAAGCTACTTTCTTTCCATTCTCTGCTAAGTTTAAAGCAATAAAACTTGATATCGTTGTTTTGCCTACGCCACCTTTACCAGTAAAAAACAAATATTTTGTTAACTCAATGTTATCTGGATTCAATTTATTTAAGTACTTAACAGCATCCATCTCCACCACAGCATCCTCCATTTCTCATTTGATTAACTGTAATAATTTCATCGGCTTCTTCTTGGGTAATATAAGCGCCCGTTTTAGCTATATTGCCTTCTATAAAAGTGATTGGTAAAACTTCATCACCTTTTTCTTGAATTAAACGAATAACTTCTTTATTTTGAATAAATTCATTCGGATTATTGTTCATATTATAACGTTGAACTTCTATTTGATTTTGCTTTAAATATTCATTGATTTGGTTCGTCTTTATTAGTGTTTCATCCGGTTCAGGACCACATACCCCAGTAGAACAGCACATAGCTTCTTCGTATATTTCAATATTTAACATTATACTCACCTCATTAATTAATTTGCGATTATAGACTAACATCTATATAGATTAATGTCTATGTTTTTGGTTGAGTTTAAAAATTTTGATAAATTTAATTCTTAATAATACAATTTATGAAGAAATTATTTTAATATCTGTGAGAAATACCTAAGTTTATGTAAAATTATAGGTTTTTTTCTTGCGATAATATATATATTGATTTATATTTAATATATCAAGAAAAATTGATGTATTAAATGATATAAAACTACATTGACAATAAGAAAGTGTGATTGATTACGAGTAAATCATGCAAGTACTTTAACTTTTGGTTACTTTGTTAGTTATTTAAATCTTGTTATCCTATCAAGAGAAATCAATTTAAAAGAAGCTACAATATTATATGTAGAAGGAGTTCTTTAAAGGTAATATTACTCAGTATGGCGAATCAACAAAAAATGACTATAAACAAGCAATTCAAGAATTGAAATAAAGATAATATAAACTCAATGAAATATTATAAAAAGGATGGTCTTTTATGGAAGTTATTAAAACAAAGACTGATATGAGTGAAGATCAACAGTTTGACTTTTATGAAAAGATGTTTAATGCACTTGCCGATAAAATCAGATTAAAAATACTAAATCAAATTAGCCAAAGCTCTAATAAATCATTATGTGTGTGTGATTTAGAAGAGTTATTAGATATAAAACAATCTAAACTTTCTTATCATTTAAAAAAATTAGTAGATGCAAATGTTCTTATTGCTGAAAAGCATGGCACATGGAATTATTATAAAATTAATGAGCAACAAATACAGGTTGTTTTAAATGAAGATACTTGTTGTAAGATACTTTAAGTATCTTTTTTAATGTAGTATTAATCAATTTTTTTTGATTAATACATCAAGAAATATTGATTAATTAAATTTGGAGGCATTATACTCATGTTAGATTCAATTATGGAATTTATAAAAACATTTGTGATGTTGTTTTTTGAATTATTAACACTATTCATCATCGTGAGCTTTATTGTAAGTTTAATTCAACAAGTAGTTTCGGAAGAAAAAATCAAAAGATTTTTGAGCAAGCCTAATCAAGCAATTAGTTATGTATTGGGGATGGTGTTTGGTGCTATGACACCATTTTGTTCTTGTTCAACTATTCCAATACTTGCAGGGCTATTAAATTCTAAAGTTCCATTTGGTCCTGCAGTGAGTTTCTTGATTGCATCGCCATTAATGAATCCATTAATGATATTTATGTTATGGGCCTTATTAGGTTGGAAAGTTGCAATAGTTTATTTTATTGTACTAGCAATCTTTAGTATCTTAACAGGTTTTGTATTTTCAAAAATGAATTTAGCCGAAACTTATAAAGGTGTAAACGTTAAAGGAGATGGGTTTTTTGCTAATAAAACTGGATCTCGTGTTAAACATGCATTAAATGATGCTTGGGCATTCTTATATCCAATGCTCCCTTATTTATTTATTGGTGTGTTTATTGGAGCGTTCATATATGGATTTGTACCCGAAACATTTATTACTATATATGCGAGTGGAGGTGGCATTATATCCGTATTTATTGCTTCTATTATAGGTATTCCTATGTATATTAGACCTGAAACAATGTTACCTATAGCTGAAGCATTAGCTTCAAAAGGAATGTCGCTTGGGACAGTTGTTGCTTTGATCATTGGTGGTGCTGGTGCAAGTATTCCAGAAGTTGTATTATTATCGAAACTATTCAAGAAAAAATTTGTAATCTCATTCGTTATCGCCATTTTAGTTGTAGCTATTTCTACAGGTTTGATGGTGAACATCGTTATTTAAAGGAGGTGAGATAATGGGAATCAAAGACGTATTAAAAAAATTAAAACCTCAGGAACAATCTTGTTGTTCAGTAGAAATTGAAGAAAAAAAAGAGAAGAATGAAAAAGAACAGCTGGATAATAACAATTGTTGTAACAATTAATTTAGAATTTTGTAAAAATAATATACCTCTAATAAATAAAAGAGCGACAAATTCCAATGTAATAGTATGGAATTTGTCGCTCTTTCGTTTCAGTTAAGGAAAATGATTTTGCTTGTTTAATATTTCTTTAAGACTTATAACAAAAAGACGTTAATTGAAAACCACATCATTACCTAATAAGCAGAAGCGTATCGTAAGTGAGGCGGATTTTATTTATTAATTATGAAAGTAAAATAAAATTTGAATTACATCTTAAATGTATTATATATTCATTGTTTGGTAATATGTAGATGTTTAAGAATTTGATTTATATAATGTTTACCAATTTATGATAAATAGAAAGATGTGAAAATATGAAACATTCAAGCAAAATAATAGTATTTGTAAGTTTCTTAATTTTAACGATTTTTATTGGAGGATGTGGTTTTATAAATAAAGAAGATAGTAAAGAAACGGAAATCAAACAAAACTTTAATAAAATGTTAAATGTGTATCCAACTAAAAATCTAGAGGATTTTTACGATAAAGAGGGCTATCGTGATGAAGAGTTTGATAAAGGAGATAAAGGAACTTGGATAGTTCATTCTAAAATGGTCATTGAACCAAAAGGCAAGAATATGGAATCCAGAGGAATAATTCTACGTATAAATCGTAATACTAGAACAACAAAAGGATACTTTTTAATTAGTGAGATAACAGAGGACAAAAATGGCTTTGCGCATAATAAAGATAAAAAATATCCTGTCGTAATGAAACATAATAAAATTATTCCAACGAAGCCTATACCAGACGATAAGTTAAAAAAAGAAATTGAAAACTTCAAATTTTTTGTACAATATGCCAACTTTAAAGATATTAATGATTATAAAAACGGGGATATTTCATACAATCCTAATGTTCCTAGTTATTCTGCGAAATATCAACTGAATAATAATGACTATAACGTGGAACAATTAAGAAAAAGATATGATATTCCAACCAATCAAGCTCCTAAATTATTATTGAAAGGGACAGGATATTTAAAAGGATCCTCTGTAGGTTATAAACATCTTGAATTTACTTTTGTTGAAAATAAAAAAGAAAATATATTTTTTACAGATGCAGTACAATTCACTCCTAGCGAGGATGATGAATCATGAGTAAAACAGATTATCAAATAAAACTTGGTAATATAAAATGTAATTCTGAATAAACTAGCTCAGTATCCAAAATCATTTCTGAAATTGAAAAAGCGAATCATAATGGTTTGGAAAAATGTCAAATGTCATTCGATGGATGGTTTTATGATTTCACCTGGAAGTGACTGAAGTATAATCAGTACTCTTAAGATGATTTTTTATATAGAAATTCATAAAGCATCCTTCATCACAAAGTGAAGGGTGCTATGTTTATTTATAAGTGTTATATTTAGAAATGACTTACTGCTCATTATCTATAAAGATTTATACATTGAAAATATTGATTGTTTTAACAATAGGAGGTCATGTTGTTATTATGAGTCAGTTTAAGGACACATTATATAAACTATTTGAGCCAATGATGAAAATAGAGTTCTATCAAAATCTATTGGTTAATCTTTTAATTATACTTGCTTATATCTTGATGGGTATGATTGTAATTGCGATATCAAGAAAGTTAGTTACTAAATTTTTCAACGTTAATGAAAAGAAAAAGAACCGTCATAAAATTAAAAGAAGTGAAACACTATCCACATTGATTCAAAATTTAATAAGTTATGTCGTATGGTTTATTGTCCTTACGTCAATACTTTCACGTTTCGGTATTAGTGTATCAGCAATTTTAGCAGGAGCTGGTGTTGTTGGTGTTGCCGTTGGTTTCGGAGCACAAACAATTGTAAAAGACATTATTACTGGTTTCTTTATCATATTTGAAGGACAGTTTGATGTGAGTGATTATGTTCAAATTAATGCATCTGGGGTAACAATTGCTGAAGGTACCGTTAAAACAATTGGTTTAAGATCAACACGTATACAATCAGATACTGGAGAAATTTATACATTACCTAATGGTATGATTAGTGAAATAGTCAATTATTCTGCTACAGATGTTTCACCTATTGTGATGATACCGATTTCTCCAAATGAGAATTATAAAGTGATAGAAGAGAAATTATTAACATTTTTACCTACATTAAAGAATAAATATGACATATTTGTATCTGCACCAGATTTACTTGGTTTAGATAGTGTTGATGGCAATGAAATGGTGATTAAACTTTTAGCACATGTTAAGCCCGGAATGCATTTTCCAGGACAACGTTTGCTTCGTAAAGAGGTCATACAATACTTCAGTGAAGAAGGCATTCATATTCCAAAACCAACACTTGTAAAACTTGATAAAGAATTGAATAAAAAAGAATAGTCTGCAGATTTAATTTTTATATGAAAATTCATAAAGCATCCCTCATCGTAAAGTGAAGGATGCTTTATTTTTATTATGATAGGTCATTAGTGATAGTGATTTGAAAAACATAGTTGAGTAAAGTTGTTATAACGTTATCATGTATGAAATTGTTTATAGATAGATGACAAAGCTATTTTATTGATACTATAAATATAACCGTGAGACATATAAAAGAAGGTTTTAAATCCTACTACCAACATAGAAGCTTTTAATCAGAAATTCTACAAATTAAACAAGCATTTTGTCCTATTTTCGTGTTTTGTTTAAATTTTTAGAGTGTAATTATAATTATCATTTAAGAATGATACTGGAGGAATGAAGATGACAAATCGTTTAATATTATTCGACTTTGATGAAACTTACTATAAACATCGTACTAATCAAGCAGATATTCCTTATTTAAAAGAAATGGAAAGTTTATTACAGAATATAACTGCTAAAAACAATGTCATTACGGCGATTTTAACAGGAAGTACTATAGAAAGCGTACTGCAAAAAATGAGTAAAGTTAATATGTCATATAAACCTCAACATATTTTTTCAGATTTAAGTTCTAAAATGTTCACATGGAATAACTGCGAATATATTGAATCTGATGAATATAAAAACGAAGTGTTGATAGAACCGTTCTTATTGGAAGATATATTAGATATATTAAAACACGTTTCTTCTAAACATAAAGTAGAGTTTATACCGCAAAGAATTTTTCGAGAAAATGAAACATTGTATAATTTTTATTTCTATTCTTCGGGTGACACGCATTTAGATAAAACAATTTTAGAAGACCTCAGTCAATATTCTAAGACAAGGGACTATACGATGACATTTAATCGTTGTAATCCTTTAGCAGGTGATCCTGAAAATGCTTATGATATTAATTTTACTCCAAAAAATGCAGGTAAATTATATGCCACAAAATTTTTGATGAATAAATATGGCGTTCCAAAAGAATTGATTATTGGCTTTGGTGATAGTGGTAATGATGAAGCGTTTTTAAGTTATTTAGATCACGCAATGATTATGTCTAACAGTCAAGATGAGGAAATGAAGAGTAAATTTAAAAATACAAAATATCCTTATTATAAAGGTATTTATACACATGTACGTGAATTTATAGAATATGAAAATGTTTAAATATGGAATTATTGGAATAGGAGAGGTGGCAAAAGTATAAGTTGAGGTTACAAATAAGGTAATTCTTCTTTATTAATTGAATGTCTTCTATATATTTAATGAATTTTCGATATATGTGTTTTTCGCATTGATTTAGTCATTGAAATTAAAATATATACACACGTTCTATAAAAATCAAAAATAGGGAATAAGACAACACATTTTTCTTATTCCCTATCCAAGTATCACTGAGTTTAATTATTTACTTATTTTAATCAGTTTAGTTAATAATTACCGCCCTGTCCTTTTGCACGTGCTTCAACTTGTCCTCTTAAAAATTTCATATACTCGTTAGATTCTTGAGCACTTTCGTGAATTGTCGCAGCTTCATCATCTGACATGCCTTCTGTATACGCGTCTAGAAATTCATCATCTGACATATTTCTAACATCTTCTGCTGTATATTTAGGATGATGTGCTTCGTTAGTTGTGCCACCTGCAGATGGTTGGAATTTCCCTTCTTTTGCAAAACGATCTAAAGTAGGCGTCATTTCATCCATAGTAATCGTGCCATCTTTATTTACATCTGCTCTATCGATTTCATCTGCTAATATTTGAGCTTCCTCATCATTAACGTTAAAAGCTTCTCTTAACCGCTTTGCTTTTTCGCTAAGTGTTTTAGTTGATGTCTCATTTGATACTTCGTTTGTTTGGTTATCAACTTGATTTTGCATTTCATCTTGTGAAATTGTATCTTCATGAGTATTTTTATTTGAAGTCTGAGTCTCTTTTGAAGATACATCAGTGTTTGCTTTTGAATCTTTATAATGACTGTATCCCAATCCCCCTGCAAATCCTAGCATCACAATGAGAAAAAATAAAATAAATCCTTTTAAAAACTTTTTCAATTAACCGTCCTCCACCCTTTTGAACTTCATTTATATTGTTATATTAATTTATTTTCTAACGCATTTCTACTGTTAATTTAAGGTATATAAATATTAGTTTAAAAAGTATAAAAGCATGTTTTCTGAATTCTTCTCATATTTATTGATTCTAAATTTATATTTTTAAATATTGCACAATTTATTTTAGAGATTTGTAGCAATTATAATTGTTATAAATTAAAATGTATTTAATAACGATAATTAAAAATAAAGAGAGCAATAGTGATTTCGTAAATTAACGTTATTAAACTATGGATTTAGTAAACGTGTAAAACCAGTTGAAATATGAACACAACATATATAAATACAACAGTGATGATTTCATTATTTAAAGGAGAGAAACGAAATGAAAAGACACTTTTTAGCAATCGGAGCAATTACAATAACAACATTACTTGCGGGATGCGATTTTGGAGATTTGGTAGGACAGCATCAGTCTGGTAAGAAATCAGAAAATAGTAACACTCAAACCGAACAAGCTTCAAATAATAAAAATTCAAATTCTAATAATGGTCATTCAAGTAATAACAATGAGTCTAGAGGTAGAGTGTAAGATTTAACTCAATCGCAGAAGGTAGCATTAGCTATCAATGATCCCTCAGTTTCTCAATATGTCGTTAATGCAAGTGAATTAAGGAATCATTCATTTTATGCAAATTATAACGGCGGAGGCCAACGTAAAAGTATTCATACGTATAAGTTGGAAGCATTACCAAAAAAAGTAGAAGGTGCACCTAATGATATGACATTCTATACTGCAAAACCATCAAAAGGGTCATTTGTTACTCTTATCGGTATTGGTAATGAAAAGGTATTAATTGCAGGCACACAAAGTTCAGGTACATATCAACAATATGCTCATTCGGAAGCAGCAAGAGAATTAGATTTACATGAATTATTAGATAAATACGGTGAAAGTTCAAATTATAAAAATCTAGCAAATCAAATTGCGTTTACACAAAGTCAATCATCAAATTCAAGTGAATCTACATCAGATGAAGGGACGTCTAATAATGATGCATCTAATGATGACAAAGTTACTCGTGATAATGTAATAGATAAAGTTGAAGCGTATGAAGGTCATCAGCTAGATACCGATACGTATACATTTAAAGAACCCGAACAGAACGAAGACGGAGATTGGGGATTTTCTATTTTAGATAAGGAAGGCAACCTCGAAGGTTCTTATATTGTGACATCTGATGGTGAAGTTACAAAATACGATGAAAACGGGGAAGAAATAGAGTGAAAGTAAAGTCAATTGTCGAAATTAAAAATTTAGAAAATGGAAATATTCCCCAGGAAATTGACAACGTTAGCATATTAAAAGCTAGCGTTGTTTTTGTATGCTTAACATTAATTCTCCTTTGCATTCTTTAATTATTATTTTTCTAAGCACTTTAAATTTACTTGTTGGATGGTTTGAAAAATATTCAAACACATATTGATTGAGCAAAGATTTTTAGTTTTATGGCTTTTAAAGTTTAATGCCAATGATACAATTGGAATAAAGCAAAATGTTTAGTAAAGGTCAAAAATGAAGAGGAGATAAGTTATTCAAATGAATCATTTTGGTAAGCTTCATCGTATATCATTAATATTAAATATTATGTTTTTAATACTCATGCCTAAAATCTATAGTTTTGATAATATTTATTTATCAATAATTTGGACTTTGTTAGGCATAGCAAATGCTGTCTACTTATTGATTAAGCAAAGACAAGAAAACACCATTAAACGTAAATAAATTAAAAATAATTCACTTATTATGATGTGCACTCCAGAAGTTGGACTAAAATCTATCTTTATGGGGTGTTTTTTATGATTGAATATGATAAATTTGATTTTAAAATTAAAGTTTTTCAAGAATATTAAAATGGTTAAAAAAACAAAGTAAGAATAAAAACATTAAAGGCTTGTCTCCTAAAAAATTATAGAAGACAAGCCTTTAAAATATTACACTAAACTATACTTATTGTGGTTCAGTATAAATTTTTAGCGTTCTTTCTTTTTGTCTAAATCTTTTTTGATTTCATCAGGTGTTTTTGTTTGATATTTTATTAGATTTGATACTTTTTTGCTTTCTATCATATCACCTTGGAATTGAAAATTATCTTCAGATGATGCAAATGCAACAAATTCATCTTCTTTATTGTTATTGATATAGCCTTCAATAACAGCATCACCCATTGGTCCCTGTTTTAAACTTGTGAAATGGACAGATTTGATAGTATTAGGTTTTTTGTGTTGTATTTAAGATAAAGCGTGATACGTTCTTGTTGCTCTTTGTAGTAGATTTCTTTTTGTTTTGCTTTTTCGTCATATTTCATTTTGAGGTAGACACCTCCAAAAATGATTAATATGACACTAATAAAGATCAAGATTTTCTTTTTTGACATAGAGTAGCTACCTCTTATTTGTGATGAATGAGTGTAGTATTCATACATAATAAAGATTTGACATATGGAATACTTGCAGAAGAAGCATAATAATATTAGTTCTAAACTATCATGAATCAAAGTATCTAAATATCACATTCTATATACTAAATGCTTGGTATTAAAATAAGACAAGGTACATTTCATTAACTGTACTTTGACTAAACTTATGTTATACCTGTACTTTATATTCAACTTCACTTTTTTTCTTATCAAAATACGGTACAACAAATATTACAAATAAAGCACATCCAATAGCTAACAAAAAACCTAAATTTTCCAATTTATTCACTCCTTATTTTGTGTACAATATCAACACTATTATTCTTCAGAAATACTCTTAATTAATATTATTGCATCATCAAGTAACATACTGATACCTAATCGACTTGCTGATGAATCAAACTTGAAATAAGAATATTTAATTTTGCCACCAACTGACTATATGTTAAGAATCCTTTAGACATTTATTTGTGCTATAGTCCATTCTTTATATATATATTTATTGATATAACTTTATTGATTTAATAGTTGTCTTTTCTGGAAGGAAGTTATATTTAATATTGATTGTAAGTCCGACGGGTTTTTTATTAATATCTAAACGATAATAACCAATAGGCCCACTACCTTGGTTATCTGTCGCATTTTCGAAATCGGCTTTCTTTATAGTTTTTAAAAACTGATATGTCTGCTTATCTTTAGCAATCTTATGAAGTTGCTTTGTGTCATGATGTTGTATGGATTGATTTAATTGGTGTTCACTTGAGTGAATCACCCACATGTCGAAGAAGAAAAAGTTAATAACAACATAACTACAGGCTTGGATAAAGAGAATAACAACTATAAAAATCAATCTTTTCATTGATATGCACCTTATTTTTAATGAAATATTTGCTTCTTATATTTAATTTATCATAATATTGTTCAGTTTAACTTAAAATTCACGATGTTCAATATATATTCATCATTCTATATTTTGTATAAAAAGCAAGGACTATATTTAACAGTTTGCTCATTTACTTTTCGGCCCACTATATGTTTAAGTAATCAGTCTAAAACTTATTTTTATGTCACTTTTGTAAATTGCTCGAGATTTACTACTACTTAATATTAAACAACCTCCCTCTGACTCAACAGGGGAGGTTCATTTATTGTTTATTATACTTACCGCTCGCATACTTATACTTCTGAACGTGCATCCATACGTGCTTCAAAAGTATCGAGTAGTTCTCTTGCTTCGGCAATGGATTGGGTGTTCATTAATTGATGGCGGAGTTCGCTAGCGCCTCTAATGCCGCGTACGTAGATTTTGAAGAATCTGCGTAAACTTTTGAAGTGTCGGGCTTCATCTTTATCATATTTTTCAAATAAAGAGAGATGTAAGCGTAATAAACCTAATAATTCTTTGCTTGAATGTTCGCGTGGTTCCTTTTCAAATGCGAATGGGTTATGGAAGATCCCTCTACCAATCATAATGCCATCAATACCATATTTATTTGCGAGTTCTAGACCAGTTTGTCTATCGGGGATATCACCATTGATAGTTAATAGTGTATTTGGCGCAATTTCATCACGTAATGTCTTGATTGCTTCGATTAATTCCCAGTGTGCATCTACTTTACTCATCTCTTTACGGGTACGTAGATGAATGGATAAATTTGCGATATCTTGTTCGAAGACGTGTTTTAACCAGTCTCGCCATTCATCGATATCGTAATAACCTAAACGTGTTTTTACACTGACCGGTAGACCACCTGCTTTAGAAGCTTGAATGATTTCGGCTGCCGTTTCAGGTCGTAGAATTAAGCCGGATCCTTTACCTTTTTTCGCAACGTTTGCGACAGGGCAACCCATATTTAAATCTATACCTTTAAAACCCATATCCGCTAAGCCGATACTCATTTCTCGGAATTGTTCTGGTTTATCGCCCCAGATGTGCGCTACCATTGGTTGTTCGTCGTCACTAAAAGTTAAGCGTCCGCGCACACTATGAATACCTTCAGGGTGACAGTAACTCTCAGTATTGGTAAATTCAGTAAAAAATACATCTGGTCTCGCAGCTTCACTGACAACATGCCGAAAGACAATATCTGTCACGTCTTCCATAGGTGCCAGAATAAAAAACGGACGTGGCAATGTACTCCAAAAATTTTCTTTCATGATTTATTTAAACCTTCTTTATAATAATAATCTCGAATTTTTACGCATGATGATATTACCACAAAACTCACATAGCTGACTACAACTTTTAAATAAATGATTACTGAGTTTTCGCGCTTAATTGTTTAATAAATTTTTAAAGTGGTAAAGTCTATATATGTACTATTTTAATATATAAATTTAGAAAGGAACATGCACATGAGTGAAGCAAATCATAAAAACATCGTTGTTGTAGGTGCAGGAATTATTGGTACGTCAGTAGCGACAATGCTTTCAAAAGTAAGTCCTAACTGGCATATCGATATGTTTGAAAGACTAGAAGGCGCTGGTATTGAAAGTTCAAATGAAAATAATAATGCTGGGACAGGTCATGCGGCATTATGTGAATTAAACTATACAGTTGAACAAGATGATGGTTCAATTGATGCATCTAAAGCGCAAGAAATTAATGAACAATTCGAATTATCTAGACAATTCTGGGGTAATTTAGTTAAAAATGGTGATATTTCTAATCCTGAAGAATTTATTCAACCATTACCTCATATCAGTTTCGTTATGGGACCAACAAACGTTAACTTTTTAAGAAAACGTTATGAAACACTAAGAACTCTTCCAATGTTCGATACAATCGAATATACAGAAGACATGGAAACAATGAGAAAATGGATGCCATTAATGATGGAAAATCGTGAACCAGGTCATCAAATGGCAGCAAGTAAAATTGATGAAGGTACAGATGTGAACTATGGTGCGTTAACACGTAAGTTAGCACATTACTTAGAACAAAAATCTAATGTTTCATTAAAATACAATCATGATGTTGTAGATTTAACACAAAGAGAAGATGGCAAATGGGAAGTTGTCGTTGAAAATAGAGAAACTAAAGAAAAAGTAACTAAAATAGCAGATAAAGTGTTTATTGGTGCTGGCGGTCACTCTATTCCGTTATTACAAAAATCTGGCGTTAAACAAAGAGAACACCTAGGTGGTTTCCCAATCAGTGGTCAATTCTTAAGATGTACAAACCCAGATATTATTAAACAACATGCGGCTAAAGTTTACAGTAAAGAGCCTCAAGGTAAGCCACCAATGACTGTACCACACCTTGATACACGTTATATCAATGGTAAACAAACATTATTATTTGGTCCATATGCGAATATCGGCCCTAAATTCTTGAAATTCGGTTCAAATCTAGACTTATTCGAATCAATCAAACCATATAACATTACTACAATGTTGGCTTCAGCAGTTAAAAATGTACCTTTAATTAAATATTCAATTGATCAAATGATCAAAACTAAAGAAGGTTGTATGAACTATTTAAGAACATTTATTCCTGATGCTAAAGATGAAGATTGGGAACTTTACACTGCTGGTAAACGCGTTCAAGTTATTAAAGATAGTGAACAACACGGTAAAGGTTTCGTAGTATTTGGTACTGAAGTTGTCAATTCAGACGACAATTCTATGATTGCATTATTAGGTGAATCTCCAGGGGCTTCAACATCATTATCAGTTGTATTAGAAGTTTTAGAGAAAAACTTCGCTGATGACAAAGAAGCATGGGAACCTGTTGTTAAAGAAATGGTACCAACATACGGTCGTTCATTAATTAATGACGAAAAATTAATGAGAGAAACACGTCGCGAAACTTCTAAAAACTTACATTTAAATAGATAAGTATTTTAAAAATAGAATGACATGTCACGAAATAACCACATGATGTGTGCACCCCGTAGCATTAGGTAGAAAGTCTAATGTTACGGGGTGTTTTTTATAGGAAATAGGAAGGAGGTGCGATTTAATTGAATAAAGGAGATATGTGCGATAGTGAGGTATAAAGACAAAAAATGAACAATGTGAGTTCATCTTAAAAATGAGAATGAAAGAGATGAATTAATGCGAAAATGTGAGGATAAACAAAGTGCTCAGTATTGAGTGTCTTATTATTTTAAAAGGTGAAACTCAAGTTCATTTTTGATGAAATTAATTGTTGAATATTTAAGTTGAACAAAAGAGTGTGAGTTCGTTTTATTATAAATAGCATTGATTTTTTATTAATTAAGTAAATAAAATAAAAACATTAATTTTATTGTTCGAGACATTTTGTTTTGGTACTATAATATTGTAGTTATTTGTTAAGTTTACAACAAAAATGATTGACGTATAACGTTGTTAAAACTAAGTATCTATCTTTGTTATTCGAAATCATCTTAATATGTGATATATTGAGGCAGAATCATCATTCATTATCATCATTTTTAAAATTTGAAGTAAAATTCTTGCTTTCAAACATATCTTTGCAATGGTAATGAAGAACAATTTTAAATTGTGACACAGAAGTGATTTCAGATTTAAGGATTATCATACATAAGCTAATGAAAAATTGTTATTTTTTATGATATTTTCATGATTTTAAAAACAGTTTTGAAAATCGAGAAAGGTGATTGACGATGGTAAACATTATGGAAAAATTTAAATTAACTGGTAAGGTGGCAATGGTCATTGGAGGTGCAACTGGCATTGGTAAAGCTATGGCAGAGGCATTAGCACAAGCAGGGGCAAATATCGTTATCGCTGATTTGCAATCCAATATTGGTCAAGAAACAGCCACAACTATATCTACACAATCAGGTGTTAAAACCACATCATTAAAATTAGATATAACTCATTCAGATGAAGTAAATCAAATTGTTGATTATGTAGTAAGGGAATATGGAAAAATAGATATTCTTGTCAATAACGCTAGTATCTCAATTCAAGATGATACTGAAAATATTTCGTATGAAGAATGGTTAAAAGAAATCAATTTAAGCTTAAATGGAGCATTCTCTGTAGCGCAAACAGTAGGACGTCAAATGATTGAGAAGGGTAGTGGTTCGATAATTAATGTCTCTTCAGTATTAGGATTGATTGCTAATAAAACGCAAGACCAGAGCTCTTATGAAACGTCTAAAGCCGGTGTGACGATGCTGACTAAAAGCTTAGCTAGAGAATGGTCTAGATATGGAATTAAAGTAAATGCAATTGCCCCTGGTTACATGAGAACAATCGAAACGGAAAAGATACTAAATGATAATACTGAAACAAATACAACGCCTATGGAACGAGTAGGTGAGCCTGAAGAATTAGCTGGAATAACAGTTTATCTTGCTTCTGATGCATCATCGTTTACTCAAGGTAGTGTATTTAATATTGATGGCGGTTATTCAGCATTATAATATCAGTAATAGTTGAGAATGTGAAGATACAAATTAATAGGAGTCTTTATCTACCTTTAATATTGTATTAACAATTGAATCGTTTTTGTGTATTATTTTTTAGTAAATATATTTAATCGAAAGCATCGAATTTGTTTGGTAAATAAGAACAGAGTGACTTTGTAATCATCATTCAATCTATTGAGTATGTTTCATATCAGAGTATTTAAATATTGACAAATCTCAAGATTTAATATTGGGATTTATCTTTTTTGTTTAGGAGAAGATGATTTTAGCGCTTTAAATGTCTATTGATACCCAATCAAAGTTAATATGGGTTGTTGATACAAAGGTAAGTGTTCAGGTTGTCTGACGTAAGACATAGGGCACACTAAAAATGTGCATCCTTATTCCTAACAGTAACGTTATATCTAGCAAACGGGTTTATCGAAACGTTACAATAAAGTCATAAGTTATATCCTTGCGATAAAAAATACTACAATCATGTGCACTTTTCAAAAATTTACTTTAAAGATGTGGCATAAGGCACTGAACCCTTAAAACGGGAACTTAATAAAAACACCATATTCTAGGCTATTAATTCTCTGTATTTTACAGGGGATAAGTAGCCTAGTTTTGTTGAATTCGATTATTATTATAGTTTTTAATGTACTTTTCGACAATATCTATTACAATATGATTAGAGCGATTAAGCTCATTATTGATGTAAAAAGTTTCAGACTTTAGCGAGGAATGGAAACTTTCTATCGGGGCGTTATCGGCAGGTGTTCCCTTTCGGGACATACTTCTGATAATGCCTTTTTCTTCGCACAATTGATAATAAGCATAAGATGTATAAACGCTGCCTTGATCACTATGTAATATACAACCCTCAGGTATATCGATTTGATTTAATGTATCATTAACTAAACTTTGGTCTTGTTTATCATCTATTTTATACGCCACAATTTCTCTGTTATAAATATCCATTATCGAAGATAAATACAACATAGAATGACCAAATGGTAAATAAGTAATATCGGTTGTTAATACTTCCATTGGACAACTCGCTTTAAATTGTCTTTGTAATAAATTGTCCGTTTTATAATACGGTTTACCTATTTTTGTCGTCTTTTTAGGTCTAACTCGGCAGTTCAAATGATGCTTCTGCATCATTCTCTGTACTCTCTTATGATTAATTGGTGATGTATAACATTGATTAATCAATGCTGTAATCTTACGATAACCGTAGGTATAGTGGTTAGCTTTACATAATTCAATGACTTTTTGTGTTACGGTATCATTTTTATGGGTTTTGTTTTTCCATCGGTAATATGTTGATTTAGGTATGTTTAATACTTCTAGTATCAATTTGATTGAATATTTTACTTTTAATTGATCCACTAAATCTATGACTACTGTTGGTACCACTTCCTTTCCAATGCCTTGTACTTTTTTAAAATATCCAATTCTATATCTTTTCTCTTATTTTCTAATTTTAATTGTTCTACTTCTGACAGCTCTTCTAATCCTTTACCGTAGGTATATTGTTTACCAACTTGTTGTGAAAATCTATAACTTTCCCCATTTCGATACCATCGCCACCAAGTTTTCACTTGCGTCCTATTTCTAATATTTAATTCTTTCATAATTTCTTTTGTTGAAAATCCTGCTGCTTTCATTTCAACTGCTTTATACTTTGTTTCTACTGAATAAGAAGCTCTTTTCATAGAAAAAAACCTCCGTATGATTCATTTTAATATGAATTCAACGAAAGTGTTTTTATATAATTCCCACAAATTGGGGTCAGTCTAATAATGAATTTCGTGATTGTAGGCTTTTTATTTTATATATTCATTAATTTCTCTTCTTGACGGATACGTACAATTAAAAAATAAGCATATGGAACTAATAAGAGTGTTGTGTATGTAGCATTTGTTAGTAGTAATACACCAATTAATTCGGGAATGATATTTAAAAAATAGTTTGGATGTTTCGTTACTTTATATAACCCTGACTTAATAATAGGGTGATTGGGCAGTATAAATAATTTCAATGTCCAAATACGACCTAATGTCTTAATAACTATAAATAGCATGATATAAGCGATGATCAATATGATTAAGCCAATGCCGTTAAGTAGACTAAATGTATCCTTACGAATGAATGCTTCTATAGCTGCACTCATGTAAATCAACACGTGAGTAATGGCTAGAAATATTGAATTTTTAATACCATATTCCACGGCTCCATCTACCTTTAGCTGTTTTGCATGTTGCATTGATATCTTTAAGCTGATGAGTCGAATACAGAAAAAGATAAATAAGATAGTTAAAATCATGATGTCCTCCATTGTTTGTTATATAAATGTTCTTTTGCTCATACAATACAAAGTATTTTATATAGAAAATGTTTCAAATGCCATTAACTATTTATTAACTTTAGCACTAACTCACAACTCTTCTAACACCTCACATATTAAGTTCAGTTTTTTGGATAATTTAATACTTTTAAGGATATTAAGCGCTTACATTAATGTGATATATTTTTTTTAACGAAAATGATAGGGGTGTTAGGGATGAACTTTTTTGATATTCATAAAATACCAAACAAAGGGATACCATTAGCTGTACAACGCAAATTATGGCTTAGAAACTTTATGCAAGCGTTTTTTGTCGTATTCTTTGTTTACATGGCGATGTATTTAATTCGAAACAATTTTAAAGCGGCACAACCGTTATTAAAAGAAGAAATCGGATTATCAACATTAGAACTGGGTTATATAGGATTAGCGTTTAGTATTACTTACGGTTTAGGAAAAACATTACTCGGTTATTTTGTCGATGGTCGTAATACGAAGCGTATTATTTCCTTCTTATTAATATTATCTGCGATTACAGTACTTATTATGGGATTTGTATTAAGTTACTTCGGCTCTGTGATGGGACTATTAATTGTACTGTGGGGGCTTAACGGTATATTTCAATCTGTGGGTGGGCCTGCAAGTTATTCAACGATTTCAAGGTGGGCACCTCGAACAAAGCGTGGACGTTATTTAGGATTTTGGAATACATCACATAACATTGGTGGTGCAATTGCTGGCGGTGTCGCACTCTGGGGTGCGAATACATTTTTCCACGGTAATGTCGTTGGGATGTTTATTTTTCCTTCTATTATCGCTTTAATCATTGGAATCGTGACATTATTTATTGGGAAAGATGATCCAGAAGAATTAGGTTGGAATCGTGCTGAAGAAATTTGGGAAGAGCCTATCGATCAAGAAAATATTGATTCTCAAGGTATGACTAAATGGGATATCTTTAAAAAATATATCCTGGGAAATCCAGTGATTTGGATTTTGTGTATTTCAAATGTTTTCGTATATATCGTGCGTATTGGTATTGATAATTGGGCGCCGCTATACGTATCAGAGCATTTACACTTTAATAAGGGTGACGCGGTTAATACTATTTTCTACTTTGAAATAGGAGCATTAGTAGCCAGTTTATTATGGGGTTATATCTCAGACCTTTTAAAAGGACGTCGTGCGATTGTAGCGATTGGATGTATGTTTATGATTACCTTTGTTGTGCTGTTTTATACGAACGCAACAAGTGTGACAATGGTCAATATTTCTCTATTTGCATTAGGCGCTTTAATCTTCGGTCCACAGTTACTCATTGGTGTATCTCTGACTGGCTTTGTTCCTAAAAATGCAATTAGTGTCGCTAACGGTATGACAGGTTCATTCGCATATCTATTCGGGGATTCAATGGCTAAAGTGGGTCTGGCTGCAATCGCTGATCCAACACGTAATGGTCTAAATATTTTTGGGTATACGTTGAGTGGTTGGACAGATGTCTTTATTGTATTCTATGTAGCTTTATTCTTAGGAATGATACTATTAGCCATTGTTGCTTATTACGAAGAAAAGAAAATTAGAAAATTAAAAATTTAAGATTAAGTGAATTTAAATATATACTCCCTACTATAAATTTTGTCATTATGGTAGGGAGCTTTTTCGTGATTGATTGCACTATTTTGATAGCTTATTATAATCACTTGGTGACATATGTAAATATTTTTTAAAATGATAGCAAAACATCTTATACTCAGAAAAACCTACTTTTTCAGCAATTTCATAATGCTTGTAGTGCTGGTCTAAAAGATGTAATGATTTTAAAATACGATAACGATTTAAATAATCAACTATCGTAATGCCTACATGTTCTTTAAACGTCCTCATGGCGTATGACTCACTTACAACAATAGGATTAATTAAGTCAAGAACAGTCACTTTCTTGTGATAATGTTGCTTGATTTGAGACAAAATTTGATTGACATAATAGTCATCGTAATCAATTTTTAATAATGGTTGAAAGGCAGTATAATATGCCGCGTCATCATTGGTAGAATGTGGACGTTCTAATAACCTTTGAACTAATATGTCTAGAATATGCTCTAATTGAGTGTGGTCTACTGGCTTTAGTAAATAATCAAGAACATGGTGTTGAATGCCGGCTTTCATATATTCGAAGTCGTCATAACTAGATAAAATGATAACTTGGCAATCAAGGTCTTTGATGTCATCTAGTAGGTCAACACCATTTTTTCGAGGCATTCGTATATCAGTAATGACGAGTTCAGGTTGATGTTGGCGAATTAAAGACAATGCTTCTACGCCGTCTGTGGCAGTGTAAATAGTTGTAAAATGATATTCCTTCCATGGAATCATTTGTTTTAAACCTTGTCGTATAATCCGTTCATCATCACAAATAACTACTTTAAACATCTTTATTCCTCCTAGACAAGTGGTATTTGGTAACACATTAATGTCCCTTGCTGGCTTCTTGAGAAAATGTGCAAACGTGCATATGTTCCATATTGAATCATGGCTCTATTATGTAAATGATTTAAACCTAGGTGTGTCGTATCAAAAACATCGTGATGAAGGGATTGGCGCACGTGTTCTAAATGTGATGGAGACATACCGATGCCATTATCATGAACCAGAATATGTAATTTGCGCTTCGTAAGTCTGATACGAATTGTTATCTTTAAAGGTTCACTATCACGACCATGCTTGATGGCATTTTCTACGAGTGGTTGAAGCATCATCTTACCAATTGTTTGATGTTGTACACCCTCAGTAGCATCGATGTAAAGCTGTATCATATCATCGAAGCGGATATTTTGTATGGCAACATACTGCTCAATGTAGCTTAATTCTTCTGCTAATTTGACTGTGTGCGATGCTGTGCGTAGAGAATAACGTAGCATTTGTGATAGTTGTTGTATGACTGTTTGTGCTACTTTGGGTGAAAGAGGAATTAAATATTGTATCGTTTGCATCGTATTGAATAAGAAATGGGGTTGAAATTGTCGCTCAATTTCTTTTAATTGTATATCACGTAAACGACGTTCGGTCTGTTCAATAGATTGTATTAATTGCTCATTTGATTCAAACAAGTCATAGATATAATTATTTATTTCCTCTAACTCACTATGTTTTTTTAACGGTTCGTAACTACCAAGATGTCGATTTTTAGCATCATCAATTTTTCGGACAATCGCTTCAATATCTTCAGATTGGCGCTTTGCCATTCTATCAGCGCTTATATATCCAAAAATAACAAGCAGAATAAGAACAACACCCATGACAACTAGTAATGCAATTCCATCTTCAATGGTTTCATGAATATCTTTATATATAATAAGATGCGCATGATGAGAATTGAGTTTTAAAGACTCGTTCATAAACCCAAACTGTGGTGGTTGATATTTTTGACCGATAGAGAATCGGTCGTCATTTGTATATAAAACAGTATCATATGAATCAACAATGAGTGCAGATTGTCCACTATTTTTCTTAATGTTTTTAAGTAGTGGTGTGCTTGACATATATATTTTAAGGATATAAGTATCGTCTTTAAAATCAATTCGATATTTTGATATTAAATACATCTTTGTTGTGTCTAATTGTTCATAATTGTTTGTGAAAGATTGTGAAGAACCTTTTAAATCGTAATACAATATCGCAGGTTGTTGATGGACTTGTTTTAATAGTTGGCGTTTCATCTTTGTGATATCAGCTGGATGTGATAAATCAACATGACGCCATTGTTTTTGTTGCTGCGTAACAAACGTATGAAAATGTTTGTCGATACGTTGTAATTCGGTTTGAGTTTGATAGGTATGCTGATGAATGGTGCGATGTTCGACCCATATATAAATAGCATAAAAGCTTATTAAACCAATAATCATCACCATAAATACTGGGAAAATCGTTGAGGCAAATAGCGAACGCCTTAATTGATGTCGGTACGGCTTATAGGTCTTCATTGAATCATCTCCAAAAATTGATGATGTGGAATATTGGATACACGTGATTGTGGGATTAGTGGAATATGATCCAAGTTTTCAATAGATGAGTGATTTGTTTCAGTCACGTCTTTACGTATTGATTTAGCATCAAATTCTTCTGCCAAACGTTGTTGTACAGAACGGCTTGTTAAATATTGTACTAACTTTTTACGTTTGGGATGAGGTTGTGCATTGTTAACTAAAGCAATACCATCTACATTTAACATCGTCCCCTCAGTAGGGTAAATGATTGAGATAGGGTATCCTTTTTGTTTCCACGTTCTAGCATCTTGTTCATAACTCAATCCAGCGTAATAAGCACCTTTAGCCACCTTTTCAATCACTTGAGAACTTTTAGATAACTGTACAGCATGGTGTTGAAATTGATGAACATCGCTTACTTGGTGACGCATATGATACATCGCACGCATATGTTGGTATCCTGTCGTCGTAGAATGAGGATTAGAATAAACGACACGCCCCTTTAGTGAAGACTGAAGTAAGTCTTTATATCCATGAATAGTCATATCACCTTGTAAATCTGTATTCACTACAATTACTGTTGGCATCAATAGAAAGCTCGTGACTAATGGGTTGTTAGAGCGATAATCCTCTATTTGTTTCAGTGTAGAACGATTATGGTAAGGAACAAAATCTTCTTGATGATCTATCATCTCTGATAACACGCCACCCACAAAGACATCCCCACGTTTAGAAAGTGCTTCTTTGTGAATATTAGATAGTAATACTTGAGTTGAGCCATGTTTGATTTCAACTTTCACATGTTCTCGCTTTTCAAAATCATTTAAAATCGGACGAATTAGATGTGATGGATAAGGAGAATAAACAATCAACGTACGTAAAGGATGAGGTGATTGTGAAGTCGATGTTGGAGCGCATGCTATCAGAAAAATGAGTAATAATAACAACGTATAAAGTTTAACTTTCATAATATCCCATCAATTCTATGTATTTTTATTACAACAATTTTACCAATAAATACGACATAAGTAATGTTAAATATTTTGCAATATTTGTAAGGGAGATGCAGGACTCATCAATATGTATTAAAAGTCTAGGATGACAAATTCTCATGAATTCATCGTCCTAGACTTATGTTTGGAATTGAGACAAGTATGAACTTAAGAAGACGTATTGTCTTGAATAAGATCTAAAATACTGTGATAGACACGTTGGTTATTATGATGATCTGTATAATCGAATATGCTTGATAGATTTTGATACTCCATATTTTTAGGATTTTTAATATTATCTTCAATTAAAGAAATTAACTCTTTCTCTGTATGTGCTATATCGCCAATAAATGTATCTTTAATACTTCTTAATATACCTTTTCTAAAGAATTTTTTGACATCAAAATGATAGAAAATGACAGGTTTTTTCATATATGAGAAGTCAAAACTAACACTACTGTAATCAGTAATGAGTAAATCATGTTCAACTAACAACTCTTGAACAGTTTTATCGCCTAACTCGATGTAATTGATGTCACTTTTATTATCAGTCAAAAATGATTTGAAAAACATTTGTGATCGATAGTGCGGATAAAAGTTAATTTCAATATCATATTCGTTGATTAAAGCTTGCAACTTAGGACTATTAATTAAGCTTAAATAATGCTTCATATAATCGCTATTATCAAAGGCATAAGTACTATTTAACCAGTCTCTCCAAGTAGGCATTATTAATATCTTTTTAATTTCATTAGTATTTTTTTGAGGTAAATGGTCAAATCGTGGTAAACCAGTCACAGCGACTTCATCATCATGATATCCTAGTTGTTTCATAACCACTTCTTTTTTCTCATAAGTACTTGAGACATTAAATAAATTAAAAGGAAAATCATAATACTTTTTATCATATTCTACTTTTTTCCTTCCTAAAACGCCATGTTGTAGAAAAACCTTGATAGTATCTTCGTAACCCCAGAAACGCGCTGCTGTTTTATAAGGAACAATATTTTCTAAATCATGTGTAGATATTAATACATTCGCTTTTGATGCAACCTCAAAATGTTCTTTTGAAGCAAAGCTTAAAACGTTTGGTAGATGTTTGATTTTTTTAAAATCATTTGAATGAGAATCGATAACATAATAAGCATCGATATGAGTATGATTTTGTAACCACTTAAAGAATGTTATGCCATTATCTTGAGCAGTGTCTCTTCTTTCTCCAATAAGCCATATATCATTTGATTTTTTACCATTTTCTAGTATTTGAAATTCATCATTAGTAAGATTAAAATTTTCTATTTTAAGGTTCTTGAATGGAGTTAAAGTAATCATATAATATGATTTTTGGTTTTCCTTTTCAATACATTTAAATGACAGATAATTATCTTTTTTATAGATACCATCTGTGTATCTAATCTTTTCCTTTTGAAGTAACGTTTTTCCATCATAAGTAGATAAGAATATATCTATTATATTTTTAGAAGAGGTACTTAATTTTTCCAATTCATCATACGGTATCTCGATGCTTTGTTCACCTTTATATATAGGTAATTCATATTTGTTTTGTGATTCTCTATCTTCGAATGTGATATAAGTAGAGAATACTTCGTGAATATTAGCATAAGTTAGATGACAGCTTATAAGATCGTCTGTAATGAAATTAACTACAGACTTTATTTTAGGTTTTGAAGTTAATAAAGTAATACCTTTTTGTTTTTTAATATTTAAATTATATAATTTATTATTAAATGTAAAACTTCCTTTGAAACTCACTTTATTTTTAGTATTGAGTATGTAAAAAATTTGCTTACCATTTAGTTTATCTTCAAAAACGATAGCTAATTTTTTCTTTTTAACATTATTAAAATCATTAAGATTGATTTTAGTAATTATTTTATTTTTATTAGCTATAGTCTCTAATTTTTGAGGATTAAAATATGTTAAGTCATTTTCAACTAGACACAAGTATGACAAATGATAATGGTCAAAATCATTTTCATTTATTTCAAAACTGATTTTGATATTGCTATCATTCAATAGAGTTTGAATAAATAAATTTTGAACATTTAATTTTTTGAAATTTATTTTCAATTGATTGCCTACCCATTCCTGCTGTGTTGTTAAATGAGAAAGAATTTGTGTATTAGTTATCTCCAAGGGATAAAGACTCTTTTTAATAGCTACAAATATTGAATATTTTCCCTCGGGAGAAATTTTACTTAATTCCGACAGACTTAATTTATTATTATATATAGGAATTTCAAATTGTGCATTTACATTTAATAGAATTAATGAATCTATATTATATTCTGTGTTTAATAATAATTGATTTTCTTCTTTCACTATATTCTTAACTTGAATACTATGATTATAAGTTTTTAAATAATTTTCATATTTACTGAGTCTAAGGATATAGTTAAACTTTTCAAGTGAGTATATACAGTCATTTAATATGAAAGTATTAGTTAAATTTTTACTGTAAGTTATCCATAATTTTTTTCGATTATATATAAATTCTAAATCTATAGATCCTTTATTTAATAGATTTTTATTTTCAACTCTTAATCTGATGATATTAGCAGTTTCACGTATGGTTTCAAAAGAAAAATTACTCTGATTAATTCTGATTTTTAATAGCTTTGAATTGAAAAAGTGAAAATTATCAAGATATATTTCGATATCAGTATAATCATCATTTGAACATATATCGTTTAATATAAATTTTTTCACTAATTTATTAGCAATTTTAGAATTACTTGATTTAATTTTTTTCTTTAATGATATACTTTTGTTTAACAAAATAATAACCTTCCTCACTTTTTGAAATTTAATTTTACTGTATATACAACCTATTCTAATATTTATATGTTAATATAGTCTATAGTTAATTCTTATTTTAGCTAAATGAGGGGTTAAATATGAAAAAAGTATTGATTATTTCAATGGCACTTAATTTATGTTTATTTGGTAAATATAAAGAATTAAAAAGAAAAAATGAATTATTAAAAGTTGATGTAGAAGACATAAAAGATACTAAATACAGAGACTAGAAAAGATTTTACAGTTTTTTATACATTTTATTGTGATAACTATAAAATAATCATTAGCCTATTTCATTCTGCATAGTAACTGCCAAATATTAATCTAAGTGCATTCATTCAAAAAAGAACCGTAGATTTACATGTCTACGGTTCTTTTTTTTATAATATATCTAAAAGTGGTTGATAGTGTTGAAATTTTATTCTGCGTTTTCATAAATAATTAGATAATATTATCTTCTATTAATATGTCTACAACACGTTGAGTATTTTGATTGTCATTAAATTCATTTAACTTTTTATAATTTTCTTTTATTCTAGAAGGGATTTTGTAATCATTGCGTATTATATACTTAACTATGTTGACTAAATCTTGTTCACTATATACGACATCTCCAGGAGCATTTTCAGGATTAACGGGACTAGTGCCCCCATGTTTTTCAATAATATAATCAAACTCTTTCCAATAGAAAATAGGATATGCGCCTCTATAAGCAGCGTCTAATATAATTGAAGAAATATCAGTAATATAAATAATTGAATTCGTAAGCGTATCAGTAGGATCTTCAATAAAAATATTTTGATATTTATCGAAATTATTCTTCATATATTGAGAAAATTTATTATGTGCTGCAATCTGCAAGCGATTGAGCATATTTTCTTTTTCAAAAGCTTTTATAACGTCTAAAATTGATTTGTAATAAGTTGTTTTTTTGATGTTCCCATTGATAATTTCTGACTCTTCCCAAGGTCTCCAAGTAGGCATATAAGTAATTTTATCAGCATCATTATTTAAATAAGCTTTATCAAGTTTTGGTAGACCCGTTTTCATCATATCAAATTCGTTGTAGCCCATAATTTTAAACTCATGTGCTTCTAAATCAGAACTAACGACAGATTTTATTATATTATTAGTCATGTTTTTTTTATGGAATCCACTTGTTTTTGGATTGTCATGCGGTTTCATGAAGAGAATACCGTGTTGTAAAAAGTATAATGGTGTTTCTTTGATTTTTTTATTTAGACTATCATTGAATATTCTAGTATTAATCACATGATTACTTAGCTCACTAGAAATAAAGTGATTTGCTAAAAACACATATAAATAATTTTTAAAACTAAATCGATCAATTATATTATTACCATACTTATTTTTCATTAAGTGATACTGATCAGAACGTTTATCTAAAATAAATACATTCTTAGACTTAAGTTGCTTTTGACTTAAAACCTTTTCAAAAACATATCTCCCAGATTCTACTGCTTTAGAAGCTTCTTTTTCAAAATAAACGTTAATTTTTTTATTCTTATTAAATATTCTATACAATCGGGCGTATTTTTTAGCGATTAAAATCTTAAATTTATGCCATCTATTATATATTTTTAAACTGCTTAAATTTCCTAAAGAAAGATTTTTTCCTGCATTTTTTCTAGCAATGATAGCGTGATTCATAGAGTTAAATGTTAAAAGTACCTTCTGTTCTTCATTAAAACTGTAATGCAATGCATGTAATTTGATTCTATCGATACCTAAAAAAACAGTATTATGCAAATTAGATAGTTTTCTAATATTTTTAATTTTAACTTTAGCTATAAAAGTAGTGTCGTCAATCCAGGATAACTTAGAGAGGATGATCCCTTCTCTTGTTAATAACGTATTGGGTCTTATTTCAGTATTATAACCAATTTGTCCTTTTATAATGAGAGAGCCCCAATATTTTTTAACTGTATAAGTACTATTTTTATATAGTAATTCTTTTGTTTTATCAGTTGTAATACTTATTTTTTTATTATGGTTATTGATGATATAAAAATTAGAATTGATTTTTAAAAGTACAGAATTTTGGACTGATGAATTGAATCCTTTAGCTAAATTAAGACTTTTTAAGGTTTTAATTGCACTGATTTTAACTTTTTGTGATACTTTCTTAGAAGAAATAGTGAAATTGTTAGCACTGTTAAATTTAAATTTGAGTGGAGAATTTGTCAGTACATTTATTTTGATTGTTTTAAAAGAAAAATCTTTTTTTGCAATAGTGTATTCTAAAAATATTGCATAATTTAAGCAAGTGAATTTTATATAGATATATGGATCTTGATTTCCATTTTCTACTTCATTAATAAATGACTTTCTTCCAGGAATAAAAAAGTCACTGTTTATTTCAATCTCATCACCAAAATAGGTATCTTTAACGATGAAACTGTACTTCGATTTATGAATAGAGAAACGATGGTGTGAATTTTTAATGTTTAAATTCAAACTGCCTGGACTATCGCCATTTATGTATGGTGTTAAATAAAGTTTTTTATTTTTTACGTGTAAGTAATAATCTAGATTGTTTGATTGAAAGGAACCAATTAATATATCTTTACTATTAAATTTATCCAAACAATAATCTTTGTTTTTAAAATCATTTTCAGTTATATGGTAATGTTTGTTCAATAATTCTAGTGAAATTCTTTCGTAATTTTGTGATTTTAAAACTCCATATTCCTTATTAAAAAAATTAATTTTAAGCATTTGTGCATCTCCTAAAATCTTAAATATTAATATATTTATAATATAAACTAATCATGCAATTGTTGGTTTATCTATAGAAACCAACCCAAAATAAGATTATAGCATAATAATGAAGTGCGCTATATATATAAAATATGTAAAATTTAGACTTTCAAATTTTTGTAAAACTTTAATTATAGTATATAGTTCGTTAGAAAGGATTCTTTTGAATAATAATGGTATATTCAATTGTTTGTATGTTTGAAAAGTTTTATTAAGCTTACCAATATCAAAAGGTATGTAGTTAAACTCGATAACTATTGATAGTAAAGGGGTATTAAAAAAATTGTGTGAAGTGTGGAGAAAGAAACCCTTAATTACTGTGATAGTATGCTTATATACAAGAATTTTACGACACAGTTTTTTGAAAAAGGCACACTATCAAAAATTCAAATATATCATTATAATAAATGTTGTGGAAAATATAATATATTAAGGTTACTATCTTTTTGAACTGATACAGAAAATAAATTTTTAATAATTAGTATGTACTTTAATTTAAAAATAAAAAGGATGAATAAAATGAAATTTAAAAAATCACTCATAACAGCTTTAGCAACCATAACTTTGGTACCATCATTGATGATTTTAGATACACAGCATGAGGCAAAAGCAGTAGGAAATTATTATTACAATGGCATGGAAGATCATAATGCGAGTGCTGCATATCATAAAGCGAAGAAAGTTGATAATAGTCAAATAGTCATAAAACGTTATAACTATGCGCATAAAAATAAATATAAAGCAGTAGGAAGAGTATCGAACATGGATGGTTGGAAAGGTCCAGGCAAAGATAGTATGGGAACAGGATTTATGGTAGGCAATCATACGTTTGTAACCAATGCACATGTTGTAGATAAGAAAAATGGTCAAAGAACGAGTCCGAGTAAAATAAAATTTCAATTAAACAGAGACGGTAAAAAGATACCCTATCAATTTCATGCTAAAAAGATATATAAAATCCCTTCATACGATATGGTTGTCGTTGAAACTAAAGAAAATATGGCTCAAAAAGCTAACGTGCAACCACTTAAACTTGCAACCAATCAAAAAATTAAGAGTTTAAAATTTAACAAGAAATTATATTCTTTAGGATATCCAGTGATGAACGGGAACAATACATATGCATACTGGAATAAGTTACGTTTTTTACAAGAAGCATCGAATAAATCAGAACTCATGACAAAAGATAAATTTAGAGCTGGTGATTCAGGATCTCCTATGGTAGATAGCCAGTACGTTGTTTATGGGGTTCGTACGTATGGATATAATTTAAGAGGTAGTTCTAATCATCCTTATGCCCAACAAGAAGTTGCAGGTGCAGAATCATTATATGGTAATCCAAGAGATTTTATTCTTAAGCATAATAAGTAATACCACTCAAGATAATTCTACAATGCATTGCAGAATTGTTGAAACCCCTTATTAATTGTGTGCTAATATATAAAATTAAAGTATAAATCAAAATTACGTATAATGAACGATTGAGTTATTTACAAAAGTTTAAAATTGAGTTTAATTTGTATTAAAAAAGCAATGCTATTCTATAGATAACTTAATTAGGAGGAGGGAATACAACGTGGAACATGTTTCTAAATTAGCTGAAGCTATAGCTAATACTGTATCAGCAGCACAAGCAGAAGATGGTGCTGAGTTAGCAAAAAGTATCGTTAATATCGTAGCGAATGCTGGCGGTATTATTCAAGACATTGCACATGCATTCGGTTACTAAGTTATCACTTACATAATCTATTCATACTAACTACGTTTTATAAATAGAGCTAGATGCCTATAGGTATCTAGCTTTTTTGTATTTAATATTCATTTACTTGTAATTACAATACCATCATAAAGCTGTCTCTTTTTAACATTATTATTGATTATTCAAATGCTTGTAGTTTTATAAGTCGCATTATTATTTTTAAATATTTTCACTATTGAATGGATTTTGATCTTCTTTATAAAAAATAAATAAAAGGTTTAAAGTTAAATAAAATTTAAAAGTCAAGTCCAGACTCCTGTGTAAAATGCTATACAATGTTTTTACCATTTCTACT
>OCJN01000067.1_pt1 | contig 69591 bp, 70 predicted proteins | sample 1480731 | NCBI WGS metagenome assembly OCJN01 (sample SAMN05301479, study PRJEB22388) | human skin metagenome | isolation source: Infant 1 DOL 23 skin | host: Homo sapiens | place: USA: Pittsburgh, Magee-Womens Hospital of UPMC | collected 2013/2014 | reverse complement strand
TTTGTCCTTTCTCGAGCTTAGCTTTTCTTCAACCCACTACAGTTGACAAAGAGCCAGAAATAATTGACTATCTTTGTTGATTTTTGATTACAGAGGAGTATTAGAAAGAAAAAGAACCAGCTCTTAGAACTGATTCCTTTTACAAGTGAAAAATTAGTTATTTTCAACTTTTTCATCGTATTTTGGTCTTAATGTTGTACCTGAGTTAACAATGGTACGTTTTTGAACAAGAGGAAGGTCTGTACGATTGTAAACTGTGCGCCATTTTTCCCAAACAAGACCTGTTTTTTCTTGGATTTTTACTCTGATATTACGAACATTTCCTTTAAATTGAATCTCAGTGCGGAATCCAGCTGTTCTGTTTTTACCATTGTCTTCCCATTGACGCGTACGAACGCTTTCAACTCCATTCTTATCATAAGTTACTTCATCCCAGTAAACATAGTAACGAGCAATGTAAGCTCCCTTATGATGTAAATTGAGGTAACCATTTTTATATGAAGTCACTTTAGTTTCAATGTAGTCTGTATTGCTTTGAATTGTGGCTACTTGATTATCTTTCAAGAATGCAGTCTTATAAGAAATTGGAACAGCAGGGTTTTGTGTACTGAAAGTAGCTCCTTCTTGAATCAATTTCTTCAAATCTTCTACTGTACCTGTCACAACACGTGCAGCGCCATCAGCATTCCCGCCTACAATTGAAACTGTTACAGTTGTATTCTTCAAGACACGTGCCCATTCAGAGTCTGGTTTAATAGGCACTCCTTTGATGACAGCATTGATTGCTGCTTTCAACTCTGTACTCTTGCTTGTTGTTTCAAACTTAACATACATTTGACGTCCGTATGAAACGCTGGATACATATACAGGAGGTGTTGTTGCATCAATTCCACGTGCTTTCAATTGATCAACCGTTATTCCTGAGGCAAATACATCTGATGGATTTTTTGGAGCATCAAAGTTAGCAGTAAAGTAAACTTGTTTAAAATCAACTACCTCAACTTGTTTTTCACCTTTGTGAACTGCATCAAAATCAATTTTTAAGTTAACTCCTACTTTTTCAAAGTCACTTCCGAATTTTGCTTTTAATTGATTCATGCTATAAGCAGAAGTTGATTCGTATTGCATGCGTGCTGGAGCAGGATTCTTACCAGCATATTTTTCATGCCAACGATTTAACAGGGTATTTACACCTTCCTGCATACCACTTGCAGTTGGTTTAGCATCTACATAGCTATCTCCGCCAACCATACCTGGCAAGTCAACACTAATTCTCCCCTTCTTACGATCTAAACTAATTTGTTGTGGTTTGTTTTCTAGAAGGTCTTGATTTGCTTTAAATAAAGCACCTAAGAAGATATCTCCGTTACCATTAATGGCAACATCTGCAGAACCATTAGAAAGGTTTTTCTTCACTTTTTCTACAACCACGAATTCATTTCCTTGTTGTTTTGTGCTTGTATTAGTGTAATTTTCTAACGCTTCTCCTTTTCTAGTCAAAATGTTTAATTTATCATAATTTAAACCAAATAAATAGTTATTTAGCTCTGCAGTATAATCTTTTTTATCTTTATTTTCTGTTTTAACTTTGTTTTCTGTTTTCTTATCTGCTACTACTTTTTCTTCTTTTACAGCACGATATACTTCAACTTCTGCCAAACTAAGAGGAGTTTTAGATTTATTTAATTCAATTTTTACATATCGTGCATTAACTCCTGAGAATTGAACATCAACTTTTGGTTGATTATTTAGGGTATCAACATGTTGACGAGTTACTTCCTTACCATCTTTATCTAACAAAATAACATCAAAATTAGATAAACGATCTCCTACATTACTGTCTCCACGATTGTAAATACGAACAGTTCCCACACCTTCTTCTTTTGCTAGATCAACTTTCCACCAAGCATGATCTTCAAAATTTGTATGAGTAACTGAGTGATGTCTGTAAACATTATCTAGATTACCGTCAACCGCTCTAGAAGCATCTGCATCATAATAAGTCGAACTCTGACTTGCAGACTTATGAGCAGCAATATTTTCACCAGCAACTTCAGCAACGCTTGGTTCTGTTGCTTTTACTACATTTGTTTGAAATACAAGGCCAGAACCTAGCAAAAATGTTGCAATGGCAACACCACATACTCCAACGCTACGTTTACGAATAGAATAACGAAATCCTTTATCTTGTTTATTTTGAGACATAAAAAACTCCTATATATGTTTGTACGAATTATTTCTTGAACGCGCTTTCTTGAAACAATAAGAGTATAACATAAAAATATTATAGATGCAATCGTTTTCTTAAAAAAATTATTATTTTTTATTAGCTAAACTTGTATAGTTGCCCATATGTTACTAATTTCACATTCAAACACCAAGTGGTCTATACCACTAAAAGTGAGAAAACGACCAGGCCTAAGTCCCTATCAGTTGGGAATCAGCACTGTTCGTTTTTGTATATATAGTCAAATTCAACTCTTAAATATATAGCTCAACAAATTTCTCAATGCAAAGCTTTTCATTGTTTTTTATCATCTCTTAGATTCAAATTCTTTATAAGCTTCCTGAAGATAAGCATCAAAAACTTCTTCATCTGAAATAGTGTCAGAGATGAAGCTACCGTTACTTGTTCGTTCTGACAGGTTCAAGTCTTGTAATCGACTTTCATAGATCGTTCCTTTGTTAGATTGAACAAGCAGTGTTTGGTCATTCCCGTCCACTTCTGTACTAAAGAGGTCACCAACGAAGCCTTGCTCTGCAACTGCTCCTGCTAAGAAGACACGATGCGGTTTGTTTTTCAACTCACGCAAGACTTGAAGTCCTCGTTTGGCACGGCTTGTTGCTGGAATTTCCTCAATGGAAACACGTTTCAAGCTACCACGCTGAGTCAAGAGGTAGAAGGATAAGGTGTTACAGATAAAGGCAGATTGGAGGACGTCATCTTCTTTCAGATTCATAGCCTTGACACCTGCAGCCTTAGCACCAACAACAGGAACCTCTTCAATATTGAAACGCAGGGCATAACCGTTTTGACTAATCAAGAGAACATCATCCAGTTTAATTGGAGCCACTGCTACAATCTGGTCTGTCTCGTCTTTGAGCTTAGCATACTTGACTGACTTAGACTTGTAGGTCCGCCATGGAGTGAATTCTTTTCGTTCTACACGCTTGATTTGACCGAGACGAGTCGCAGCAAAGTAGGTTGTCGCATCATCAAACTGATCCACGACTTCCACATAGAGGATTTCTTCGTTAGTTTCAAAGTTTGTGATGGTTTGGCTCAGATGCTCTCCGATATCCTTCCAGCGAATATCTGCTAATTCATGGATTGGTCTGTAGATGACATTTCCAAGACTTGTGAACATCAAGAGATGCTGGGTTGTCTTGGCAGATTGAACAAAAATCAAACGGTCGTCATCACGTTTGCCAATTTCTTCCAGCGTTGAAGCTGCAAAAGAACGTGGACTGGTACGCTTGATATAACCTGCCTTGGTCACGCTGACATAGGTATCTTCCTCGGCGATAAGACTAGCTGTATCAATCTCGATTGCTTTCGCAGTATCTTCTAAGCTACTCAAACGAGAAGTCGCAAATTTCTTCTTGACCTCACGAAGCTCTTTCTTCATGAGATTGTACATAGTCCGTTCATCACCGATAATCGCCGCAAGCATGGCAATCTTTTCACGAAGTTCTGCTTCTTCTTCCTGCAAGACAACCACATCTGTATTGGTCAAGCGGTATAGTTGCAAGGTAACGATGGCCTCAGCCTGCTCTTCTGTAAAATCATAGCTAACTTTGAGGTTTTCCTTGGCGTCCGCCTTATTCTCAGATGCACGGATAAGGGCAATGACTTCATCCAAAATCGAAATCACGCGAATCAATCCTTCGACGATATGGAGACGTTTCTCAGCCTTTTCCTTGTCAAAGCGTGAACGCGCCAAAATCACTTCACGACGGTGGGCAATATAGCTAGATAAGATTGGAACGATCCCAACCTGACGAGGCGTGAAATTGTCAATTGCCACCATGTTAAAGTTGTAGTTGATTTGTAGGTCGGTGTACTTAAATAGGTAGTTAAGAACAAGCTCCGTATTGGCGTCTTTTTTTAGCTCAATAGCGATTCGAAGACCGTCACGGTCAGACTCATCCCGAACCTCAGCAATACCAGCCACCTTGTTATTGACACGAACATCATCAATTTTCTTGACCAGATTGGCCTTGTTGATTTCATAAGGAATCTCAGTGATAACGATTTGTTCCTTACCACCTTTTAGCTTTTCAATCTCAGTCTTGGAACGAACAACCACGCGCCCTTTCCCAGTTTCATAGGCCTTCTTGATTTCATCACGACCCTGGATAATCCCTCCAGTCGGAAAGTCTGGTCCAGGCAAGAATTCCATGAGTTTATCAACCTTTGCAGTTGGGTGGTCAATCATATAAACCGCCGCATCAATGACCTCAGCCAAATTATGGGGAGGAATGTCTGTGGCATATCCAGCCGAAATACCAGTCGAACCATTGACCAAGAGGTTGGGAAAGGCTGCTGGCAAGACTGTCGGCTCTTTCTCGGTATCATCAAAGTTCCAAGCAAAAGGAACGGTCTTTTTCTCGATATCTTGAAGAAGATAGCCTGCAATCTCAGACAAACGTGCCTCAGTATAACGCATTGCTGCAGGCGGATCACCGTCCATAGAACCGTTATTACCGTGCATTTCAACCAGAATCTCACGATTCTTCCAGTCCTGTGACATACGGACCATGGCATCATAGATAGAACTGTCACCGTGTGGGTGGAAATTCCCCATGATATTCCCGACAGACTTAGCCGACTTACGGTAGCTCTTGTCAAAGGTATTGCCATCCTTATTCATAGAATAAAGAATGCGACGCTGAACCGGCTTCAATCCATCCCGAATGTCTGGCAAAGCCCGGTCTTGAATAATATACTTGGAGTAGCGACCAAAGCGCTCTCCCATGATGTCCTCAAGGGACATGTTTTGAATGTTAGACATAAGATACAAAGGGACGATTCGGCTTGCCGAAAATTTCTGTAGAAAAATAGGAAATCGATGCAGGGTTCGATGACCCCAAGGCGATTTCTCTTTTTTATTGAGAAATTAGTCCCATGTTCAGTTACTATAAGTAACCAAACTATCCTTTCTGTAGTTTAATATGTTGCTTCAGTGAGTAATAAGGAGTTTTCACACAGCATTTAGGGCGTGTTCAACTCCTTTCGAAGAATGTAGAGTAAATACTATGAAAAAAATATAGAGTAAGTGAATTTTATCCAATTCCTGTATCGTCATTTCCACTTGAAATGTCTACTCCACAAATCCTCGTTTATACTTGATATGGCTGGCGATATTACTATCTACATCTTTCTTATCCCAAAGTTGGAGTTCCCATGGATAATAAAAATTACTTTTATTTTTAAAATAGATATGAATACCGACATAGCCATCTTTATCACGTAAATACCAGTTTTTTAGTCCGTACAGCTCTTGCCAATCATCTAGTTTCTCCATAACTTGAGCTATCTCTTTGGAACTTAAAATCATACGAGCACCAAAAATATCATTAAGAATGGAATTCACAGGATAGCCCTCTTGACGCTCTGAAAAACGTGTAATTTTATCTAAAATAGACTCAGAAGTTTTGACACGATAAACATAGGCAATATCTTGGACATCTGCTTTCATCAGATAGTCATTAATTGACTCATGTAAATTCAGACGGTAGGCCAAAATCGCTTTAGTCGGAACTTTTGAAAAGGTATGCTTGAGATTGATTTTTTCCACCTTACCCGTTTCAAAATAATCTTTAGAATATTCTCGATGAATACGATTAATCTCTGTAATGAGTCGTTCCACTTTTTCAATCATGAGTCTTCTCCTCTCGCTTTTTCATTTTTCCAATTATTCCCAAACTTCTTTACTCTCTCCTCAGCATATCTCATCATCTTCTCAGCCACTTCCTTATCGTAGGCAAAGCCCAGCTTTTTAGCAAGGGACTGAGCCTCTTGGTGGAAAAATTTCATCGTAGCAAACAAAGACTGAGTGATTTTCTCTTTACTTGAAAAATCAAGTAAATTTGAGAATTCCTTCTTTTTCTCAGCAGGTAAATAGTTGAAGAGATACTTGTAGTTCTTGCCGATATCGACTTTCCCCCTATCACTTGCTACCAACCAAGCTAAAATTTTCAGGAGTTCTTGTTGACAAATACCATAGAGATGGTCTGTCGCGTAGATGAGCTGATTGCGACAAATTCCTTTAACCACGTAGGCTGACACCCACCAAAATTCATTGCAGGCATTTTCAAAATCTATCACACTAGCTGGATTTGTCCAAAAGCGTTGAGGACTCGGTGAATAAGGTTCAAACAAACCATTAGGATCTTCTAAAACGGTGAATCCTACCTCACTATCCACCCACTCTTTAATGTGCTCTTTTGGGCAAAGAGTCAAATCGATACGGTTGCCATCTTCAAAGAGCATGAGATAAAGACGACGATGGTCAAGAACAACCTCTTGCTCTATAATTCGCTTTCCGAAATAGTTCAACCAAGAAAGGTCACTCATCAGATTATCAAAATCATCCACGACATAGACCACATCGTAGTCTTGAAATTCATCTTTTGGAGCATTTTGGTTTGTCCGTGAACCAGACATGGCGACAGCTTTGACTTGTAAAGTTTTGGCAGTCTGTAAAATCAGATCTAGCATTTCTGTTTCAGCTCTCATGTTGATACCCATTCATTAAAAAGTGACTTAAAACACTGTCGCTTCTTCTAGCGTAAACTTAACATTGTCCTCAATCCACTTACGGCGTGGTTCGACCTTGTCTCCCATGAGGACATTGACGCGACGTTCGGCGCGAGCTAAGTCTTCGATTGTGACACGGATGAGGGTGCGAGTTTCTGGATTCATGGTTGTTTCCCAGAGCTGGTCTGCATTCATCTCACCAAGACCTTTATAACGTTGAAGTGTGGCGCCTTTACCAAACTGTTTGCGGAGTTCTTCTAGTTCTCCGTCCGTCCAAGCATAGGCTACTTCTTCTTTCTTACCCTTACCTTTGGACATCTTGTAAAGAGGCGGAAGGGCGATATAGACATGACCTGCCTCGACTAGCGGACGCATGTAACGATAAAAGAAGGTTAAGAGAAGTGTTTGAATATGGGCTCCATCTGTATCTGCATCGGTCATGATAATGATCTTGTCATAGTTGGCATCTTCAAGGGAGAAATCTGCCCCTACACCAGCACCGATGGTATAAATCATTGTGTTGATTTCCTCATTTTTAAGGATATCTGCCATCTTGGCTTTAGCTGTATTGATGACCTTACCACGAAGGGGCAAGATAGCTTGGAATTTGCGGTCACGACCTTGTTTAGCAGAACCTCCGGCAGAATCCCCCTCGACTAGATAGAGTTCATTCTTAGCCGGATTCTTGGACTGGGCTGGGGTCAATTTCCCAGACAGCAAGCCCTTGTCTTTTTTATTTTTCTTACCATTTCGGCTCTCATCACGCGCCTTACGTGCCGCTTCACGAGCGTCACGGGCCTTGATAGCCTTGCGGATGAGGTTAGAAGCCAATTCACCATTTTCCATAAGAAAGAAGGTCAACTTATCCGCCACAATGCCATCCACAACTGGGCGAGCTAGTGGACTTCCTAGTTTGTCCTTGGTCTGTCCTTCAAACTGGAGGTGTTCTTCAGGAACCAAGATAGAAAGAACGGCCGCTAGTCCCTCACGATAGTCTGAACCTTCAAGGTTTTTATCTTTTTCCTTGAGAAGTCCCGTCTTACGCGCATAGTCATTCATGACCTTAGTGATAGCAGACTTGAGTCCTGTCTCATGCGTTCCACCGTCCTTGGTGCGAACATTATTAACAAAGGACAAGATGTTATCTGAAAATCCATCATTGTACTGAAGCGCTACTTCCACTTGAAAACCATTGTCTTCCCCTTCAAAGTACAGAACTGGCGTCAAGGTCTCCTTGTCTTCGTTCAGATAAGAAACAAAGTCTTGTACCCCATTTTCATAGTGAAACTCAACAGACTCATCTGTGCGTTTATCCGTTAGAGACAAGGTCACATTTTTCAAGAGAAAGGCTGATTCATTAAGACGCTCTGAGATGGTATTGTACTTGAAGTCTGTAGTAGAGAAGATGGTCGCATCAGGCATAAAAGTAACCTTGGTACCTGTTTTAGACTTGGGTGCTGTACCGATTTTCTTCAGAGTCGTGACAGGTTTTCCACCATTTTCAAAACGTTGCTTGTAGATTGCACCATCGCGAGTGATTTCAACTTCTAGCCAACTAGAAAGGGCATTAACAACAGAAGAGCCCACCCCGTGAAGTCCACCTGATGTCTTATAACCACCTTGACCAAATTTTCCTCCTGCGTGAAGAATGGTAAAGATAACCTCAACTGTTGGGATTCCCATAGCGTGCATTCCAGTCGGCATCCCACGTCCATGGTCTTGAACCGTTAAACTGCCATCTTTATTGATAGTCACATCAATACGGTCACCAAATCCAGACAAGGCCTCATCGACTGCATTGTCGACGATTTCCCAGACGAGGTGGTGGAGACCTGCCCCATCAGTCGATCCGATATACATCCCTGGACGTTTTCGGACCGCATCCAACCCTTCTAGCACCTGAATGGCATCATCATTATAATTGTTAATATTGATTTCCTTTTTTGACACAAGGAACCTCCTATTCGTTCATCTTTACTATTCTACAGGTTTTCCAAGGATTTTGCAAAATTTTTCTTTCTCCGCTGTGACAATTTCAGAAGAGATTCTCTGCCTTTCTTCTCCATTTCATGATATAATAGGAGTATGATTACAATAGTTTTATTAATCCTAGCCTATTTGCTGGGTTCAATTCCGTCTGGTCTCTGGATTGGACAAGTATTCTTTCAAATCAATCTGCGTGAACATGGTTCTGGTAACACAGGAACGACCAATACCTTCCGCATTTTAGGTAAGAAAGCTGGTATGGCAACCTTTGTGATTGACTTTTTCAAGGGAACCTTAGCAACGCTTCTTCCGATTATGTTTCATCTACAAGGCGTTTCGCCTCTCATCTTTGGACTTTTAGCTGTTATTGGCCATACCTTCCCTATCTTTGCAGGATTTAAGGGTGGTAAGGCTGTCGCAACCAGTGCAGGAGTGATTTTCGGATTTGCACCTGTCTTCTGTCTCTACCTTGCAGTTGTTTTCTTTGGAACCCTCTATCTTGGTAGTATGATTTCACTATCTAGTGTCACAGCATCTATCGCGGCTGTCATCGGAGTTCTACTCTTTCCACTTTTTGGTTTTATCCTGAGCAACTATGACCCTCTCTTCATCGCTATTATCCTAGCACTTGCTAGCTTGATTATCATTCGGCATAAGGATAATATCACACGCATCAAAAATAAAACTGAAAATTTGGTCCCTTGGGGACTGAACTTAACCCATCAAAATCCTAAAAAATAAACGCCAGTTTGAATGTACTGACGTTTTTTGTATGCTTATTTTGATTTGATATAGTTGATACCATCTGCTTTTGGTGCAACTGCTTTTCCAAAGAAGGCTGCCAAGACAAGAATTGTCAAGACATAAGGTGCGATTTGAAGATAAACTGTTGGCACACCTTGTAGGAATGGCAATTGAGAACCGATAACAGCCAAACTTTGTGAAAGTCCAAAGAAAAGACTAGAAAGCATAGCTCCGATTGGATTCCATTTTCCAAAAATCATCGCAGCAAGAGCGATAAATCCAGGTCCAACAATAGTTGTCACTGAGAAGTTGACTGAGATGGATTGAGCATAAATTGCTCCTCCAATTCCACCTAGGAAACCTGAAATAATAACCCCTAAATATCTCATTTTGTAGACATTGATTCCCAAGGTATCAGCTGCTTGAGGATGTTCACCGACAGAGCGGAGACGAAGACCAAATCGAGTCTTGAAGAGGATAAACCAAGCAAGGAAAGAGAAGGCAATCGCCAAGTAACCAAGAAGACTAGTTGACTTGAAGAAGATATCACCAATCACTGGGATATTTGCCAAGACTGGGAAGTCAAAGCGTCCAAAAGTTTGACTTAGGTTGTCGGTTTGTCCTTTGTTATAAAGAACTTTAACCAAGAAAACAGCCAAGGCTGGCGCCATCAAGTTCAATACCGTACCGCTGACAACATGGTCTGCACGGAAATGAATCGTTGCTGCTGCGTGGATAATAGAGAAGAGGCCACCAACCAATCCTGCAACTATCAAAGATAGCCATGGAGTTGCTGCTCCAAATTGTTCTGCAAATTCAAGGTTAAAGACAACTCCAGAAAAGGCACCCATAACCATAATTCCTTCAAGGCCGACGTTTACCACACCACCACGTTCAGAGAAAACACCACCAATACTTGTAAAGATGAGGGGTGCTGAGTAAATCAGCATAGAAGACACCAAGAGGGTGAGCAAGGTTGTAATAGACATCTTTACTTACCTCCTTTAACTTGTTTTTTAGGTTTGACAAAGCGTTCGATAAGGTAATGAACACTGACAAAGAAGATAATAGACGCTGTTACAATGCTGACAAGCTCAGATGGTACCTGCGCCGCATTCATACCTGGGGCTCCAACTTGGAGAACACCAAATAGGAAGGATGCAAAGAGAATACCAATTGGTGAGTTGGCCGCAAGCAGACTAACCGCCATTCCGTTAAATCCGACGGCTAATGATGCGCCTTGAACATAGACGTTCTGGAAGGTTCCAAGTCCTTCAACAGCTCCACCAAGACCTGCCAAGGCACCTGAAATAATCATTGATAGGATAATCGTTCGTTTTGCAGAAATACCAGCGTATTCTGAAGCATGTGGATTAAGACCAACCGCACGGATTTCAAAACCAAGGGTTGTTTTCTTGAGCATGAACCAAATGACTGCAACGGCAATGAGAGCAAAGAAAATACCGATATTCATCCGTGAATTACCAGTCAACTCAGCCAACCAAGGTGTCTGATAGGTTGCATTAGTACCAACACGAATTGTCGAATCTGTACTTTGCATAAAGTCTTTAGGGAAGGCATGGATAAAGGCATTCCCTACATACAAGACAATGTAGTTCATCATGATGGTTACGATAACCTCTGACGTCCCTAGATAAGCCCTAAGAATACCTGGAATCGCGCCAACAATCCCTCCAGCAATCAAGGCAATCACGATAGTTGCTAGAATCATCAAGGGACGTGGCATATCTGGATGCGACAAAGCAAACCAACCACTAAGAATCCAACCAGCCAAGGCCTGACCAGGAAGCCCTACGTTAAAGAAACCTGCACGACTGGCAACAGCAAAACCAAGACCAATCAAGACCAAAGGTCCCATGGCGCGGAAGATTTCTCCAATCCCACGCAGACTACCAAAGGCCGTGTAGAACAATTCTTCGTAGCCCCAAATAGCATCATAACCGAAGATCCACATGACAATGGCTCCAAGTAAAATTCCTAGAAAGACAGAAATCAAGGGAACCGAAATTTGTTGTAGTTTTTTAGACATCACTCTTCTCCTTTCCCAAGTTTCCACCAGCCATCAAGACACCAAGTTCTTGTTTATTGGTTGTTTCTGGTGACACAATACCTTGAATCTTACCATCGTGGATAACGGCAATACGATCTGAGACATTTAAAATCTCATCTAGTTCAAAGCTGACAACAAGGACAGCCTTACCATTATCACGCTCTTCAATCAAGCGTTTGTGGATATATTCAATGGCACCGACATCCAAACCACGAGTTGGCTGGCTGACGATAAGGAGATCAGGATCACGATCAATTTCACGAGCAATAATTGCTTTTTGTTGATTTCCTCCTGAAAGTGCAGCTGCAGGAACAAATTCACTGGCAGCACGAACATCAAATTCTTCCATTAGCTTTTTAGCATAAGAAGTAATATTTGAATAGTTCAAAATTCCATTTTTACTATGTGGTTCTTTGTAGTAGGTTTGAAGGGCAATATTTTCAGAAATCATCATCTCTAAAATCAAACCATCACGGTGACGGTCTTCTGGAACGTGCCCAACACTTAGCTCTGTAATTTGTCGTGGATGCAAGCCTACAATTGAATCTCCTTTTAGCTCAATGCTACCAGATTCAACCTTGCGAAGACCTGTAATGGCTTGAATCAGTTCAGACTGACCATTTCCATCAATCCCTGCAATACCAACAATCTCTCCAGCACGAACATCCAAGGACAGATTTTTCACAGCTGGAACACCACGGTTTTCATTGACCACCAAATCTTTGATTGACAAGACCACTTCTTTTGGTTGAGAGGCTTGTTTCTCTGTTTTAAAGGAAACAGAACGTCCTACCATCATTTCTGCCAAATCAGCATTAGTAGCTCCTGCAATTTTGACGGTTTCAATTGATTTCCCACGACGGATAACTGTAACGCGGTCAGAAACTGCACGAATTTCATCCAACTTGTGGGTAATCAAGATAATTGATTTTCCTTCTTTAACAAGATTTTTCATAATGGCCATCAACTCCTCAATTTCTGATGGAGTCAAAACAGCCGTTGGTTCGTCAAAGATAAGAATATCAGCCCCCCGATAAAGGGTTTTTAAAATTTCCACACGTTGTTGGGCTCCAACTGAGATGTCTGCTACCTTGGCAGAAGGGTCCACAGCTAAGCCATAACGTTCAGAAAGAGCCTTGATTTCTTTGCTAGCTCCAGCGATATCTAGCACACCATTTTTAGTCAATTCACTTCCTAAAATAATGTTTTCAGCCACCGTGAAAGCCTCTACCAACATAAAGTGCTGGTGAACCATTCCGATTCCCAAGCCAGCTGCTTTAGATGGGGAGTCAAGATTGACAACTTGACCGTTGACCGCGATTTCACCACTAGTTGGTTCAAGAAGCCCTGCTAACATGTTCATGAGCGTGGACTTACCAGCCCCATTTTCTCCTAAAAGTGCATGAATTTCACCTTTTCGTAGGTGCAGGTTGATTTTGTCGTTGGCAACAAATTCACCAAACACCTTGGTAATATCACGCATCTCAATGACATTTTCGTGTGCCATGTGCTCTTCCTTTCAGAGTCTTATTTTATTTCAATAAAACTTGCTAGTTTATCTAGTAGCAAGCTTTACTGAGACAAAATGACTTTGTCTCAACTCTTAAAAAGCGGCCGATGGCCGCTTCCTAAGAAATAACTTCCATCCATTATTTTGCAGGAACTTTTACGCTTCCATCAAGGATTTTAGCTTTAGCATCTTCGACAGCTTTTTTACCTTCTTCTGAAAGGTTTGTTACTGCCAAGTCAACCCCTTTATCTTTCAATGAGTAAACGATCACTTGACCGCCAGGGAATTCACCTTTTTCTGCCTTGTTAGAAATATCTTTTACAGTTGTACCAACTTGTTTCAAAGTAGATGCAAGAACAAAGTTTGATTCTTTGCCATCTTTAGAAGTGTATTTACCTTCTGCTTCTTGGTCACGGTCAACACCGATAACCCAAACTTTTTCATTTTCAGGACGGCTTTCGTTGAGTGATTTTGCTTCTGCAAAGACACCAGCACCTGTACCACCAGCTACTTGGTAAACAATATCTGCACCAGCTGCGTATTGTGCTGCTGCAATTGTTTTACCTTTAGCAGCATCACCAAATGAACCAGCATAGTCAACTTGTACTTTGATAGATGGGTCTACTGAGGCAACACCTGCCTTGAAACCAGCTTCAAAACGAGAGATAACTTCTGACTCCTGCCCACCTACAAAACCAACTTGTTTTGTTTTAGTTGTTTTTGCTGCAGCTACACCTGCAAGGTAACCTGACTCATTATCAGCGAAAGTTACGCTCGCAACATTCTTTTGATCTTTAATCACATCATCAATCAAGACATAGTTCAAGTCAGAATGTTCTTTAGCTGCTTCTTCAACCGCATTGTGAAGGGCAAAACCAACACCGAAGATTAGGTTGTAACTTCCAGCCGCTTGTTGCAAGTTGTTAGCGTAGTCAGCTTCACTTGTTGATTGGAAGTAAGTGAAACCGTTATCTTTTGAAAGATTGTGTTCTTTACCCCAAGCCTGCAAACCTTCCCAAGCTGATTGGTTGAATGATTTGTCATCAACACCACCAGTATCAGTGACGATTGCTGCTTTTGTCTTCACATCAGAAGATGAATCTGCCTTACGAGAAGAGCGGTTACCACATGCAGCAAGTCCAACTGCTGCCACTGCTACTAGGCCAAGACCTAGCCATTGTTTCTTGTTCATTACTGAACCTCCTAAATAAGATGTGCAACGATGTTGCAAGTATGGATTGGTTGGCCACAAGGACCGTGCCACTCAGAGAGCGACTCAGACTAATTTAAGTCTGTAAAAGAATATGGAAGTAATTCCCCGACCGTCATCTCGACCGTCGATTTATCTTTTGCGACTAAGGTCACTTTTAGATCTTGTTCAAAAAATTCGACCATTACTTGGCGACAAGCACCACATGGTGAAATCGGTTTTTCAGTTTGACCATAAACAATCAGCTCTGAAAATTCTCTTTGCCCTTCAGATACAGCCTTAAAAATGGCTGTTCTCTCACCGCAATTGGTCAAAGGATAGCTAGCATTTTCGATATTCACTCCCGTGTAAACACTTCCGTCTTTGGCTACTAAAACTGCTCCGATAGGAAAGTGAGAATAGGGGACATAGGCATGTTTGCTGGTTTCAATTGCCAGTTCAATCAACTCAGTAGTCGCCATCTGCCAATTCTCCTTTTAGAATTGCTACTCCAGCTGACGTTCCAATACGGGTCGCCCCTGCTTCAACAAAGGCAAGAGCATCTGCATAAGAACGAGCTCCGCCGGCGGCCTTGACACCCATATCAGGTCCAACAGTTTCACGCATCAATTTGACATCTGCTATCGTAGCACCACCAGTTGAAAAGCCAGTAGATGTTTTGACAAAGTCAGCTCCAGCTTTTTGGGCTAATTGGCAAGATACAACTTTTTCTTGGTCAGTCAGCAGGCAAGCTTCAATAATGACTTTCACTAACTTGTCACCACTTGCTTCCACGACTGCGCGAATATCTGACTCTACCAAGGCTAAATTATCTGACTTGAGAGCTCCAACATTGATCACCATATCAATCTCATCTGCACCATGTTGGATAGCTTCTTTTGTTTCAAATGCTTTCACGGCTGAAGTTGTTGCTCCCAAGGGGAAACCAACCACTGTACAGACCTTGACATCTGTACCTTCAAGCCCTTTTTTAGCATGTTCAACCCAGGTCGGATTAACGCAGACGCTGGCAAAATCATACTCTCTAGCCTCGGACAACAAACAATCAATTTGTTTTTCTGTTGCATTTTGCTTCAAAAGCGTATGATCGATATATTTATTTAATTTCATATACGGATTCTCCTGTTGTTTATGAGATAATTTCTATAATTTCTCGTAAACTTTGCACCCTATCATTTATTTTAACATATTTTTGAAAATCTGTAACTAGCTGAGGAGAATTTTTTCCATTTGTGTATACTTTTGCAACAATTTCTCCCTTTTGAACGGAGTCTCCAACCTTCTTTTCAAAAACAATTCCAGTTTCATAGTCCAAATCATCAGTCTTGACTGCACGACCAGCACCCAGTCTCATAGCATAGAGCCCAAATTCCATAGCCGGAAGAGCTGAAATGACACCTGTTTCCTGGGCAGGGATTTCCACCACATGGGCAACATTGACTGGACGATAGAGATCTTCTAAATCCCCACCTTGAGCTTGCACCATCTCCTCAAACTTAGCCAGTGCTTGGCCATTTTCAAGATGTTGGCGAACTTCTTCAACTGTCTTATTTACATTTGCAAGACCAAGCATAATTTGAGCCAATTCACAGATAAAGTAGGTAATATCCTGACGGCCTTGTCCTTGTAAAATCTCCAGTGCTTCAAGAATTTCCAGACGATTTCCAATCGCTCGTCCCAAGGGCTGGCTCATATCTGTAATCACTGCTACCGTCTTCCGACCAACTGCCTTACCAAGATCCACCATGGTTTGAGCCAGTTCTCGCGCCTCATCAACCGTCTTCATGAAAGCACCCTCACCGACAGTCACGTCAAGCAAAATAGCATCCGCCCCTGCAGCAATTTTCTTGCTCATCACCGAACTCGCAATCAAAGGAATCGTGTCGACAGTTGCTGTCACATCACGTAGGGCGTAGAGAAGCTTGTCAGCTTTAACCAGTTGGTCTGATTGCCCAATGACCGATACACCAATGTCCTGTACCTGACGAATAAAATCCTCTTGACTGCGTTCCACTTGATAGCCCTTGATAGACTCCAATTTATCAATTGTTCCACCAGTATGGCCGAGACCACGACCACTCATTTTGGCCACAGGAACACCAAAGCTTGCAACAAGAGGAGCCAAAATCAAGGTCACCTTATCACCAACACCACCAGTAGAATGCTTGTCAACCTTAACCCCATCAATAACAGATAAATCAAACTCTTGCCCTGTCTGAACCATCTTCATAGTTAGGTCAGAGATTTCTCGAGTCGTCATTCCTTTGAAATAGACAGCCATAGCAAAAGCAGACATCTGATAGTCAGGAACAGTTCCTAACACATAGCTTTCAACTAGCCATTCGATTTCACTCGAAGTCAGTTCTTGACCGTCTCGTTTCTTTTGGATTAAATCAACTGCTCTCATTCTTTCACACTTCTAAGGATATAGTATCCCTTATCTTTTTTGACGATTTCACAATTGCCAAACACTTCCTCCATCTTTGACTTGGCGCTTGGAGCCCCTTGTTTTTTCTGGATAACAATTGTTAAATCCCCACCAGTTTCCAAGAAATCTTTACTTTTCTCAATGATTTCATGAACTACTTGCTTGCCCGCACGGATAGGAGGATTGGAAATGACATGGTCAAATTTCCCTTCAACTTGTTCATAGATGTTGGACTGGAAAATCGTCGCTTCTACTTTATTTCGTTCAGCATTTTGTCGTGCCAAATCCAAGGCACGATTATTGATATCGACCATGGTCGACTGAACTCCATAAGCCTTAGCCAAGGACAAGCCCAGAGGCCCATAACCACAGCCTACATCAAGGACATTCTCTCCTTGGTTGACCTCAAGACACTTGAGCAAAAGTTGACTGCCAAAGTCAACCATTTTCTTGCTAAAAACACCTGCATCTGTCAAAAAGGTCATTTTTTCTCCCAACAAGTCCACTCTTAACTCATGAATGTCGTGAGCAGCGTCAGGATTTTCTGCATAATACATTTTACTCATGAAACAATTTTACCATAATTTGACTTAAATTGTAAATCGTTTACAAATTGATAATAAAACGAAAAAGACTGAAGAAAGCTAGTAAGTAAAACATTTTCTTCAATCTCTTTCAACACTTATAGATGAATGATAAGCCATTTAGAACTAGAAATATCATAGTCAGGATATAACAAAAAGTTTATCATCTATAATCGGGCGTATTTATTATGACTATTGCTTAACCTTCAAATACTTTATTATCAACAAAATTCCCAACAGGATGTTTAGATAAAAGCCCAACTGATACGTTTTTGTCAGGAATTCCAAACTTGTCCAAAGTCGTATCAAATCTTCTAGTGACATGCGGAAGAAATAACCCTCTGTAGCAATCCATAGAACTAAAAAGACATAACTACCAGCAGCAAGCCATTTCGTCCACCGTTTTTTTAGGAAGAAAGCAATCAAGAGCGAACAGATAAAGACCGCTGTTACAATGGCATGTTCCATCAAAAAAGTAAAACCGTAATAGGTTTCCACAAAACGTCTACCATTATCCGCATTCGCTCCTTTTAAAAAAGGTAGTGCAAAACTTAAAATAAAACAGAGTTCCAATATATAACTTTTTAAGATTTTCATGACACACCTCCTATAAGTTGTGATTCCCAAAGCCCCCTTTATTAGCTTATAAGTCAGGAGAAAGTAGCTCCTACTTCATCACTAAATTGTTCATCCTCTATCTACATCTATTATATAATATTGACTGACCACATTCAAGAAACCGCTTTATTTTTTTAGCTTTTTATGGTATGATAAACAAAATATCTAGGGGAAAACAAATGACCAACGAATTTTTACATTTTGAAAAAATCAGCCGCCAGACTTGGCAATCTTTACATCGAAAGACAACACCTCCTTTGACTGAAGAGGAATTAGAATCCATCAAGAGTTTTAACGATCAGATTAGTCTACAGGATGTTACTGATGTCTATCTTCCCCTAGCCCATCTCATCCAGATTTACAAGCGCACCAAGGACGATTTAGCTTTTTCCAAAGGAATTTTCCTCCAACGTGAAAGCAAATCTCAACCTTTTATCATTGGAGTTTCTGGGAGTGTTGCCGTTGGAAAATCCACAACCAGTCGCCTACTTCAAATCCTACTGTCCCGCACACTTACAGATGTTAGGGTTGAGTTGGTAACAACTGACGGCTTTCTCTATCCCAACCAGACCTTGATTGAACAAGGGATTTTAAATCGCAAGGGATTTCCTGAAAGCTATGATATGGAAGCTCTTCTCAACTTCTTGGATCGCATTAAAAATGGACAAGATGTAGATATTCCTGTCTATTCTCATGAAGTCTATGACATCGTACCTGAGGAAAAGCAAAGCGTCAAAGCTGCTGATTTTGTGATTGTTGAGGGAATCAATGTCTTTCAAAATCCACAAAACGAGCGTCTCTATATCACTGATTTCTTTGACTTTTCCATCTATGTTGATGCTGCAGTCGATGACATCGAGAGTTGGTATCTGGACCGTTTCTTGAAAATGCTGAGCCTAGCCCAAAACGACCCTGATAGCTACTATTATCGTTTTACTCAGATGCCGATTGGGGAAGTGGAATCCTTTGCCCATCAGGTCTGGACCAGTATCAATCTCACAAATCTACAAAATTATATTGAACCAACTAGAAATCGTGCAGAAGTGATTCTTCATAAAACAAAGAATCATGAAATCGATGAAATTTACTTAAAAAAATAATTTTCCCTTGTCAAAACGTAAGTTTTCAGATATAATGGTATAGTTAGTAAATATGGAGGTAAGAACATTGGCAAACATTAAATCAGCTATCAAACGCGCTGAATTGAACGTTAAACAAAACGAAAAGAACTCAGCTCAAAAATCAGCTATGCGTACTGCTATCAAAGCATTCGAAGCAAACCCATCTGAAGAACTTTTCCGTGCTGCTAGCTCAGCTATCGATAAAGCAGAAACTAAAGGTTTGATTCACAAAAACAAAGCAAGCCGCGATAAAGCTCGTCTTTCAGCTAAACTTGCTAAATAAGAAACAGTCCATAGAGGCTGTTTTTTTGTCTCCAAATTGGAAAGGGTAGAAAATGAAAATCGCAATTATCGGATATTCTGGTGCTGGTAAGTCAACTCTAGCCGAAAAGTTGTCTAACTGCTACTCCATCCCAAAACTTCACATGGACACACTCCAATTTCAACCCGGTTGGCAAGACAGTGACCGCAAATGGATGTTAACCGAGATGAAAAACTTTCTCACCAAGCATGAAGCTTGGGTTATTGATGGTAATTATTCTTGGTGTTTCTATGAGGAAAGAATGCAGGATGCTGACCAAATCATCTTTCTTAATTTTTCGCCATTGACTTGTCTCTTTCGAGCCTTTAAGCGATACCTCAAATACCGAGGCAAGGTCAGAGAAAGTATGGCAGCTGGTTGTCAAGAACAATTTAATTGGGAGTTTATCAGATGGATTCTTTGGGACGGACGGAGCAAATCCGCTAAGGAACGCTACAAGTGGATTCAAAAAAACTATCCATATAAAGTGGTCATCCTCAGATCACAAAAAGAGATAGACCAATTTCTAGATAAGAAAAGGAAGTCCTCCAATTCATAAAGAAGGGCTTCCTTTTTTGGATATAATTATTTTGCAATCAAGGTTTCTAATCCAACCTTCATCATATCTGTGAAGGTATTTTGGCGTTCTTCTGCAGTTGTATCTTCATCTGGATTAACCAAACTATCAGAGATAGTCATGATAGCAAGCGCGTCAACATGGTATTGGGCTGCCAAATAGTAGAGAGCTGCTGCTTCCATTTCCACAGCCTTGACCCCCCATTTACCAAGTTCGATGTTCTTTTCAAAGTAGTTTGAATAAAAGACATCAGAAGACAAAACGTTCCCAACGTGGGTGGTCATACCGAGTTCTTTAGCGATATGGTAGGCCTTATCCAACAAATCAAAGCTAGCGATTTGTGGAAAATCGTACTGTGGCCAGTCATTGCGGATGATGTTAGAGTTGGTTGCCGCTGCCTGCGCCAAAACTAATTCACGGACGTGAACATTTTCATTCAATGAACCTGCTGTTCCCACACGGATCAATTTCTTCACACCGTAATCAACAATCAATTCACGCGCATAAATCGAAATAGATGGCATTCCCATCCCAGTTCCCATGACTGATACACGGTGGCCCTTGTAAGTACCAGTGTAACCAAACATGTTACGCACTTCGTTAAAACAAACAGCATCTTCAAGGAAATTCTCCGCAATAAACTTAGCACGAAGAGGATCCCCAGGAAGAAGAATTTTATCAGCAATTTCACCCTGCTGAGCAGCAATATGGATAGACATAATTTATGATACAAAGAGCGAGAAGAAAACGACTGAAAATTAGGAATCTGACGAGAAATCCTGATTTCTCAGTCAGATTATCTATTTTCCGAGTTTTCCGCTCGTGTTCAAATCAAAACACACGCTCTACCTTTCTTTTTTTATATTGAGAAAGATACCAAACCCGTCAAAAAGCAAAGGGAAAATAGGAGTTGGATGCAGTGAGCGATGCTCGCTAGACCAACTATCTTTTTCCTACTGCTTTTAGGGTGGGTTCAATTCCTTTCTTTCTTAATTTTGATGATATTGAGAAGATTAGACCGGCTTCAATTCAAACCCGAACTCCCCTTCTCTTCTGAGTTTTTAGAAAAGTTTTCCGCTCGTGTTCAAATCAAAACACACGCTCTACCTTTCTTTTTTTATTTTTATATTTCATAGCTAGGAAAAATCGGATTCAATCATGACTCCGATAAGCCTACTTTTTTTATTTCAAACAGTTATTGATAAATTGACAATAGTTTTTAATCTTTTAAGATAAATCTTTGATTAGAAGAAATGGGCATTTCCTACCTAATTACTTTATTCTTTGACTTCTGACACAGTATGTTAGCCCAAGAAAAACGGTCTAATATTTTTGCAAATTCATAGGCTAAAACAGCTGTTACTAAGAGATACGGAAGAGAATCTAAAGCTAGCCCAGTGAAACCTATTACTAATCCAGTTGCAGACCAGGGAGCCCTCAAGGTCACAGACAAAAAGCAAACAGATCCCATAAGCAAAATGCTTGGCTGGCTATCCCCACCTAGAATCATTCCAAAGAGAGCAGCTCCAGCCATCCCCAAGGCAAAAGATGGCGTAAGTGTACCACCATAGGCCCCTGCCCACAGAGTAATAAGAACGACCAGTGCTTTTAGGATAAACAAGAGGAATACTGTTTTGCCATCGCTACCATTCAATACTTCCTGAGCCATCATACGTCCATTTCCAAGTAGATGTGGAAAATAACTTGCCAACCCAGCAAGAAAAAGAAAAGCTGTAGGCAATGTGAGAAGTATTCGTTTATCTTTTATTCTGTTTGAAGACACTTCTTTACTCAAGCGACCAAAAAGCCAAGCTAGTGGGGTTAAGAAAAGAAGTAATAAGGGAATAATCCACGTTTCCTTTAATGACCATGTTATCGCTGGAATCTGGTAGAGAGCCTGATCTGAAATAACCAAGCCTGCTGTATAGGTTGACACATAGGTAGTCAAACCGACTAAGATAAATCGTTTAATAGATAGAGCAATTCCTAGAGTTTCAAAAACAAAGAAGACACTTGTTAATGGAACCTGATAGACAGCTGCTAAACCAGCACCAGCACCACAAGCAAGGAGAAAGATTTGATCCTTCTTAGAGAGAGAACATTTTTTTCCAATTGGTCCTGCAAATAGAGTTCCAATCTCTCGTGGCGCAGCTTCTTTACCAATAGGTGCTCCCCCTCCAACTGCAATAATCTGCCAAATTGAATGAAATAGCTGTCTTAAAAAATGAAGCTTGTATCGTGAAGTCTCATCCTTCATCTGAGCTTTGATGGAATAAATCTGTGATTTTTTTTGCAAGAAATACCAGACCAAGGATGAGCTGATACCCACGATTATTAAACTAAATCCTATCCGCGACAAGGAAACTCCATCAGTCAAAAATCCACTATGATGCTCTGACTGACCAAAAGCTAGCTCCTCCACCATCTCTAAAAGATAATGTAGAAAAATACCAGATAAACTTGAAACTGTTCCTTGCAAAATTACTGCTAGGAATAATTTAAGATTATAAGGGATTTTCTGAAAAATACTCCTCAATTCTTTTAACATAGTAATAATTCAGCAAAAACGGTTTTAAGTAAGCCTTTAAAATCACCTTTAACACACTCGGTCACTTCTATAACCTCTTAGTGGTTAATCTCTTCTTTGAAACCAGTAGTATAGTTAGTAATACATAAAATTCCTAGAAGTTTCAAACCTGAGTAGGCTACAACAATAACTTCAGGAGCAGTTGACATTCCGACCACATCTGTTCCAAGTATCTTATAGGTACGAATTTCTACTCGTGTTCAAATCCAAACACGCGCTCTACCTTTCTGTTTATACTCTTCGAAAATCTCTTCAAACCACGTCAACGTCGCCTTGCCGTATGTATGGTTACTGACTTCGTCAGTTATATCCACAACCTCAAAACAGTGTTTTGAGCTGACTTCGTCAGTTATATCTACAACCTCAATGCAGTGCTTTGAGCAGCCTGCGGCTAGTTTCCTAGTTTGCTCTTTGATTTTCATTGAGTATTCATTTTGTTCTTTCACAGAGAGCTACCTGAGTTCTATTCAAGCTCAGGTAGTACTTTCTTATAAACTAGACAAACTAACTGTCATTGTACCATCATATTACAAGACATCATCGTCACTCACCTTGGAATTCAATGTCGTACCCCAATGAGTGATTTTCCGATGTGGTTGGGCGAGAAGAGGTCTGTTATCATAGATTGTTTGCCATCTATTCCAGATAAGACCTGTTCTCTTTTCGATCTTAATTCGCAGATTTCTCATATTTTCTTTAATTGGAAGGTTGAGTACAAAACCTGCAGTCTGGTTACGTCCATTTCCTTCCCAAGAATGACTGCGAACAACTGAATGACCATTTTTATCTACTGTAACTTCTTCCCAAGTTATAGAATAGCGTGCAATGTAAGCTCCACTATGCTGAATAGTTAGGGTTTTATCTTTTACAGGAGTGTAATTTAACACTTGTACTGGCTTAGAAGTTGGTGTTGTCACAGCATTCTTAGCTATAAATCGAAACACTTCTACTTCAGCAAGACTGAGAGCTTGATTTTTCTGACGCAATTGAATACGGACACGGCGACCCAACTTGCCATTTAATTGAACATCCAATCTCGTTCCGTCAAGTTTAGAAACATATTGTCTAGCAACTTCTGTCCCTTTTTCATCATATAAAATCACATCAAAATCTGCCAAACGTTTGGAAAGTTCGCCATCTTCACGATTATAAAGACGGACAAGTCCTATCTGTTCTGTACGACCTAAATCAACTTCCCACCAAGGCTGATTTTCAAATTTTGTATGAGTAATTGATTGCTGGCTGTAGCTACTATTGGTATTCCCATCCAAGGCACGGCTAGCATCTCCTCCAAAATCGGTAGAACTTTGGCGTGCTTGCTTTTTCCATGCGATATTCTCAGCACGCAAGACTTGAACTTCTGCGAGACTGAGAGCATTGTAACCATCTAACTCAATACGTACAAAACGAGCTTTTTTATAGTCAATTGCAATTTGTGCAGAGATATCTTTCAGAGATGCAATGCGCTTTCTTTCAATTTCTTTTCCAGAACTATCTAAAAGAATCACATTAAAATTAGTAAGCCTATCCTGAGCAGTATCTGTTCGATTATAAATATTGATTTGACGAATCGTTTCTTCCTTATCTAAATCGACTTGCCACCAAGGCTTAGATTGAAACTCTGTATGCGTTACAGAATGATGAGCATAATTCCCATCAACTTTTCCATCTACAGCCCTTCTAGCATCACCTCCAAAAGCTGTCGAACTTTGGGTAACCCGTTTCCCTAGAGCTATATTTTCAAGAGGTTCAGCGCTTGGTTGACTAGATGACAGAGGGACTTGTTGTTTCTTAAAGAAAGAAATTTTTTCCAGTTTTGGATCACGGTAACCCTGCTTATCCAATGTTGTTCGTTTTCCAATATTAAAGTTTGAAATATCATTCATGCGACTTTCAAAATAGCCACGCGAACGGTGTTTAACATTGGCGCTTCCTGTAGATGTCACAACATCACTATCATTTTGTAGCACAGATGTAACCACATTGTCGTTATCCACTACATAATGTTTAATTTTTCCATTTACAGCAAGCTTCCGACTTTCTAGTCCTACATCCCAGAAACCATTTTTGGCATTCCAGATTGTTCTTGAAGTAATGACCTTAGGTGCATTAAATGTTGTCACTTTTTTCAAAACATTATTATAAAAAGTAGGATATTTCTGATAAGCTTCAACTGCTGCTATTTGAGCTAGATAGCCTCCTAAAGAATGGCCTGTCATATACAGATTGGTAATGCTGGAATCCTGCGCCAATTCTTTTACCACATTACGGATATCATCCGCTTGTGCAGGTTTATTTCCTCCTAGCAAGGTCAAGTCCGTTCTCAAATCTTTGGCATCATTCAGTCTTGTCCCACGTATAGCCAACATTTGAACAGTATTGTCTTTTAAATAAGGAAAATCACTCTTAGTTTCAAATAGATAAGCATCCAAACCACTAGCTGTATGGTAAGCTTTTTTCATCTTCCAAAACGGGGCTAACTCATTGTGCATCATCTTATATTCTTGACGATTCAAGTAGAGACTCGGAAATGGATTTTTATGATCTAGAATTTTTTCGATATAGTCATCATCACGATAGGATAATTCCATAAAGAGAAGAGCGTCTCGATCTGTAACATACCATTGTTTCTTATTATCATCTTCCCCATCTGCTAATCCGTCTCCATCACTGTCCGCCAGTAATGGATGACTGTTATATCCTAAATAGTCCTTACCATCTTTACGATAAACATAAAGCTCATCCTTATTTTTGATACCATCCTGATCATCATCACCTTCTAAATCAAGGACTTTTTCACCATAAAGAGAATTGTCAAGCAAATCATTTTCTGAGTGCAGTTCTCCTTTTGAGATTTTCAAAAGATCTTCTGCTGTCACAGGACGAGAAGTTGTAGACTCATCCTTTACATTTTCCTCTTTATTCACTTCTTCAGGAACTAGAGCAGGCTCTGTTTTATGGGATTCCAGCTTTTCTTCTTCCTTCTGATTTTTAAGGACTTCTTTTGTTTCCGGAGCTGGTTGGATAACTGCCACTCTTTCCTCTATAAGAGGCGTTTCCTGTTTTTTATCAGTATTTTCTAGTTTTGTCGGACTATCCGTTGCATTTACTACTAGAGGAGTTTCGTTTTTCACAACTGGACTTCCTTCATTGGCAGAAATTCCTGTCGGTGCTAAAAAAGCAAAACCAACTGCAACAGATACAACCCCGATACTTAATTTTTTTATGCCAAAGCGCATAATTCGTTGACCGATTTTCATTCTTTTCTAACTTTCTTTTATTTTCCCCTATTTACCAATAATTGATAAATAAGCATGTGATAAATTTTTACTAAAGATATAGTAGTTGATTGGATTTTTGTTCATCTTTTAATCACAACAAACCCAATCTTCTCTACTGAAGACGATGAGAACTAAAACCTTCATCTCTAGTCTAATGCCATCACCAATTTTTTTACAATTCAGCAAGAATTGCTTTCAGCAAGCCTTTGAAGTCACCTTTAACACGTTCTGTTACTTCCACAACTTCTTCGTGGTTGAGTTCTTCTTGGAAACCAGCCGCAAAGTTAGTAATACATGAAATTCCTAGAACTTTCAAGCCTGAGTGGGCTGCCACAATAACTTCAGGAACAGTAGACATACCAACTGCATCCGCTCCCAGTGTCTTATAGGCACGAATTTCTGCTGGTGTTTCATAAGTTGGACCAGTAACACCGATATAGACACCTTCATCAAGCTTGATACCAAGTTTTTTAGCCACTTCATGGGCAGTAGCACGGTATTCTGGTGTGTAGGCTTTAGACATATCTGGGAAACGTGGACCAAAATCATCCAAGTTTTCACCCATCAATGGGTTTTGCCCCGTCATATTGATATGGTCTGAGATAGCCATCAAGGTACCAGGACCAAATCCAATACCTCCAGCTGCATTGGTTACAATGACACCTTCGCATCCGAGAACTTTCATCACACGAACTGGGAAAGTCACGACTTCAAGAGGATTTCCTTCATAGAAATGGAAACGACCTTGAAGAGCCAAGACCTTGCGACCTGCAAGGTCACCATATACCAATTTACCAGCGTGACCGACTACTGTCGAACGGCCCCAGTTTGGAATCTCAGCATAGTCTACTACAACAGGATTTTCGATTTCTTCTGCCAATTCTCCAAGTCCTGACCCAAGGATTAGACCGAACTCAGGGGCTGAAATTCCCTTTTCTTTCAGGAAAGTAGCAGTTTCATGGATTTTGTTTAAAAATGTCATTGTGTGTCTCCTTTATTAGTTTTTAGCATTTGACCGATTTTGTCAAAGGTTTTTGCATTGCGAATGGTGATGTTGCGATAAAAAGGCATCTTGAGCAAGTACTTGTGATAGGCAGTTGCATAGTAGGATTCCTCAGAGAATTTCCCCCAGAAAATCCCAAGTCTTCCAAAATGAACGACTTCATCTTTCAATTCCAAACTTTCAACTTTCTCAATGACTTGAGCTACATCCAAACCCTCCGTGTAAAAGAGAACGTCTTTTCGTGCCAAATCTTTGGTCCACCAATCTGGCAGATTCTTCAGCTCTGCTTCATAGTCTTCCTGACTTAGCAAGGAAAAGCTCTGAATAAATGGATAATGGACTGCAAAGAAAGCCTCTAACTTTTCAACCAATCGGGCTTTGGAGTCTGTCGAAGTAAAGAAAATATTGCCACTGTTGATGTAGGTCTCAACCTTTTCCAGTCCCAACTCTGTCAGTTCTTGACGAAGTTGCGCCATGATAACTTTATTTTTCCCACCTACATTAATGCCCCGAACAAGTAAAGCATATCGTGTCATCTTACACCAATTTATCTAAGAAACTTTCCCCAATCATGGCAGTTTCCACACCAAAGTTATCCGCAACTGTCGCTGAGATATCTGCAAAATGTCCTACTGGAATGACACCATTTCCTTTAAAGGAAGGACTGTAAGCCAAAAGTGGGATATATTCGCGAGTGTGGTCTGTTCCTGCGTAAGTTGGGTCGTTCCCGTGGTCCGCAGTAATCAAGAGAAGGTCGTTCTCTCGCATGGCTGCGATAATTTCAGATAAGCGTTCATCAAACTCATGCAAACAATCACGGTAACCGTGAGCATTACGACGGTGGCCGTAAAGGGCATCAAAGTCAACCAAGTTTGTGAATGAGAATCCTTTTTCAAACTCAGCAAGGCCCATTGTCTTCAATAGTGTATCAATTCCATGGCTGTTTGACTTGTTGTGGCCCATGTCATGGTTGATACCCGCACCGTTAAAGATATCGTTGATTTTACCAACAGCATAAGTATCGATACCAGCTTCATTCAATTTATCCAAAACAGTCGGTGCAAATGGAGATACGGCCAAGTCACGACGGTTTGCTGTACGAGTGAAGTTACCTGGTTCACCTACATAAGGGCGAGCAATGATACGACCTAGAAGGGCAGGACGCTCAAGTGTAATTGAACGAGCGTATTCACAGATACGGTACAATTCGTCCAAAGGAATAATGTCTTCGTGGGCAGCAATTTGCAAAACAGGATCAGCTGAAGTATAGATAATCAACTCTCCAGTTTCCATCTGACGAGGTCCGAAATCATCGATAACAGCTGTACCTGAGTAAGGTTTGTTTGCTTCACGAATGACCTTGCGTCCTGAGAATTCTTCGATTTTTGTCAAGATTTCTTCTGGGAATCCGTTCCAAAAAGTATCGAAAGGCTCAGTAATATTGAGTCCCATGATTTCCCAGTGTCCAGTCATAGTATCCTTACCAAGAGATACTTCTTCTAATTTTGTTGCATATCCTGTTGGATTGCTTTCAGCTGGAACAGTCTTAAGAGGAGTTTCTCGAGGAATATTTCCAAGACCAATTTTAGCCATGTTTGGGACATTCAAACCAACTGCTTTTGAAATGTGTCCTAATGTGTCAGAAGCTCCATCTGGAACTCCTGCATTGACAAAGTTATTAGCATCTGGTGCAGCACCGATTCCCACAGAATCCAATACCACCAAGTGAATACGATTAAATTTTGACATAGTGTATCTCCTTATTATTTTAGTTATCTTGCTTTTGTTGAAGTTAAAATCTGAACCCCGTCTCGTCCAGCAACGATGACCTTATCCACCATTTGGTTGAATAAGCCGTGCTCCACGACACCAACGACATGGTCCAATTCTTGTCCGAAGGCAATTGGATCTTCGATGACATCCAAGGCAAGGTCAATGATAAAGTTCTGCATATCGGTCACAAAACGTTGGCTATCTTTTTCACGGAAACTTGGTTTGTAGCCAGCTCGTTCAAAACGACGAAAGACCTGTTCTGCGCCATACTGAACCACTTCTACTGGCAATTTAAAAGCACCCAATTTCTCGACTAGCTTGCTTTCATCCACTACCCAAATATATTCTTTTGAGGGTGTTGCTACAACCTTTTCCATCAGAAGGGCACCACCACCGCCTTTGATTCCGTTAAACTGGCTATCCACTTCATCCGCTCCATCAACCGTCACATCGACAACATCTACTTGGTCAATAGACTTGAGCGGGATATTAAGCCCTTCAGCCTGTTTACTAGTCACACTAGAAGTCGTTACAGCTGTAATCTGCAACCCCTCTTCCTTGATACGACGACCAATTTCTTCTACGAAATAATAGGCAGTAGACCCCGTTCCAAGTCCGACTACCATGCCATCCTTGACATACTCAGCAGCCTTGATACCTGCCATTTTCTTCAGATTTTCCACTCAAACACCTCCATTAAAGAGCTATTTCTATTATACCATGTATCCGTTTTTATTTCATGGATACACTAGAAAAACCCGAACATTTTTATGTCCACCTTGTTTTGGTAGTTAGAATCTTAGTTATGAGAACTTGTAGATAAAAACAGGTCCTAGCCAAAAGCAGCAACTGTTGATTTTTTATCATAAAGATGGTTAAATAATTAAGTACATAAAAGGAGAAATAGGATGAACCCATTAGATTTGTTTAACCAAGTAAAAGAATTAATCGAAACAAAAGATTTCGAAGCTGCTAAAACATTCGTTGCAGAAAATCAAGAACAACTTGGAGAATACTTCTCTCAAGCTCAGCAGTTGATTTCTGGTTCAGAAGGTCTAGATGGCCTCGTTAGCAAGATTAAAGGATTTTTCTAAAAATATAAGAGGCTGGCAAAACTCAATTTCAGTAGAAAATGAAATTCATTTTTCCCCACAATAAAACGCATAGTGTCAAATTTTTTGTAAATCTGATACTATGCGTTTTTATAATTAACTATGTTCTGTGATAAATTTATAGGCTTCTTGACCAGCGATAGCTCCATCTCCAACTGCTGTTGTTACTTGGCGAAGGTCTTTCAAGCGAACATCTCCAACCGCAAAGATACCATCAACTGCAGTTTTCATGTGGTTATCTGTCACAATCCAACCAGCCTGATCTTGGATATTCAATTCTTTAACAAAATCGCTAAGAGGGTCCAAACCAACATAGATAAAGACACCACCAAAGGCTTGTTCTGTCACTTGACCTGTTTTCACATTTTCAAAGACGACAGATTCTACTCGGTTTTCACCCTTGATTTCCTTGACTACAGAATCCCAGATAAAGCTGATTTTCTCATTCGCAAAGGCGCGGTCTTGTAAAACCTTTTGGGCACGAAGTTGGTCACGACGGTGAACAATGGTAACAGTCTTGGCAAAGCGAGTCAAGAAGAGGGCTTCTTCAACAGCTGAATCTCCACCACCAACTACCAACAAATCTTGGTCACGGAAGAAAGCTCCATCACACACGGCACAGTAGGAAACACCACGACTGTTCAGTTCTTCTTCTCCAGGTACTCCCAAAGGACGGTGTTTAGAACCAGTTGCTACGATCACTGTACGTGTTTCATATGTTTGGTCATCAGTAATCACTTTCTTAAAATCACCATGGTCTTGGACATTTTCAACATAGCCATAAATGTGCTCAACACCAAGATTTTCAAGCGGTTCAAACATCTTTTCTGCCAATTCTGGTCCACTAATATTAGCGTATCCTGGGTAATTTTCAATATCAGATGTATTATTCATCTGACCACCTGGCAGACCACCTTCAATCAAGGCTACTTTCAGATTGCTTCGAGCAGCATACAAGGCTGCAGTCATACCTGCAGGTCCAGCACCGATAATAATAGTATCGTACATATAGATTCCTTCTTTCTTGTTGTAACTATCTTTATTCTAACTCTTTCTTGTCAATCAAGCAAGGATTATGCTTTGAAAACAAGAATTAAACTCATAACCGCAAAGGATAATACTGGAACAACCAAGACCCCAATCATAATCATATCATAGAGATGGGCTTGGCGAGCCTTGGCTGTCTTATCAACTCCCGACATGGCTCTCAGTCCAATCCAAATCCCTAAAAAAATCAGGACGAGGATGGTGGTCAAGATCAAACTCTCGAAATATAAAGAAAATAGTTGCAGTAGCATGATTTCTCTCATTTCTATCTTTTTTAAAGAGTAAACTCAGCTAGTCCAGCTAACTGAGTTTTTCTTTATCTATTATATCAAATATAAGTCCGTTTGTAACTAGCGAAAAATTCTTTTGTCCGCTCTTCTTTAGGATGGTGGATAATCTCATCAGGTGTTCCAGACTCGATGATTTTCCCCTTATCTAAGAAGAGAATCTTATCAGCAACTTGGGCTACAAAGGACATATCGTGACTGACTAAAATCATAGTCTGTCCTGACTTAGCAGCATCTGCAATAGACTTTTCTACTTCACCGACCAATTCTGGGTCAAGGGCTGAAGTTGGTTCATCTAAAAGCAAAACATCTGGTTTCATAGCAAGCGCACGCGCCAAGGCAACCCGTTGCTTTTGTCCACCTGATAAATGGCGAGGATAATGGTTTTCGCGGTCAGAAAGCCCAACCTTAGCCAACTCTTCCTTGGCAATTTTAGTCGCTTCTTGATCAGACAATTTCTTGACAACAACCAAGCCTTCTTTCACATTATCAAGTGCTGTACGGCGTTCAAACAAATTAAACTGTTGGAAAACCATAGACAGCTTACGACGAAGGGCAAGGATTTCTTCTTGAGTGATTTTAGAAAAATCAACTGAGAAATCATCAATCTGAATAGAGCCACTGTCAGGTGTTTCAAGATAATTGAGACTGCGAAGGAAGGTTGATTTTCCAGCTCCTGAAGAACCAATCAAGGCTACAACTTCCCCTTTTTGAATATCCAAGTTCAGATGATCCAAGACAGTCTGTCCTGAAAAGGATTTGCTTAAATTCGAAATCTTAATCATTAACGAAGATCTCCTTTCACATCTGTTTGCACTGTATCGGGTGCAGAAATAGCCATTTTTCTCTCGATGAAACGACCGAGGCTCTCAATTCCAATATTGACTACCCAATAAACAAGGGCAACGGAGATAAAGCGTTCAAAGTAACGATAATCGGCCCCACCCAAAATCTGAGCTTGGGCAAAGACTTCCACAACACCCGCACTGAAGGCTAGGGAAGTTCCCTTGGTCAAGCCGATTAGGGAATTGATTAAGGTTGGAGTCGCCACAACGGCCGCATTTGGAATAATCACTCGACGATAAACTTGTGCTCGGGTCATACCTAAACTGCGTGCCGCCTCAATCTCACCAGGATTGACTGAGAGAATCGCTGCACGAATGGTTTCACTGGCATAAGCTGCCTCATTAAAGGCAAAGGCAACAATTGCAAAAGCAGCGGCTGGAATAGCATTGATATTGAGACCAGTTCCCCATTGCTGATTGAGGGCTTTCAAAGCCAAAGGAATTCCGTAGTAGGTCAACATGAGTTGCACCAAAATCGGTGTCCCTTTTAAGAAACTAACAAAGAAGGCCTGCAAGGGATATAAAATTTTGACACGATTGATTTTCACAATGGCAAAAAGAAGTGCCAAAACCAAGCCAAAAAGAGCACCACCAATTGTCAACATAATCGTTGTTGGAAGTTGTTGGACAATTCTTGGAATTCCATCAAAGACCGAACGCAGGCTAAACAGCTTGCCATCCGGAATCAATTGCATCAAGTTTTGGTACCAATCTGATGCTAAAATCGTTGTAACATTCATAAAAACATCCTCTCCTGATAATGATTCATTCTACCATACTTCTGCCGTCAATGAAATTATTTGCTACGGTCAGATACAGACTTTGTCTACCTACTAGTTTATCATACTTTGAAACAGGGAGGTTATATATTTTATCTATCAAAGAGATAGATAAAAACTATTTCAATCCCAATTCTTCATAAGGTTTTCGATAACCGATTTGCTTAACAGTTCCATTTTCTACTAAAATCGGTCGTTTTAACAACATTCCGTCACTTGCTAGCAACTCAGCTGCTTCTTGGTTTGACAGACTTCCTACCTTATCTTTCAACCCTAATTCACGGTATTTGATCCCACTGGTATTGAAAAATTGCTTCAACTCGAACCCTGAGGTTTCTAGCCAGTTTAAAATGACTTCTTGGCTAGGTGTTTCTTCGACGATATGAACGGCTTTATAGTCCACACCGAGTTGGTTTAATTCTTGTTTTGCTTTTTTACAAGTTGAACATTTTGGGTATTCGATAAATTCTAACATATCTTTCACTTTCTATTTTATATCTTTAAAATCTGCGCCTTCATGCTCCAAGAGCCAGGCTTTCTTTTCCACTCCTGCTACATAACCAGTCAGACGCTTGCCAGCTCCCAGCACACGATGACAAGGTACTAGGATAGACCAAGGATTCCGCCCCACTGCTCCACCAATTGCTTGAGCAGAAGCCACTTGCAGGTCTTGCGCTATTTGTCCATAGGTCACTGTCTGTCCATAAGGAATGCCCTGTAAGTAGCTCCAAACTCGCTTTTCAAAATCCGTTCCAATTGAAGCCAAGGGTAAGTTGGATAAATCCTGAGACTTGCCATTAAAATAATCATCTAAGCAAGCAATAACTGGGTCTAAAACAGGATGACTAACAACTTCTTCAATTGTTTTATCTCCTAACCCCCTCTCAAAGTGCTTCTGATCCTGCACCCAAATGCCATACAGATATTGCTCGTCAGCAACCAAGGACAAAGTTCCTATTGGCGAAGAGTAGAGCATTTTTGCGTACTTCTTTTGCATTATTTCTTTAATTTTTGATAGGCCAAGCGTTCACCATCTACTGGCACCTTACCGACCTGTTTAAAACCGAGTTTTTCAAAAATATGTTGCATGGCCTTGTTTTCAGCATGCGTATCTGAACGAAAATCAAGATAGTCAAAACCTTCAATCAAGCCCTCTAAGAAGGTTTGAGCGACTCCCTGTCCCTGCACATCTGCAGCCACAGCAATACGATGAAAGACTAGGTACTCTGACTCTCCAGCTTGCCAGTTTCCTTCATAAATGGCTTCATAGGCCACCTCTGGACTCTTGGTCACAGCAGCATAGGCTAGTAGTTCTCCCTCTTCCAAGGCTACATAGGCTTGACCCGAGATAATATCCTCAATAATAATGTCTACATTTGGATAGCCATTTTGCCACTGATCACTACCAGCATCTGCTAAACATTTCTTGGCTTCCTTAATTACCTGCATAATGGCATCTACTTCATTTGGAAAAGCTAAACGAATCTCCATCTTTTCTCCTCTTTTCTGACTAGTTTCTCTCATCATAGCATAATTTAAGCCTTTTCACAAGCAGTTAAAACTTGACTTTCTGTTTTTGCTGTTTTATAATCTAGTTATTAAAACTAGATAAAAAGGAGTTGGAAATGAAAACTACCTTTTCCTACCCAAAATGGGCAGAAATCCCAAATATCGACCTCTATCTGGACCAGGTTTTGCTCTATGTCAATCAGGTCTGTGCCCCTATCTCTCCTGATAAAGACAAGGGCCTAACAGCATCCATGGTCAATAACTATGTCAAACATGGTTATCTGACAAAGCCTGACAAGAAAAAATACCAACGCCAACAGATTGCCCGTTTGATTGCTATCACAACCCTCAAGTCTGTATTCTCTATTCAAGAAATAGCCCAGACACTGAATACTCTACAAAGTCAAGTCAGTTCAGAGAAACTCTACGATGCCTTTGTGGACTATATGAACCAAGGAATGGACCCAGCTAACCCTATTATCCAAAGCAGCTGCCAAACCGTTAAACTTTATCATCAAACTCTAGCCTTAATCCATCATACTCAAGAGGAGGTAAACCAATGAACACTAGTCTTAAACTCAGCAAACAACTCAGTTTTGGAGAGGAGATTGCTAATAGCGTGACTCATGCTGTGGGTGCAGTCATCATGCTCATCTTACTCCCTATTTCATCCACCTATAGTTATGAAGCACACGGATTTTTATCCTCTATCGGCGTTTCCATTTTCGTCATCAGTCTATTTCTCATGTTCCTCTCATCCACCATTTACCACTCTATGGCCTATGGTTCCACCCACAAATATGTCTTGCGAATCATCGACCATTCTATGATTTATGTAGCTATTGCTGGCTCTTATACGCCAGTCGTCTTGACCTTAATGAATAACTGGTTTGGCTATCTGATCATTGCTATTCAATGGGGAACGACCATCTTTGGTATCCTCTATAAAATCTTTGCTAAAAAAGTCAATGAGAAATTCAGCCTTGCCCTTTACCTGATTATGGGCTGGTTGGTTCTGGCTATCATTCCTGCCATTATCAGCCAAACAACGCCAATTTTCTGGAGTCTCATGGCAACTGGCGGACTCTGTTATACAGTTGGGGTTGGATTTTACGCCAAGAAAAAACCTTATTTCCACATGATTTGGCATCTCTTTATACTAGCAGCATCTGCCCTCCAGTACATTGCCATTGTTTATTACATGTAAAAATAGGTTAGGACAAAAAATCCTAACCTCATTTTTTTATTCTCTATGATGTTTTATACTCAATCAAAAAAGTACTCTAGTCCATTTTATAGTACCTACTAGCGTGCCGTCAATTATGGGATACTACTTCCCTGCTAGTATGTAAATCAGAATAGTTATACTCTTCGAAAATCTCTTCAAACCACGTCAGCGTCGCCTTACCGTATATATGTGACTGACTTCGTCAGTCTTATCTACAACCTCAAAACAGTGTTTTGAGCAGCTTGCGGCTAGCTTCCTAGTTTGCTTTTTAATTTTCATTGAGTATTAAATCATAATCATCCGTTAATGCACCGTACCTAACGAATCAAGACAGACTAATAGTTACATAATACAAAAAAACGCTTTAAAACTCCTTTTTGACTATATCTCACTCCATGTTATCTTCTTAAACCCACGGAAAAAGAGAAAGATACCAATAAACAGAACAGCTAAAGGAATAATCTTTGTAAGAAAAACATTTGAAATACCCATCCACTCATAGTAACGGAGCAGAGACCCTACAACAAGATGGGCAACAATCATACTGACAAAGGGGCGAAAAATCGGTTCTTTCCAATTCCAAATACTGATGACTAGGGAAATCGTAAAGACAGACAAACTATCCCAGGGAGCCGGAAGATAAAAGGCTCCTTCTTGTATGAAACTTCCCATTCCTACATATCCTAGAACGACTAGCAGAACAAGACTTCCAACGATAATATAGGTGCTAATTTTCATTTTAGGAGTATCTTGGACTAAACTTTTTCGTAAAATTGTAGCCACAAGCCCAAATCCAATCAGAAAAAGAAGAAGTTGCCCTAAAAAAGTAAGCAAATTGACTGTTAAGAGAGGACCTTTAGAAAAATCACCCAGTAGATGATAGTAACGTAATATCGCTAGGACAAAAATTGGCGTCAAAAGGGACTCCTTGATAGAACTGCGTGGTGCTTCCTTGAGAATCTCTTTCATTATTTTTTTAGGATTCTTACCTAAATAATCCTCTGCACTCATGCCATCTCGTTCTGCTTCTGAGAAATCTAACATCATCAAATAAATCTGCTCTCTGAGATAGTCCTCATCATAGAGAAATCCAGCAAGATTAAAACTATCCCATAGCTCCTCAAAATATTGCCGATTCTCCTCAGAGAATTCATGTAACAAAGCGCTTATTTCTTCGTAATACTTCATTTTCTTCATGGTTTAACCCCCATTCTTAATTCCTTCTACTTTTTGACTCAAATCGTTCCATTGTTGCCAAAAGGCCGAGACACGCTCTTCTCCTTCTTTCGTCAACGAAAAATACTTCCGATCTGGACCATCTGGCGACGGGCGCATGTCGCCTCTTATCCATTGATTTTTTTCTAACTTTTGTAATAAAGGATAAATCGTTCCTGGAACTATGGTGTCAAATCCAGCCTCTCGCAAAGTCTGAACTAACTCATAGCCATATCGTTCTTTTTGACCAATCATATCCAAGACACAACCTTCAAGAACACCTTTTAATAGTTGAGTTTCCTTCATCCCTTCCCCCTTCTATATATTTTGTAATACCTACTAGTAGCTTCATCTATAATATACCACTTCCACACTAGTTTGTAAAGCATATTAGTTAATGCTCTTCGAAAATCTCTTCAAATCACATCAGCGTCGCCTTACCGTAGATATATGTAACTGACTTCGTCAGTTTCATCTACAACCTCAAAGCAGTGCTTTGAGCAACCTGCGGCTAGCTTCCTAGTTTGCTCTTTGATTTTCATTGAGTGTAAATAAAAAACAGAACTAGCATGAACTAGTCCTGTCTATTGTTACCCAATCACACTTCCATTTGGTACAGCTGGATCAACTGTGAGAAGGGTTAATTGTCCATCATATTCAGCTGAGAGAATCATCCCTTGGCTGACATATTTTTTCATCATTTTACGTGGTTTGAGATTGGCAACGATTTGAACTTTCTTGCCGACCAACTCTTGTTCGTTTGGATAGTATTTTGCAATTCCTGAGAGGATTTGACGATCTTCACCATCACCAGCATCCAAGCGGAATTGAAGCAACTTATCTGAACCTTCTACTTTAGACACTTCTTTGACTTCTGCGACACGGATTTCGACCTTGTCAAAGTCTTCAAACTTGATTTCTTCCTTGTTTAGTTTGAGTTCAACTTCGTCTGGGTTCCACTCTTTTTCGACTGCTGGTTTGTTGCCTTCCATTTGTTCCTTGATATAGGCGATTTCTTCTTCCATATCCAGACGTGGGAAGATTGGTGTTCCTTTGGCAACTACCGTTACACCTGCAGGGAAATCAGCCAAGCTCAAGTTTTCAAGGCTTGCTACTTCTTCCAAGCCAAGTTGAGTCAAGACTGCGCGACTGGTCTCCATCATAAATGGCTCAATCAAGTGAGCAACGACACGAAGGCTAGCTGCCAAGTGACTCATGACACTTGCCAATTGGTCACGAAGAGCTTCATCCTTGGCCAAGACCCATGGAGCAGTCTCATCGATGTATTTGTTAGTACGAGAGATAAGAGTCCATACCGCTTCAAGTGCACGTGGGTAGTCAACTGCTTCCATGTGTGTATGGTAATCAGCGATTGATTCAGCAGCTACTTGAGCAAGAACATGGTCAAACTCTGTTACACCTTCTACATAGGCAGGAATTTGTCCATCAAAGTACTTGTTAATCATAGAAACCGTACGGTTGAGGAGGTTTCCAAGGTCATTGGCCAATTCGTAGTTGATACGGCCTACATAGTCTTCAGGAGTGAAGGTTCCATCTGAACCAACTGGAAGGCTACGCATGAGGTAGTAACGAAGTGGATCTAGTCCATAACGCTCTACCAACATTTCAGGGTAAACAACATTCCCTTTAGACTTAGACATCTTACCGTCTTTCATGACAAACCAACCGTGGGCAATCAAACGATCTGGCAATTTGATATCCAACATCATAAGAAGGATTGGCCAGTAAATCGAGTGGAAGCGAAGGATATCTTTTCCTACCATGTGGAAGACAGTTCCATTCCAGAACTTATCAAAGTTACCGTTCTCATCTTGACCGTATCCAAGAGCTGTCGCATAGTTAAGAAGGGCATCAATCCAAACGTAGACAACGTGTTTTGGATTCGATGGTACTGGAACACCCCATGTAAAGGTTGTACGAGATACCGCCAAGTCTTCCAAACCTGGCTCGATGAAGTTGCGAAGCATTTCATTCAGACGACCATCTGGAGTGATAAAGTCAGGATGAGCTTTGAAAAAGTCTACCAAACGATCTTGGTATTTGCTGAGGCGAAGGAAGTATGATTCTTCAGAGACCCATTCCACCTCGTGACCTGATGGAGCGATACCACCAGTTACATTTCCAGCTTCATCACGGAATACTTCTGCAAGCTGGCTTTCTGTAAAGAATTCCTCATCTGAAACTGAATACCAACCAGAGTATTCACCCAAGTAAATATCATCTTGAGCAAGCAAGCGTTCAAAGACCTGTGCGACAACTTTTTCATGGTAGTCATCAGTCGTACGGATAAATTTATCGTATGAGATATCGAGTAATTGCCAGAGTTCTTTGACTCCAACTGCCATTCCATCAACATAAGCTTGAGGTGTGATGCCAGCTTCTTCTGCTTTCTGCTGGATTTTCTGACCATGCTCATCAAGACCTGTCAAATAAAAGACATCGTAGCCCATCAGGCGTTTGTAGCGAGCTAGGACATCACAAGCGATGGTTGTGTAGGCAGATCCGATATGAAGTTTACCAGATGGATAGTAAATCGGCGTTGTAATATAAAAATTCTTTTCAGACATAATTTTTCCTTTCCAGGCAAATGAAACCTGTTTTTCTAACACTTCATTATATCACATTTTTAAGGATTTTCTATAGGGAAATCCATACAAAAACAAGATAGACAAGTGTCCATCTTGTTGATCTTATTCATAACGAAGCGCTTCGATTGGATCAAGTTTCGATGCCTTGTTGGCTGGCAAGACTCCAAAAACGATACCCACACTAGCCGAAACTGCAAGACTAAATAGGGCAACTGGAATTGATACTCCAACTTCTATACCCGCAATCAAACCTTGCAGTAACAAACCTGCTAAGGCAGTTAAACCACTTGCAATTGTCAATCCAATTAATCCACCTAACAAAGTCAAAATCATGGATTCAATCAAAAACTGGATTAAAATATTGGCACGAGTTGCACCCAAAGCCTTACGGAGACCAATCTCACGGGTACGCTCTGTCACCGAAACCAGCATGATGTTCATAACACCAGTTCCTCCAACAAAGAGGGAAATACCTGCAATGGCACTAATAATCGTCGTCATAAAACTAAACGATTGTTGAATTTCTGCGAATGCAGCTGACTCATCTGCTACTTGATATTCTCCCTGTTGCAAGCCAGCAAGCTCTGTCATTTTTCGTGCTAATTCTGGACCCAGAGTTTGAGTCAAGCTTGTGTCATTTACTCGAAAGACAATACTAGCAATTTCATCTACATTAAAATTCGCAGCAAGGGAGATATTTGTGGTAATAGGCAAGCCGCCAAGACCATACATTTTTGAATTTTTAGATTCTGGGCTAGTATAAACACCAATGACTCGATAACTAAAACCATTGACTTCTACAACCTTGTTAATAGCCTCTTGAGGAGATCCAAATAGACTAATGGATAATTCTTCATCAAGCAAAATGACACTTGCAAATTCTTTGAAATCTTGTTCTCTCAGACTACGACCTGCAAGAATTTCATTGTTAACAGCCTCCATATAAGTTCTGTTTCCACCTGTCAAATTGGCATTTTCAACCTTTTTATCTTTATAAGTCAAGATGGCGTTCGTTGAATTGGTTACATAGTAATTATCCACTCCCTTCAATTTGGCTGCCTCCTTGACCCAAGATTCTTGCGGTTTTGGTGGTTCAACATGAACTTCCTCTTCTTTTCCAGAAACCGTAAAAGCTGATTGTTTCTGAGTAAAAGATCCATCTTTACTTTTTTTAGAAGAGAAAAAGACACTGATATTTTTCTGAGATCTGGTCATGTTTTTATTAAGCTGTCGAGACATGGAATCACCCAGAGCCATAATCACAACAACTGATGAAACACCGATAATAATCCCAATCATGGTAAGCAAAGAACGCATCTTGTGAGCCATAATAGATGAAAAGGCAAATTTCAGATTCTGCATCTTAGTTTTCCTCCTTTTCTAACTGAGCACTATCAGATGAAATAACTCCATCACGAATGACAATCTGGCGTTTGGCATAAGCAGCTATTTCAGGCTCATGCGTTACCATGATAATGGTTTTTCCTTCTTTGTTCAAGTCAACCAATAGTTGCATAATTTGATTCCCTGTTTTGGTATCCAAGGCTCCTGTCGGTTCGTCCGCTAGGATAATAGAAGGATTGTTTACCAAGGCACGCGCAATAGCCACACGTTGCTTTTGACCACCAGATAATTCTGAAGGCAAATGATGACTACGTTCTGTCAATTCAACCTTATCTAGATATTCCTCAGCTAACTTGCGCCGTTTTGAAGCCGAAACTCCTGCGTAAATCAAGGGCAATTCTACATTTTGCAGAGCATTAAGTTTGGATAGAAGAAAGAACTGCTGAAAAACAAATCCGATTTGTTGGTTACGGACCTTGGCTAGTTGTTTTTCACCAAGTCCAGCCACTTCTTGACCTTCAAGATAATACTCTCCACTACTTGGTGTATCCAACATGCCAATGGTATTCATGAGAGTGGACTTACCAGAACCAGATGGTCCCATGATGGCAACAAATTCACCCTCATTCACTTCTAGGTTGATATTTTTGAGAACCTGCAGTTCTTGGTCACCATTACGGTAACTCCTGCAGATATTTTTTAGACTAATTAGTTGCTTCATCAGCCTTCACCTCTTTTCCTTCCTCTAGAGAAGACGTTGGGTTACTGATGACCTTGACTCCATTTGTCAGACCTGAAGTGATTTCTTGGTTGTCTGCATCAGCATTGCCCAAACCAACTTCCACTTTCTTGGCCTTTTTCTGCTCGTCAAGCACCCAGACATAGTTCTTATCATTTTCAGTCACAATACTTGTTAGAGGAACCAAAATAGCTTTAGTCTTATTCTTGACCTCAACACTTACTGAGAATCCTTGTTTCAAATCACCGATTTCACTTGTAACATCGATGGTATATGGATATTTAGAACCAGAATTACCACCTGCTGTGGCAGTAGCTGCACTTGCTGCTTCACCATTGTTTTTAGGGTAGTCCGAAATGTAGCTAATCTTACCAGTCCAGCTCTTATCTTGGTAAACTTTAGAAGTAAAGGTTACTTCTTGTCCTACAGAGAGGTTGGCAAGGTTATATTCAGATAGTTCACCCTTAACTTGCAAGTTTTCATTGCTAACGACATGAACTACCACCTGGCTAGCTCCAGTTGGAGATTTAGAAACATTACGGTTGACTTCGACCACAGTTCCCTCTAAGGTACTGAGAACCGTCATGGCATCCAACTGACTTTGAGCCTTGCTTAATTGCGCTGCTGCATCTGCACGAGCATCACGAGCATCACCTAGTTGTGCATCAATAGAGGATACCGAATTTCCTGCGACTGGAGCTGGAGTTTGCGCTGCAGCTCCTTCGCCTCCTGCTGGTACTGGTAACTGGGGAGCTGAAGCGGCTTCATTTCGCGCTTGGTTGAGTTCGTTGATATGACGATCTGCCTTAGCAACTGCTCGACTCGCTGAATCATAGGCCGCCTGGGCTTCTGAACTACTGTACTTAACTAAAGCCTGTCCTTCACTAACCTTATCACCCACAGAAACAAGGATTTCATCTAAATCTCCCTTACTAGCATCAAAATAAACATATTGTTCATTTTTTGCCGTTACTGTCCCTGATAATAAAACAGAGGATGCCACGCTTCCTTCCTTAGCAACAACAAGATGAGTAGCCTCATCTTTTACAGCAGTCTGAGAAGGTTGTCTAAAGAGCAAAATGCCCCCAGCACCCAATACAACTACACTTGCAGCACCAATTGCTGCATAACAATTGCCACTTTTAGCTTTACCATTCTTTTTCATAATGAAACTCCTTTTTGATTTAAAGTTCTTAACAATATTATACAAAAATTATCAATTTGAAACAATAACATTTCAGAACGAAATAATGACATTTCAGGATTTAATTATTGTTCGGAATTTATTTTACAATCGTTGTACTAGTTATATAATACACTTTATTTTTCTTTTTTGCAAGCCTTTTCTTTAATTTTTTTGAACGTAGCAGATTTTTGCAATCAGATAAAAAAAAAGATAGAATATGACTATCAAAAAATGACACTCTACTATTTAAAAGAGTACAAAGGAGTTTTCAATGAGAGAATACGATATCATTGCTATCGGTGGAGGTAGCGGAGGAATTGCTACCATGAACCGTGCTGGTGAACACGGAGCCAAAGCGGCCGTTATTGAGGAAAAGAAACTAGGTGGAACTTGCGTCAATGTCGGCTGTGTTCCTAAAAAAATCATGTGGTACGGGGCGCAAATCGCTGAGACTTTCCATCAATTTGGAGAAGACTACGGCTTTAAGACTACTGATCTTAACTTTGACTTTGCAACCCTACGTCGCAATCGTGAAGCCTACATTGATCGCGCTCGTTCTTCTTATGATGGCAGTTTTAAACGCAACGGAGTAGACTTGATTGAAGGTCATGCTGAATTTGTAGATTCTCATACTGTTAGCGTAAATGGTGAACTGATTCGTGCTAAACATATCGTGATTGCTACTGGTGCCCATCCAAGTATTCCAGACGTTCCTGGTGCTGAACTAGGTGGCTCTTCTGATGATGTATTTGCTTGGGAAGAATTGCCAGAGTCAGTTGCAATTCTAGGCGCTGGTTATATTGCCGTTGAATTGGCTGGCGTACTCCACACCTTTGGTGTCAAGACAGACCTCTTTGTTCGCCGCGATCGTCCTTTACGTGGTTTTGATTCTTACATCGTTGAAGGTTTGGTCAAGGAAATGGAAAGAACAAACTTACCACTTCATACTCACAAAGTCCCTGTCAAGTTAGAAAAAACTGCTGAAGGCATTACCATTCATTTCGAAGATGGTACTAGTCACACAGCTAGCCAAGTTATCTGGGCTACAGGCCGCCGTCCAAACGTTAAGAGCTTGCAACTTGAAAAAGCTGGGGTGACTCTGAACGAACGTGGCTTTATCCAAGTAGATGAATACCAAAATACTGTTGTTGAGGGAATCTATGCTCTAGGTGATGTAACAGGTGAAAAGGAACTGACTCCAGTTGCTATCAAGGCTGGGCGTACCCTATCTGAACGTCTCTTTAACGGCAAAACAACTGCAAAAATGGACTACTCAACTATTCCAACCGTTGTCTTTTCACACCCTGCTATCGGAACTGTTGGTTTGACAGAAGAGCAAGCTATTAAAGAATACGGTCAAGATCAAATCAAGGTTTACAAATCAAGCTTTACTTCTATGTACTCTGCTTGCACTTACAACCGTCAAGAAACTCGTTTCAAATTGATAACAGCTGGTTCAGAAGAAAAAGTTGTCGGACTTCATGGAATTGGCTACGGTGTTGATGAAATGATCCAAGGATTTGCCGTTGCTATCAAAATGGGAGCAACCAAGGCAGACTTTGATGCAACTGTGGCAATTCACCCAACTGCGTCTGAAGAATTTGTAACCATGCGTTAATCGAAACAAAAGAAGCAGAGCAAAAAACACTTCTAAATATCAAAAATCGAGTATTGCCGTAGTTGGAGATACTCGTTTTCTTATGTTTTATTTTATAGTATGTTGAAATAAGATATGCAAAAATCAATTAACAAACCATAACAAAATATAAGGATTATAACACAATCATTTTTTCTTTTCTTTAAAAGATTCATATATTTTTTTATATAACTCTTTCATATCTTTTTTCTGAGAATTCAACTCTTCACTACCGTAGTCAAAATTTGCTACTACAAATCCCTCGTCAGCATTAGAAAAAGTAAAAAATTCTATTCCAATGAGTTTATTATGCTTAGAGTCCTCAATAGTGTCTCCTAAATTATTATTAAATTGCTTCACTTCTTCTTCACGAACTCCGAACCCCGCAGCAGCTCCATTTGCAATGATGTTTGAAAATACTTCTTCTGAAGACGCTACTTCTTTCACAGTTATGATATATGTAGCTTCTTCCGTTTCTACTTGTTTCACTTTATTCCATTTTTCTGTATCACTAGAAGAAAGCGTATAGACTATTAACTCTACCGTTGGCTTATTGATATTTTCTTTTGTAATCATTTGTTTTCCAAAAAAGAAGAAGGCAAGTAACCCAGCTACAAAGATCAAAGCAATATAAATTATCTTTTTCATACATTATCCCCTATATCTTTCATATCAATGATCACATCAACTTCGTTATAGACAGCTGGATCATGCGTCGCTATAATGACATATTTATCTTCATCTCTTTCATTCAATAATAAACGAATAATTTCTTTTCCAATCTCACCATCTAAAGCTCCTGTAGGCTCATCTGCTAAGATAATTTTACGTGGTTTCATTAACATTCTGGCAATAGCTACACGTTGAGCCTGCCCTCCAGACAATTCATATATTTTTTGATGTAAATAGTCACTTGACAGTCCTACTTTTTCAAGTACATCAGTTATTGTTTTTTTGTCTTTAGTGATAAGTTTCAAATTATCATATACTGTTTTGTTATCTATTAAAGAATAATTCTGAAATACATATCCAACAGTATTTTTAAAAAAAGTTCTTTCTTTTATCTTCCAAATATCTTGTTTATCAACTAAAACATTCCCACTGTCAATTTTTTCTAATCTTCCTATAATATTAAGAAGGGTACTTTTACCAGAGCCAGAACCTCCAATCAATGCATAACTTTTTCCAGATTCAAATTTTAAATTTAAGTCTGTAAAGATCTTTTTTGAGCCGAAACTTTTTGAAACGTTCAAAAGGTCAATTGTCATGTTTCATCTCCTTTTAAAATTTTAGTGTAGCTTTCAGATAATTTTCTAAAACTCATGATTATTGACAACATCAAAACGAGCAGAGAAGCAAGACCAATATATAGCAACTCTATTTGACCTGTCATAAGAAATGTAAATAGGATAACGATTGTAATAGTCATCATAAAATACTTGAGACTTGAAATTGCTATATATGTTTTTGACAGACCTAAAATGATTTTCTTCACATATTCATTCTGTTTTAGGGTAATATAAAGTTGGACATATTGATAAATGAGTATAAAGACAATACTGTAAATTATCTTCTGCAAAATTTGTGAAAGTAGAATTTGGTGCTCTAAGGACTGGATCTTTAATTTCACAATTTGGTAAACATCTACTGGATTCATTGAAACATTCAACTGGGTAGCCATTTCATTTATTTTATTTACCGCCTCAGGACTAAAAAGAGACTTAGTTGTTATATTACTAGCCAAAGAAAACTTGTTGTTTTCAATCATTTTGTCCGTATCTAACACAACAACAATGTTATCTGTGCTATCTGCTACACTTGCCATTGGTAAAAGCTCTTTCATTTTATGATTATCATCAGCATCTTCATTGAAATAAAAAATTTTATCACCATCAGGAATTATTTGTACTGCAATTTCTTCTTTTGTATAGTTTGTTCCAATAAATTGTTCTGCTACAACTGTATTCTCAATAGATTTCTGATTTTCTTTCCATTTCTCAGGAATATAAATGGTTGCTATCTTATTATCTAAAAGATGATAGTTTGTTCCATTCACTTTATTTTGTAGGTTAGCACCTGTTTGATTGATATAAATCAACTCTTTATTTATTTCTGGATTCGTTATTCCGTCATTTTCTAATTGTTTAGAAAAATTTTCCATAACATGTGAAGTTTTCATGAAATCTGGAACATATGCTGAGGATCGATCTATATATAAATAATCTAAGTTTTTTAAGGAAGCAGCTATCTGTAGATACTGACCATCCGAATCATTAACTTCTCCATTTTTAGTAGAGTTACTTTCAATTCCAAGGAACTCAATCCTTCTCCAGTCTTTTACTGTGTCCCATGGTACTAAATTCTGTATCTGAATGTTAATACTGGATTGACTACTCTTTGTTTCTTGTAAAAAAACTCCTGAGATAAGGATAATAATCGAAATAATGGCAAGCCATACGACAAAAATAAGTTTATTTTTTGCCTTGTTTTTAATAATTTCAATAGGCTTTTCAACCTGAATCGTCAACCAAAATAAAACAAAGGTGATGAGATCAATGATTTGAAATAGTATAAAATTCGTTAAAATCAGAGAGAAAAATAACTTAGAACTATAGGTGAAGAAACCATTTCCCAAAAAAGAACTGTAAGAAATCATCAATAAAGCCATCATAATCAGTTCAAAAATAAGAGAAATACCATAATCTCTTCTTAGATCGTATACAGGCAATCCCAAAGAACGTCGTATCACTCCTTCTTTAATCTGCTTCGTTCTAACAACAAATAACACAACTAATAAAGTTAAGTAAATTGAACCCATTAACAGTATTCTTAAAGTTCCAGTAAATTGTAAGATTCCTCCTATATACCAAGGATAAGCCATATATACTGTTTGCAACCCCGTCATCGTAAGTGGTTTCAAACTATCTATATCCATTTTCCCAAGGGTGTAATACATCCCTATTATTGGTGTTGACTTTAATTGTTCATTATTTACATCATCAAAATTTACATACCTCAACTGACCCGAACTCTGAACGATGGGCTTGTAAATGGTAACCTTTTCCGATTTTGATAAATCACGAACCATTTCGTATATTTCGTTATTTGAAAGATTGCTTTTTCCTTGAATAGAAAAAGCACCATCAATTGGTAAAGGTATGGGCATTTCTGTATCGCTAATAGTGACCCAACCAATTGCAGCAATCAAACAGAAGAAGAATCCAATGATACATAATTTTAATTTCATAAGCAATTACCATATTACAAGAGACCCTATTTTATAATTGGGTCTCTTGTTTTCATAAATTATTTTTAAAATCTATAATAATCCCAATATGCATTTAATCGAACATCGCTCCAAGATTTTGTAGCACTTGAATATGCCCATCCATAATCTTGTTTATCCTGAGCTTTAACTGTTCCCCAAAAATTCGTTACTGAAGATTTTGAACCAATATTATCTGGAGAACTAACAAAGTAATTCGAATAACCAGAGTTATCATTTACACCATATTCCCATACATCAATAATGGGACTCGGAGCAGGGTGTGCCGTTACTGCGTTAACGACACTAGCTGTAGTAGCAAATCCAAAACTTAAAACACTTGCGACTAGAAAAACAGATGCTTTCTTGTTAATTCTTTTTTCATTTTACTTCTCCTTGAAGTTAAATATTTGATGAAGATTAAATAATAGTCCCTTTTTAGTCCCTCCATATTACTTTAACATGAATTGATTATATTTAGGTTTTTAATCACCGTTACGGTATCTAGAGTCGTTAAAATATCTCATAACTACCCCTCCTTTTAAAATTGAACATATCTAGATGTATCCGTTTATATTTGTGATTGTAATACTTATTTTTTAGTTTGTCAAGTATTTATAGTATATTTTTTATGTATAAAATGGGATTATCTATATATAAAACTGATTTACAAATCGATAAAAAACAATTATCAAATTTCTCTTGTCAATCAAATCGGCTGTTACAGTATTTGTTACCTTGTTCTTAAAAATCGGTTGACAATATTTCTCCTACGAGTATAATTGTTACTATACATTAGAAAAGAGGTTAACTATTTTGAAAAAAGCTCACGTTTATGCTATCCCTGCTATTGGGGCTGCTCTCATTGCTGTTTTAGCACAAATCAGTCTTCCAATTGGACCTGTTCCCTTCACTCTGCAAAACTTTTCAATCGGCTTGATTGCTACTGTCTTTAGACCGAGAGAGGCTGTACTTTCTGTTGGACTCTATCTTCTTCTAGGTGCCATCGGTCTCCCTGTCTTTGCAGGAGGTGGAGCAGGATTTCAGGCTTTAGTTGGCCCCACTGCAGGCTATCTTTGGTTTTATCTCGTTTACTCTGGACTTACTTCCTCTCTAACCAACAGCAAGAGTGGGATTGTCCACATTTTTCTTGCAAACCTCTTGGGTGATGCCCTTGTCTTTGTCGGAGGGATTCTTAGCTTGCATTTCCTAGCTGGAATGGCATTTGAAAAAGCTCTTGTTGTGGGGGTATTTCCCTTTATCATCCCAGATCTTGGTAAAATTATTGCTATTAGTATTATTAGCCGTCCACTACTTCAACGCCTTAAAAATCAGGCTTACTTTGCTAACTAAAAAAGGATATCGAGTTGCCATGACTCAATATCCTTTTCTTTCATTTTAAAAACTTAGTTTCCTTTAAAAGCATCCACCATCGTTTGAAATTCTTCATTGGAGAGAGTAATCCCTTTGCCCATTTTAGTATGATCTGGACTCCAAGCACGAATATCAAACTTTGCAGGGGCACCATTAAAGCTCACACGGTTGATTTCCTTGGTCCAACCTTTTTCGTTTTCAGAAAGAGTCAACAAGTGCTCTTCGATTTCAAATGTAAATTCTGCCATTTTCTTCTCCTTTTTTAGCTTTCATCTGATTATTCGTAAAATCTTGTAGATTTTAGGAAAATTTTATATAATATTGATATAAAAGAAGGGAGGCCAATATGAGACATAAATTCCAGCAAGTTCTAGGTAAAATACATGACTTTTTAAATGGACATGAAGAACCAGACCAGACTGAAAGCAACTCCCTTACAGCCACTATTGAAGAGGCTATCCAGAAACAAACCGCTGTTCACCTTATCTTGTCTGAGACAAGCTTTACAGGTAACATCATCAAATACGATCAGCAAGGACAGCAAATTATCGTGAAAAATTTTGCCAAAAATGTGACCCGTATTATCCGCATAAGCGATATTCAACGCCTGCGATTTGTCCCTTCAACTGTCCAAACAGCCCAAAAAAATAGATTTAAGAAAGAGTGAGATGTAGTTGCTTCATCCCACTCTTTTTCTTAGCGAATTTGTTCAAAATGTAAATGAACAGCGATATGGTCTCCATAACCACTTCTTTCCAAGTCACGTTGTAGACGATAGGAAATGTAGTGTTCTGCAATGGTAATGTAACCTGCACCCAATAAACGATGTTCAACCATAGATTGAATCATACTGATAGTCGCACGTTCCACCTTGGCCTCTTCCAAATCCAAAACCACTTTCTTAGTGACTTGTGCAAGGTTTTGACGCAAATCATCTGTCAATACATAGACAGTCTGGGCTGCCTTTAAGATAGCTTGGTAAATCTTATCTGGATTAAATTCAGCAATTTCTCCATCACGTTTGATTACTTGCATAGGTTTCTCCTTTATTCTTTGTTTTCTTTAATTTCTGCCAGCATTTTTTCTTCTTCTGCTGTCAGTTGATAATCTTCAAGCAAATCCGGTCTGCGCTCGTAGGTTTTCTTTAAACTCTCATACAGGCGCCACTGACGAATCTTTTCATGGTGCCCGCTCATCAGAACATCTGGGACAACCATGCCTCGATAATCATAGGGACGTGTGTACTGAGGGTATTCAAGAAGGCCTGAAGAAAAACTATCATCTTGGTGGCTAGACTCCTTGCCAATCACTTCTGGAATCAGGCGTACCGTAGCATCAATCATGGTCATAGCCGCCAATTCCCCACCAGTCAAGACATAGTCGCCCAGGGAGATCTCATCTGTCACCAAGGTCTTAATGCGCTCATCATAACCCTCGTAGTGCCCACAGATAAAGATTAGCTCTTCCTCTTGAGCTAAATCCTCAGCATAGGCCTGATCGAACTGTTTCCCTGCAGGATCGAGAAGGATGACGCGAGGATTTTTCTTTTCAATAGCATCAAAGGCATCGAAAATAGGTTGGACTCGGAGCAGCATCCCCTGACCGCCTCCGTAGGGCTCATCGTCGACATGGCGGGCCTTTTCAGCATTTTCTCGAAAATTATGATACTGGATATCCAAGAGCCCTTTTTCACGAGCCTTTCCAACAATTGAGTGCTCTAGCGGAGAAAACATCTCTGGAAAAAGGGTTAAAATATCAATCTTCATCGTCTAACCCTTCTAAGATTTCCACATCGACGCGGTTATTTGGAATATCAACATTGAGAACCACTGGTGGGATATAAGGCAATAATAAATCACGCTTGCCTTTTCGCTTGACCACCCAGACATCGTTGGCACCTGGTTGCAGGATTTCCTTGATGGTTCCAATCAAGTTATCACCCTCATAGACTTCCAAACCGATAATCTCGTGATAGTAGAATTCACCATCGTCTAGGTCATTCAAATCTTCCTCAGCAACCTTGAGACTGTATCCCTTGTACTTTTCGATAGCGTTTATATGGTACATATCTTTGAATTTAATAATGTCAAAGTTCTTCTGTTTACGGTGGCTAGCGATAGTCACTGTTTGGACAAACTGATCTTTTTCATCAAACAAAGCCAGCTCAGCCCCTTTTTTAAACCGTTCTTCTGCAAAATCCGTCACAGACAAGACTCGCATCTCACCCTGCAACCCCTGCGTATTGACGATTTTCCCAACATTAAAGTAGTTCATCTTGTCTCCTGTACTCTATTTCTATCCTTTATTTTATCACGTTCCAGGGATTTTCTCAAGTTGGAGGAAGGGGACAACATCTATACTTTCCCTTCCAAATCATGTTTATGTTGGTAGTTAACGGCTGCGGTTTTGTCTTTCTCAAAGATAGTTCTAGTTAGGTCAATATGGTTGATGGCGGCGATTGCGACAGTGTAGTGAATAATATCAGCCAGTTCTTTTGCTAGTTCCTCGTTCGAATCTTGAACTCCCTCTTTTCTACCAGAACGACCATTCAAAACCTCGGCTACTTCTCCGACTTCCTCTACTAACTTGATAAAGAGACTTTCCTCAGTTCAAGACTACTGGTAATGTTCGAGTAATACTCTTCGAAAATCTCTTCAAACTACGTCAGCTTCACCTTGCCGTACTCCAGTACAGCCTGCGGCTAGATTCCTAGTTTGCTCTTTGATTTTCATTGAGTATAACTAGTCTTGTAATTGTCTAAACGTTAAATATTTCATATCCTGCTCCTCGCAAAAAAGCGAGACATTCGTCCCGCTCTGCTTATTTTTCATCAATAACGATTCTTACTTTTTTGTCTTCAGTTGGGACAGAGTAGGCAATCGTTCTTATCGCAGAAATAGTGCGACCCTTACGACCGATTACACGACCCACATCGCTTTGATCAAGATCCAAATGATATTCCAAAAACTCTGGTGTATCTTCAATCTTGATAGTTAAGGCATCTGGTTGTGAAATCAAGGGTTTCACAATCGCAATAATGAGATTTTCAATCGTATCCATCTGTCAACCTACTTTAAACTTATTTTGAGAATTTAGAATCGTGGAATTTTTTCAATACACCTTCTTTTGAAAGGATGTTGCGAACTGTATCTGAAGGTTGAGCTCCATCAGCCAACCATGCAAGAACGCGGTCTTCTTTCAAAGTCACTTGGTTTTCAGCAACAAGTGGGTTGTAAGTTCCAACTGTTTCGATGAAACGTCCGTCACGTGGTGAACGTGAATCTGCTACGTTGATACGGTAGAAAGGTTTTTTCTTAGAACCCATACGAGTCAAACGGATTTTAACTGCCATTTTTAAAGTCTCTTTTCTTATTTTTTATTTCGGTGAAATAGCTGAGCTATTTAGCACATGTTCTATTATAGCAGATTTCTGGCAGGTGTCAAGAAAAAAACTTGACAGACTATAAAATTCTTAAACCATTTAGAAATTTGTTAGAATAGGAAATAAATGTTTGAAAGAGGCTATCGGTGAATACTATTTTAGAAACATTTTATAAATACCATCAACTCAAACCCTTCATATCGCCTGAACGAGATTTGGATGTTGGCTCCTAAATCCTAAGCCCGTTCCCAAGCGAATATCAAGGATTTTAAGAACGATATCTACTAATTAATTTATAAAATATGAATTAATAGATTCTAAATAGGGGAATAATTTAGTTCTGTAAAAAGTAACTTCTACATCTACAAAGCTTATTCTGACAGACTTTATAACAGTCTAAGAAAAAAAGTAGAGATTCATACAGTATCTAGATTTTTCAAAAATTCTTTATCATCAAATATTATTAACGAAACTATCCAAACCAAATCCGATGCATTGCTTCAAAGAATTCTTTATTGTTTGACTAGCGAGGGCTTTTATTAAAAAATTTTTTCAAATAATTGCCACCTTGGCACATAAATTCTTGCTTTCTAAATTTAAATGTGATATATTTATAACATAAAATTTAAGTGTTATATATTTATAACACAAAAAAGGAGTCTATCATGAAAAAAAGTCAAAAAATGCGTGGCCTCATTGCAATGATTGCCGTAGCTCTCTTTATTGATTTTATTGTTTTATTTGGTTCTAATCTTAGTTGGGAACCCAAGTTAGTTATTACTGGTATTTCAGTGTCAGGTCAAATTGTAGCTATTTGGAGCTGGCTACATAAGAGTCAGAAAGGTAAGGGAAAGATTATTTTTGACTTGTCTGCTAAGCTTTACACGATACTTGTGTTTGCAGCAAGCATTTTTTATACAGTAGGAATTTGGGTTGCGACCCCTAGCGTAAGTTCTGGTATTAAAGAATGGATTTTGGGAATTGCCCTCGTTATTGAAGTGATTGGATTTAGTTTTTTCTCTTTAAAAAATGTCAAGGAAACTCCGGACGAACGCTTTTATGCTAATTTAGCAAAGGCAACTAGCCTGATGTTTGTTTTTATACTAGGCGCACTGATGATTCTAGCAGTTATCATTGGGTATATGGGGTCTCTCACTCTTTACATGGGCCAGATATTTATTAGCATAGCTGTCTTGATTTGCATCTTTGCGGTTGTCTATTTTATCTTGGAACGTAGAGGATAAGCATGGCCAAAGAAAGCAAGATTATTACTAATCTCAAATCTGTTCGTGAGTCCACAGGCATGACCCAGCAGGAGTTAGCCGACCGCATCGGCATGCGACGCGAGACAATTCTGCACTTGGAAAATAATCGTTACAATCCTTCGCTAGAAATGGCTCTTAAAATTGCTCAAGTTTTTAATCTGAAAGTAGAAGACCTCTTTGAACTCAGACAGCAAGAGGAAGCATAATTCTTTTCGAGACCTAGTATTAAGTTCATTGATTAATTAGGAATTGAATCCAAAAGAAAAAATCCTTTGATAATGTGCTCTTTTAAAATATAGTAATTCTTTCGAATTAACGTTTACTAATTGTGATGCTTTACGAGATTTCTTAAGATCTGATTTCCTAAATACTTTGAGTACACTTATGGCATTGATACCTTTAAACAAGCGACTTTATGGTTGATTTTCTCTTAAACTGACTTGTCACTAATATTTGAAATCCCCTTCCTTTTAGGGTACAATGGTAGAAATGAATTTTTGAGAGGAACAGAATGAAAAAACTAGCAACCCTTCTTTTACTATCTACTGTAGCCCTAGCTGGATGTAGCAGCATCCAACGTAGTCTGCGTGGCGATGACTATGTGGATTCCAGTCTTGCTGCTGAAGAAAGTTCTAAAGTAGCAGCCCAATCTGCCAAGGAGTTAAACGATGCTTTAACAAATGAGAATGCCAACTTCCCTCAACTTTCTAAGGAAGTTGCTGAAGATGAAGCCGAAGTGATTCTCCACACAAGTCAAGGAGATATCCGCATCAAACTATTCCCTAAACTCGCTCCTCTAGCAGTTGAAAACTTCCTCACTCATGCCAAAGAAGGCTACTATAACGGTATTACCTTCCACCGTGTCATCGATGGCTTTATGGTCCAAACTGGAGATCCAAAGGGAGATGGTACAGGTGGTCAGTCTATCTGGCATGACAAGGATAAGACTAAAGACAAGGGAACTGGTTTCAAAAACGAGATTACTCCTTATCTCTATAACATCCGTGGTGCTCTTTCTATGGCTAATACTGGTCAACCAAACACCAATGGCAGCCAGTTCTTCATCAACCAAAACTCCACAGATACCTCTGCTAAACTCCCTACAAGCAAGTATCCAAAGAAAATCATTGAAGCCTACAAAGAAGGTGGAAACCCCAGTCTAGATGGCAAACACCCAGTCTTTGGCCAAGTGATTGACGGGATGGACGTTGTAGATAAGATTGCAAAAGCCGAAAAAAATGAGAAAGACAAACCAACTACTGCTATTACTATCGATAGCATCGAAGTGGTGAAAGACTACGATTTTAAATCTTAAAAATCTAAAAAATACAGTACCCACATACGGTACTGTATTTCTTTTATACTGATTTTTAAGTTAGATTGTTAAAGTCCCAGATTTGGTCCATCCAGCCCTCATAAAAGTCTGGCTCGTGGCAGACCATAAGAATAGAGCCCTTGTATTCTTTGAGAGCACGTTTGAGTTCGTCCTTGGCATCCACATCCAAGTGGTTTGTAGGCTCGTCTAGTACCAAAACATTATTTTCTCGATTCATCAAGAGACAGAAGCGTACCTTAGCTTGTTCCCCACCTGACAAGACCTGAATTTGACTTTCAATATGTTTGGTTGTCAGACCACAACGGGCAAGGGCTGCACGAACTTCTGCTTGGTTAAGTGCAGGAAAGGCATTCCAGACAGCCTCTAGTGGTGTTTGGCGATTACCGCCTTCTACTTCCTGTTCAAAATAACCGAGTTCTAGGTAGTCACCGCGTTCCACTTCCCCAGCGATTGGTGGAATAATGCCCAAGAGACTCTTCAAGAGAGTCGTTTTTCCAATACCATTAGCCCCGATAATAGCAACCTTTTGATTGCGTTCAAAGGTTAGGTTTAAGGGCTTTGTAAGTGGACGGTCATAACCAATCTGCAAATCCTTGGCTTGGAAGATAAAGCGACCTGGAGTACGAGCTGGTTTGAAATCAAAGGATGGTTTTGGTTTCTCACTTTGCAGTTCGATAATATCCATCTTATCCAATTTCTTTTGACGAGACATGGCCATGTTTCGTGTTGCAACACGCGCTTTGTTTCGTGCCACGAAGTCCTTGAGGTCCGCAATCTCTTTCTGCTGACGTTCGTAGGCTGCCTCTAGCTGAGATTTCTTCATAGCATAGACTTCTTGGAACTGGTAGTAGTCACCAGAGTAACGCGTCAGCTGTTGATTCTCTACATGGTAGACAATATTAATCACATCGTTCAGGAATGGAATATCGTGCGAAATAAGGACAAAGGCATTCTCATAGTTTTGGAGATAGCGCTTGAGCCAGTCAATATGCTCAGCATCCAAGTAGTTGGTTGGCTCGTCCAGAAGTAAGATATCAGGCTTTTCAAGGAGAAGCTTGGCCAAAAGCACTTTGGTTCTTTGCCCACCTGACAAAGAGGTTACATCCGTATCCATGCCAAAGTCCATGACACCAAGGGCACGCGCCACTTCATCAATCTTAGCATCCAAGGTGTAAAAATCACGACTCTCCAGACGGTCTTGGAGTTCACCCACTTCTTCCATGAGAGCATCAACATCCGCTCCGTCTTCAGCCATTTCCATATAGAGGTCATTGATACGGGCTTCAGCTTTGAATAGCTCATCAAAGGCTGTACGTAGAACATCACGAACAGATTGGCCTTCAGCAAGAACGGAGTGCTGATCCAAGTAGCCTGCCGTCACATATTTGGACCACTCAACCTTTCCTTCGTCTGGCAACATCTTACCAGTCACAATGCTCATAAAGGTTGATTTCCCTTCACCATTAGCACCGACCAGACCGATATGTTCCCCCTTGAGGAGACGGAAGGACACATCTTCAAAAATTGCACGGTCACCAAAACCGTGACTCAGATTTTTAACTTCTAAAATACTCATTTTAATTCCTTATTTGTTTTTATGTAATTGTTTATAGAGGAGCCAAGCCAGATAGCCACCCAAGGTATTGGTCCACAAATCATCAACCTCAAAGACGCGATTAAAATCAAAGAAAAAGTCCAAGACTAACTGCGTACACTCGATTCCAAGACTCACTAGAAAACTGAAAAGAAGAACTCTTTTTGTTTTCCTTAAATTTGGAAAGAGATAAAGGAGTTGGAACATCAGAGGAAAAAGCAAGAAGACATTGAGGATATTTTGTAGAAAAATCCAACATAATTGTCCTATGTCACTCACTTGGCCCAGTTTCCAGAAAGAATTGAAAGGAGTCAAAAGAAAAACCAGGTGTCCAAGATGCTGAATACCTGGAGTTTCCACCCCCATTGGAGAATGTTCTTGAGGAGTAAAACAAAAGTAAACGATACAAATACTATAGAAAATGACTCCCCAGACCAAAACATGATTATAACTCTTCTTCATCATTAAGGATTGACTGCTGCGACTGCTTTCTGGCGGTCACGTTTCATTGTATTAGAACGCAATTGTCCACAAGCTGCATCAATATCAGTACCATGTTCTTGACGAACAACACAGTTGATCCCTTTTTTCTTAAGCGTATCATAGAAAGCCAACACGCGCTCTTTGGGACTACGGCTATATTGGTCATGCTCACTAACTGGGTTATAAGGAATCAAGTTTACATAAGACAATTTCTTGATATTCTTGAGCAATTCAGCCAATTCCAAGGCTTGTTCTACACCGTCATTAACTTCATTGAGCATGATATACTCAAAGGTCACACGACGATTGGTTGTTTCGATATAATACTCAATTGCTGCGAAGAGCTTTTCAATCGGAAAGGCACGGTTAATCTTCATGATACTTGAGCGCAATTCATTGTTAGGTGCGTGAAGGGAAACCGCAAGATTGACCTGAACACCTTCATTAGCAAAATCACGAATTTTATGGGCCAAACCTGAAGTTGAAACTGTAATATGACGAGCACCGATGGCCATTCCCTTGTCATCATTGATGGTACGAACGAAATTCAAGACATTGTTGTAGTTATCAAAGGGTTCACCAATCCCCATGACAACGATATGGCTGACGCGTTCGTCCTGACCACGCTCATCAAAGTATTTCTGAACCAGCATGATTTGCGCTACGATTTCCCCATTATTGAGGTCACGTTGCTTCTTAATCAAACCAGAGGCACAGAAGGTACAACCGATATTACAGCCGACCTGAGTCGTCACACAGACTGACAAACCATAGTGTTGACGCATGAGTACTGTCTCAATCAACATGCCATCTGGCAATTCAAAAAGATATTTAACTGTCCCATCAGCAGACTCTTGAACGATACGTTGTGTCAAGGGATTGACCACAAACTGATTATTAAGCTTAGCAATCAAATCTTTTGACAGGTTGGTCATCTCTTCAAATGACTGGACACGTTTACGGTAAAGCCATTCCCAGATTTGATCTGCACGGAATTTCTTTTCTCCCTGCTCCAATACCCATTCCTGCATGGTTTGACGTGTTAAACTATAAATTGACGGTTTCATTTCTTCTCCTTATTCTCTACTCACTTCTGACGAATGACAAAATGACGTTGTCCCTTGTCCTCTTTCTGAGAATGCTGGTCTTTCTGACGACGTCTATTTTTCTTATCTGCATTCGGTTTTCGTTTGGTTTGAGCCGGTTTCTTTCCTTTTTTAGAAGGTGTTTCTTCTTCCTTCTTACGCATTTTCTTGTCAAATGATGCTCGCTTAGGGGCTTCATTTTCTAAGACAAAATAGGCACAACCATAACTACAATACTCTAAAAGGTAGTCTTGTAAACGACTGATTTTTTCAAGTTTTTCTTCTGTTCTATCATCCTTATAAAAACCTCGTAGGCGAAGCTGTTCGTTACTCCAGTCTCCCACGATATAATCAAACTTGGTTAAGACTTCTGAAAAACGCTGATTAAAAGCCGTCACATCAAAGGCATCCTTGATATTTTCCACCAAGGAAAAAGCTATCCCTTCCGTTTCTACCTTGTCCCCGTGTAAATGGAACTCAGGACCAGGAAACTTGTTATAGTTGTATAATTCAGGTGCAATTTCTTTTCGCATAGATATCCTTTTTTCACGATTACTTAATACTTTATTCTACCATAATTTCTAGCAGTTAGCACGTTTCTCATAAAAATGAAAAAAGTCTGACGATTTTGTCAGACCAAAATAATATAACCTAAAAAAGAGAAGAACAATTCTTCCCTACAACTATCATTATTTAGCAGCTGCGTACAATTCATCTACTTTGTTCCAGTTGATTACTGAGAAGAAAGCTTTGATGTAGTCAGGACGCACGTTGCGGTATTTCACGTAGTAAGCATGTTCCCAAACGTCCAAGCCCAAGATTGGTTTTTTGCCTTCTGAGATTGGTGTGTCTTGGTTTGCTGTTGAAGTCACTTCAAGCTTCCCTTCTTTATTGACAACCAACCATGCCCAGCCAGAACCAAAACGAGTTGTTGCTGCTGCAGTGAAGGCTGCTTGGAATTCTTCAAATGAACCAAATGTTGCATCGATTGCTGCTGCCAGTTCTGCTGAAGGAGCTGTTTTTTCAGGAGTCATCAATTCCCAGAAAAGAGCGTGGTTCAAGTGTCCACCACCATTGTTGATAAGCGCTTGACGGATATCAGCTGGGATTGATTCTACATCAGCAAGCAAAGCTTCAAGGTCTTCACCGATTTCAGGGTGTTTTTCAAGAGCTGCATTAGCATTGTTGACATAAGTTTGATGGTGTTTGTCATGGTGCAAGTGCATTGTTTCCGAATCGATGTATGGTTCCAAAGCGTCGTATGCATATGGAAGATCTGGTAAGATAATAGCCATCTGTAATACCTCTTTTTCTTTCTATATGAAAATGATAACGCAAACATTCACTTTTTTCAAGTTTTTTGCTTATAGATGAAGAATTCACTGAAATACTTTCTAATCATACTCTTCGAAAATCTCTTCAAACTGCGTCAACGTCGCCTTGCCGTACTCAAGTAAAGCCTGCGGCTAGTTTCCTAGTTTGCTCTTTGATTTTCATTGAGTATAAAACAAGCAAATCAGCAAGAAACCCACGACAAGATAATCTTGACGCGGGTTATAGTTTCAAAAAAATATCAATTTACCTGACTAGCAATCTGTAAGAGTGCCTTTTCAAAAAGGAAACTCTTTTCATAAAAACCTGTCTTAATCTGATAGTCTGTCTCAATCAAATAAGAGATAGCTTGCTTCAAAAAGCTCAAGGAAAGTCCTCGTGAATCCCTCAACGCAAACTTGATTTGATAGGGATTAGGATTGCGTCCGAGAAAACTTCCTAGACTACTTGCAATCTGCGATTCTGTTTGCCCAGACTCCGCCAAAATCTTCACCTGAGTAAAAGTCCGAAATTGTCCTAGCATGACTGCAATCAACTTGATTTCATCTTCCCCTTGCAAGGTCAAGTCTCTAACCAAATCGCGCGCCTGATCCATCTTTTTAGTCAGAATAAACTGAGTTAAATCAAAAATATTGTCCTGCAAGGTCTTGGGAATTGCGTTAACAATATCCTCTTCCTCGATAACAGAGTCTTCCTTATAGGACTGTAAAAAGAGGAGATTTTTCTGGATTTCGCTAAATTGAAAACCCGACTTGATAAGGAGATTTTCAAAAGAATTCTTGGTAAACTGCAGACCTTCTTTCTGGCTCCACTTTTGGAAATACTGGCGCAATTCTTGTTCTTTTGCTTCTACTGCATCAAAGACCTTGGCATCACGCTTAAGTAATTTAACCAACCGTCTTTTGCTATCCAATTTTCCTTCCGCAAAAATCAACAACTTGGTTGTTGGTGAATGGTTATCAAGGTATTCCTCAAACGACTTGAGTTCATCATCTGTTAAAAAGCGTTTCTTGGCTGTTGTGATATCGATAAAATGATCCAATATCACGATTTTCTCATCCGCAAAGAAAGGAAGGCTGACCAACTCCAGTTCTACATCCTTGTAAACTACTTCTTTCATATCAAAGTAGGCAAAGTTGAGGTCAGCAGAATCATAGCCAATCTGTTTCAACACTTGACTCTTCATCACTTCAAACTGGCCCTGGTCTGTCCCTGTAAAAAGGCTCAGACTAGGTAAATTTGATAAAGTCAACTTCTGACTTTCTTCAATGGCTAGCATCTTCTCTCCTTTCTTCTGATTTTTTAATGAATTTAATCAATATAGCGCAATTTCCCACGGAAATCTTCTAGGCTTTCGTACCCTTTTTCCGCCATGATTGCTTTCAGTTCATTAGTAATACGATCAAAAGCACCAACTCCTTCTTTGTGAAGGGTGGTTCCCACCTGCACCATACTTGCTCCACAGAGGATATGTTCAAAGGCATCACGACCAGTCAAAACGCCACCTGTTCCGATGATTTGGATTTGAGGATTTAAGCGTTGATAAAAGGCATGAACATTAGCTAGAGCAGTTGGTTTAATATACTCCCCACCAATGCCACCGAAACCATTTTTAGGACGAATAACGACAGACTCATCTTCTATATAAAGGCCGTTTCCGATAGAGTTGACGCAGTTGACAAACTTGAGCGGATACTTGTTGAAAATAGCTGCCGCTTGGTCAAAGTGAACAATGTCAAAATATGGTGGCAATTTAATTCCAAGAGGTTTGGTGAAGTAGGCAAACACCTCTGCCAAAATCCGGTCTGTTGTCTCAAAATCATAGGCAATCTGAGGTTTTCCTGGAACATTTGGACAGGAGAGATTTAGCTCAGTCAGACCACGAAAATCACTCTCTTGGACTTTTTTCAAGATAGTATGAGTTTCCTCTGGAGACATGCCAACTAGAGATAAGAAGAAAGTCCGGTTTGGCTCTTTTTCCTGCAGATCCAAAAGGTAGTCCAAATAATAGTCTAAGCCATTATTCGGCAAACCCATAGAGTTGATAGAACCAAGTGGGACATCTTGATAGCGTGGCTCAGGATTTCCCTGACGAAAGTCCAAGGTCGCTGTCTTTGTGACAAAGGTTCCTGCAACTGAGTTTTTAACACCCTCTAACTCTGCTATCGTCATACAAGCCACACCTGCTGCATTCATCAAGCAGTTGTCAAACTCAAAACCAGCAATTTGTGTTTTCGTTGATACCATGATTCTGATCCTCCAGATTCCTTTTATTGCTAATATTATACCACATTTTCAGATTTTCTCTTTGAGAAAGATATTTACAAGAAAAAGGTTCGTTTTTTATCTACTTTCAAAAAATTCCAATTTTAAACAATCCCAAAAATCAAATTGAAAGAATTTTTAGAAAATTTTTGTTTTTCTCTTTACAGTTAAAAAAAATTCTGCTATAATGACACACATAATTAAATTAGAATTTAAGGAGAACGATATGACATCTGCTAAAGAATATATCCAAAGCGTGTTTGAAACTGTAAAAGCTCGTAACGGGCACGAGGCTGAATTCCTCCAAGCTGTTGAAGAATTTTTCAACACTTTAGAACCTGTATTTGAAAAACACCCTGAGTATATCGAAGAAAATATCTTGGCACGTATTACTGAGCCAGAACGCGTGATTTCTTTCCGTGTTCCTTGGGTTGACCGTGATGGAAAAATTCAAGTCAACCGCGGTTACCGTGTTCAATTTAACTCAGCTGTTGGACCATACAAAGGCGGACTTCGTTTCCACCCAACTGTTAACCAAGGGATTTTGAAATTCCTCGGATTTGAACAAATCTTCAAAAACGTCTTGACTGGACTTCCAATCGGAGGAGGTAAAGGTGGATCAGACTTCGATCCTAAAGGTAAAACAGATGCTGAAGTGATGCGCTTCTGCCAAAGCTTCATGACTGAGTTGCAAAAACACATCGGACCATCACTAGACGTACCTGCTGGTGATATCGGTGTTGGGGGACGTGAGATTGGTTACCTTTTCGGTCAATACAAACGCCTTAACCAATTTGATGCTGGTGTCTTGACTGGTAAACCTCTTGGGTTTGGTGGTAGCTTGATTCGTCCAGAAGCAACTGGTTACGGTTTGGTTTACTACACTGAAGAAATGCTCAAAGCTAACGGTAACAGCTTTGCTGGTAAGAAAGTGGTTATTTCAGGTTCTGGTAACGTTGCTCAATACGCTCTTCAAAAAGCAACTGAACTTGGTGCTACTGTAATCTCTGTATCTGACTCAAACGGCTATGTCATCGATGAAAATGGTATCGACTTCGATCTTTTGGTTGATGTTAAAGAAAAACGTCGCGCTCGTTTGACTGAGTATACTGCTGAGAAAGCAACTGCTACTTATCATGAAGGTTCTGTATGGACTTATGCTGGAAACTATGACATCGCTCTTCCATGTGCGACTCAAAACGAAATCAACGGTGAAGCAGCTAAACGTTTGGTTGCTCAAGGCGTTATCTGTGTATCTGAAGGTGCTAACATGCCAAGCGACCTTGATGCCATCAAAGTATACAAAGAAAATGGTATCTTCTACGGACCTGCAAAAGCTGCCAACGCTGGTGGTGTAGCCGTTTCAGCTCTTGAAATGAGCCAAAATAGCCTTCGCCTCTTATGGACTCGTGAAGAAGTTGATGGACGTCTCAAAGACATCATGACAAACATCTTCAACACAGCTAAAACAACTTCAGAAACATATGGTCTTGATAAAGACTACCTTGCAGGAGCAAACATTGCTGCCTTTGAAAATGTAGCAAACGCTATGATTGCACAAGGTATTGTTTAAGAGTTATTTGCTCGATCCTCAATCGCTACGATTGGGGATTTTTATGTTGAGTTCAAAAGTTGGAAAATTACTTACTCGCCCCTTTTTTGCCCCTTCTTGAACAAAAAGAAAAACCGCTACTCCTAAGAATAGCGGTTTAATCATGTTTTTAAGCTACTAATGTAGTTGCTCTATTATTTAAGTGTTATGAATAACTTCAATATCTTTAAAGCTTTTTGTTAGATTTATAATTTCAACTATAGCCATCTCTACTCCTTAGTTTACAGCAAAAAATTATGCTTAATTTTTATTGTTTTTGTAAGAAATCAGTGAACCCAATACTATTCCATTCAACAAACCTAAAGAAATACCATATTCAACTGGAAAATCTAAAAAAATAGCAAACACTATTCCAATCATCACCCCTAGTAAGGCTGCTGTTGAAATTACATATTCATTTTCTTTCTTCATTTTCTGTACACCTCATTTCCTTTTTGTATATAAGCTGTAGTACTCTCCACCAAGAGCCATTAAGTACTTATGATTTCCTGACTCAACAATCTTACCACCTTTCATTACAAAAATAATATTCGCATTCTTAATCGTTGACAATCTATGAGCTACAATTATTTGAGTACAGCCCTGACTTTTTATATACTTTGTTATTCTTTCCTCATTAATAGTGTCTAATGTACTAGTTGCTTCATCTAAAATTACAATACTAAGATTATTTATTAATGCACGTGCCAGTGCTATCCATTGTCTTTGACCACCTAAAATATTTGAACCCATCTCTGAGATGATAGTATTAAATTTCATCGGCATAGCTATGATTTCATCATAGATTTGAACTGCTTTACAAACTTCCTCTATCTTTTGTGAAGTAACTTCGTGCTTTAAAGTTATATTATCAAGAATACTTCTGTTCAATAAAAATGAATCCTGTGGAACTACTCCTAAATTTTGACTTAATATTTTTTTATCTATTTGATTAATATTTACACCATCAAATAAAACTTTTCCTGTATCAATCTTATATAATTCTGATGGTATTTTTTATAACGTACTTTTTCCTGACCCCGGTTGACCGACTAGTGCAATTCTCTGTCCTGACTCAATAGTCAAATTTAAATTTTCTATTACAGGAGCTGAGTCTTTGGAATAAGAGAAAGATAGGTCCTTAATATCTATTCTACTTCAAACGTTTCTAAACTATACTCCGGAAAATAATTTAACCAATACATCGTGTCCTCCAACCAGTACTAGGTCTTTAGATGATATCTAAAGACTTAGGTGTACACCTAAACATTTTATCCACCGACAATAATAATATCCATAACCAACAATAAAATTAGGGAATTTTTTAAAATTTTCTTCATATTTAGACTTCCTTTCATTTTTTATTTATTGTACAATAAATAAGAATCAATTACTTTTTTGTTGGGAAAACGGGAAAATTATGAAATCAAAACTTGGTATAACACTCAGAAAAATTCGAAAAGGAAAGAAAATAAGTTTATCTTCAATTGCTGATAGTAATTTATCTAAATCTCAAATCTCTAGATTTGAACGTGGAGAATCAGAAATATCTTGTATTAGGCTTATCAATGTTTTAGACAAGTTGCACGTTACCCTAGATGAGTTTCTTATTTTACACGATGATGACTACACTAATAGTGAATCATTTGCTAACCTAGTTCAATATATTTGTAAACAATACTCATCACAAAGTATTGATAATATAGCGTGCCTACTATCTGACACTACAAATTACACTCTAGATCCTTTAGAGAAAACTATGGTAAAATCCATTCTGCACACAATGGATTCGAGGATCATTCCATCAGATGAAGAACTACTTCAACTGACAGACTATCTTTTTAAAGTCGAAAAATGGGGTTACTATGAGATTATTATATTTGGTAACTGTGCACGAACAATTAACTACAATTCCTACTTCTTATTGACAAAGGAATTGTTAAAGAATTATATCTACTCTTCTCTGAATAAAACCAATAAACGAATGGTCACTCAACTTGCTATAAATTGTTTAATTCTTAGTATAGATGAGGAAAAATTTTCTAATTGCTCCTATTTAATTAGTAAGATAAAGACATTGTTGGATAATGAACTAAACTTTTATGAACAAACAGTTTTTCTCTATGCAACTGGTTACTTTGAATTTAAACGTTGCCAATCAACCAGTGGAATTGAAAAAATGAAACAAGCCATACAAGTCTTCGATATTTTAGGAGAAGATAAGTTAAAATCACACTATACTGACCATTTTAATAAACTAGTAAACAAAAAATAAATGAAATTATTCTCTATCTTTTAACGAATTAGTCGTAAATAATATTATTCTAGTAAGGCATTCTCGTGAAATTTTAGAACTGTAAATTTATTGGTATTAATAATTTTCACAAACAAATCCAATCTTCTAGCTATCTCCTCATATTTATTAATTTCATTACCAAGTTCCTGTTGTAATTTTAAAATATCTGTATTGAGTCGATCTAACATTATTGATTCCGTCATGTTCATTTGGGCAAAATCATACTTAGCTAATTTTCTAGTCTCATGATCTTCACTCTTCAAATTGATAAGGACTTCCGCCATCTTGTTTAAGGTGGCGATTTTTTCTTGGGTTTCTTCTAGCTGCATATCAATCTCTGCAATTTCTAATACAAGCTCATCTTTGATTTCTTGGTATTGTTTGTTCGTGTTAGATAGTTCAATCATAAGATTAATTTCAGAAATCTTCTCTTGAAGACTTTTTAAAGTTAGTCGTCTATAGGGGAGTTTTTGGCTATCGTTGCTCAATTGTCTGATTAAGGTCCTACCCTTGATGAAACAATTATTATCCATGTTTTCTTTATTATAGACAAAGTAAGAAGACGTTTCTCGAATGTAGACTTTATATTTTTTATGATTGTCTTCCTCAAAAATATCTAGCTGGTAGTTAGGAATAAAGATGAGTCCACTCTGTTTGATACCAAACGAAACCTGGATATAGACACCATCATCAACCAACTTCTCTATCTGATTATCCGTAAGTTCAATCTCAAACTCATGGATAGCATCTCGTTTTTCCTTGTATTTCTTGAAGGCTTCCTCGATTTCTTCAGCGGAGACTTTCTCCTTATGCTGCTCCTCTCGAAAAGTCTGAAAATCTTCCTGAAGATTTTCTAATGCTTGAATATCTCTAACTTCTCTATCTTCAAAATAACGATTAAAAAATTAAACATCGTACAATTTCTTATCTCTAATTTTTTTATGACTCAGGCTTATCTTTTTGCCATCTTCTTCTAGGGTAAACATCACATTTTTCTGTTTTAACTCGATGGTTAGATTCAACTCTTTAGCCTTTACATGCAATTCTTCTAATGAATAAACAGACTTTAGTAAAAATTTTAAACGACTTTCAATCTCTTGTTTGGCAAAATATGTTTTAAAAAAGTCTTCATCATATAAATCTCGTTTACTAAGTTGGCGACCTCGAATTGGTTTTACCATCGTTCTATCTGTCATCAAAAAATGGCTATGCTTTTGACTAAAATCAATCTGAACATGCAACTGCTTTGCTTTCTCTAAAAAATCATCAAATGATTTAGATTGCTGAAGCAAAAAATAAAGACGTTGTTTCAATTCAAATTTATGACTAGATTCCTTATATTTTTTATAATCTCGATAGGAATAACGTTTCTCAATAATTTTTGCACCAGCCATTTTAGAAATACGGTCTGAAATCATACGGAGGTTTCTTTCCAAGGCATAGTTCCATATCAACTTTTTATCTGAATTGCGGTCAATAGCGTTGATTAGGATGTGATTATGAACATGATCTTTGTCTGTGTGAGTTGCTACGATAAACTTAAAACGACCTCCTGTCAATTCCATCATGGTCTCATAACCAATGCGGTTAATTTCTTCAGGTGTCAGATTATCTTCAGGAGAAAATGATTGGATGAGATGATGGGCATGAATAGTTTGTTGGTGTTTTTCTTGTCGGTCATCTCTGGACTCGTACAACTTGTCGTTATTAGTAAAGTTAACATTGTACATTTCTACCATTTCTGCATGGCTAGGAAAATCTAAGTAATTACTCATGCCAAAATCAGATACTAATTTTAGATTATCTGTTTTATCTGGATTGAGGATATATTTAATCAAACGCCTACGATATTTTTTTCCGTGCGTCGCAAAGTGTTTAGTAACTACCATGAAACTCCTTCAGTCTTTTCACCTCCACTTGAAATTCTTTGTCCACTTCCTTAATTAACTCTCCGACTCCTTTACTCAATTCTTGTAATTGATCCTGAGAAATCAGATGGCTTTGATTAATCGCACGCGCAATTTGATTTATGTTATTTCCAATCCGTCTCAATTCAAAAACTAACTGGTCATAAGTATCAGTGTTAATCGTGACAAATGACATATTGGGATTAAGTAAAACTTTTCTGGCATAGACTGAGAAATTTTGACAATTGCTCTTAGCAATCCGTTCATTCAATTGGTGTAATTCTGGATCAGTTAGAAATACTTTTTTGAGATTAGTACGATAGCGATAAACCATTACATCCTCCTAACCCATATATTTTTCACGGAACTCACGACTGAGTGGCTGCACTTGATTCACTTCTGCAATCAATTCTTGAACGCAAGTCAATAAGATTGAGACGTGCTCTTGAGTCACTTGATGATTTTCTCTTGCGATAACCAGAACTTCATACACATCTCGACTAATCTGTTCAAACTTTTGAGACTGCCAAAGGGAGAACCAACTTTCAAAAATTCTATCCTGATAATTCTTTTTCAATAAATTTTGACGAAGAAATTCTGAGAAACTATCCACTTTTTGTTCCCTCATCATTTCTTTTATCTGTTTTTCTTCTTGTCTCGTAATTCTAAATTGCTTTCGGATTGACTTAATTTCTTGTCCCATTCTGATATCCCTTCAACATTCTACTTGTCTGACAGTGTAAGTCTACCTCACATTGTCAGTACGCTTCCTAAAGACCTCACTTGCTTCTTGTTCGGTCTTTGCGAGCTCATATATTGTGTCCACAATATCCCAAAAATCATATCGCCAGCCTATCAAAACCTTCTAGTTTTGACAGCCAACGATAAGATAACTTGGTGACTTCGCCCCCAAACCCCCATAGAAAATCAAAAATTGATTTTCTATGAATGATATTAGGATAACAGGGAAGATTTGGAAAAGGTATCACAGCTAATATAGTTATGATTGACTTTCTCTGATTCTATGATAAAATTTCTGTAAACTAATATTTGGAGAAATAAAAATGCTGAGTCTAGATCAAATACATTTACTATTGAATACTCCCGAAGATGAGTTTCATGATTTTAAACAAAAATGGCATCATTCAAAAACTAATTGGTGCGTGATATCTTAAATTTTGTCAATACATCACATCACGAAGATTGTTATATCATCTTTGGAATTGATAATATCACTTTAGATATAATCGGTGTAAACAATGATGATAATAGAAGAAATGAAGAATATCTAACAGATTTACTACATAAACTCTTTATATCAACAAATAATCAAATTAAAATTAGCATACAAACTGAAACTATAGACAACAAAGAAATTGACATCTTAATTATTCATGATACAGATAAAATTCCTGTATTTTTAACAAAAGATTATAAGCCTAAGAAAGATACTGTATTACCAAAAGGATTAATATATGCTAGAAATGGCTCTATAAATACTCCTAAATACTCCTTTGCTCCTTTTGAGTTAATAAATAAGTTGTTTCAAAAGTTTAATCATACCGACTTAAATATCAAAGAGCAGTATTTTCATGTTTTAAAAGATTATAAAAATTGGTTCTTCATTGAAAATGAAGACGGAAGATTTTTTATTTATAATCCTAATCCCGATTTTTATATTAAACTTACCGACGATGATGCAAATCGTGTCAAAACTATGCCTTATAGTTTAAATCAATACCAGACTAATATTGATTGGCAATTAGTACAACTTCGATATCGTCATCTTACAATTGACGAATGTATGCTATGTATTTAGATCAAGGTAATTGTCTAGTCCCTTCCCCTGAAGTAGAAAGTTTTAAAATAGATTATCAGGAGACTATTTATTATCACTGTTTATACAAAAATACTTTAAAGTACCAATTGCTGAAAGTATTTTCTTCAATACCTGGTCTCGAAAAATATCCTTTAGATAGATTTAAAAATAATATAGTAATTTATGATGATAAAATAGAATTGGAAAAGACTCACAACTTAATAAAAAGTAATTTTTCAATAGAAGAGATAATGAAGCAACTAGTCGTTTCAAAAAAAGATTTGAATTTGTACTTTAAAAAGGCGAAACAAAAAAATCCTGACTATAATAGTCAAGAAAATGAAAAAAACTTAACTGAACTAAACTTAATTAAGTTATTAAAAAGTTTGGCTCTATAATATTTGTAGTGGGTAAATCCCCTATGGATATTATGGAGCCTATTTTTGTGTAGAAAAAAAGTCCCATATAACCTATAATGAAAAGCGACTAAACAACTCATTAGAA
>OCJN01000063.1_pt1 | contig 70724 bp, 61 predicted proteins | sample 1480731 | NCBI WGS metagenome assembly OCJN01 (sample SAMN05301479, study PRJEB22388) | human skin metagenome | isolation source: Infant 1 DOL 23 skin | host: Homo sapiens | place: USA: Pittsburgh, Magee-Womens Hospital of UPMC | collected 2013/2014 | reverse complement strand
ATTCGACTTTAGTGCGGCCTTTGTACGAGCGCATACGTCACCCGCCAAAGAGTCTTCCTACATGATACGGGCCATACCCCGAAACTCACTATGTCAGGGGTATCAAAGGCCCCACTTGAAGGTTCCTGGCTACCCCTAGGCTTGGGTGAGCGGCGAAAGCTGCTCGCTGGCGTGCTCGATAACCTGCTTGGCCAGCTTGCGGTTGGCGGTGGTGCCTAGCATCGCACCGATGCCCATGGGCATGAGCTTGCTTACCCACGCCCACTTCAAGCGTTTGGTGACTTGCTTGGTAAAAAGCTTGGTCAATCGCCCGTTGATGCCAGAAAGTGTCGGTCCGGAGAAACGCGACAGGGTAGCTGCCGAGCGCATGCCGGATACGCTATTGAGATCGCCCACAAAGGTATCGACCAATGCAGAGCCCTTGGAGCCGGTCAGGACGAGAAGTACAAGGGCACGGCGGCGCTCGGGGGACTTAATATCATCGCCACGCAGGTAGGACGACGCCAAGATATACCAGGCCGCGGCTTCCAAGAAGACTACGGATTCGCCGGCGATGGTGGCCGCTCCGGTAACCAACCCAACGCCTGGGATGGCGGCGGAAGCACCGGCAGCCGCGCCAGTGCCGGAGGTGATATTGAGGAAGTGCTTGTCAATGAGCTGCTGCAGCTGCTGCGGGGGAGCGTTCTTATTGCGCTTTTTCAGGCCCTCGACATACTTGCTGATGACCCCAGATTGCACGGCTACCGCACGATCCAGGGAGTTGAGCAGTGCAGAGGTAAAGCGGTTGGTATCTTCCGGATCAATGTCATAGGTATCGAGGGTTTCGACCTTGGTCGAGTTGTTTTTCTTGTCTTTAGTGAATAAACCCATGTGTCCTTCTCCTTCGCTAAAACTTATCGGAGCCCAGCATAGTAAAGGCTCTATTAATGTGCCGTCGCGTCGCAGTCAGATCGCCGGGGGCGTGCAGGCCACCTAAGCTAGTGAGTATGGTTAGGCCGCACGAGAATTACCGCGATTCCGGAGATGTCTTCCCGGAGGAGTCTTCCGCGGCGGCGCGCCTGAAAGCGGAGCAGGCGCACGAACGCGCCCGCCGCGCCTTTGAGGAAGCTCAAAATGCCCTGGCAGATGAGCTGACCGTGCGTACCACCTCTGGTTGGGTGCGCGGTGTTATCGAAGAGGATTTGCGCACCGATCGTCCCATTAGCGCCGGCCCGGTGCTGACGTGGCGTGGAATCCCGTTTGGAGATACCACCGCGGGGGACAACCGCTTCCGCGCCCCGCAACCTGCCCCGGCCTGGGAGGGTGTGCGTGATTGCAGCCAATTTGGTCCGCCGGCCCCGCAGCCCACGTATTCCTGGACCGACCGCATTATCGGCTCCGAGGATTGCTTGCACTTAGATATCGTGCGCCCGCGCACCGAGGAAAAGCTTCCGGTAGTGATCTACCTGCACGGCGGCAGCTTCATCATGGGCTCGTCCCACATGCTTATGCTTCGCGGCTTCGAGCTTGCTACCCGCATGGACGTGGTCTACGTATCTATTAACTTCCGCCTGAATTCCCTGGGCTATTTGGATCTACGCAGCCTAGGTGGGGACTGTAGCGCCAATCCAGCGGTCGCCGATCAGATCTTGGCGTTGCAGTGGGTGCGGGATAATATCGCGGCTTTCGGCGGCGACCCGGAGGCTGTTACCCTCATGGGCGAATCGGCCGGGGGTGCGGCGGTCCTGACTCTAATGACGAGCCCGGCTGCGGAAGGCTTATTCCACCGCGCTATCGCGCAGTCCCCGCCGATTGCCATGATTCATTCTCGGGCTCAATCCACCCTGTGGGCGCGCGAGTTGGTTCACCGCATGGCCTTGCCGCGGCGCACCTCGGTGGAGGACCTGCGCCAGGAGAATTTTGCCGATCTGGTGCGCTCCGGCCAGTCCATGATGTGGCGTGCTGGTGAGCTCATTCACCTTAATTCCTGCTACGCGCCCACGGTGGATGATGAGCTCATTCCGGAACACCCCATCGCCGCCTTTGAAAACGGCCACCAGCACCAGATTCCGCTGTTAATCGGCACGAACTCGGACGAGGCTAGCTTTGGCAAATTCCTTTTCCAGCGCCAAAGCTCCCGCGAGCGCGCCGCCTTGCGCCTGTTGGCGTCCTTTGATCCGCAGCACGCTCCTGAGGTGGTTGCCGCATATGATGGTGCCGTGGCCCGCGAGGACTTTGCGCACCTGCTTGCCGACGCCCTCTTTTGGGCACCCTCCACCCGTACCGCCACCGCCCACGCTCAGGTGGCACCAACGTGGATGTATCGCTTTGACTTCGCTTCTGCCGTGCTCAAGTGGCTGGGCCTTGGCGCAATGCACTCGATGGAGCTGGGCAACGTCTTCGGCGATCCCTATTCCTCGCGCGCGTCCTTCCTTACCAATTGGGGCTCGCGTGCGGAGATGGAAGAACTCACCGCCACCATGCAGCACCACTGGTCCGCCTTCATTCATGGCGGCCGCCCAGAAAAGAGCTGGCCGCGCTATGGGCCCAAGCAGCGCGCCACCATGATCTTCGATGCGGAGGCCTATATTGAAAACGCCCCGCACGAGCTCAAGCGCCAAGCCTGGGAGGGATATCACATGTTGGAGTGGGGAAGTGGGCGCCCAGAGCTGGTGAGATCTTTGGGCTTTCAACCATCCGGGTGGGATTAACGGTAGACTCCACAGTGACCGCGGGCGGCGCCTTGCCTACCGTGGGAACCTCTGCTTCCGAAGGATGGATTTTAAACCACCATGAGCTTTTTCGAAGATATTGCTTCTGCATTGGATGCCGAGGGCATCGAGTCCCGCGTCAATGATGACGTCATGTTCGTTCCAATCACCTCTGATCTGGAAATCCAATTTATTGAAATCGATCCGCTTCTTCCCGCAGCAAACGTCTACATTGCCGCGGCGGACGTTGATGAAGATGACGAAGAATTTGAGGCAGTTCTTGTCTCCGTCGCTTTCTCGGTTGATGACGCCGTGGAGGCGGTGTCTCGCCACATCGCTACCGACCAGGTGGTCACCGTTCTGCGCGACCTGCTGGAGGGTACTGATGAGCGCATCGCGGAACTAGAATTTGCCCAAGATGAGCTCAACCCGCACCTCGTCGTGGCTGAGGTGGCTAACGATTCAGAGCTGCGTGTACTCGTGGAAACCATCGACGGCGTCCCGTCTGCCATCGTCCGCTTCCTCGCCTTCGACTTCGACGAAGATGATCTGGATGACATGGAAGACGAAGCAGTCTCCCTCGCTTGGGAAGTAGATGAAGAGGATGAGGACCTCGATGAGGCTGACCGCCTTGCCCTCTTTGATAACGCCGAGTTTGATGATGTTCCCATCGTGGAGGTTCCCGCCGAGGCCCTCGAGCTTGGCACCTATACCGACTTCGATCGCCTCTTTGATGTTCTAGGCCTTGTTTCCGAGCAAGCCCTGGACTGGGAAGCACAGCTCGTCTCCTTTGATGACGAAGATTACGAAGAACCCGATGTTTACGATATCTTCGGCGAGGATGATGATGACGAGGACGAGGATTACCTGGACGGTGACGATGCCGACCTGAACGACGAATCCGACGCCCCCGAAGCTGACGAAAAATAGTCCCGGCCTTCCCCATAACCCAGCCCGCCGCTCCCAACGGCGGGCTGGGCCTTTCCCGTTTTAGGGGCCCTTTTGTGTTGCTACTTTCGCGCGCCGCCAATTAGGCTTTAGGACAATCCCAGCTTGCAGCTGGGAATCCGCCCTAAACCAGACCTCGTGAGGAGGAGACCTTGGCGATGACCCGCGACACCACGTGGCGCTACGTCCTTGTTGTAGTAGCCGTGGCACTCTCGCTCGCCGCGTGGTTTTGTACCGTCCTTGGGGTGTACTCCACGGTAAATGTGACTTTCGAGTCCTACCTGACCGCCAGCGTCTGGGTCCTCCTTCTGGTGGCCGCGGTGCTGCTATATACCTCGCAGTATGGGTTGGTGCCTAACTGCATCCTCCTGTATCCCATCTTCGGTGCCTCCATCAACCTGCTGTTGGGCTCGTTGACGGTGCGCTCGCAGGTGCCGATGTTCTTCGACACCGTGGGCACCGCCATCGTCGCCATCATCGCCGGTCCCGTGCTGGGCATGGCCACGGGGCTTACCACCACCGTATGGGGCGGAGTGTACTTTGCCTATGATCTCGCCTTTGCGCCCGTGGGGATCTTTATCGGCGCTGCCGTAGGCATTCTGGCGCGCCGCGGAGTATTCAACAAGCTGTCATGGATCATTTTCTCCGGCCTCGGAATGGGCATCGGATCCGGCGTCATGAGCGTGTACGTGCTCATCTTTTCCTTCAACGGACGACCGCGCAAAGGGCTACAAAACCTCACTAAGTTCTACGAGATGATTTTCCAAGACGAGCGCTTGGCCATCATCTTGCAGGGCCTTACCTCGGACATTCTAGATAAGGTCTTTACCGTCCTCATCGCCTGCCTGGTCCTGCGCTTTATGCCAAAGGCAATCGCCCGGCACTACACGGTGACCTTCAACCACGAGGTGATGAGGAAGGTGCTCCACGCGCCTGACCCGCATGCAGGGCCAGACACGCTGCGCAGTCAACGAAACAGCGCGCGACCGCCTAGGCGGCTTGGCTAAAGCCAGCGAAGAGTGACTCGGGGGAATGGACTGGCTGATAAGAACTATCGACGAGCCACACGTAGGTGGCGTTCGGGCCACGGGAGACCTCGTGGACTGCGCTGACCAAATCTGCGGGCACGAGCGTGCGCACCCAGCCTTCGGCCACGGCAGGTTCCACCGGCTGGCCAAAATTCTCGGTAATACGGATGGTGATGAGGTACGCGGGAATTCGGTCTTGACCAAAACCGCGTACCCGAGCCTTTACGCGTTTTCCTACGCGGTGGCGGGTAATGCTCATGCAGTACTCTCCGCTTGGCCCACCAGCGGGGGTCGGCAGTTGCTTTATCGGTGGGCGCCAAGTGGGAGTCGGGCGCGCCAGGGAGCGCGGGTGGTGCATGATGGCTGCGATCGAATTGATGGTGTCATATTCGTGGTAGAGCAAGTCCGCAGCAATCTCGGTTGCGGACTGTGGCAGGTTCATGGCAGTGGAACGGGGAAACTTCTTTTGTACGTTGTGCATGGCCATCACACTAGAACTCAGTCTGGACACGACCCCACGACAATAGAACAAATATTCGAAATGCTTTCGGAAATGGCTTTCCACCACCGCAAGGATTAGAGTTGCAGCCGATATGATGAATACACACAGTGGGGAAGCAGAACGCGAGGAAGCGCCCAAAATCCCGCGCGAAATCTGGGTCATGGTCACCGCCGCCTTCATTATCGCTTTGGGCTATGGCCTCATCGCCCCGCTCTTGCCGCAATTCGTGGTGAGCTTCGATGTCTCCATGGCCGCTGCCGGCCTAGTGGTTTCCATCTTTGCTGCCTCGCGCCTTATCTTCGCGCCAATGTCCGGCTCGTTGGTGGATCGCGTCGGCTCGCGCCGCGTCTATCTCATTGGGCTCATGACCGTCGCGGTCACCACGGGCCTCGTCTCTATCGCCCAAAGCTACTGGCATATCGTGGCTCTGCGCGCTGTAGCCGGTATCGGCTCAACCATGTTTACAGTCTCTGCCATGGGGCTTATCGTGCGCATGTCGCCACCGACGATTCGCGGCAAATGCTCTGCCACCTATGCCACAGCCTTCCTTCTTGGCAATGTTGCGGGCCCGGTGCTCGGTGCTGGTTTGTCCTTTTTGGGCTTTCGGTGGCCATTTTTTATCTATGGCGTGGGTGTAGCACTTGCCGCGTTGGTTGTGTGGTGGCAAATGCCCCGCGTTAATCACACGCAGGCAAGCCAGCAGAAGCTGCCGCCAATGCGTCTGCATGAAGCTTGGAACGATACCGCCTACCGTGCGGTTTTGACCTCCAACTTTGCGCACAGCTGGATCAACATGGGTGTGCGGGTATCTGTGCTGCCCCTTTTTGCCGCTTCCATCTTCCATAATGGCGCGGCCGCATCCGGCCTCGCACTTGCGGTCTTTGCCGCCGGTAACGCCATCGTCCTGCAATTTTCCGGCAAGTGGTCCGATATTCACGGACGCAAGCCGCTCATCCTCATCGGCCTTGTCGGCTCGGCCATCTTCATGGTGCTCATGGGCATGGCTACTAGCGTGTGGTTCTTGCTGCTGATTTCCGCCTTTGCCGGCGCGTCTTCTGGACTTATCAACCCCTCCCAACAGGCAGCCGTGGCCGATATTGTGGGCAATGACCGCTCCGGTGGCAAGGTCCTTTCCACCTTCCAGATGGCAGGAGACTTCGGCCAAATCCTAGGCCCCATGCTCATCGGCCTGCTTGCCGACGCCTCCGGCTTCCCCCTCGCCTTCACCGTTTGCGGTGCCATTGCCTTCATCGGCATCATTGCCTGGTCATTCGGCCGCGACCCGCATGCTGAGGTAGGGAATAAGCCGGAGCGGGTGCCGCAGGGGAAGTAGGAATTTGTGTTTCGGCTAGAAAACTTCAGCCACCTGGGAGACACATAGATAAACGAAGGCGGCGGAGATAATCGCCATCAAGGTGTTGACGAACCAGCCATTTCTCCATTGCTTTGGAGTGTGCTTGGTATTTAACAGGACCAACAGAGTAAGGCCTAAGAAAGGCATGAAAAGGGCACCAAGGACTCCGTAGGCGATGATGAGCCCAGTCGGCTTACCAAGGAGAAGTAGCAACATTGGCGGAAAGGTCAGCCAGATGAGATACGCTCGGTAGTATTTTCCACCCGTACTCGTTCGGGGATCGTCTTGCGGAATCTTTTTGAGGTGGCCAATGTAGTCAGCGAACATAAGAGACACACCGTTCCACACTCCAAGGCAGGAAGAGAACGCGGCAGAAAAGAACCCGACTATGAACAATTTGGATATGAAAGTTCCGTAGCGTTCCGCGAGGACATCTGACATATCAACGAGTCCCTGGTCGTTATCGGATACGGCGACGTTTGCGCTGTAGAGAAGCTCGGCGCCGAGGGCCAGTGTAGCTAGAACAAAAATACCGGTAACGGCGTAGGCTACTGCATTATCCATGCGCATAACCTTCATCCATTTTGGCGTGTACCATTCCTTTTCACGCAGCCAGTAGCCGTAGGCGGCAAGCGTAATTGTTCCGCCGACTCCGCCGGCGATGGATAGTACATAGACGAAGGATCCATCCGGAATCCGTGGTACTAAACCTGCAATTACTTCGGGAAGGTTAGGGGCAGTAATGGCGGCGATGCCCACTACAGTGACAAACATAATCCCGACCAAGATGGCCGATAGTTTCTCAAAAAGCTGGTACTGGCCAAGCCAGGTCAGGGCAAAACAAGCTATTCCGGAAACAATTGCCCACATCTCAAGGCTGGTTCCCGGGAAGAGAGCGCTGAGCGCGAGACCCGCTCCGGACATCGACGCAGCACCGTAGACGAGACCCCAAATAACGATATAGGGGACGAAATGCCAAGAAGTCCACCGGCCTAACTCACGCCAGCCGTGGAACATTGTGTTTCCGGTGGCAAGGCTATACCGTCCGACGCCTTCGACCAGCACGATCTTCATAACCGTACCGATAATGACCGCCCACAGGAGCGCATAGCCAAAACGTTGGCCGGCAATCATGGTGGCAACTAGGTCAGCTGCGCCGACACCTGTTGCTGCGGCCACTAATCCCGGACCGACTAAGGTCCATTTCACTCTGGCCTGGTCGGTTGTTTCGGTGTCGTGCCTTGCAGAACTTGATTCACTGGTCTGGCTCATAGCACCCTCTCGACTAATTGTGTTTCTAATCACTATAGGGAGAGTGGTGCTTTTCTATCAGGAAAACGAGAGTTTGATTTTTGCTCGACCCTCTAGGCCACCGTTCTTCCCGCAGCGTAGAGGGCCTTGGGCATTGCCCGTTGGAGTTTCCATTCGAATTGGATCGGCTTTTCCCCATGGTGGGACACGTAATCGACAGCGCCTAAAAAGGTATAAGCGCTCGCTGTACCGACTTCGTTCTTCTTGTTAAAGCGCGAGGCTATGAGAATCTTGCCCTCACGATTCTGATGGCCGATATAGCGTTCAGCCGCCTTCGACTTCAACGTCGTCGTTGATTGAGATTCCCAGTGCAACAGATCAGGTGAAATTGGGTAGTCTCGATAATTCGTAGAAGCACTTACTTGTTCGTCTTTTTGAAACGTCACCAAGAACAGATCTGTATTGATATCGGGGAAGTATTTCACGCCCTCGCGGGGAAGATTCACAAGTTGTGCAAGGCTTCCAGTTTCCAAAGCGCCAATTAATTCGGCCAATGAATAATCTGCGTGGGTTTCCAACACGGACGTCTCGCTATGCTGCGGAATGATGCGAGAGGAGTCACTGCACAATTGCATAACCTGTTGCAATTCCCAAGTGATCTGCGGGTGCTGGCGCAATATTGTCAGTGCCTTGTCATAAGAGCCAGGATGCGGAGAATTTGAGTTCGCCCAGAACCCGAGAACAAGCATCCGGGTGAAGGCTTGATCGGATGGCACCATATCGGCGTAGCAAAGATCTGGGGTGGAAAGGATGCGCAAGTAGGCATCGATTCGGTGTGGATCGTTGACATGGAGGAAAACCCGAATCCGATTAAGCAGAAATGTTTCGTTCTCACTGGCAGTCTGCTGAATTAGGCCTTCCTCTCGAAGCAGGCGCGTCCACGAATATTTTGAGGGGCGATAGATATCTTCTAATTGGAGATTTGCCTCCTCAAGGAACTTTTTAAGATCTGTAGTTCGAATTTCAGAAAGCAAAGCACGTACCTTGCGTAGTGAATTTCGTGAGATCTTCTTGACATTACGGAGAACCTGTTCGGTAGTCGTTTGGTCGAGCTGAATATGTGACCCCGGCGGAGTGGTGGGAAAACCCTGTTCGATTTCCTCAGTCAGGCGCTTGCCCCGTTTCCGGGTTAAGGAATGGAACTTTCGCTCGAAATCAAACTCCGCATGTTGCTGGCCGATGAAATCGAAAATGACGCAGGAGTCTTTGCCTGGAGATAGACGGAGACCGCGACCCAGTTGTTGCAGAAAAACCACAGGGCTTTGCGTCGGCCGAAGCAAAAGTAGGGTATTAACAGCAGGAATGTCTACACCCTCGTTAAATATATCCACAGAGAACAAGACTTTGACCTCGCCAGTCTCCAGATCTCTAATGGCTTGGGCTCGCTCTGCGGCGGAGAGTTCGTTCGTTACAGCGCGTGCTGGGATTCCAAATTGTTGGAATTGCGTTGCCATATATTTTGCGTGAGCAATAGTGACGCAAAACCCGATGGCTTTCATCTCTGAGAGATCGAAAATGCGGCGGCTCAGCTCGTTAATAATGAAACGCGTTCGCTTTTCTCCTGCTTTGATGTAGAACTCCGAGAGCTCTCTGGAGCTATAGTCTTTTTTGCCGCGATTCCAGGTCAATGAAGAAAGGTTCGTTCCATCAGCAATGCCGTAGTAATGCATAGGAACCAAGAGCTGCAAGCGCAAAGCATCCCACAAACGCAGTTCATGGGCTACGCGATAGTCAAAGTACTTCTGAACGTTTTCGCCATCACCACGCTCCGGCGTAGCTGTTAAGCCTAAGAGCTCTCGTGGCTGGAAGTGGTCTAAAAGCGCGTTATAGGTGGGAGCTTGCGCGTGATGGAACTCGTCGATTATTACGACATCAAAGCGTTCAGGATCTAGCTTTTGTAGCCGGGTAGTACTTAGGGATTGCACGCTGGCAAAGACAAAATCCCAACGGTGCGGCTCGGCGCCGTCGACAAGCAGCTCTCCAAAGTCTGCCTCCTTGAGAACTTCACGGAATGTCCGTCGGGCCTGATGAAGAATTTCCTTCCGGTGAGCCACGAAGAGCAATCGAGGACGTCGCTTCCATTGCTCGCAAAGATTTCGATAATCCAGTGCAGCAACCACAGTCTTTCCAGTTCCTGTCGCAGCTACCAGGAGGTTTCTATGTCGATCCTTTATCTCACGCTCTGACCGCAACGCCTCAAGCATCTCTTCTTGGTAGGGGTAAGGCGTTACCTCTAGACCAGAAAGCTCCAGTTGGCGGAGTGCTCCGGACGATTCACCCCCTTTCGCAATGCGCAGAGACTGCTCAAGACGCTCCATATCACTACTAGGGTCGAAAGTCTTAAAATGGCTGTCGTGCCAGTAACTATCGAAAGTCTTGATGAACTTATCGATTACTTCTGGTGTTGCGGTGTTAGAGCCGCGGACATTCCACTCCCAACCATCGACGAGAGCGGATCTTGACAGGTTGGAACTACCAATAAATGCAGTGTCGAAACCGGATTTTCGGCGGAACAGCCAAGCTTTGGCGTGAAGGCGGGTGGATTTGTGTTCATAGCAAATTTTCACATCTGCCTGGTACTTTTCAACCAATCGCTCGAGAGCAGCAGCGTCAGACGCGCCGCAGTAAGTAGAAGTAAGAAGGCGGAAGGGGATCTTATTGTCGCGAAGATACTCTAGCTGCCTATCGAGGACGCTAATGCCGGAATTCTTGATGAAGGCGCACAGCAGGTCTACCGAATCAGCGGTCTTAATTTCTCTCTCGATCTCGCTGGTCAAGCTAGACTCTCCCAGAGTGTTTGTAAAAAGAGCGCTCTTGGTGAGTGAAACGTCCGGTAGGAGGGGCGGATCCGCTAACCCCGAGTTGTACACAGCGTAGAGGAGCTCCTCGGAATCGATTCCCTCATCATCGCCCAGTAGATGCGCAATGTTGTTAATCAGGGCAACTCGATCTTCGGGTGACTTTAAACCGCGGAGACGGTTCTCTAAGAGTGAACCGATGTGCTGAGCAACCGCCGAGGTATAGCGGCCATGAGCTTCCTGATCGGAGCTTCTCCCAATACCGAATCCTGCAGCAGGGTGTTGGGTTAGCGTTTCCTCCATTCGCTCGCGAATTCGGGTCGTAATGGGGGTCTCGTATGCACCGAAAGGTAGGGAAGAATCGGGATTGATGCTCATACTGACCAAATTCTAAAGGCTGGGCATTCCAAATTGGCATAAAAGAGGATTGGTAAGTAAATATTCTCCCGCCGGTGTTGCGTTTAGCGGAGGATATCCGCCGAATGCTGGCAAAAGGTCACTACGAAAGAAAGGATCTTTCGTCCCTTAGTTGTGATTAGAAGCTAATGCTTCGACCGCTGGAATATCTGCGGGAGCCCAGTTTAATTTTGCAGCTTCTGCGGAGGTAACCCATTGTGCAAGGTCATGGTCGGTCAGGTGGAGGTCGCCATCAATGAGCGTGCAATAGAAAGTCGTTAGCTCAATGGTTGCGAAATCGTACTCGTAAGTTGTTGTCGCAACCTTGGAGCCCACCTCGGCCTTGAGGTTAAGCTCTTCGTGTATTTCCCGAGCTAAAGCCTGCTGAGGTGTTTCACCAGGCTCGATTTTTCCACCTGGGAATTCCCAGTGGCCTTCGAGTGGCTTGCCCGGTTTCTTGCGGCAGGCGAGGAAGCGCTGGCCGTCATGGAAGACAGCGCCGACGACGCGAATGGGTTTAGACATGACTCTATTGTGCCTTGGATCTCGAAAACGTCTAGACAGTGAGGTGTTACTTAGATAACATATCCCCAATGTTCGCGTAAGGCTGTCACGCGGGCTTGAATTTTGTATGCAAGCTTGAGGGGACGGTTCTACTGTGACTTCTACCGAATCGGTCTATTCCTCCCACCAGAGTCATGACGGGGAAATCCCGCAGCCTGGGGGACGGTGGAAACTCTTTCTATATAGCGCGATTGGCGCGTTCGTATTCTTCCTGCCGGTGACGTATCAGGATAAGCGCTCTATTCCTTTGGATCACATGGTCACGATGGTGCGTGACGGAATTCCGGCGGCGGTGCCGTGGATTATCTTTGCCTTGGCCGTGTACGGAACCGTGCGCAGTTTTACTACCGGCGCATTTAAAGAAAGCGCGCTTCAGGCAGTCTTTGCGGTGCTCAATATTGTCGGTGCGGTGATCTCGTTCCTCATGGTCATCGACGCGCTGCCGTGGGTGCTCGGTGATGAGGACCTGGTGCCGTTCTTGTGGAACTCGATTGCCATTCCGGTAGGCCTCATTGTGCCTATTGGTGGTGCGTTCCTAGCATTTCTCATTGGCTTTGGCCTGCTGGAATTTGTCGGCGTGCTTATGCAGCCCATCATGCGGCCGCTGTGGAAGACGCCGGGGCGCTCTGCCATTGATGCAGTGGCCTCGTTCGTGGGCTCGTATTCACTGGGAATTTTGGTCACGGACCGCGTCTACCAAAAGGGCGGCTATACCGGGCGTGAGGCAGCGATTATTGCCACCGGGTTTTCGACGGTCTCTGCGGCCTTCATGGTCATCGTCGCTAAGCAGCTCGATCTGATGAAGGTATGGGGCACCTACTTCATTGTCACGCTCATCGTGACCTTTGTGGTTACTGCCATTACCGTGCGGATTCCACCGCTGCGCACCATTCCGGACGAGTATTTTGCGGACGCGCACCCAGATCCGGAAAAGCCGGTGGAAGGCTCGCGCATCAAAAACGCGTGGCGCGAGGCCATGCTGGCGCTGCAGCGAGCACCGTCGTTGTGGGAATCCATTTGGGAGAACCTGCGCGATGGTGTGCGCATGGCGGCGGCCATCGTGCCGTCAATTATGTCGGTGGGTCTCATAGGCCTGCTGCTTGCGCGCTTTACACCCATCTTCGAGTGGCTCGGCTACCTGTTCTACCCGTTCGCCTGGGTAGTGCAGCTGCCGGAGCCGGTCCAAGCGGGCAAGGGCGCGGCCATGGGCATCGCGGAGATGTTCCTGCCCGCCACGGCAGTGGCAGGCAGCGACAGCATGGTGCTCAAGTTCGTCATCGGCGTGGTGGCAGTCTCTGCCATTATTTTCTTCTCGGCGCTGGTGCCGTGCATCCTAGCCACCAAGATCCCGGTGAAGCTGACCCACTTGGTCATCATTTGGTTTGAGCGTGTAGCGCTGACCATTCTCATCGCCACCCCGATTGCCCACCTGCTGTTTTGATAAGTTGAATCCAAGACGGGTAAGAGGACCGATATCGCTGGAGGGCAATGATGCTTATAGCCACTATCGCAGCTGAGGTAGCTTTTTGGCTTTGCTTAGTGGCTGGCAGCCTTTTGCGCTACGTGTTTAACCTGCGCAAACTCGGTTTGATACTTATGGCCGCGACCCCAATTATCGACCTGCTGCTTTTAGTATTTTTCTATGTGAGCCTGAGTCAAGGCGGTACGGCCGAGTTCATGCACGGCTTTGCGGCCTTTTATATTGCTTTCTCGGTTGTCTGGATTCGTAGACCAGAAAGTTTCTGGCGCCAGCACTCGCAAAGGGCCTAAAGCTGACCAGCGCAGTTTCACACAATGTGTCCTCGCAAGTGTTGGCGCAGCGATTTTGCTGCTCATAGGCATTGCGGTGACTGGCTTAGCGGGTAGCTTTTGGCTTGTATATTGGCTCATCGCCGTGGCCTTTACTCCCGCTATGTGGTGGGGAGTCCAACGTTGGATGAGTAAGAAAGCTACCCGCTAAACCGCACGGTCCAGCTAAACCCCAACGCCGTTGGCGTCTAGCTGGTGAGGTGTGCCGTGACGATGTCATCGATAAGCCGCGCCGCTGCCTTGGCAGTGCGGTTATCAATGTCAAAGGTGGGGTTAAGCTCGACGACGTCCACCAAGGCCAGCTTGCCGGTCTGCGCGATGGCTACAGCCATGGCGCGGATGCGCTCGTAGCTCACGCCCAGGGAAGCTGGGGCAGATACGCCCGGCGCGGTCGATGCCGGCAGGACATCGAGGTCGATGGACAGGTGGACCTTGTCCTTGCCCTCGGTAGCCTTTGCGGCTAGCTCAGCGCACTCGGCTGGGGTGAGGTTCACTAGCTCATCGTCCAGGGTGATGGCGACGTTTAGGCCCTTTGCCTCGTCGAAAAGCACCGCGGTGTTATTGGGCCGAGAGATTCCCAACACTGTGTAATCGAAGTCATCGGTGAGCTCCGAAATCTGCTTGAACGGGGTGCCGGAGGTGGCTTGGTCCGCGCGGCGCAAATCGAAGTGGGCGTCCAGATTGATGATCTTGGTGGCGCCTACCGCGCGGTAGAGGCCACGGTGGGAGCCAAAGGCAGTCTCGTGCCCGCCGCCGAGGATGATGGGGAGGGTGCCGGCCTCGACAAGTTCCTGCACCTTATCGGAAAGAGCATCGTGGGCGCCGTCGAGGTCGTCGGCCTGGGTGGTGATCGTGCCGGCGTCGGCAAGCGCATGCTCATGGTGCACCGCCAAGGAGCCAAGCGCGGAACGCAGCGCGGCAGGGCCTGCGGCTGCCCCCTGGCGTCCGCCATTGCGCAGCACGCCCTCATCGGAGGCAAAGCCCAGGAGGGTTACCGGAGCGGGGGAGTCGGTGGATTGATTGATAACGCTATGCCAGCGCGCGTGCTCTGGTCCTGGTCCATCGGAGCGGCCGGACCATTCGGGGGCGGGGGTGAAAAGTTCAGCTTTTTCAGTGTTCATGGTTTTCGATGTTAGGTAAAACCGCGGCAGGTGGCAGGAAACTCTGCCTACAATCACTAAGCGTGAGTACCAACAGAGTCCCAGCGGCGCGTCACGCGATGGAGATCCTCAAGCTTTTGTCTACTATCGACGTCCCTATATCTGCCGCCCGCATACAAGGTGAGCTCAACCTGCCGCGCTCGTCTACATACCACCTGCTGGCGGAGATGGTTGATGCTGGTTTTGTAGCCCATTTGCCGGAGCATAAGACGTATGGCCTGGGTCTGGCCGCTTATTCCATGGCTTCGGCCTACGTAACGCAGCAGCCCTTGGTGCGCATGGCCACTCGGGACTTGGAGCAGTGTGCGGCGCTGGTGGGTGGATCGGGGCACCTGTCACGTATGGCTGGATCGGAAATTTTGTATCTGCAAGAAGTGCGTGCGGCGGGGGCTACCTCCTTGGTGACCGAGGTGGGCGTGCGACTGCAGGCGCAAAAGACGGCGTCCGGCCGCGTGATGCTGGCGCATCTGCCTGATGCGGAGGTGCGCGCTGCCTTTGATACCGCGGGAGGTTCCGGCTTTGCTGCATTGAAAGAGCGCTTGCGCTTAGTGGCTACACGCGGGTGGGACCAGGAGGTTGAAGAAATTACCCGCGGTCAGGCCTCTGTGGCGGTGCCCATCCTGGATCACTTGGACCGACCAGCAGCTGCGGCTGCGGTGACGTATCCGGTGGGTACTCCGGATGACAAAGTAGATACTGCCATTCGGGCTTTGCAAGAGGTATCGGACAAGGTGGCGGGGAAAATATACCGTAACCGAAAAAAGTGATGTAGCATACATCTATCGCGTTGGGCTGTCGCGCGACACATTTTCAACTATTGATCCTATTCAAGGAGATTTGCCATGCCTAACGCCTACCCGTCCACCGTGACCGTGAACGTTGGCGCCCTTAGCATTGAGGACGTTGTTGCCGTTGCCCGCTATGGGGCGAAGGTCGAGATTGCGCCTGAGGCGTTCGAAGAGGTGGCCGCCACCCGCGAGCGCGTAGAAGAATTGGCTCAGGACCCCACCCCGGTCTATGGCATTTCCACCGGCTTTGGCGCGCTGGCGCGACGCCATATTCCGGAGGAGATGCGTGCCCAGTTGCAGCTTTCCCTTGTGCGCTCGCACGCTGCGGGTACTGGTCCAGAGGTGGAAGAAGAAGTCATCCGTGCGCTTATGTTGCTGCGCCTGTCTACCCTGTGTACCGGCCGCACCGGCGTGCGTCCCGTAGTGGTAGAAACCTACGCCAAGGCCTTGAACGCCGGGATTGTGCCGGTGGTGCGCGAGTACGGTTCGTTGGGCTGCTCCGGTGATTTGGCGCCGCTAGCGCACTGCGCACTGGCGCTGTTGGGTGAGGGCGAGGTACGCGTGAACGGCGAGCTGCAGGAGGCAGGCGAAGCCTTGGCCGCAGCCGGTATCGAGCCGCTGCAGCTACGGGAAAAGGAAGGCCTAGCTCTTATCAACGGCACCGATGGCATGCTTGGCCAGCTTTGCTTGGCCATTACTGACCTGCGCGCGGCCGCAAAGACCGCCGATATTGCCACCGCCATGACCGTGGAAGGCCTGCTGGGTACCCTCGTGGTCTTTGCAGATGACCTGCAGCAGCTGCGCCCACATCCGGGACAGGCCGATGCTGCGGCCAATATCCTCCAGGTGGCCGAGGGCTCTGAGATCCTGGAGGCCGCGCTCGAGGAGTTCAAGAAGAACCAAGTGCAGGATGCCTACTCCGTGCGCTGCGCCCCGCAGGTTGCCGGGGGATTCCGCGATACTCTGGCGCATACCGCCCAGGTGGCTGAGCGGGAGCTGGCTGCCGCGGTGGATAACCCGGTGGTGGCCAAGGATGGTCGCGTGGTCTCCAACGGCAACTTCCATGGCGCGCCAGTGGCCTATGCGCTTGATTTCCTGGCCATTGTCACTGCGGACCTGGCCTCCATTTCGGAGCGCCGCACCGACCGCTTCCTGGACCCGGCGCGCAACCGTGGTCTCAATGCCTTTCTTGCCGACGACCCCGGTGTTGACTCCGGCCACATGATTGCCCAGTATGCCCAGGCCGGCATCGTGAGCGAAATGAAGCGCCTAGCCAGCCCTTCCTCGGCCGATTCCATCCCTTCTTCGGCTATGCAGGAAGACCATGTATCCATGGGCTGGTCCGCCGCGCGCAAGCTGCGCAAGGCCGTTGACGGCTTGCAGCGCGTGCTTGCCGTAGAAATCCTCACCGCCGCCCGCGCCATCGATATGCGCGAGGGCGCCCCGGCTAAGGGAACCGGCGCGGTGATCGCCAAGCTGCGCGAGACCGTCAAGGGTCCAGGTGTGGACCGCTATCTGTCCCCGGAAATCGAAGAGACGGTGCGCCTGGTCAAGGAGGGCTCGCTTGTCGAAGCCGTCGAGAATGCTACTGGAAAGCTGCGTGATTAATATGTCGACCATCTCTTGGCACCCACAATCTGAGCCCAACCCCTTGCCGTTTTCCCCTTTTAAAGCCAGCACGGTGCCGCGCCCCATTGGATGGCTCTCTAGCGTGGACGGTGAGGGCCGCGAAAACATCGCGCCCTATAGCCAGTGGCAAAACCTCACTTTCGACCCACCCATGGTGATGTTTTCGGCCAATCAGTACCCGGATGGTCGCCGCAAGGACACGGTGCTAAATGCGGAGGAAACCGGCTGGTTTGTGTGGAATATGGCCACCTATGATCTGCGCGAGGAAGTCAATAAATCTGCCCAAGTGCTCGCCTACGGCGAAAGCGAATGGGATCGCCTTTCCGTTACTAAGGAGTATGCGGACAATCACCGCATTCCCATGGTGAAAGAATCCCCGGTGAAGTTCGAGTGCCAGTACAAAACCACGCTGCGCGTGCCCGGCAATTCCAAGGTGGGCAGTATCGATCTCGTGGTGGCGGACGTGAAAACCATTCATATAGATGAATCCGTTATTGATGCTCAGGGCAAACTCGACATCCTCAAAATTAAGCCCATCGCGCGCATGGGCTACTTTGACTACACCGTGGTCACTGAAAAATTCGAGATGCGCGTTCCGGGCTCCGATGACGCCGCACGTGCCGGGCTAGAGGGCAGCGCGTAGCGCCTCGGCCATGGCCTGTTGGCCCGCGTGGGTGGGGTGCATGGGAAAGGAATTGGTTTCCTGGCCCGTGAAATCCACCCACGGGGAGGGGGAGCAGGCGGTGTGGTCTAGGGCGGCGTCGGCAAGCACGTAGCTAGCCCCGTTGCGCTCGGCGGCCTCGCGCACCGCCTGATTGATGCGCTCGATGGAGCCTGCCAACCATTCCCGGTCACTGGCCGGGATTTTTTCTATGTAGGGGCAGGTCTCGCCGGGCTTAATGAGCGGAAGATAACCGGTAGCTAGGACTTTCGCGTCAGGGGAGCGGCGGTGGATCTCCTCGTAGACCTTGTCTAGTCGGCGGGGTAGATCGCGAATTTCTAGGTCTATTTGCGCACCGGATTCTGCCTGGCAGATATCGTCTGTGGCGCACTGGGTAAGGCGTACGAAGCTGGCGTCATTGCCGCCGATGGACAGGCTCACCAGGTCGGTGTCCTCCCGCAAGGCGTCAACCTGGGCGGGGTGTTCGCCGGCAGAGGAGAGTACGTCGAGGGTACTAGCGCCCTGGCAGGCTACATTGCTAAGCTCCGCGCCCATTTCCTTGGCCGCCAGCTCGGGGTAGGAATCCTGTGCGCGCACGCAGGTATTGGGCGGATCCAGTGGCAGTGTGGTCGAGCCCATGGCCGCATAGGAATCTCCCAGCGCGACATAGTGGGGTGGCTGTGGCTCCTCGGCGGGGGTGGAACAAGCGGCGAGGAGGGCCACGGAAAAGAGGGAGATAAACCGGCGCATGCAGGCCATCGTAGATCATCCTGCCTGTGTCTCATATACGAGACAGTTAGGGTGCATGTGGCATGGTACACAGAGCTGCGTCACAGTACTTTATGACATGTGACGCTGAACAAGTCCTCGGGGACAGCCCCGGGACACCGGCCTAGGGGCTTGTGAGGGCGTCGAAAAGCACGACGAAAGGAAGCCATGTCTCAACCACGCGAAGTACGCGCACCACGCGGAACCGAACTGTCCGCTAAGTCCTGGCAGACCGAAGCACCCCTGCGCATGCTCATGAATAACCTCGACCCCGAGGTTGCTGAGCGCCCCGAAGACCTCGTGGTCTATGGTGGCACCGGCCGTGCAGCGCGCAGCTGGGAGGCCTTTGACGCCATCGTAGAATCCCTCAAGGACCTCGAATCTGATGAGACTCTACTGGTGCAGTCCGGCAAGCCGGTGGGCATCTGGAAGACCAACGAGTGGGCGCCGCGCGTGCTCATCGCTAACTCTAACCTGGTGGGAGACTGGGCTAACTGGGAACACTTCCGCAAGCTCGAGGACGAGGGCCTCATGATGTACGGCCAGATGACGGCCGGCTCCTGGATCTACATCGCTACCCAGGGCATCCTGCAGGGCACCTTTGAGACCTTCGCGGCAGTGGCTAAAAAGCGCTTCAATGGCAGCCTGGCCGGCACCTTCACTCTGACCGGCGGTTGCGGCGGTATGGGCGGCGCACAGCCGCTTTCTGTGACCCTCAATGGCGGCGCCTGCCTCATCGTGGATGTGGACGAGACCCGCCTCAAGCGCCGCCAGCACAAGCGTTACCTGGACGAGGTTGTCACCGACCTCGATGAGGCGCTCAAGCTGGTCCTCGACGCTAAGGAAAACAAGAAGCCGCTGTCCGTAGGCCTGGTAGGCAACGCCGCCGAGGTATTCCCGGAGGTTCTGCGCCGCCAGCGCGCCGGGGAATTTACCGTGGACATCGTCACCGACCAGACCTCGGCCCACGATCCTTTGTCCTACCTGCCTTCTGAAATCACCATGGAGGACTGGCATAACGAGGCCAAGGCAGATCCGACCACCTTTACCAAGAAAGCCCGCGAGTCCATGGCTGCCCAGGTCCAGGCTATGGTCGAATTCCAGGATGAAGGCGCCGAGGTCTTTGACTATGGCAACTCCATTCGTGATGAGGCCCGTAAGGCCGGCTACCAGCGCGCTTTCGAGTTCCCAGGCTTCGTCCCGGCCTATATCCGCCCGCTCTTCTGCGAGGGCCTCGGCCCGTTCCGCTGGGCCGCCCTTTCCGGTGACCCGGAGGACATCAAGGTTACCGACCAAGCGCTCAAGGAACTTTTCCCAGACAACGAGCACCTGCACAACTGGCTCGATGCCGCCGAAGAGTACGTCGAATTCGAGGGCCTGCCGGCACGCATTTGCTGGCTGGGCTATAACGAGCGCCACAAGGCCGGCCTGCTCTTCAACGACTTGGTGCGCGAGGGCAAGATTAAGGCCCCCATCGTCATCGGCCGCGACCACCTGGACTCCGGCTCCGTGGCCTCCCCATACCGCGAGACCGAGGCCATGCTCGATGGCACTGACGCTGTAGCTGACTGGCCGCTGCTCAACGCCATGACGGCAGTTTCTTCCGGTGCTACTTGGGTATCTCTGCACCACGGCGGTGGCGTGGGCATGGGCCGCTCCATTCACGCAGGCCAGGTTACCGTTGCGGATGGCACCGAGCTCGCCGCAGCCAAGTTGCGTGCGGTGCTTACCAACGACCCGGGCATGGGCGTTATCCGCCACGTCGATTCCGGCTACACTCGCGCAAAGGAGGTCGCCGATGAGCGCGGCGTCCGTATTCCGATGGAATTCAAGGCAAGGGACTAGATGAGCACACTTTTTACCGGCATTTCAGAACTCCGTACGGTCAGCGAGCGTGGCACGCTTAACGACGCCGCCCTAGTAGCCGAATCCGGCACCATCTCCTGGATAGGCCCGGCCGCTGAGGCACCGGCCGCCGATGAGAAGGTGGATCTAGGTGGCCGCGCGGTCCTGCCCGGCTGGGTAGATTCGCACACCCACATGGTCTTTGATGGCGACCGCTCCGCCGAATTTGAGGCCCGCATCTCCGGCGGCTCCTACGAAGCAGGCGGCATCGCCGTCACCATGGACGCCACCCGCCAGGCTGGCACCGACCGGCTGGAGAAGTTGGTGGCAGATCGCGTGGCCGCCGGCCGCCGCGGAGGCACCACCACCTTCGAGACCAAGACGGGTTACGGCCTCAACACCGAGTCCGAGGTAGAGGCCGCTAAGGTCGCTTCCCGCCACGTAGATGACGTGACGTTCCTCGGCGCCCACTTGGTGCCGCCAGGGGCAGATGCGGAAGACTACCTCGACGAAGTGGTTGGACCCATGCTCGAGGGCGTTGCTCCCTACGTGCAGTGGATTGATGTCTTTTGCGAGCGCGGCGCCTTCAACGAGGAGCAATCCCGGCGCGTACTGGAAGCCGGTAAGAAGCTGGGCCTTGGTCTGCGCGTGCATGGCAACCAGCTGGGCGAGGGCCCGGGCGTGGCTCTAGCCGTGGAATTGGGTGCCGCCTCAGTAGACCACGTCAATCATTTGAGCGACGAGGACGTAGAGCTGTTGGCCAATTCCGATACCGTGGCCACGATGCTGCCGGCTTGCGATCTGTCCACCCGCGAGCCGCTCGCCCCAGGCCGCAAGCTTCTCGACGCCGGCGCAACCCTCGCCATCGCCTCCAACCTCAACCCCGGCACGTCCTATACCTCCTCGATGAACTACTGCGTGACCACCGCGGTCCTTCAGCAGTACCTTTCCGTCGACGAGGCTATCCATGCTGCGACCACCGGCGGTGCGACCGCCCTGCGCCGCCACAACGTGGGCAATGGTCTCGATCCACAAGGTCGCCCCGCCAAGGGCACCATCGTGGAAGGTGCTGCCGCCGACCTGCACGTGCTCGACGCCCCCAGCGCCGTACATCTGGCCTACCGCCCAGGCATGCCGCTGAGTTATCGCACCTTTATCGCCGGAGCCTAGCGCTCCTCTAGAAAGGTCGCCGCTATCTGATATAGCCGGCGGCCTTTTTCTTTTGTCGTATGCAGCAACGCGTCCTTCTTGCCAATAAATACCGCGCGTGAACCATCCGGATCTTCCACCATAAAGAGGGTTTCTTCGTCTTGAGGACTGTTAACAGTCCATGACTCTGGGGCATAGAGGCGACGGAAGCGCTCCAGCTCTACCTCTACGTCATTGCGGGTGCTAGCCGGGGGCCGGTAGGGGAGGTCGTCGGGTCCGTAGCCCTTTCGCGGACCTTTTCTCTCTCCGTGTTCAAAGTCGCTGTAGACCTCGCTTACTTGGGCACGCACCAGCCCGTTTTGTCCTCCGTGGACTCTATGCGCAGGTATAGAGGGTGGCGAGGCCATGAAGTAAAACAGGAGTAAAGCTGGCCTATCTTGGGCTTATCTATGGCGCTAAAAGTCACAAACTTGCCACGAGGTACGAAATCAAACTCCACGGAAAATAGGTGGTTGTTTCGTTATCTACCACGCTGCCGACGGTAAGGAGTTTAGGACGTGCCGCGTATTCCGTGCGGTGGAAGCGCACTGGTTCTAACTCCACCACATAAAAATCAAAGTTATCCTCCACCGCAGCTATGCGAAAGATGAGGTTTAGGTGAAAACGCCGGTCTGTTATATGTACAAACTCTCCATGCCGCGGCCTGCGACTGCGCCTAGTGGGATAGATCAGGCCCGTAGACAGAGAGGACAAATAAAGGTCTACCGGAGGGTCTAGTTCCGTGCTGAACCCTGGATAGGAACTTTCTCTTGGCGCGGATACGTGCTTGGTCGTCGAGGAATCGTGGGCGTAGATGAGTCATGAACCGCACATTAAAAGAGCCACCTGACACCACGTGTCAGTATTTTCGAACTGCCTCGAGCATTGCAGGAAATCTGGGTTTTAAAGGCCTAGGAGCTGCGCAATGGAGTTTGGAGCTGCAATCGCGTAGGGTTGGTAAAGCAATGAGCATTACCGATAACGTCACCGGCGGCGTCAACGAGCCGGAAGATTTTAATAAGTCGGAATCTCAGGACAACTCGCAAGGTGCCACCAAGGACACCAGGGCTGCGAATACTTCTGAGGACACCGGCGCTGAGTCTCAGGACTCGGCCAACGACAACTCCCAGGGGTTCGCGCATCTTGGCCTGCCAGACAAGATTCTGGAAGCCGTTGCGAAAGTAGGCTTTACCAAGCCGTCCCCCATTCAAGAAGAAACCATCCCGATCTTGATGGAAGGCCGCGACGTAGTCGGCCTCGCCCAGACCGGTACCGGCAAAACCGCTGCCTTCGCGCTGCCTGTATTGTCGCAAATTGACGCCAAGGCCCGTCACCCACAGGCACTTGTGCTCGCGCCAACCCGTGAGCTGGCCCTGCAGGTAGCGGACTCCTTCCAGTCTTTTGCTGAAACCCTCAAGGGCGTCGAGGTGCTGCCTATCTATGGCGGCCAAGCCTACGGCATTCAGCTATCCGGTCTGCGCCGCGGTGCACAGGTCATCGTGGGTACCCCGGGTCGTGTCATCGACCACTTGGAAAAGGGCTCGCTGGACCTGTCTCAGCTACAGTTCCTCGTCCTTGATGAGGCCGATGAGATGCTGAACATGGGCTTCCAGGAAGACGTTGAGCGGATCTTGGAGGATACCCCGGATCGCAAGCAGGTGGCGCTTTTCTCGGCCACCATGCCGAACGCTATTCGGCGCCTTTCTAAGCGCTACCTCGACAACCCTGCCGAGGTCACGGTGAAGTCGGAGCGCCGCACTAATGACAACATCACGCAGCGCTTCCTCCTCATCCCGCATCGCGCGAAGATGGATGCCTTCACCCGCATCCTTGAGGTCATTAATTATGACGCCATCATCGTCTTTTGCCGCACCAAGCACGAGACCGAGGAGGTAGCCGAAACCCTGCGTGACCGCGGTTTCAGCGCCGCCGCCATCAATGGTGATATCGCGCAGGCGCAGCGCGAGCGTACCGTCGATCAGCTTAAGGACGGCCGCCTAGACATCCTCGTGGCTACCGACGTCGCCGCCCGCGGCCTGGATGTCGAGCGCATTACCCATGTGGTCAACTTCGATATCCCGAACGATACCGAGTCTTATGTTCACCGCATCGGCCGTACCGGCCGTGCTGGCAGATCCGGCGAAGCCATCCTATTCGTCACTCCCCGCGAGCGGCGCATGCTGCGTTCCATCGAGCGCGTGACCAACGCCCGATTGGAAGAGATGGATCTGCCGTCTGTTGACGAGGTCAATGAGAAGCGTAAGGAAAAGTTTGCGCAGTCCATTAGCAACTCCATGGACAATAAGCAGGCGGACTTCTTCCGCTCCTTGGTACGCAAGTACTCCGAGGACAACAACGCGGCCATGGACGACATCGCCGCTGCCCTCGCCGTCATGTTGCAAGGCGGCAAGAACTTCCTAATGGAAGACAAACCACTTCCGAAGCCGAAGCGAGACCGTCGTGACGATCGCAAGCGCGACCGCGACTTCAAGGGCGGCGGCAAGGGCCGTGGACCTAAGCGGCCGGATGGTGACTTTGAGACGTACCGACTGGACGTCGGCAAGCGGCAAAATGTGCGCCCAGGAGCCATCGTGGGTGCCATTGCCAATGAGGGTGGCTTGTCCGCCAAGGACTTTGGTCGCATCACCATCGCTGTGGGGCATACCTTGGTTGACCTGCCAAAGAACCTTGATCCGGCAGTTCTGGACCGGCTGAAGGATACCCGCATTTCCGGCCAGCTAATCAACATTCAAAAGGACACCGGCCGCCCGCCACGCCGTGACCACGGCAGCGGACGCAAGCGCGGTGGACGCTGGCGCGACTAACTTTTCGATTCAATGGGCCTCTTCGGAGGCCCATTTTTTCGTGCCCCGTGACCAGCAGTTTTACTATAAACGGGGGTAGCGTGTCGGGGCGATTTTGTATACTAAAACGCAAATATGTTCTAGGGAAACTTCTGCGGGGGAAGTCTATGAATGCGCCCTACTTTGCCAATACCAATCCACAAAATTCAACCTCACGAGCAGCTACAACCATACGCAAGTCCGAATACTTGTTATGGAGGCATCTGCATCCAGATCCGGATGAGGATATCGAACTCATTAGCCAATCTCTGTCGGACCTTACCGGTACGCGGCAGTCTCGAATTCGAAATATTATCTTCGCCTTTGAGCGCTTAAAGGAGCTACCACACCTTGAAGCGCGGCAAGAAGAGCTTTACCACTTAGATTTAGATCGCTTAATAACTATCGACCAGACCCTCTCCAAGCTAGGGGAGATTGACGCCGAACAACGACAGCTTATCGACGCCGAATTAACCGCCTACCTCACCCCCAAACGCCCCAACCAGAAATTGCCTTCCCATCGCAACCTGCGGCGCAAGTTGCGGGAGCTTATTGTCCGCCTCGACCCCACTATCGCCGCGCGCGATCCACGCCGTAAGGAGTCCTATAACCTCGAGCCCACAGGCGGGGAGTGGGCCGCAGTATGTCTCGACGTGGGCCTAGAAACCGCCGAAATCATTGATCGAAATATCCGCAGCGTGGCTACGGAGAAGGACATTTCCTTGGCCCAAGCGGCAGTTGCCTTGCTTACCGGCGAGGCTGAAGCCAAGGCGAAGGTAGTGCTCAATATGTATCGCTGCGATCTTCCTGATGCGCCAGCCTTCGTCCAAAGTTTGGGTTGGGTCTCGCCAGAGGTTGCCGACGACATGCAATCACGGGCGACAACCGTCCGCGATATGGAAAAGGCAGCACAGGATGAAAGCGGAAACTACGTAACGCCGCCCCATATCCGTGCCTTTGTGGAGGGCCTCGATGGAACCTGCCGATGGCCCGGCTGCACACGACCGGCGATGGCTTCCCAGATGGATCATCGACACGACTTTGCAGATGGAGGGCCTACAGCGGCGGCAAATCTTTCGTGCCTATGCCAACATCACCACAACATCAAGACTGATGGGCGGGCGTTTTATATAAAGGATCCGATTAGTGGGGACATAGTTTGGCTCTTTGAAGATTCCACGTGGGTCTATGACGAAGCTAGCGGGCCACTCGCAGCGAAAAATCGGAGGTGGGCGCAGACGGTGGCGCAGGCGACACAGCGGCGTCGGCACAATGCGCACGAAGGTGCACAGAGATTGAAAGAAGAGCTGGAAAACGAGAAACGGGACAGCGAAGAAGCTGTCCCGGAAGAGTAGATGGCCTTCTGGAAGACCAATTAGAAGTTCACGTACATCAGGATCAAGCAAATGATCCATAGGAGGTTAAATACGCCACCGAACGCGGACAGCGGCTTCTTTGCCGCCGCGTAGTCGAAGGTTTCGTTGGACTCAAGGGAGGCCATTGCCTTCTTCTGCTTAGGAATGATGACGAAGAAGAGCAAGCACCACGCGATGATGGCAACCAGGATGGCGATGTGGAAGTTTACCTGGGACTTGTAGGCGCTGATATCGGAGAGAAATACGCCGAGTCCGAGGATAGGCACGATAGCGGAGATGTAGCCGTAGGTATTGGTGATGTTATGCAGAACGCGGGCGGAGCCTAGTGCTGCGTGCTCACCTTGTGCTACCTTTGCCATCTGAGTCTGGAAGCTGGAGGTAGATACGCAGACTGGACCGATTAAGAGAACAGCTGCGGCCACGTGGAGGAATACAAGGAAAGTAGTCATTGAAAGAACCCTTCAATCGCGGAAAGTTGCCACAATTACCCTAATCAATTTCCGGTGAGTAGGGCTATCCGACATTGCCTTTGCATGGCTCGCACATCCGCGGAGGGGAGCGGAAGCGAGTACTTGCGGGCGATGTCTGCGAGGCGGCGAGAATATTCGCAGCGATTGGCCGGTGGAAGCCATTCGGCAGGAAGGGCATCCGACTTTTCTTGATTGAGCTTGCGGCTGGTGGCTACAAGATTGAGGGGATCGTTGCCAAAGCGCACTTTAGTTTCGCGGTCCCACTCGGAAGCCCCCATGTCATAGGCCGCGGAGAGGGGAAAGATGTGGTCGATCTCAATGGGTGAGGTGGCAGGAATGGTGGTGCCACTATAAGGGTCATAGATTGTCCCACTGTGGGGGTGGCACCCCTGAAGGGGATCGCTTGACTGGCTTTCCAGAATGACCTCGCGGGTGGTACAGGCCCCATGAGGTTGCCAAATGCCGAAATCATCGCGGTTGTAGCCGGCGGCTTCGGGCCGGGAGGGGAGCATGGCGAGGTCAAAACGCGGAAAAGGCCACGCATACCATGCACCGATAAGGACGGTGACGCATGATAGCGCGGCCAGGTAATAGGACTTCATGTCCTATTGGACTGCGCGGAGCCCGTGATGGTTCCGATTATTTATCGGTGACCTTTTCCGCGGCCTCCTCGAAGTCGAGGCTGGAGCCCTTTTCTACGAGTTTGGCCAGCTTGGTGGCCTCTTCAAACTCGGAAACAACTTCTGGTGCTGGCTGCTTGGTGAGTTTGGTTACGATGACGGCCACGATGAGGGCCAGGAAGAAGCCAGGAACCATCTCGTAGAGGGTGTCGGAAAGCGGAGACATGCCCCAGCCGATGGCCACGATGGCACCGGTGAGCATGCCGGCAATCGCGCCGGTGGCGTTGAAGCGCTTCCAGTACAGGGACAGCAAGATGATGGGGCCGAAGGCGGAACCGAAGCCTGCCCACGCAAAGCCGACAAGGCCAAGGATGGAGTCAGATGGGTTGATCGCCAAGAGGGCAGCAATGACCGCGATGGCGACGATTGCGGTGCGCGAGAGGTTGATGAGGACCTGCTCGCTTGGCTTCTTCTTAGCAAAGATGAGGAAGAGGTCCTCGATGAGGGAAGTAGAGACGACGAGCATCTGGGAAGACATGGTGGACATGATGGCGGCTAGAACCGCGGTCAGGACGAAGCCAGCGGGCAGGGGATGCATCATGGCCTGAGCCATGTCCAGGAAGATGGTTTCGAAGTTTTCTTGGTCGGTGATGCTGTGGCCGGTCTGGGTGAAGTAAACGGTGCCAGAGAGTGCGACGAAGATAGCGCCGATGACGGATAGGCCCATCCAGGTGACGCCATAGAAGCGGCCTTGGCGGGCGTCGGAAGGCTTACGCAGCGCCATGAAGCGGACCACAATGTGCGGCTGGCCAAAATAGCCCAAGCCCCAGGCCAGGTTGCCGATGATAACGCCGGCGGATACGCCTGCGAACATGGAGAAGTAGCTGTCATTTTCCACTACACCATCGGTTCCATAAGGATTATTGGCGGCAAACGAGAAGATCGAAGATGGATCGCTGAGAGAAACAATAGCCATGATTGGCACGATCATGAGGGCGACGAACATGAGCACGCCCTGGACGACGTCCGTATAAGACACCGCCAAAAAGCCGCCGACGAAGGTGTAGAAAATGGTCACCGCAGCGATGACGAGCATACCGGTGAGGTAGTCGCCACCGAAGGTGGACTCGAAGTAGCGGCCACCGGAAACCATGCCGGAGGAGACGTAGAAGGTAAAGAAGAAGATGATGATGGCTGCGGAGATGATGCGCAGCAAGCGGGACTTATCGTGCAAGCGGTTTTCAAAGAAGGACGGCACGGTAATGGAATTGGCCGCGATTTCCGAGTAAGAACGCAGGCGCGGTGCGACCCACTTCCAGTTAGCCCAGGCGCCGACGATCAGGCCGATGGCCATCCACAGCTCGGACATGCCGGAGAGGAATAGGGCGCCGGGCAGGCCCATGAGCAGCCAGCCGGACATATCGGATGCGCCAGCGGAAAGAGCCGCTACGAATGGGTGCAGGCCACGGCCGCCTAAAACATAATCGTCATATTGGTCGGTTTGTTTGTAGCTCCAGTAGCCAATGGCTGCCATTGCGAGGAGATACACGATCATCGCAATGACGTACCAAGTTGAATCTTGCACGTTTTACTCCTTGTAGTGATATGTAGGACATATCCACGTTAACGGGGTCACAAGGTTAACCCAAGCGAAATTACAGGTGTGGCGCAGATCTCTGTTTGGATTTTCTATCGTTCAACTGGGAAAAGGGGCGAACATAACGAGCGTGTAACAAAATTGGCAGGGCTGCTATGCTGGCGGTTATGGCTTCTTACCTCGTGCATGGACTGTGGCTCCCCGTTACGGGGCTTGGTCTATGGATTGAACAGGTAGAAGGGCACAAGATTGTCATGCCCAATGCCGTTCCCGAAGGCACCTTCCCGCCAGCAGTCGAGTCCATTCTGGGGAAGAAATCTTTCCGCAACCGGGCGCGAGTATCGCTGCGTACGCCGAAGGGCAAGGACGTCTCTTTGATGGTGCCGATGGCGATGTTCGGCCCAGAAGAGGCCGTCGCGGCGCTCGCCCAGATGGAACACCTGAATCATAAGCCGCCGGCTACCATCGCCCCTGACCTCCAGTGGCTACTGCATGCCTACAGTGGCCTGTGTAAATTCGTGCGCGCCGGGCGCGTGACGTTCCGGTTGGCCTACCAAGCTAATGAGTGGTTCCCCATGTGGCAGCTGGCCTCCGGCTTGGGAGAGCGCGGGTGGCTTGCAGAGATGATGGCGGCCGCGCCCGGCATCTTGCACGTTAATAATCGGGCGCTGTCGGATGACATGGCCGATGAACTCACGCACTGGATCGCGTTTCGTGAGCTGCGGCCCGTGGCGGAAGCACCGCGGCCGATGCCCTGGCACGAGTTTGCGCGCGCCCTGCTCGATACGCGGCCGATCCGGCGTGGACGCGCGCAGCTTTTGCGCGGGCTTAATGAGTGGAAGAATTCCCTCTACGAGGTGGAACTCCAATTGGTCTACATCGTGGAAGAACCGGCAGAAGATGACCCGGATGCGGCCAAGTGGCCGGTGCGCGTGCGGGTTCGCTCGGGCACGGATGCTCCGCGGCCGGTGTCAGCGCAGAGTCTGGATAGGGCGAGCGTCGAAAAGCTGCGGGAAGCCCACCGCAAGGCCGTGCGCATCGCGCCCACGCTGGGGGAAACCGCACAGCTGCCGCAGCCTGGCGACGGCGACTGGGATGTCTACCTAGAAACCCACCAACTTACCCATTTTGTTACGCACGAGGTGGACAAGCTCAAGGCCAGTGGCGTGACCGTCATGCTGCCCAAGGCCTGGGCGCAGATGGAGACCAAGGCCAAGCTAGAAACCCGCGAGGCCCGCGATCCGGCCGAAGCCGCCACTAAAAAGCACATCGGCATGAATAAGTTGGTGGACTATAACTGGCGCATGTCTGTGGGCGATGTGGAGTTGACCGAAGAAGAGATGGAGGACTTGGTCAATTCCAAGTCCGGTCTTATCCAATTGCGCGGCAAGTGGGTCATGGCCGATAAGCAGGTTGTCTCCCAGGTCTCCGGCTACATGGATGCGCTGCGGGAGAAGTCGCTAGCGCGCAAAAAGAAGGAGCTAGAGCAGCTAGCCGCCACCGCGGAGATGGCCAAGCAACTTGGCGAGCCCGGGTGGGAAGCCTTGCTGGCGGACGTGGAGCGGCGCCGCCAAGAGTTCAACGCGGGCGGCGAAGAACACGAGCAGGTTACCGTGGCCGAACTGCGCGAACTCGCGCTCGAGTCAATGACCCAAGAGCCGATTGAGTTTACCGGTAGCACCTGGCATACGGCCCTGCTCGGCGGGGTGGACAAGGTCGCACCAGAGCGCGTGGACATTCCCAAAACTGTCCATGCGGAGCTGCGCGAGTACCAGCGCCGCGGCGTCGACTGGCTGTATTGGATGTCCCGCAATGGCATAGGCGCCGTGCTTGCCGACGACATGGGGCTCGGCAAAACCCTCCAACTACTGTCCCTTCTCGCGGTAGAAAAGGAGCGCGGTGAGCAGACCGGCCCCACGCTCGTCGTGGCGCCAACCTCCGTGGTAGGGAACTGGGCGCGCGAGGCGCAGCGCTTCGTCCCGGACTTCAAGGTCATGGTGCAGCATGGTCCAAGCCGCCCGCGGGGCGAGCAGTTTGCCCAAGCATCCGCCGGATGCGACTTGGTTATCACCACATATGGCACCGTGGGCCGCGATTTTAAGGACATGGGCGAGGTAGGCTGGCAGCGCGTTGTGCTGGACGAGGCCCAGGCCATCAAGAACTCCGCGACGCGCTCGTCTAAGGCCGTGCGCTCGCTGCCTTCGGAACACCGCGTGGCGCTGACCGGTACCCCAGTGGAAAATCGCCTCTCAGAGATGCGCTCCATCTTGGACTTTTGTAATCCTGGAGTATTGGGCTCCGCTTCGTTCTTCCGCAATCACTTTGCCAAGGCCATCGAGCGCAATGATGACGAAGAGATGTCTGAACGCCTGCGTCAGCTCACCGCGCCATTTATCCTTCGCCGCGTGAAGACGGATCCAAATATTATCGATGATCTGCCAGAAAAATCCGAGCAAATCCTTACCGTGTCCATGACCACCGAGCAAGCTGCCCTGTATAAGGCACTGGTCAACCAGGTGAAAAAAGACCTGCAGGAAGCTACGGGAATGAATAAGCGCGGGCTGGTGCTGTCCTCGCTCACCCGTATTAAGCAGATTTGCAATCACCCTGCGCATTATTTGGGCGATAGCTCCCCGGTGACGCTCAAGGGCAAGCATCGCTCCGGCAAGGTCAAAGAACTCATGCGCATCGTGGACGAGGCTACCGAATCCGGCGAGCGTCTCTTGGTCTTTACCCAGTACAAGGCCTTTGGCGATATCCTGCAGCCTTACCTAAGCGATCAGCTCGGCCGCGAGATCCCCTTCCTCCACGGCGGGGTGAGCAAAAATAAGCGCGACCAGATGGTGGAAGACTTCCAGTCCGAGGACGGTCCGCCGGCGATGATCCTTTCGCTCAAGGCCGGCGGTACTGGCCTGAACCTGACGGCCGCCTCCATCGTCGTCCACATGGACCGCTGGTGGAACCCGGCGGTGGAAAACCAGGCGACGGACCGCGCCTTCCGCATCGGCCAGCGCCGCAATGTGCAGGTATATAAGATGATCACCGCGGGTACGCTGGAAGAATCTATCCAGGACATTTTGGACGGTAAGACGCAGCTGGCCGGCGCCGTCGTGGGCGAGGGCGAGGGCTGGCTCACCGAGCTAGACCCAGATCAGCTGGCCGCACTCATGAGCTACCGGGGGAGGGAGTAAGCCATGGCTGTCAAAGGCGATGACAACGTCATCTATGCCAATTTTGGTACCCGCAAGCGGGTAAGTACCCCGGACGAGGTCAATCACGTTGATCGCAGCGGACGCATTCTGTCCACGACGGCCTCGCGTATCGCGGCCTTTACCTCCCACGGTGCGGATCGGGGCCGGATTACCCGCGGCCGCCAGTATGCCGAGGGCGGCCACGTCGTAGGACTGGAGGTGCGCAACGGCGCCATCCACGGCCGCGTGGCCGGCTCCCAGAATGAACCCTTCGCGGTGCTCATCCAGCTGCCATACCGCAATAATGACGATATTGCCCAGCTGGCCACCGAATTCGCCCGCACCCCCAACTCCGTTGCTAATGCACGCAAAGGCCTGCTTGCCGACGCCGCCCTAGACACCCTCTTCGCCCCCGAGGCCGAAGACCTGCGCTTGACCTGCGACTGCCCGGACGGCGAGTACGTGTGCAAGCACATCGTGGCGGTAGGAGATAAGCTCGCTACCCGCGCAGATGCGGACCCAGCCGTCATTTTTAATATGCGCGGTCTGGACTTCGCCCGCCTGGAGCGCATGGTCTTAGAGCAAGCTAAGACCGTTAGCCGCGAAAGCTTTACCCCAAGCGATCTGTCAGAGGAAGAAAAGAATGACATCTTCTGGAACGGCCGTGAGCTGCCCAAGCTGCCGCAGCCCAAGGTAGCCCCGGCTATCGATGACTCCGATCCGGACCTATTGCGCAAGGCCATGCGCTCGGTCTCGCATACCAACCTGGATCTTCTCCGCGCGGTATCCGATATTGAAGACCTCTACTACCACCTCACGCACTAATGACTGCTACCACGTTTATCCATACCTCCGATTTTCAGCTGGGCATGACCCGGTGGTTTCTTAAGGGAGAGGCCCAAGGCCGTTTTAATGATGACCGCGAGGCCGCCATCATGCGACTGGGCGAGCTGGCTGAGGACACCGGCGCGGAGTTCATCGTCGTCGCCGGTGACGTTTTTGAACACAATGCCCTCTCGCGCGAAATCCTCGCCCGCGCCACGGAGATGTTCAAGCGCCTGCCGGTGCCGGTCTATGTCCTGCCCGGCAACCACGACCCTCTGGTGGCGGATTCGGTCTTTTATAAGACCAGCGCGGACAATATCCACGTCATAGCAGACTCGGAGCCCATCGAGGCGGCCCCCGGCGTGGAACTGGTTGGCGCGCCGTACCTGTCCAAGCGCGCAAACCACGACTTGGTCCGCCAAGCGCTCGAACCGTTGGAGCCGGCCGCGGGCATCCGCATCGCCGTCGGCCACGGCCAGGTGGATTCCCGCTCCGGCGAGGATGACGCCGATACCATCGACCTTGCCTTCGTCGAGGACTGCCTGGACCGCGGGGTCATCGACTACCTAGCGCTCGGTGATACCCACTCCACCGCAAGCCTCGGCACCACCGGCCGAGTGTGGTTCTCCGGCAGTCCGGAGACCACGGACTATAAGGAAACGAGCACCGGTGGCGGCGAATCGGATTCCGGCAATGCGCTGGTGGTGCGTGTGGGAGATGAGGTGGACATCGAGAAGCGCCGCATCGGATGCTGGACCTTTGAGGCCGTTGATGCCGCCGTGGATTCCGCTGCGGATGTGGACCGCTTCCTCGCGCGTCTTGGCGAGTACCCGGATAAGGTGCGCACGGCCGTGAAATATAGCCTGCGCGGCACTCTCGGGGTCGAGGCCCACGCCCGCCTGCAACGCGGCCTGGAGGAGTATGAAGCCGTATTTGCCTCCCTGCGCCCCCGCGAGCGCACCATGGATCTCTACCTTGAGCCCAACGAGGAAGAACTGGCCAGCCTCGATATTTCTGGCTACGCGGCCGAGGCCTTGCAAGAACTACTGGATAACCGCGAGGATCCCGTCGCTCGCGACGCTGCCAACCTGCTATTCCGCCTGGAGGGACAGTCCTAATGCGCATCCACCGCCTAGAACTCACCAACGTCCGCGGCATTGAGCACCTGGTCCTGGATGAGTTGCCAGAAACCGGCGTCGTGGTCATTCACGGCGAGAACGAGGCCGGCAAGTCCACCATCGTGGAGGCGCTCGACGTGGTGCTCACTGAAAAGCACAGCGGCCGCTCCAAGCGCATTCGCGCCCTGCAACCGGTGGGAAAGGACGTCGCCCCAGAGGCTATGGCTGAGCTAAGCGTAGGCGACTACCGCTTCCGCATTGCCAAGCGCTGGCTGTCCAAGAAATCCTGCGAGCTGAATATTTCTTCTCCACGGCCGGCGCAATTTACCGGCAGCCAGGCCGATGATGAGCTGGAACGGATCCTCTCTGAGCACTTGGATCGCTCGCTTGTCGACGCCCTCTTTATGCGCCAAGACGACACCGGCGAGGCCATCTCGGCCGTCGGTATTCCTAGCCTCACCCGGGCGCTAGAGCGCGAATCCGGCCTGGCCGAGGAAGAGGTCTCCGGCGACGATTCCGCGCTCCTTGCCCGCGTGGATAAGGAATACCAGCGCTACTTCACCGCCGCGAAGGGGAATCCGGCAGGCGAGTACAAGGAATCCGCCGAAGCCCTCTCCCGCGCCGAAGAAGAATACGCAGAGGCCACCCGCGTACTGCGCGAGCTTGATTCCGTGGTGGAGCGCTATGAGCAACTCGAGCGCGAGCAAGATGCTGCCCAAGCAGAACTTCCCGCTGCGCGCGCGGATCTCGCACAAAAACAGGCCGATTCTAAAGAGGCAGCGACCGCGCAGGCCAAGCTGGACTCCCATAAAGCCACGCTTGAGCATGCCACGGACGACCTTGCTCGCGCGCAAACCGCAGTCGCCGAGCGCGCCGAGCTCGTCACCGCGGCCGATAAATCCGCCAAGGCTGCCGAGGCTGCCCAGCAAAAGCTCACTGCCGCCCAAGACAAGGCTAAGCAGGAGGCCGCGGAAAAGGAAAGATTGGAAAAGCGCCTAGCAGAGGCGAAAGAGGACTATGCCGCAGCCCGCAGCACTCTTAAGCAGGCGCGACGGCTGCAGGATAAGCAGAAGTTTGAGCAGCTCAGTTCCCGGCTAGAATCGCTTGGCGCCCTTGCCACCGAGGTGGACCAAGCCCGTTCCATCGTTGCGCAGCGCGGCCGCGAGGTGACCGCGGCGGATATCACCGGTCTGCATAAGGCCGACTCGGCCCTTTCGGTAGCAGAGCGCCTGCACGAGGCTGCGGCCGCCAAGGTGCACTTCTCTGGGCCGGCGGGGTCTACCATTCGCGTCGATGGCGACGATGTCGAGGTGGGGGAGGACACAGCCATCGAGCTCGTCGATTCTCGCGTTATCACCATCGGTGATATCACCGCCCGCTTTTCCGTTGGATCCTACTCGGCTGAGGACACCCAGCGCGATGTGGAACAGGCGCGCGTGCGGTTGCGGGATCTGCTCGATACCCTCGGGGTGGAATCAGTGGCCGCGGCCGAGGAAGCCCATGAGGCGCACCGTGCACAAAACGACGCCCTCGATGCCGCCAGCCGCGCACTCAGCGCAGAGCTGGGTCCAGATGATTTGGCCGACTTGCGTTCCCAACATTCCGCACTGGCCGAGAAGGTCGCGGATCTGGAAGACGCCGCCGAAGTAGACCTTCCTGCCGTCGAAGCCGCGGAGGAAGCAGCTAGCGAGAAGGTGGATGCCATTGACCGCGAGCTCGTGCCGTTTCGCGAAAGCCGCCTTGCTCACGAGGTAGTGCGTTTAGATGCCGAACTAGACGCCGCACGCGAAAATGCGCAGCGAGTGACCCGCGAGCTCGCCTCTGCGCGCGAGCGCGCCACCGATGAGACTCTCCACGCCGAGGTCACCCGCTTGCAAGCCACCGTCGCGGACCTGCGCGGGCAGCTGGAGCACATGGAAGCAGTAGATCTTGAGACTGCCAATTCGCTGCTAGAAGGAGCGCAGTCTCATCTGGACTACCTCACCGAGCGCATCCAGCGCTGCGAGGTAGACCTCGGTCGGCTCTCTAGCGAGGTGAATTTCCACTCCGGCGCCGCCGAACGCGCACAGCAGGCCACCGCGGCGGTAGAGATGGCCCGGGCAGTTCACGAGAGCGTCGACAAGCGCGCCCAAGCAGCACGTTACCTGCGCGAAGTATTGCTCAAGCACCGCGATGCCGCCCGCCAGCGCTACGCCGCGCCCTTTGTGGCCGCACTCTCACAGTTGGCGCGCACCGTTTACGGTGGCGAAATCACCTTCGAGCTGGACGAGGACCTCCGTGTGACCGCCCGTACCCAAGGCAATGAGACGGTAAGTCTGGCTAGCCTTTCTGGTGGCGCCCGCGAGCAACTGGCCATTCTTACCCGCTTTGCCATTGCGCAGCTGGTGGGAACGGAATCGGTGCCCGTCATCGTCGACGATGCGCTGGGCTCTACCGACGCGCATCGTCTGCAACTTATGGCCACGCTTTTTTCCCATGTCGGCCGGGACAATCAGGTATTGGTCTTTACCTGCATGCCAGAGCGCTACTCGCGGGTGCCGGGGCGCGATGAGCGCGGCATAGCTTCCCTCAAGGGGGTAATCTAGTTTCCATGCCTTATCAAACTCGCTGGTTAGACGATGAAGAGCAGGAGCTATGGCGTCTGTTGCTTGCCGCTGTGCGCAAAATTGATAGGGGAATGGATGAAACGCTGAAAGCCGGCGGAGAAGTTTCTGCCTCCGAGTTCGCCGTGCTAGTCGCTCTTTCAGAGGCACCCGAGGAGCGCCTGCGCCTGCGTGAGTTGTGTACGCAGCTGGAGTGGGACCGCTCTAGGGCCTCGCACCAGGTAACCCGCATGGAAAAGCGCGGGCTATTGTTTAAAGAACCCGACGAGGAAGACGCCCGCGGAATCAATGTGTGCGTAACCCACGCCGGCCTAGAACACCTACGGCGCGCCGCCCCCGAACACGTGGAATCGGTGCGACGCATGGTCTTTGATCACCTTGAGCCCGAGGATATCCCGGCCCTTAAGCGCTTTTTCACCGGAGTTGTGCAGGTAACTAACCTGCCAGGCTACGAAGGGTACGTGCCGGATTCACTACTACACGGAAAGGATTGAGCTCCATGATGGGCCAAGAGCTCTTTGAGCACCCAAAGAAGCAATATCAAACCTATGGCATCACTGCGCTGGAGGAGCTTAGCCCGCGCATCGGTGACCCCGAGGCGCACTTGGAGGATACGGCTAGCGAGGAACAAGTCACCGCCATGGAAGAGGCATTAGAGGCCTACCCAGACTCTGCGCTGACCTATGACCAAGACACCGAGCTATGGATTGTTGGCGCGGAAGAGGACATTGAGCGCATGCTCGCGGACCGCGAGTCTTTCGTAGAAGCGCTGCTCAATAACGAAGACCCTGGAATTTAAGGGCGAAGTTTCGGCGTCAATCAAAAGTGCGAGGAATGCGGCCTTCGGCGGACTTAACTGTTAAGATATCCGTAGTTAATCCTCGGTGGATCGAAAGGTTTTATCATTATGAACGAGCGTGAGGCTCAGGAACAGCGCGAAGCAGCAGCCCGCGATAAGGGCAATGGCTGGGTTCCCGTATTCCTTCAGTGGATTCCTTCCATGCTGCTGGCCCTGGTGATGGTGGCTGCCATGTTCTTCGGTATGTACTACATCGAGCACGGCACCTTGGACATCACCCAGCCGATCACCAACGAGTTCATTACTCAGTAGCTTCGGCACATAGAAGAATCCGGCTCCCCGCACACGGCGGGGAGCCGGATTGTTTTTATTTGCCCAGGGCTTGGCGCCAGGTCATCTTGCGTCCATTATTCAAAATCGCGCGGCGGTAGATGCGACCGACTAGCACGATAATCAGTGCAGTCACTACAGCCATGAGCACGTAGCTAGCCAGCAAGCCCAACCAGCTGAGGTTGCCCCCGGCCACCTGCATCGGAGCGACCAGCATGGAAACCGGCGGCAACCAAGTCATAACCTGCATCCATGTGGCATCCAGGTGCATCCAGCCGAACATTGGTACATACATGGTGGCAAAGACAAGAAACAGAATCGGTGCCTGCGTGGACTGGAGATCCTCGGTGCGCTGCACCATCGAGCCGGCTGCAGCGTAGAGGCTGCCAAAGAAAAGCAGGCCTAGAATCTCGCCCACAAGGAGGACGGCTACCAAGCCATAATCTAGCTTGAGGTCACTAGCCAGGCCTGACGCTGCAAGCGAGATTGCGCCACCGCCTAGAATGAGAAGGGTGGCCAAGAAACCGATGATGGTATTGCCCAAAATCTTGCCGGCCAGGAAGTCCACTGGGCGCACGGAAGACAAGATGATTTCCACCACGCGGGAGGATTTTTCTTCCGTGACGCGGCCGCCAATCAGGCCAGCGAAAGTCATGATGGAAAAGACCACCACCATGGCTCCGATCAAGACGGTGGCAACGCCGGCCATCTTCTGTTCAGTGCCATCCTCTTCTTCTAGGTTCACCTGATTTACGGCGGTCGAAGGGGTAGCCTTCTCTAGCTCTTGCGGGTCAATATTGAGCTTATCCAGCGCCGTTGCTTGTGCTTGAGAAGAAACGATTTGGTTGACGGTGGTCGTTACCGTGGCAGGCGTATCACCCTTGCTCAAAAGATCCCAGCCTTCGCTCTCTGCCGGAACGAGCGCGGCATCGGCCTCGTCATCTTCTACCAATTGCTGGGCTTCCGCGCGGTCTTTCGCCGCGGTGGCATCGATGCCGGAATCAGCAAAGGCAGTCGCTTCCAGCCCCACGACGGCTACGGAATCAGGTTCATCATCGCCGCTGAAGAAGCTGATAGCAATCGGGGCGATAATGGCGCCGAGAATGAGCAGCAGCATTGTGCCCACTACCATCTTCGACTTCAGTGCGACTGCCATTTCGCGCTTGGCTACAACTCCGATGGTCTTCATTGCGGAATACTGCATGGCTTAGGCCTCCTCATTCTGGTTGCTGGTGACAACGTCCTGGAATAGCTCGGTCAGGTCTGGGATCTTGCGGCCGAAGGAATGGACCGGGCCTGCAGCCAATGCGGCTTGTAGGATTGTCTGGTCATCGACGCTGGGATCTGCTTGGAGTACCACGGCGTCGGCAGTCTCTGCCACCAACTCGGTTCCTTCCGGATACCAGCCGCGTGCTGGGGTAGCGACCTCGAAGCGAGGAGGGCCTTGGCTGCGCAGCTTATCGACGCCCCCTTCGGCCACCATGTGCCCCTTCGTCACAATGCCCACGCGGTCACACAAGCGCTGCACCAAGTCCAACTGGTGCGAGGAGAAAATGACGGGCACGCCACGGTTGGCGCGCTCGCGCAGCATGTCTGACATGACGTTGACTGCTACTGGGTCCAGCCCGGAAAAAGGCTCGTCCAGAATCAGCATGTCTGGGTCGTGGATAAGGGAGGCTGCGAGCTGTACTCGCTGCTGATTGCCCAAAGAGAGGTCATCGAGCTTATCGTCCATGCGCTCGCCCAGGCCCAGCTGTTCAAGGAGCTCCGCGCCGGCCCGCTTGGCGGCGGCTATATCCATACCGTGCAGCGTGCCAAGGAAGACCAGCTGGCTAAGCAGCGGTTCCTTGCCATAGAGTCCGCGCTCTTCTGGCATATAACCGATGCGGCGGCGATTATCGTCATTAATTGGGGCATTATCGAAATAGACTTCGCCGGAGTCTTTCGCCAGCACACCAAGCGCAATGCGCATGGTGGTGGACTTTCCGGCGCCGTTGGAGCCGACGAACCCGTAGATTTCGCCCTTGCCAACGCTAAAGGTCATATCCCGCAGGGCTTGCGTCTCCCCGAAGGACTTATTGAGGTGGTCAATGGTCAAGGTGGGCATGTTTAATTCTCCGAGTTCTGGTTGAAGGTCAGTGCGTAGCCGACAGCGGGCAGGGTGGCAGAGATGAAGTAGCTAAAGAGCAGGAAGTAGCCAGCTCCTAGGAGGTATTTGGTTGCAATAGTTCCAGTAATTCCTCCTCCGAGGAACCAATTTCCCGTGAGGAGCGTGGCAAACCCGCCGACAAATAGTAGGGAAGTAGACAGCTTGAAGGCCCTGCGGCGCCATTGATCGAGGGTCTGCGCTTCATATTCATCGAGAGAGGTCAGAGGCTTCGTGTCCTTGGAGTCGATGGAAATTCGCAGAATGGTCCACGGGACGCACGAGAGCACGATTGCTATAGACATAGCGAAGAGGGCCCAGTAGGAGGAAAGAGCCAGGGCGATGAGCAGGAAGATCGCGGATACGGCTACGCAGCCATACATTGACGCGATTAATCCACGGGTGGGGCCGGGGCGGCGGAACCGCTCGGCGCGGATCGTTGTTGAAACAGGGGCTTCGTTTGCTGTCATGCACCCAAGTGTTGCATAAACCCAACACTCTGGCAAGTGTTTCTGGAGATGTTGTCTGGGTTGACCCTGACGCAGCGTGAGGCGCGACAATGAAGTCATGGACGACATCGATGAAGTTCTTTATACCGTTGGCGAGGTAGCAGCGCTCTTCCGCATTACGGTGCGCACTCTGCATCACTGGGAGGCGCAAGGTTTGCTGTCTCCTACGTGGCGCAGCTGGTCCAACTACCGGCTCTACACCGAGGCGGACTGCGCACGGGTGCAAAAGATTCTGATCTACCGCGCCACCGGTATGAAATTGACCGATATTAAACAGCTGCTAGATGGCGATGCCTCTGACGTAGAACATTTGCAGAGGCAGAGGGAAAGCTTGCTTGCTCAGCGGGACAACCTCACCAAAATGCTGGCAGCGATTGACACCTTGATGGAGGACGCAATGAATAACCGAAAGCTCACCACTGAAGAAATAGGACAAATTGTCGGCGATGCCAACTTCGCCGCGCATCAGCAAGAGGCTGAAGAGGCCTACGGATCGAGTAAGGATTGGGCCATGTATCAACAGCGCACCGCGGGCTGGTCGAAGGAGAATTGGAGTAACGCCCAAGCAGGTGTAGTTGAGGTAGAAAAAGAATTAGCCCAAGCTGTGGCCGACGGCGTAGCAGTGGATTCGGAGGTGGCGCAGGGGCTCGTCGAGAAGCACCGCGCAGCACTCAGTTCCTTCTTCCCGGTTACTCCGGCGAAGCATTTCCTGATTTCACGCGGGTATGTTGCCGATGAGCGCTTCCGCGACCACTATGAGGCACAGCAGGAGGGGCTTGCCCAGTGGTTGGCGGATGCGATTGAATATGCGGCAAAGGAGCAAGGGGTGGATACCGCAAACCCGGAGTGGGCATAGGGGTAGCGGGAATCGCTAGGGGAGGCTGAACGGGCCGATAGATAATAAATAAGCCGCTGGCCACCAAGAAATCCTGGTGTCCAGCGGTGACCGTGTCCCCGACAGGGATCGAACCTGCGACCTTCGGTACCGGAAACCGATGCTCTAATCCGCTGAGCTACGGAGACATCGCTGGGAAAATTCCCAACGATGTGATTTTAGCGCATGGGGTAGTGGGGGACTAAATCAGGCCAGGGGCGTCGGCAGTAGTTACTTCGCCGGTGCGCAAATAGTGCACGCCAATGTCATCGACAACCTTATTCTCGGAGGCAAAGTGCCCATGGCCAGGGCCGTGGACGGTGACCACACGCGACTGCATCGGCTTGGAGAGGCTCGTGTGGTATTGGTACGGCGTTTGTGGGTCGCCCGTTGCTTGAATCTGGAGGGGCTTGGTGGCGAGCTTGGAGCCGTCGAGAGGCGCCTGGCCGGTGACCGGCGCACGTCCACCGCAGCCCGCGCCGGAGCCGTAGAGAGAGTTGATGAGGGTGAAGGGATCAACGCTGACGAAATTGGCCCACAGGTAGCTCGGGTACAGCAGCGGATTTCCAGGCACAGTGTTTTCATTGCAGACAATGAGGTTTTGCATATTCATTGCCTGGGCTAGGGACTCTTGCTCTTTGCGCGTTGCCTCTGGGGCGGACTGCGCGGCATCCATAGGCTCGCTGCCATTCAAGTGCTTAGCAAAGGCATCCCACTGCGAAGGAACCGGAACGAGGAGGCGCGTCATGCCCAACAACGGGGAGGAAACCTGCACAGCATTGGGGTTTTGAATCTTCTGGCTGAGGAACTCCGCCTGCACGCGAAGTGGGCCGGTGGCGGACATGATGTCCGCACCGGGCTGGCCGGCAAATTCGAGTCCTGGAGGTAGGTCACCAATCTTGGCGTTCGGTGGCAAGACGGTAGGGCGTACACCTGCCTCACGAGCTACCTTTTGAGACCATTTTTCATAGACCTGCAGCGGGGTGGTGCCGAGGTGGTACTTGGCATCATTTTTGGCGATGAACCCAAAGAGATCGTGCAGTCCCTTTTCATAGCCGCGTTGTTGCGAAGCAAAGATGCCATTCCACGCCAGCTTGGGGCTCATTCCGGAATCCAACAAGACCTTGCCGGTGTGCTCCGGATATTTGGTGGCATAAGCGGAACCGAGGTAGGTGCCATAAGAAGTACCGGCGATATCAATCTTGTCCTCGCCCAAGGCGCGGCGCACCATCTCCCAATCCTGCAGGGTATTCGCGGTGGTCAGTGAGTTGGTGTAGCCCGGGGTGTGCTTTTCGCAGGCATCGCGGGTGAGCTTTCCCACCTGGAGGCTTCCCTGGAGCGGGTCGCTGGTGGCCGTGGCATCGCACTTGACTGGGGTGGAGCCTGGAAGACCGCGTGGCTGTACACCGATGGTGTCCCACTCATCCCGCACGGCCTGTGGCCACGGAACAGCGCTATTGCCGGCCCATCCATAAGCATCGCCACTTGGGCCACCAGGGTTGGTAAACAACGCACCACGGCGGGCGCCAGGGTTGGCGGCGGGCACCCGCACGAAGCCGACGCTAATGGTGCCGGCCTTCGGGTTGTCATAATAGGTAGGGACTTCGATGCGTCCGCATTCGGCCGAGTCGATATCTACCTGCTCGGGGCAGTCCTCCCAGGAAATAGCGGGCTTGGTTTCCAGCGGTGCGGATGCAGTTGCGGCCGTAGCAATCGGTGCAGTAACACCAATGGTGACCGCAGCAGCACCGAGCGTGGCCGCAAGCTTAGAAGAAAAAGAAAGCATAGATTAGGTCTCCAGAATAAAAACAACTGGTAGACCTAGCCTATGCTTCTTTGATGCTTTTAGCATCATCTTCACAGCAGGTGGGTGCCCTCACCGGCCGGGGGCGAGGGCTATGTAACCTACTTGACGATGAGGACGATGAGGTCACGTGGGCCGTGTACGCCCTCGACACGAGTGAGCTCGATATCAGAGGTGGCGGAAGGGCCGGAAATCCAGGTTGCAGGCTTCTCTGGATCCATGCGGGAGATGACCTCGGGGATGCCGTAGACGATCTCATCCTGGTGGACGATGCACAGGTGGCGATCCGGAACTAGGGTGAGCGCGCGACGACCGCAACGTTCATCAGACTCGAGCACGATGGTGCCGGTCTGGGCGGAGGTGACATGGGAATAAGTGACCACTGCGTCGGTCTCATTGAGGGTGCGCGGATCGACACTGTTATCGTCCGGCTTCGCGTCGAAGCCTTCGAATAGGCTGGCATCCATGCCCTCGGCATAGCGGATGTCGTTGCACTCGCGATCCTTAAGGATCTTGGCGATGGCTTGCTTCAGCTCGCCTTCCTCGGTGACGTGCACCTCGGCCTTGTAGTCCTCGAGTCGGTCAATGAGCATATCGCGCAGTTCGTCCGCGTTCAGGGTGCCTTCGTGCTGGTAGTCGCGCGGGGCATCAACGTGGTCGGGAAGACCAGCCTGCTTTTGGGCGGAGCGGATGCGGTTTAGAATTTCCTGCTTTGCGTTCACTTTTTGGACTCCTCACGGGCCTCGGCAAGAAGTTCCTTGCCTTCTTCGGACTCGAACCACTGGCGGAAGGACTTCTTTGGTGGAACCGCGGTATCGCGGCCTTCAGACCAACCGGACATAAACAGTGGCAGGGATTCGATGGTCTTGTTGGTGCCACCCAAAATTCGGCCTAGGGCGACCATATGGGTTGCCTTGTTCCACAGCTTCGGATTGCTCCACAGCAGCTGGATGGTCTTGAAGAGCTTCGGCTCGATCGGCGGGGTAGCGTGGGTGACTTTCTGGTGACGGTTTTCCAAAATGACGTCAGAAAGCGGAATCTTAACCGGGCAAACCTCGTCGCAGCGGCCACACAGCGAGCAGGCATAAGGCAGGCTTGCGGAAGGATCGTTATGGTCCTTCATGCCGGTGAGCTGCGGAGTCAGGGAAATGCCAATCGGGCCAGGGTAAACCGAACCGTAGGCGTGGCCGCCAGCGCGCTCGTAGACTGGGCAAACATTCAAGCAAGCCGAGCAACGGATGCACTTGAGGGCCTGGTGGCCGATTGGGGAGGACAGGGCGGCGGTACGGCCGTTATCCAGCAGTACTAGGTGGAAGTTCTGTGGACCATCGCCCTCAGTAACACCGGACCACATGGAGGTGTATGGGTTCATACGCTCTGCAGTGGAAGAACGCGGCAGCAGCTGGAGGAAGACCTCCAAGTCCTGGAAGGTAGGAACCAGCTTTTCAATGCCCATCACGGTAATTAGGGTCTCCGGCAGGGTCAGGCACATGCGGCCATTGCCCTCGGACTCCACGATGTTGATGGTGCCGGTTTCTGCCACGCCGAAGTTGGCGCCAGAGATTGCCACCTTTGCCTTCATGAACTGCTCGCGCAGGAACTGGCGGGATGCCTCTGCCAACTCGGCAGGCTCTGCCTGCAGGGAGTCATCGGTATTCGGCATCTTATTGACGAAGATATCGCGAATCTCCGCGCGGTTGCGGTGGATAGCCGGAACCAGAATGTGGGATGGTTTATCCTCGCCTAGCTGCACGATGAGCTCTGCCAAGTCGGTCTCGCGAGCGTTGATGCCCGCTGCCTCCAGGTGCTCGTTCATGCCGATCTCCTGAGTGGCCATGGACTTAACCTTGACCACATCGGTCTCGCCAGTGGCACGAATCAGACCTTCGATGATCTGATTAGCTTCCTTGGCATCGCGTGCCCAGTGGACAGTGCCACCGCGCGCCTTAACAGCCTCTTCGAACTGCTCAAGCAGTTCGGGCATACGAGCGGCTACATCTTCCTTGATGGCGGAGCCTGCAGCGCGCAGCTCCTGCCAATCATCAAGCTCTTCTACAGCGCCAGAGCGCTTCTCACGAATGGAGGTAGTGGCATGCTGCAGGTTGTGGCGCTGGGTGGCGTTATTTAGGCCAACGTGTGCGAGGGGAACAAAGGCCTTGCTGCCGCGCAGGTTACCGTAGCCTTCCGGTGCACGCGGTGGGGTGGTATCGAGGAAAGAGGTCATTAGAGCATCGTCTCCTTGGAGTAGGCGGCGGAGGTAGGAGTCCATGGGTGCTCCTTGGTAGAAGCCAAGATTTCAGCCATGTGAACGGCGCGGATACCGGAACGCTGGCGGCTCAGGGCACCACCGATGTTCATCAGGCAGGAGGAGTCACCGCCGGTGACGTATTCAGCCTCGGTCTCCTTTACATGGCGGGTCTTATCGGTGACCATTGCGCGGGATACTTCCGCATTCTTAATTGCGAAGGTACCGCCGAAGCCGCAGCATTCTTCCTTATTAGGAAGGGTGACCAGGTCGATGCCCTCAACCTCCTGGAGCAGCTGTAGGGGGCGGTCGCCCAGCTTCAGGAAGCGCAAGCCATGGCAGGAGGGGTGGTAGGTCACGCGGTGGGGGAAGAATGCGCCCACATTAGTCACGCCGGCGACGTCTACCAAGAATTCCGGTAGATCCAGGGTCTTCTGGGTGGTCTTGCGAGCGCCGTCGACGTCGGCGGCGTTGCCGAAGCGGTCGGCGATGCGCTCGTGCTGCTCACGAACGGCACCCACGCAGGAGCCGGAGGCTGCAACTACGTAGTCAATAGAGGGATCCGCGAAGGCATCCGCATAGGAGCGGATCATGCCCAACGTTTCCTTTTGGTAGCCGGTATTGATGTGCATCTGGCCGCAGCAGGTCTGCTCTTCCGGGAAGACCACCTCGTGGCCCAAGCGGGAGAGAACCAGTGCCGTTGCCTTTTGTACGTCCGGGAAAAGGGCGTCACCAATGCAAGTGGAAAATAGCGCAATGCGCATACGGTGCTCCTCGTTGATTTTTGACATGGGGGTAGGCACAACCATACTCCTTTTAAGCAGTACGTGCGTAATGCGTCTCTGCGTTGACCAGCGATTATTTTGCAATATTAGTGTTGCAGAAAGTGTTTATCGGCCATTTGCGCAGCAAAGGGAAGTTTTAGGGGACGGCCCTTTTCACACTTGACTTTTCAGTCCACTAGAATCGTGCGACATGACACCAGCTGATTTGGCCACACTGATTAAAGAAACTGCCACCAAGGTCATGGAAAGCCATGAGCTTGACTCCTCCGTCTTGCCAGAAACGGTAAACGTAGAACGCCCTCGCAATCCTGAGCACGGCGATTATGCCACCAATGTGGCATTGCAGGTGGCCAAGAAAGCTGGCGCTAATCCGCGCGAACTGGGCGGCTGGTTGGCAGAGGCCCTGGCGGATCATGACGCTATTGCGGAAGCCGATATTGCCGGACCTGGTTTTATTAATATTCGTCTCGCGGCCGATGCCCAAGGTGAGATCGTCGCGCAGATTCTCCGTGCCGGCAAGGAGTATGGCTCTAATGATTCCTTTGCAGGCAAGAAGGTCAATCTAGAGTTTGTCTCCGCCAACCCGACCGGCCCAATCCACCTCGGTGGCACCCGCTGGGCCGCCGTGGGAGATTCCTTGGGCCGCGTGCTGGAAGCATCTGGCGCGGAGGTTACCCGGGAGTATTACTTCAATGACCATGGCGGCCAGATTGACCGCTTCTCCCGTTCTCTCGTGGCGGCCGCGAAGGGCGAGCCAACTCCGGAGGATGGCTACGGCGGAGCCTATATCCAAGACATCGCTTCGGCCGTAGTGAAGAAGAATCCATCCGCGCTCGAGGGCAGCGAGGAAGAAGTGCAGGAAGCCTTCCGCGCAGACGGTGTAGAGATGATGTTTGCGCAGATTAAGCAGTCCCTGCATGAATTTGGCGTGGACTTTGATGTCTACTTCCACGAGAACTCCCTCTTTGAATCCGGCGCGGTCGACGCTGCACTGGACAAGCTCAAGGCTGAAGGCCATATGTATGAGGCTGAGAATGCGTGGTGGCTCAAATCCACCGACTACGGCGATTCCAAGGACCGCGTGGTGGTTAAATCCGATGGCAATGCAGCCTATATTGCAGGCGATATTGCCTACGTAGCTGATAAATTCGACCGTGGCCATGATTTGAATATCTACATGTTGGGCGCGGACCACCACGGCTATGTGCCGCGCTTGAAGGCGGCAGCAGCTGCCTTGGGCTACGATGCCGATGCTGTTGAAGTGCTGATTGGCCAGCTGGTCAACCTTTTGCGCGATGGCAAGCCGGTGCGCATGTCTAAGCGCGCAGGCACGGTCATCACCATGGAAGACCTCGTGGCCGCCATCGGCGTGGACGCCTCCCGTTACTCCCTGGTGCGTTCCTCAGTGGACCAGAGCATCGATATCGACCTCGGCCTGTGGGAATCCCAGTCCTCGGATAACCCCGTCTACTACGTGCAGTACGGCCACGCCCGCCTGTGCTCCATCGGCCGCAAGGCAGCCGAGCTGGGTGTCGATGCCGAGGATGCGGACCTTTCCCTGCTCACGCACGAACGAGAGGGAGACCTCATCCGTACGCTGGGTGAATTCCCAGCAGTGGTGGAAGAAGCAGCTCAGCTGCGCGAGCCGCACCGCATTGCCCGCTACGCCGAGGACCTCGCTGCGGTATTCCACCGTTTCTATGACTCTTGCCAGGTACTGCCCAAGGCCGGCGAGGAAGAAGCTCCTATCCACGGCGCGCGCCTAGCGCTGGCGCAGGCATCTCGGGTGGTCTTGGCCAATGCCTTGACCATGGTGGGCGTGAGCACCCCGGAGAAGATGTAAATGGCGGATTTTAATGAGTTGCCCGCCCATGTCTGGCCGCGCAATGCGCAGCGCGAGGAAGATGGTGTGGTTACCATCGCTGGCGTTCCGCTGCCGGACTTGGCGGAGGAATTCCACACCCCGCTCTACGTTTTCGACGAAGATGACTTCCGGTCCCGCTGCCAAGACATGGCCCGCGCCTTCGGTGGCCCGGAGCATGTGCACTATGCTTCCAAGGCGTTCATCTCTAAGAAGATAGTGAATTGGGTCAATGAGGAAGGCCTGTGCTTGGACGCAGCCTCCCTCAACGAACTCAAGATTGCACTAGCGGCAGAATTCCCAGCCGAGCGCATCACCACGCATGGCAATAATAAGGACGAAGAATACCTGCGGCTGTGTGTGGATGCCGGTGTAGGCCACGTCGTCATCGATAATGAGCACGAGCTCGAAGATCTTAATCGCATCGCAGGTGAGGCGGGCAAGATTCAGCCGGTGATGATTCGCGTAAAGCCGGGCGTTGATGCGCATACGCATGAGTTCATTGCCACAGCGCATGAGGATCAGAAATTCGGAATTTCGCTTGCCACTGGTGCGGCTTTTGCCGCAGCTAAGCGCTGCTTGGAAGCAGAGAATCTGCACTTGAGCGGCCTGCACTGCCACGTTGGCTCCCAGGTCTTTAATGCGGAGGGCTTCAAGCTTGCCGCCGAGCGCGTAATGGGCCTGTACCGCCAGATTTATACCGAGCTGGGCGTGACTTTGGCAGAGCTCGACTTAGGTGGCGGCTTCGGTATTCCCTATATGCCCTATGAGGAGGCGCTGGATATCGAGCGCGTGGCCAGCGATATGCTCGGTGCGGTCAAACGCACCGCGGAGGAGTTGGACATCGAGGCGCCCTTCCTCCTGGTTGAGCCTGGTCGCTCCCTGGTCGCTGGCTCGGCGGTGACCGTCTACCGCGTGGGTACCGTCAAGGATGTAGAAACCGGCAAGTCCGATCTGCCGCTGCGGCGCTATATCTCCGTCGACGGCGGAATGTCAGACAATATTCGCCCGGCGCTCTACGGTTCAGCGTATGACGTACGCGTGGTCAACCGCTTCAGCGATGGGGAAGAGGTGCCCTCCCGCGTGGTAGGTTTCCACTGTGAGTCCGGCGATATCCTCCTTGAGGACGGCGAGCTTCCTAATGATATCCAGTCGGGAGACTTGATTGCCTTTGCTGCCACTGGTGGCTACCAGTACATGATGTCTTCGCGCTATAACGGTGCGGTGCGGCCTGCGGTTGTCGCTACGCGCGTCGGCCAGACCAAGCCGATGTTGCGCCGCGAGACCATCGAGGATCTTCTTTCTCTCGAAGTAGACTAGCCCGCGCCCGCTGTCTCCCGCCACAAGGTCTAATTTAATTCAGGCCTTGTGACGGGGACTTTTCTATCTGTGGGTCTATTTAGGGCGAAAGTAGACAGCTTGTTCTGTATAGTGTCCTGTATCCGCACCGAGCGGGAATAACACGTTAACCCCAACTTCAATATGGAGACGGACTATGGCTGCATTGACTAGTGAGCTTCAGGCACAAAAGCATTCCGGCAAGGGCGAGGGCGAGACCGTTGGCATCGCTCTACTGGGTTTTGGCACCGTTGGTGCTGAGGTCTTTCGCTTGCTGGGAGAGAATGCTGATGCCTTTGCTCACCGCATTGGCGGCCCCGCCGAGATTCGCGGCATTGCTATCCAAAATAAGAATAAGCTTCGCCCGGGCGTGCCCCAGGAGCTTTTGACCGATGATGCCAAGGCACTTGTCGCCCGCGATGATATCGATCTCGTCGTGGAGGTCATTGGCGGTATTGATTTCCCACGCGAGTTGGTCCTCGCCGCGCTAAATTCCGGAAAATCTGTAGTTACCGCTAATAAGGCGCTGGTAGCTGCGCACGCAGACGAGTTGGCAGAGGCCGCTGACCGCGCCGGAGTAGACCTTTATTTTGAGGCTGCAGTGGCCGCCGCCATCCCGGTAGTGGGCATGCTGCGCCGCTCCTTGGCCGGCGATCAGGTAGAGCGCATCTCCGGCATCGTCAACGGCACGACCAACTTCATCTTGGATGCGATGGAGTCCACGGGTGCCTCTTATGATGAGGCACTGGCCGAGGCTACCCGCCTGGGCTACGCCGAGGCTGATCCCACCGCGGATGTTGAGGGCCACGACGCCGCCTCCAAGGCCGCCATTATGGCATCTTTGGGTTTTCACACCCGCGTGAAGTTTGAAGACGTGCACTGCGAGGGCATTACCAAGGTCACGGCTGCGGATATCGCGGCGGCCAATGATGCCGGCTATTCCATCAAACTGCTGGCCATCTGCGAGCGCCTCCAGCGAGAGGACGGCTCCGAGGCTGTCAACGCCCGCGTACACCCCACTTTGGTGCCCAAGGAGCACCCGCTGGCCTCTGTCAGCGAGTCCTATAATGCCATCTTCGTCGAGGCCGAGGCCGCAGGCTCCCTGATGTTCTACGGCAATGGCGCAGGTGGCAATCCTACGGCTTCTGCCGTGCTTGGCGACGTCGTCGGTGCAGCCCGCAATATCGTCCACGGCGGCCGCGCACCGGGTGAAAATACCTACGCTAATCTTCCCATTGCCGACTTTGGTGAGGTGGAAACGCGCTATCACATCGATATGGAGGTCCAAGACCGCACCGGTGTGCTCGCGGCCATCTCTGCGGCCTTTGCCAATAATGGCGTATCCCTGCGCACGGTGCGCCAGGAGGATGGTGAAGATACCGCCCGCCTTATCGTGGTCACCCATGCTGCCAAGGAAGCCACCTTGGACAAGATCGTGGCGGCTTTGGGCGAGCTAGATGAGGTCAAGGCCGTCCATTCCGTAATCCGCCTCGGCAGCTAGCCCGGCGCAATAGACTGGACAATTATGAGTATCGAAGTTGAAGTCGGCACCAAAGCAATCGTGACCGTTCCCGCTTCTACGGCGAATCTGGGCCCCGGTTACGACACCTTGGGCATGGCGCTAAGCCTTTATGACACCGTCGAGGTAGAGGTCACCCCCTCTGGGCTGGAGGTAGAGATTTTTGGTGAGGGCGCAGAAGACCTGCCGCGCGATGGCTCCCACCTAGTGGTTAAGGCGATTCGCTCCGCGCTCTCGGCAGCCGATGCTACCGCGCCGGGCCTGCGGGTGGTTTCGCATAATAATATTCCGCAGTCGCGTGGCCTAGGCTCTTCCGCCTCCGCCGCTGTCGCGGGCGTCGCCGCTGGCAATGCGCTGGCGGGAAGCCCCCTGACCCAAGACCAGGTGGTGCAGCTTTCTTCCGCTTTTGAAGGCCACCCCGATAATGCGGCCGCCTCCGTGCTGGGGGATGCCGTGGTGTCGTGGACCCATGTCCCCGTCGATGGCCACTCCCTGCCGGACTACCGCGCCGCTTCCATCAAGGTGCACAAAGATATTCGCGCCACCGCGCTCGTGCCGGATTTTCATGCCTCGACCCAAGCGGTGCGTCGCGTATTGCCGTCGCACGTGACGCATTCGGATGCGGCATTTAACGTCTCGCGCACCGCGGTGCAAGTGGCTGCATTGCAAAACTATCCGGACCTTTTATGGGAAGGCACCCGCGATCGCCTGCACCAGCCGTACCGGGCAGATGTGCTTCCGGTGACCGCCGAGTGGGTTAACCGCCTGCGCAACCGCGGTTATGCGGCCTACCTTTCCGGCGCCGGCCCCACCGTGATGGTGCTGCACACCGAGGACATCGATGAGAGTATTCTTGCCGACGCCCGCGAGCAAAACCTCCGCGTCCTCGATCTCACCGTCGCCGGCCCCGTCAGCGTGGAGCTTACGCAGGCTTAATTTCCAGCCTGCATACATTGTGAGGCTGGCGCGGAACCAAGTTAATGATGGTGTCTTCATCGCTGGATTCTTGCAGGAAGCCAGCGTGTACCGCGCAAAGGAACGGTGAAGGCTTAAGCCCCGAAGAGACAAACGGGCAGGCCTGGAGCTCAATGTCGGTGGAGTCCGGCCGCGTGGCGGGGTCAAAGCCCATATCACGCAGGGTGGAAAAGAGCGTATCGAGCGCGCGATCGGAGTCCTCCGCGCCTGCGGCGCGTGCCCAGCGGCGCCCGATTTCGATGGCCTTGGCAGACGCGGCGTCATCTAGATCTTCCTTGCCCGCTAGCATGGTGGTCAGTACTTCGACGAGGGTGATGTATTCCTCTGCCACCGCTTTATTATCCGGTACGCGGGCTTGAAAAATCAGGGAGGGGCGTCCCCGCCCTTTAGTCGGCGCGGATAGTACGTTCACGGCTCCGGCGCTGACCAACTCATCGATGTGCCCGCGGGCAGTGTTGACGTGCATGCCAAGCTCTTCGGCGACGGTGCTGGCCTTGGCGCCAGCGGAATGGCGTTGCAAAGCAGCGAGTACCTCGCGCTGCTTAGGCGAGAGGTTGAGGGCCTCCGGGAAGAGTTCGGTAGTGGGCCGGGGTAGTGAATCAGGCATGGTAGAAATCCGCCTTGGAGTCTGCATAACAGAGATTTTATTTGGGGTGGACAAAAACGTTTGCTTGAGATACTGCTAAGGATACGGTGCTACCTACCGCAATACCTAAAGCTGATTCGCGGTCTACCGGTACGGTGACCTCGTGGCCGCCCAGGCCCAAGCGCAGCTGTGCTGCTGAGAGGCTGGTGGCCTCGACGGCTAGGACTCGCACGGACCACTGGTTGCAGGCTTCCGGCGCAGTGCCGATTGTCGCCGCATGCGGATCGAATGTCACCGCCACTTTTTGTTCGGGCCGAACAGGCGCGTGCTCTGGTGTTGCCAGAATAGCAATATCTCCGCAGGCGACCTCTACAGTGGAAGAGCCTTTGGCGGTTACTGTTCCTTCGAGGCGGTTAAGCCCCGCTAGTGCCGCAACGAAGCCAGTTGGAGGGGCATCAAGCAGCCGCGCGGTAGCGCCGTGTGCTCGCACTCGGCCGGATTCCATGACCAGCATGTCCTGCGCCAGATTCGCAATATCGAGTGCATTATGCGTAACGAGCAGGGTGGTCCGATCCTTGCGGGCCGCGTGCAGAAAATGGCGCCACCTTTCGGCTGATCTCACATCAACTGCGGCAAGGGGCTCGTCGAGTATGAGAACGGCCGGCCGGGCGGCTAGCGCGCGCACCAGGGCCACGTGGGCGGCTTGGCCGCCGGAGAGGGCTGTTACTGGGACGTCGGCAAGCTCGCGCAATCCTGCTGCCGCGAGAAGCTCCTGCGCACGGTCAGTATCGCGGGTAACCATGGCGACCGCTTGCTGGGCCGTCGAGCGCGGCGGCAAGCCCGGTCGCTGGGTGAGTAAGACGATATCGGTTCCCCCTGGAGAAACCTCACCGCCGCAAAGGCGCCCGGCAATGCGCCCCATAAGTGTGGTCTTGCCGGAGCCGTTCGGTCCCACCACAGCCGTAATCGCGCCCGGGGACAATGCCGTGCGCACGCCATCGACCGTAACCGAAAGCGCCTGTGCATTCTTCGGTTGGGTGAGCTCGCGGAGCTTATCCACGTCCATGGAATGCAACTGCCTTGCCCGCGGCTGGTAGCGCCGCCTGCGCAGGGCCGGCAAGCCCGCCAGCGCCAGGCAGACCAACGCCAGCCCGATAAGCAGGGCGGAGAGCACGTAGGCGCCGTCCGCGTCGACCTCGCGCTCTAAGTAGATGCCCAGCGGCATCGTGCGGGTAACCCCAGGTTGAGACCCGGCAAAGGTCAGCGTCGTGCCAAATTCGCCCAACGAGCGCGCGAAGGCCAACCCCGCGCCAGTAGCCACAGCCGGCGCGATCGAAGGAAGGGTTACTTTTCCGAGTATCTCCCAACGCCCCAAGCCCACGCCCCGTGCAGAAGCGAGGATTTCCTGGTCTAGTTGGCGCAGCGCCGAATCGACCGCTACCACCACAAAGGGTAGCGCCACGAAGGTCTGCGCCACCACGACTCCGGGGAAAGCGAAGGAGAGATGGATCCCCAGGGCGTCGAGAAGCGGGGCCAGATACCCCTTGCGGCCAAAGGCTGCGGTAAGGGCCAAGCCGCCCACCACCGGTGGCATGGCCAACGGGAGGTAGACCAAGAGGCGAATAATGGCGCTGCCGCGGCCGAGCTGCTGGACCCACACTGCCAGCCCTAAGCCCAATACGACCGCGAGCACCATGGATTGGAAAGCCGCCGCCACGGAGATGAGCAGCATGTCTCGAATCTCGTCGCGTGCAAGGTAATCGCCGATGCGCGCCCACGGCACCCGCAGCCCGAGAGCTGCCACGGGAACGATGATGATAGCCACCGCAATGATGCCAATGAGGCCGATGAGCAGCGGGGACTTGGGGCGGACGGGCTGAGGGGCGGACATAGACTACTCCGCTGGGGTAAAGCCGAGGTCGCGCCAGGTGGAATTAAAGTCGCTGCCCAATACCTCGAGCACCGCGCGGGCCTGGTCGGGATGAGAGGCGTCCGTGGCAACGGCGCCCAAGATCTGATTAGAGAATTTCTCCGCTCCTGGAATATCAATCACCTCAACGTCATTACCGGCCGCGGCGGCATCGGTGGAGTAGACCCATCCAGCATCGGCTTCGCCCGAGGCCACCTTTCCTAAAACGTCTGCCACCTGGCGCTCCTGGGAGGAGGGGTGCACGTCCAATTGCTGGTCATCGATGATTTGGGAGGAAATATCACCGCAGGGAACCTGCGGATCGCAGAGTACGAAGTGATGGGAGTGGGAGAGATCGTGCACGGAATGGATTCCCGCCGGATTTCCCTTGGGAACCACCATGACCATGACATTGGTGGCGAGCACCTCAGGTGTGGTGACGGTGCCATCCTGGACCGCCTTATCCATGGTCTTCTTGGAAGCCGTGAGGAGCAGATCGGCCGGGGCGCCTTCACCCAGCTTACTTACCAGATCGGAAGAGCCGCCATTTTCAAAGCTCAAAATCACCGGGGATTCGAGCTGGCCGGCGCGCTGGGTAAGTTCCTCATTGATGACGCGGGTAGATGAGGCCGCCAGTACATTGAGCGTGGGATCCGTCGCATCCTGCGGCGAGGTTACTGACGTTTGTGGAGCGCAGGCTGAAAGAGCAATTCCCAAGGCAACGAGGAGTACGGTGACGCGTTTTTGCATCTGCGGAGAGGTCCTTTTCGGCTTCTTCGGCGGTGAGTATGACCTACCTAGAATAGCCCTCCGCTGAGCAAAGGATTAGCTCACGCGGGTGAATTTGATGTGGAAGTCGTTTTCTTCTTCCTTGAGGTATTCAAGCTCGAACTTCTCCGCGCGGGACTCGACCTCTTTGAGCAGCGGAACCGGGTTATGCGGGGCGATGAGGAGCATTGATTCGCCTACATTTAGGGTGCCTAGCGCGCCATGGATGGCACCGTGGCGAACGGCGTGCGGAATTTCGGAGGCGTTGAGGGTGGGGATGGAATGCGGCTTATTGGCGTCGGAGATGGGCAGCTGCATGGCTAGTAGTCCTTTCTACTGGGGTGCGAGTTTCGCTCTGACCCCAATATTAGTACGATAAAACTCGTGCAAAATAATAGCGTGGCGCATCGCCTTATCTTTCTCGCCTGTGCAGGGCTATCCCTGCTGGTTGGGCTGGGTGCGGGCGCCTCCCTCCTGGGGCTGAACGCTACCCCGGGAGCATCCTTTGCTGCCGACCACGGCCCGCTTATGGTCTTCGGCTTCTTAGGCGGAGCCATCGGCCTCGAACGCGTCGTCGCCGTGCGCACCACGTGGGCCTGGGCGGGGCCTGTGTGTCACGTCGTTGGCGTGCTCAGCATTCTCGCCGGCCTACCGCGTGGGGTCGCAGCCATGTTCTTTGCCGCCGGATTCCTTGTCCTTGGCTGCATCTATGCCACTATCTACCGTCGCCAGGCTAGCCTCGCGATTCTGGTGCAGACAGTCGGCGTCATTGGGGGAGTAGTCGCCGCCGCCCTCTGGGCCATGGGGCCGGGGTTTGCTACAGCGATGCCGCTGTGCGCACTTTATGCCGTGGCCACCATCATCGGCGAGCGCATGGAATTAGCGCGCGTAACCATGGCCGGCACTCGCGCCGAAAATCATCTCACCCTCTTAGTGCTGGGGCTGGCGGCAGTCAGCGTTATCTATATGCTTTCCCCGGCGGTGGGCTATCGCACTATGGGGCTGGCGCTGATTGCTATCGCCGCGGCCACCGCGCGGGTGGACGTGGCCAAGAACTTGGTGCGCTCACAAGGATTGCCGCGCTATTCGGCGGCATGCATGCTGGCCGGCTACGCCTGGCTCGCGCTCGGCGGGTACTTGTGGCTAATCTATGGCGAGGCTACCGGCTTTGTCTATGATGCCTCGGTGCACACCATTTTCCTGGGCTTTGTCATGTCCATGATTTTCGCGCACGCGCCCATCATCGTCACCTCTGTTATTTGCCGCCGCTTGCCGTACCACAAAGTGCTCTACGTACCTGTGGGGCTCTTGCATGGTGGCCTTGCGCTGCGAGTCCTTGCAGATTGTGCCCAGCACACCACAGCGCTCCAAAGCGGCGGAGTGGTTACTATTAGTGCGGTAATAGTGTTTCTCGCCTGCGGCATTACCTTGACCGGCAAGGAGGCGCGACGTGCGCATTCATGACATTTCACTGGCCGCACGTGGCCGTTGGCATATCTTGACCGCAGCCCTTATCGCAGGGTGGATCCTAGTTGGCCTCGGCCTGCTCATCGCTAGCTCCTTGGGCGCACCCGTGGTGTGGTGGGATATCATCCACCCCTTCACAATTGGCGCGCTGACTACGGCGATCATCGTCTTTTCCACTCACTTCACCGAGGCCTTGACTAGGACTGCGGGTGGGGACTATCGGGGCGTCGGCAGTCGCGTGGCCCTAGTCCAGATTGGGCTTATTTTGCTGCTCATAGATAGGGCAGGGTATGACTGGAGCCCGCTTGCCGACGTCGCCTCAACCCTCATCATCGCCTCCCTCACCTGGCACCTGTGGTTCGTGGTGCGGCGCCTGCGCGGTTCGCTGTCTGGTTCCTTTGCCGTGACTGTGCCCTTTTATATCGCCGCTAGCGTGTTCATGATCGTCTCCGTAGTACTCGTCATCCTCAGCGGCAATGGGGTAGGCGAGTACTCCCTCCTCATCGGCGCCCACTCGCGCGGTATGGTCTGGGGATTTGCCTGGCTTACCGTCATCGGCACGGTGGTAACGCTGCTTCCCACGCTGTCTGCCACCGCGATTTCTCCCACTGCTCGTGCGCGGTGTATTCGTGCGCTCATCGTGCACTGCGCGGGGCTGGGCTGTGCGATGGCGCTATACGCGGTAGGCCTCACCCGAGCTGCAGGCGTGGCCCAGCTGCTCGTGGTCTTGGCAGCCCTGCTCATCATCCAGCCGGTACTCGCTACCGTCATGGGGCGCTCACCACGGCTGACCACCGCCACCGTTGCCGTCATCGCCGGCCTGCTGTGGATGCTGGCGTTGTGCGCCGGTGATGCCATCTCCGCAGCCGTCGGAGCCTATCCGCGCACCATCACCTTGGTTGTGCTTCCCGCCTTCCTCGGTGCTGGCCTTTTGCAGCTGGTGACCGGTGTCCTACACCACCTGCTGCCCATACTTACCGGGGCGCGCCCCAATACCGCGGACCGCACCGGTTACGCTCGTCTGCTGCTCATCAACCTGGGCGGACTACTTAGCTTGCTGGATGCTATTGCGGCCGGGCTTATCATGATGGGGATAGGTCTTGCCGCCAATATCTTCGCCGTTGGCCGAGCCCTTTACTTACAGAAAAGACTGGAGAACTAAATGCTGAGCGTTTCTTCCTCACAACCCGCGGACAAGCCCGCCTCCAAGGACTCATCTTGGGCTTCGTGGCTACTCATCGGTATCGCGTTAGCGGCAGTTATCGCACTCGCGGTGGTCAATTCCACCGGCAAGAGCTCTCAGTCCGCTACGCCTGTAGCCTCTGGTGAAACGCAGACCATTGACGTTGGTGTGGATGGCATGGCCTTTACGCCCTCGTCTATCGATATCGACCCTGGAACCCATCTGGTGGTCAACTTCACCAACTCGGGTGACCAAGTCCATGACCTAAAGATCGGTGATGCCGAAACCGGCCGCGTCGATCCCGGCGAGACAGTTCAACTCGATGCCGGCGTCATCGATTCCTCCGCGGAAGGTTATTGCACCATCGCCGGCCACAAGATGCAGGGCATGACTTTTAAGGTCAACGTCGGAGATGGCGCCGCTGCAGGGCATGACCACACGGTGGCTTCTGCAAGCAACCCCCACGTGGACGTGCCTACCGCCGCTGAACTCGGCACCCAGCGCGAAGGCTTTTCCGCCTTTGACGCCACCTTGCAGCCTGCCGCCGAAACGAAGACGCACAAAGAGACCTGGACGATGACCGAGAAGGTCGTAGAGGTCGCCCCAGGAATCAAACAGATGCGGTGGCTTTTCAACGGCCAAGCCCCAGGCCCGACCCTGCGCGGAAAAGTGGGCGATAAGTTCGAAATCACCATCAAGAACGAGGGCTCCATGGCCCACTCCATTGACTTCCACGCCGGCGAGGTCAACCCAGATAAGACCATGAAATCCATCCAGCCGGGCGAGGAATTGACCTACAAATTCACCGCGCATCGCTCCGGCATCTGGATGTATCACTGTTCCACGATGCCCATGTCCCTCCACATCGCTAACGGCATGGCCGGCAACGTCATCATCGATCCGCCGAACCTGAAGCCCGTAGACGCGGAGTATAACTTCATGGCTACCGACGTCTTCCTCGGTGAGGAAAACACTGGTGCCGATGCCCAGCGCGTAGCCGACGGCCGCTTCGACCTCATGGCCTTTAACTATTATCCCGGCCAGTACGATGCAGAACCCATCAAGGCCAAGGTGGGCGATACTGTTCGCCTGTGGCTGACCAATCTAGGCCCCGACCAGCCGCTGAGCTTCCACGTTGTGGGCGAACAATTCGATACCGCCTACAAGGAAGGCGCTTACCTCATCAAGAATGAGGACTCCACTGGTTCGCAAGCGCTTGACCTGCTTCCAGCGCAAGGCGGATTCGTCGAAATGACCTTCAACGAGCCGGGCACTTATTCCTTTGTGAATCACATCATGACAAACGCGGAGAAGGGGCAGCACGGAAAGTTCATCGTTACGGAGTAGGCCAGCCTCGCTCGATACACCCTTCGCGCTCACCATGAAACAAGTTTCATAAATCCGCGGCTTCACGGTGATCGCGAAGAGCGGGGTAGTTCTGCAGCTTCCCCTTCGCGCTCACCGGGACGGTGATTTCGTGCTACCCGCGGCTGCTAGTGAGCGCGAAGGGTGGTGGGAAGAAGACCCTTACCCTTGCCGCTCACCAGTGCGGTGCCGTGGCCTAGTTCAGCGAGCTGCGGTGAGCGCGAAGGGGGAGGGCAGGGTCCGGGAAGCAGAGCAGGGGGAGCTCGCGCAATTCCGCGTGTGTGTCGTAGTCGCGTTCGGCGCCGGTGCCAGGGACCTCGACAAAATTCACACCGCGGATGAGGCGGCGGACGGAGACGTTCCTAGCCGTAGGAAGGGATTCGAGCTGAGTGTGGAGCGCGGGGGCGTGCCAGAGGGAACACAGCGGCTGGAGGTAGCCGTCGGCGGCGCGGGTGAGTACGGCATCGGCCGTGGAGGAGGCGAGGGTCGAGCGCAGACGGGGAAGCAGTAGCGGCGAATCGGGGGCATCCACGGCGAAGAGGGCAAGTTCGGTGCAGTGGGATAACGCTTGTGCGCCGGCCGCGATGCCAGCGACGGGACCACCGTAGAGCGGGGACTCGCACACCTGGGGTAGGCCGAGATAATGCGGTGAGACGGCCACGGCCGGGGTGCCGTAGGGGAGCTGGGCGAGCAGGCGGTCTATAAAACGTGTTCCGTGGGCGGAAAGAGAGGCTTTATCTGTGCCGCCCATGCGTCGGCCGTGGCCACCGGCGAGGATTATCGCGCCGAGCATTAGGCCTCCGGCAGGGTGCGGGACCAGTCCCCGGAGCGGCCGCCGGATTTCGCCACGATGCCGCAACGGCGGATATAGGCGGAGCGGTCCACGCCCTTGACCATGTCGATGATGGCGAGCGCGGAAACATTCACGGCCGTAAGCGCTTCCATTTCCACGCCAGTGCGGTCGGCGGTGCGGACGGTGGCGGAGATGGAGACGTGGTCGTCGGCAAGCGTGAGCTCCACGGCGCAGCCGTGCACGCCAATGGTATGGGCCAACGGAAGCAGCTCGGGGACCTTCTTGGCGGCGGAAATGCCGGCGATGCGGGCTACGGCGAGCACGTCTCCCTTGGATACCGTGCCGTCGCGCAAAGCGGTCATGACCTCGGGGGAGCAGGCGACTTCGCCCTCGGCCGTGGCAGTGCGCACGGTGGGTTGCTTCTCGGTGACATCGACCATGTAGGCGGCGCCGTCAGAATTTAGGTGGGTAAATTTCATGGTTGCTCCTTAATACAGATAAACGGTGGTCTCCTCACCCAAGGCGGGCGGCTCGGAGGAGATGAGGCAAAAGCCATTGGTACCGGCGAGCGATACGATGCGATGGCTGCCGTGAGGTAAGTGCGACGTAATGGCGGGCTCCGCCTGGAAGTCTACGGTCACGGGCACAATGGTAGGCCGGCCGCGGGAGGTCGGGAGGGGCGAGTCTACGCGGGCGCGTAGGTGGACCTGCTCGCGTGGCGCGGGGTGACCAGAAAGCGCGGCGAGGAGGGGACGAGCATAGAGCTGAAAATCTACGAAGGCAGCCACGGGGTTGCCGGGCAAGCATAATATCGGGGTGCCTTTCCAATTGGAGTAGCCCTGTGGGGCGCCCGGGCGCTGGTCGACGTGCCCGAACCACGCGGAATCCGTGCGCCTCAGCACAGTATGGACGACGTCGAACGCGCCGGCCGAAACGCCGCCGGAGGTGATGATGAGGTCGTGGGAGGAGGCAAGCTCATCCAGCGCGGAGGCGAGGTCCGCAGGGGCATCACCCACGTGGACGTGTGCGTCTGCGCCTGCAAGGGCAGCGAGCATGGGGCCATTGGAATTCGGCAGCTGGCCGGGAGCGAGCTCTGTTGGGGAAGAGACTAGTTCTTCGCCAGAAGAGATGATCGCTATGCGTGGGCTGCGGTGGACCGAGACGGAATAAACGCCAGCGGAGGTGAGAGCGGCGATTACGGCGGCGTCGACAAGCGTGCCTGCTGTGGCCACTGGCGCGCCGGGCTGGATATCCTCCCCGGCGGCGCGGATATGTGACTTGGTGGGAGCATCGGTGATGGTCACCTCGTCTGGAAGCGCTACGGGGCCGGCCGGGGTGGTGGTATTTTCCACGGGCACGACAAGCATTCCTGCGGTATCAGCTACCGGTGCGCCGGTCATGATGCGCACCGCGTGTCCCGCGGGGACCTCGGTAGGGGCGGCACCGGCTGGTACATCGCCGGCGACGGGGAGTGCCCATGGGCCGGGGGAGGGAAGATCCGCGGCGTGGACGAGGAAGCCATCCATCGCCGAGTTGGCGTGGGGCGGCACGGGAAAGCGCGCGGTGGCATCGGCGGCGAGGACGCGGCCGATGAGGGAGGCATCGACGGCGGCTGACTCGGCCGGCAGGGGGGATGCCAGGGTGAGGACGGCATCGAGGTGCGCGGAGATGCTGCGGGGCGTGGACATAAAAATAAGGTTAGCCGCCGATGGCAGACATCGGACGGTCCGGTTGCAGAAAGCCTTCGTCATCGATGCCATGGCCAGGCTTTTTGCTCCACATTTCCCCAGCCCAGGCCTCCATGATCTCCTCATCGCTGGCCCCAGAGCGCAATAGTTCCCGCAGCGGGGTTTCGGAATTGCCAAAGAGGCAGTTGCGCACGGCGCCGTCGGTAGTCAGCCGCGTACGATCGCAGTCGCCGCAGAAGGGGTGGGTGACCGAGGCAATGATGCCCAGTGTTCCGCGTGTTCCATCCGGAGCGGTGGCCTCCCACAGGGCGGCGGGGGCAGATCCCCGCGGTTCGCGGGCGGGCTGTAGCGAAAAATGGGTGCGCAGACGGACGAGGATGTCCGCGGCCGTTACCATGTCCTCGCGGCGCCATTGCTCGCGGGGCCCAAGCGGCATCTGTTCGATGAAGCGCAGCTGAGCACCGTGGCGGACGGCATAGTCCGCTAGCGGGACGATGTCTTCTTCGTTGACCCCGGGCATGACCACGGCGTTGATTTTGATGGGGTGGAGGCCTGCGGCATCCGCAGCGGCGATGGCCTGGAGCACGTGATCAAGGCGGTCGCGGCGGGTGAGCGCGGCGTAGCGCTCGCGGTCGATGGTATCGAGCGAGATATTGATGCGATCCAGTCCGGCTGCGGCGAGGGCGCCGGCGCGCTTTTCTAGGCCAAGCCCGTTGGTGGTTAGCGCGGTGGACGGGGATCTCCCCTGGTCGGTGCGCAGCTCTTTAGTGGCGGCAATAAATTTTTCCAGCGACTTACGCAGCAAGGGTTCGCCGCCGGTAAAACGCACTTGGCGGATGCCCAGCTTGCCGACGCCAATTCGAATCAGTCGGATGGTTTCCTCATCGCTCAAGGTCTTCTCTGTGGGCATCCACTCTAAGCCTTCGGCCGGCATGCAATAGGTGCAGCGCAAGTTGCAGCGATCCGTGAGGGAGACGCGCAGGTCGCGGGCTTGGCGGCCATAGCGATCCAGCAGTGCGCGCGTGCCATCAGCAGCCGGGGCGGGCAGATCCGCTGGCGACTGCGCCCGGACCACGGTGGGCAGGGGCAGGGAAACTACGGGTCGCTGCGTGGAAGAGGTCATCGGTGCCAGTCTAAGAGAGGGGATGAGGTACACCAAGCTGCAACGGCTTAGAGAAGGATATTATTCCTAGTTTTCCCGGCTTAAATCGGTGGCTTCGGTGGCAGCGAGGCGCTGCGATTCGCCTGGACCCTTGAGCCGGATGATGTTGTACTCGCCTTCTGCCAGGTGGGTGCGCAAATCCTTCTTATCGAATTTGCCCACGGAAGTTTTATCGATGGACTTTACAAAGGTCCAGTACTCCGGCAGCATCCAACTCGGCAGCTCCTTGCGCATGCTGGCGCGCAGGCGCTCTGCGGTTTCGATGGTGGGAGAAGCACCTTCTGCCAAGACGGTAACGGCCAGTGGGCGCTCGACCCATTGCTTATCGGGATAGCCGATAACGGCGGCTTCGACGACGAGTGGGTCAGACATGATGAGGTTTTCCAGCTGGACGGAATAGATCCACTCGCCGCCGGAGCGGATGACGTCTCGGGCGCGGTCCTCTACGGTAAGGAAGCCGTCCTTGGTGACCGAGCCGACATCGCCAGTGCGCAGCCAGCCATCCGCGGTGAACTTGCCCTCTGCAGCCTCGACCTGCTTGCCGCGAAATTCGGAGGCGATTTCGCCCGGCTCAGCGGTAGGCGAGTGGTAGTAGGAACCGGTGACCAGGTTGCCGCGTACCTGCAGTTCGCCCGCGTTGCGGTCGGTTCGGGCCACAACTTGGCCGTCATTGACCACGCGGTATTCCAGCGAGGCGGGGATGCGGCCCTGGGAGATGCGGTAGGCCCACCGCGTATCGCCCGAAGCGCCCTGTGGAGGGCGGGCGACGCTGCCGACGGTGGAGGTTTCTACCATGCCCCACACGTGAACAACGTCGACACCGTAGCGTTCCTCCCACATCTTGATAAGAGTTGGGGGAACGGGGGAGCCGCCGGCATAGATCTCCGTGAGGGTCATGCGCTCCGGCGGGTGGTGCATGTAGTGCACAAAGAGTTGGATCCAGATGGTGGGAACGCCGTGGGCCACGCGCGGAGAAGTAGCGGCAATGGCCTTGGCAAGGGTGGGGGCGGATACGTCGGCGTCGGGAAGCACGAGCGGGGTGCCCGTCATGAAGCAGGTAAAGGGAACGCCCCAGCTCAGCACGTGACAGATGGGGATGCAGCACAGGAAAGTCTCACCGTGGGTGATGCACAGCGAGTCCGAGGAGCGCAGCTGCATGGCCTCCAGATACAGCGAACGGTGCGAATACAGTACGCCCTTGGGGGCACCCGTGGTGCCTGTGGAATAGCACAGTGCCGCGGCCGTGCGCTCATCTAGTTCCGGCCAGTCATAGACGGTGGAGCGGCCATCAATTAAAGCTTCATAGGAATACACTTCAATCCCACGGGGGAAGAGATGGGCAAACTGCTGCGCAGGCTGTGCGCCGGTAATGATGACGCTTTTCACGGAGTCGGTACCCACAAGCACCTTGCCTAGTTGCTGCGCCAGCCGGGGATCGCACACGATGGCAGATATTTCCGCGTGATTAATAATATGGCGAATCTGGTCATTCATCAGCTGCTTATTCAGCGGCGCAAAAATCGCGCCCTTGCAAGCAGTGCCAAACATGACCTCGAGGTGTTCGGCGCAGTTCCACATAAAACTGCCCACCCGCTCATCGCCGGTAATACCCAAATCATCATGAATAGCGTGGGCGAAGGCGGCTGCGCGAGCGGCGATATCGCGGAAGGTAACTTCTTCGGCCGGATCAAATTCAGAGCCGGTGCCCTCACCGTGCCAGGTTGTCACCGTGGTGCCGCCGTGCACCGAGGCGCCGTATTCCAAAATGCGGGTCAGGGAGAGGGGGATATCCATCATCGTGGAAAGCATGCCTCTACTGTAGCGGTGTCATGGTGCGGGCGTTGCGGTCCATGCGTTATACTTGTTCGCGACTGGTAGGAAACCGGAATTTTTAGCTCCCCTTTCCTATGGATTCGGGCCCAGAGAAGTTTTGCCCGCAGTCGTTTCTTGATTTCTTCCGGTTCGTGCACCCGCTGTGCGAATTCTCCTTGAGAACATGGAAGAGGCCTCATACTTATTGCCCGGCAGGACGCGCATGCGCCTTGGCACGAGGGCGAGAAGTCCTAGAAAAATACACATTGGCTTCCAGTGCAACGCCGTGAGCCTAGGCTACGGCGGCTCCCGCATCATCGGACCTGGTCAAGCAACGAAAGGATATCCGTGAGCGAAACGGACAACACCGCAGCACAGGATCTTGCATCCCTGAAGCTGCCGGAATTGCGCAAAATGGCCGCAGAGCGCGGCCTACGTGGTGTCTCTGCCCTGCGCAAGGGGGATCTCATCACCGCCATCAAGACTGGTCAAGTTCCGCCAAAGGCCAAGGCCAAGGTGGAAAAGGCCGCTCGGGTAGAAAAGGCGGAAAAGGCAGAGAAATCTGATAAACCAGAAAAGCCACGCGCGCAGGCGCAGGACGATGCGCCGCAGAAGGCGGAAAAGCAGGAAGAATCCGGCGAGAAGCAGGATAACCGCCAGCAGAACTCTGGCGACGAGCAGCGCTATGAGTCGCGTTCTCAGGCACGCCGCGCTCGCCGCAACCGCGCCCGCCGGCAAGAACGCCAGGAGCGGCAGGAACGTCAAGAGCGCGAGGAACGCAACCGCCATGAGGAGCAGGGCGGCAATAAAGATAACCGCGATAATGGCTCCCAGGACGGCTCCGAGAATCAGGGTGAAAAGAATGACCGCGGCGATAATAAGCAGCGCGGCAACCGCCACGATGACAACAACAATCATGAGCGCGGCAACCGGCGTGGGCGCCGCAACCGCCGCAACCGTCGCGGCCGCGGAAACAATAATGACAATAACGGCGGCAACGATTTGCAGGTCCGCGAGGGCGATGAGCTGCAGGCTGTCGGTGGCATTTTGGACGTGGTAGACAATAACGTCGCCTTCCTGCGCACTACCGGTTACCGCGCCGCGGCTTCCGACGTTTTTGTCAACAACGGCATCGTCCGCCGCTTAGGCCTGCGCTCCGGTGATGCCATCACCGGTCAGGTTAAGGTCTCCGGCCCGACGCATACGCACGGCAATGGCCGCAATCGCCGCAAGTACAACCAGCTGGTACAGGTCGATACCGTCAACGGCATCGAACCAGAAGCCGCAAAGCAGCGTCCGCATTTTAATAAGCTGACCCCGCTGTACCCGAATAAGCGCCTGCGTTTGGAGACGGATCCGAAGATCCTTACCACCCGCGTGATCGACCTCATTATGCCCATTGGCAAGGGCCAGCGCGCGCTGATCGTCTCCCCGCCAAAGGCCGGTAAGACGACGATTCTGCAGAATATCGCTAATGCGATTTCTACCAATAACCCGGAGTGCTACCTCATGGTCGTTCTCGTAGATGAGCGCCCTGAGGAAGTTACGGATATGCAACGCTCTGTCAACGGCGAGGTTATTGCCTCGACCTTTGACCGCCCGCCATCAGAGCACACCTCCGTGGCTGAGCTGGCCATCGAGCGCGCCAAGCGCCTGGTGGAGCAGGGCAAGGATGTCGTGGTCTTGCTCGACTCCATTACCCGCCTGGGCCGCGCCTACAATAATTCCTCCCCAGCTTCCGGCCGCATCCTCTCCGGCGGTGTGGACTCTAATGCGCTCTACCCGCCAAAGCGTTTCCTGGGTGCCGCTCGCAATATCGAAGAGGGTGGCTCGCTGACGATCATCGCCACCGCAATGGTGGAGACCGGATCTACCGGCGATACCGTCATCTTCGAGGAATTCAAGGGCACCGGCAATGCCGAGTTGAAGCTGGACCGTGGCATTTCCGAGCGCCGCGTCTTCCCGGCTGTGGACGTTAACCCGTCCGGCACCCGTAAGGACGAACTATTGCTCGTTCCTGAGGAGGCGCGCATCATGACCAAGCTGCGTCGCATCCTTTCTGCCCTGGATTCCCACCAGGCGATTGACTTGCTCATTAAGCAGCTGAAGAAGACCCGCTCCAATGGCGAGTTCTTGATGCAGGTGGCCTCCTCGGCCCCGATGGCTGCGGATAAGGATGAAGAAGATTATGTCTAATCAGGTTTCCCTCGTTGATGACATCGTGTCTGAGTACCAGGGCATTGAGATGCAGATGGGCGATCCGGAGGTTGCCGGCGACCAGAAGCAATTCCGCAAGCTCTCCAAGCGCTACGCGGAGCTGCGCCCCATCATCATGGTCAATGATGAGCTCACCCAGGCGCGCGAGGATCTCGCGGACGCCAAGGAGATGGCCTACGAGGACCATGACTTCCAAGAAGAAGCGGACCGCCTCGAAAAGTCCGTGGAGAGCCTGGAAGAAAAGCTGGCTGACCTGCTCGCACCGCGCGATGAGCAGGACTCCGAGGACATCATTATGGAGATTAAGGCCGGTGCGGGTGGCGAAGAGGCAGCGCTTTTTGCCGGCGACTTGGCCCGCATGTATGAGCGTTACGCGGATAAGACCGGCTTTAACTGGGAGGTCTTGGGCCTCAATGAGTCCGATTTGGGCGGTGTGAAGGATATGACCATTTCCTTCCGCTCTAAGTCCCCTTCGCGCGATGGTGCGTGGTCCGTGTTCAAGTTTGAGGGCGGTGTGCACCGCGTGCAGCGCGTTCCGGTCACCGAGTCCCAGGGCCGTATTCAAACCTCTGCCGCCGGTGTGCTGGTCTACCCAGAGCCAGAAGAGGTCGAGTCCGTCAATATCGATGACAAGGATATCCGCGTCGACGTTTACCGTTCCTCCGGTAAGGGCGGCCAGGGCGTGAACACTACCGACTCTGCGGTGCGTATTACCCACCTGCCCACCGGGCTTATCGTGACCTGTCAAAAGGAGCGTTCTCAGATCCAGAACAAGGCGCGTGCGCTGCAGGTTCTGCAGGCCCGTCTGGATCAGATGGAGCGCGAGGCTCGTGAGGCTGAAGCGGGCGAGCAGCGCGCCTCCCAGGTGCGCACCATGGATCGCTCTGAGCGCGTCCGTACCTATAACTGGCCGGAAAACCGCATCACCGACCACCGCATTGGCTATAAGGCCAATAATTTGGACTCTGTGTTGAACGGCGATATGCATGACCTTATTAAGGCTCTGCAGGACCAAGAGCGTGCTGAGCGCCTCGAGGCCGAGGGCTAAACGGTCGTGGCAAACACGTATGGACAGGCGCTGCGCCTCGGGGTGCAGCGCCTTCGTGCTGCTGGGGTGGCCAGCCCCGAGTGGGATGCGCGCATCATGGCGGCGCACCTTATACATTGTGGCCACATGGATATTCCGCTCGAGGAAGCTGCTATGCCCGGCTTCGACGTAGCCTATGGCGCGCTGCTATGCCGCCGGGAGGCCCGTGAGCCTTTGCAGTATGTGCTAGGCACCGCTTGGTTTGGCCCGCTGGAGCTCAAGGTCGGTCCGGGTGTGTTTATCCCGCGGCCGGAAACTGAGGTCATGGCGGACTGGGCGGTGCGCAGTGCACACGGCCCTCGACTGGTGGACTTGTGCACCGGCACGGGCGCGTTGGCGCTCTACCTGCAACACTATCTGCCACAAGCGCAGGTGCGGGCAGTTGAGCTTGCCGACGCCGCCTTTGACTACACCAAAGCCAATACCCGCGGCACCGGAGTAGAGGCCATCCAAGCAGATGCCACCGATGCCGATACGCTGGCGGAGTGGAACGGGACCGTGGACCTCATTGTCACTAACCCGCCGTACGTGCCGGAGACTCCGAACCTAGAACCGGAGGTCTATCACGATCCACACACTGCGGTATTCGCCGGTGCGGATGGGATGGGCGTTATCACAGACCTTATCCCGACCATAGCGCGCCTGCTGCGCCCAGGCGGCAAGGTAGCCATCGAGCACGACGACTCTACCAGCGAAGTTGTTCAAGCCGTGATGGCTGACTACGGCGGCTTCGAAGAGATTACGGCGCTGCCGGATCTAACGGGAACGCCCCGCTTTGTCACTGCGGTGCGCGGAGTAGACTAAGACACCATTGAGGGCAAGAAGGGGAGAATAATATGCAAGGAAAGATTTTTAATTGCGCCGATAATGCCGAGCGCGAAGAGGGCATGAACATCGCAGTCAAGGCTGCTCAATCCGGCCGCCTGGTAGTGATGCCTACCGATACTCTCTACGGTTTGGGTTGCGATGCCTTTGATAATGACGCCGTAGCCAACCTTTTGGCCACCAAGCAGCGCGGCCCGGATATGCCGGTGCCGGTATTGGTGGGGTCTTGGGATACTGTTCGCGGTCTTGTAGCCTCCTATACCGAGACTGCACGTGATTTGGTGGAAGCCTTCTGGCCCGGAGGCCTGTCTATCGTCGTTCCGCAAGCGCCGTCCTTGCCGTGGAACCTTGGCGATACCCGCGGCACCGTGATGCTGCGCATGCCGCTACATCCCATCGCTATCGAATTGCTGCGTGAGGTTGGCCCTATGGCTGTCTCCTCTGCCAATATCTCCGGCCATCAACCACCGACCACCGCACTAATGGCTAAGCAGCAGCTGGGTAAAGCCGTGACAGTTTACTTGGATGGGGGAGAAACGGCCGTCGGCAAGCCTTCGACCATTATCGACCTGTCCGGCGAGCGCCCGTATCTACTGCGCGAAGGTGCCCTGTCGGCCGAGGAAATCGCCGAGGTCATCGGCGTCGACGCGCAAACCCTGCGCACCCGCCCCCAAGCCTAAAGGAGGAATTCGCGTGAGTGGCAGTGGTGTCCCGCTGCGCGAGTTGGCCCTCGTCATTCTCGTCGCAGCAGCGTTTACGTACCTCACTACCGGTGTGGTGCGTTCCTTTCTGGTGCGTACCGGCCGCGTGGCGGAAATTCGCCTGCGTGACGCCCACACTCAGCCCACTCCTCGCCTGGGAGGCGTGGCCATGTTTACCGGCTTCGCGGCGGCGATTTTCCTTGCTGCCCAGCTCCCAGCCTTGACTCGCGGCTTCATGCCCGTCACGCCAGAGATGAATGCCGTGCTGTGGGCGGCGCTAGCGCTGGTACTTGTCGGCGTCATCGATGACCTAGTTGAACTCAGCGCCATTGTGAAGCTATTCGGTCAGCTCTTTGCGGCCACGCTCATGAGCGGATTGGGCCTTACTTGGACGCTACTTTTTATCCCCTTTGGCGGCGGCACCACGGTTGTGCTGGACCAATTGCAAAGCACCTTGTTGACTGCATTTTTTACCGTCCTGCTCATCAACGCCATCAATTTTGTAGACGGCCTCGATGGATTGGCGGCTGGTCTCGGCCTGATCGCGGGAGCAGCGATTCTGGTCTTTTCCTTAACTGTCCTGCACGATCAAGGCGGTGCGGTATCGGCCTATCCACCGGCCATTATTAGCGCCGCTTTGGTAGGAACGTGTGCCGGCTTCTTGCCGCACAACTTTGAGCCTTCCCGCATTTTTATGGGGGATTCCGGCTCAATGCTCATTGGTCTTTTGCTCGCTGCGGCGTCGACCTCCGCCTCCGGCAAAATCAATATGTCCCTCTATGGCACGGTAGATATCGTGGCCCTAATGTCTCCCATCATCGTGGTGGTTGCAGCGGTCTTTATTCCAGTCCTTGACCTTGTCTGGGCTGTGATTCGGCGCCTGTCGCAGGGCCGATCGCCGTTTTCGGCGGACAAAGCGCATATTCACCACCGCCTTCTTTCCCTCGGCCATACCCACCGTCGTACCGTGTTGGTGCTCTATCTGTGGGTCTCCGCTGTTGCCTTCGGGGCGGTGTCCTTTTCCATCGTGCCCGCGCCGGTGGCCATTGGCGTTACTATCGCCGCCTTGCTGCTCGCGTTCGCGGCTACTCTGGTGCCACTGCGGCAAGGCAAAATTGGTCCGGCCGGGCGAGAAGCCGTCGTGGTGAAGGAAACCGAGCCCTCGTGAGGTAGGGTGTGTAGCCGTGAGTGAAGCACAGTCGACTACGCAAGCCTCGGAATTTGATGACCACCGCCGCCCCATGCAGAGGGCGGTCAAGCTCGGTGGCTTAGCTCTGCTGGTTATCACGGTGGTCTCCCTCGCCGCCTGGGGAGGCCTCCGCGGCCTCCCCGGTATATGGGGGGTACTCGTCGGTGCCGCCATCGGGGGCGGCTTCGTCCTTTTTACCGCCTTGTCGGTGCTACTGACCGCTAATACGACCCCCGCCAATACCATGGCAGTGGTGCTGGGTGGCTGGTTGCTCAAGGTCGTGGTCTTGGTCATGGTGTTGTTGGTTATCAGAGATATGGATTTCTATGACACCTTGGCCCTCTTTGTGACCGTCATGCTGGCCCTTTTTGCCACCTTGGGTACCGAGGTATGGGCTGTAGTTACTTCCCGGGTGACTTACGTTTCCTAATAGGGAAGCGGTCTCATGAGGGGCCTACTGCTTTTCCGGAAGGAAAGGTGGTGGGCCCTTTTTCCATGTGGACATGCAATCGTTTCTGTTGTGGTTACCCCCGTCATGGTGGGGAAATAGCCAAGTGTGATGAACTCCACGTAGCAGGATTTAGGCAGAATGTGGCCTTATTGTTGTGAATTTGTGGCGAAATTGTACCCAGCTAAGGCGGAAATCGTCGCGTTAGTGGCCCCCCACGTGCGAAAACTCTTGATCTAACTGATACGCTTTTCTTC
>OCJN01000060.1_pt1 | contig 73300 bp, 70 predicted proteins | sample 1480731 | NCBI WGS metagenome assembly OCJN01 (sample SAMN05301479, study PRJEB22388) | human skin metagenome | isolation source: Infant 1 DOL 23 skin | host: Homo sapiens | place: USA: Pittsburgh, Magee-Womens Hospital of UPMC | collected 2013/2014 | reverse complement strand
TCGTGGTCAATATGAAACGAATTATGACCTTAATAAATACAAAATAACCGAGGAATTCGCTCAAATTAACGAGAGATTCCTCGGTTTTCATTTCATTAAAAGTAAGAGGCCTATTTTTTCAGTGGACTCTGGTTAAAGTAGTACCTTTTTTTTATTATTTTCATTAGACCTATCCTCCATCTGCATGTCAATATATATAACACCCCTCAAAAAAAGCAGTTACTCAACTGAAACTGCTTTCTATTCTTGCATAGTGTAACCAACACCACGCACGGTTTTAATGTAGCTTTTTTGACCTTTTACATCAAGCTTGCTACGTAGATAACGGATATAGACATCCACGATATTAGTTTCGGTCGCACTTTCATACTTCCAGACACTTTCCAACAACTGCTCACGAGTCAGAACTTTCTTGTTTCCCATAAGAGTAGCCAAAAGGTCATACTCACGACGGGTCAGAGCAATCATTTCCTCGCCACGATAAACGGTATGATGCTCTACATCCATACGCAGATTGCGGTAAGACGTTGGAACCTTCATCTGACTACAGTGTTGGTCGATGAAGTCCCGACCTCGGAAAATCGCTGAAATACGAGCCACCAAATTGTCAATAATAACTGGCTTATAAATGTAAGAAACAGCAAAACGCTGGATGGACTCAATCTGATCTTGCAATTCTTCACGATGGTCCAAGACCATGATGACCGATGCTGGCTTAGTCCGACTCAGCTTATCTGCAAAATCCTGGGCTGTCATATCCCCCAGATGAGCATTCAATAAAATCAAGTCATAGTCTGTTTGAAGAGCCATGGAGAGGGCTTTTTGCCCCTCCTCAACCTGATCAACTCGGTATTGCTCTTTTTGGAGTTCCAAACTTAAAAAATGAGCTAGATTTCGTTCTTTCTCAAGTAATAAAATCCGTTTCCCCATGGCAGACCTACTTATTTTTCGTCATACCAAGAGTAGTGGAAGGTTCCTTCTTTGTCTTTACGTTGGTAAGTGTGAGCACCAAAGTAGTCACGTTGCGCTTGGATCAAGTTAGCTGGAAGGTCAGCTGAACGGTAGCTATCAAAGTAAGTGATAGCTGCTGAGAAGGTTGGTACTGGCACACCAGCTTGAACAGCAAGAGCTACGATATCACGCACTGCTTGTTGGTACTTAGCAGTAACATCCAAGAAGTATTCATCCAAAAGAAGGTTAGCAAGGTCTGCATCACGGTTGTAAGCATCTGTAATCTTTTGCAAGAAACGAGAACGGATGATACAACCATCACGCCAGATAGATGCGATGTCTGCAAATGGCAAGTTCCAGTTATTTTCTTTAGAAGCTACACGCAATTGAGCAAAACCTTGTGCGTATGAAATGATTTTTGAGAAGTAAAGGGCTTGACGGATTTTTTCAATCAACTCAGCCTTGTCTCCTTCAAATTTGAAGGCAGCTGGTTTTGGAAGAACCTTGCTAGCATGCACGCGTTCTTCTTTGTAAGTAGAGATATAGCGTGCAAATACTGATTCAGTGATGAGTGACAATGGCACACCAAGGTCAAGAGATGATTGGCTAGTCCATTTACCAGTTCCCTTGTTACCTGCAGCATCAAGGATATAGTCTACGATTGGTCCATCTTGACCTTCATCGTCTTTACGGCTCAAGATATCAGCTGTGATTTCGATCAAGTAGCTGTCCAATTCACCCTTGTTCCACTCAGTAAAGATTTCAGCCATATCTTCTGCAGAAAGGCCTAGCAAGTGTTGCATCAAGTCATAGCTTTCTGCGATCAATTGCATATCACCATACTCGATACCGTTGTGAACCATTTTCACATAGTGACCAGCTCCATCAGGACCGATGTAAGTCACACATGGTTTGCCATCTTCTGGCGCTTTAGCTGAGATTTCTTCAAGAACATCCGCAACCAATTCGTAGGCCTCTTTTTGTCCACCAGGCATGATAGAAGGACCTTCAAGGGCACCTTTTTCACCACCAGAAACCCCAGTACCAATAAAGTTGATACCTGAGTTTGCCAATTCTTCATTACGACGGATTGTATCTTTGTAGAAAGTATTTCCGCCGTCAATCAAGATATCACCCTTGTCAAGGTGTGGAAGAAGGGCTTGGATAGTAGCATCTGTACCAGGTCCAGCTTGAACCATAAGCATAATACGACGAGGTTTTTCGATTGAGTTTACAAAACTTTCCACGTCATAGCTTGGTACAAAGTTCTTTTCAGGATGGCAAGCAATCACATCTTCAGTTTTTTCTTTACTACGGTTGTAAATAGCAACTGTGTAACCACGAGATTCAATATTAAGGGCAAGGTTACGACCCATTACGGCCATACCTACGACACCAAAGTTAGCTTTTGTCATTTGACACTCCTCTTGTTTAATTTGTTTTATTTTATCATTTTTACTTTTGAAAAGAAAGAATTTTGTAACGACTGCTTAGTAGTCCAAGTCATCCGCATGTCCAGAACCATTTCCAACAAAGTATCCTGTCTTACAGTTAAGGGTAAAGAGATAGGTTCCATCTGGCTTGTAGAGGTTGTAATAACCATTACCATTAACAATATTGACACGTTCGATAATGTATTGGTTACCAGTGATATAACCACGTGAACGTGAAGTCGCTAGTATTTTTTCTAAGACGCCATCTGCAAAATCCCAGGCAGAGTTGTTACTATCATCAATAGCAGACTGATTATAGGGAACACGACTCGCACTTCTTTGAACAGCAACCCCTGCACTTGATATACCCATATTGACTTCACTGCGACTACTTCTAGTCTCATTTGAACTACTTGGTTTTGTCTCACTAGTCGTATTTGAACTTGCTTGACTAGAGTTTGAACTGCTAGTTTGACTTGAACTTGAGCTAGAAACACTTGTTTGCTGGCTCTTACCAAGGCTAATAGCCTTATCTAGCACTTTATCAATCTCAGTATTGCCAGTTTTAATATCCGTAAATTTAGCATCCGATTTGGCTTTGGCATTGGTATCCAGAACACCATCCACAATAGCTGGTTTTTCAAATTGAGCGTTGACATCTTGAATGGCCTTGATTTGCGTTGCTAGACTATCATACTTAGATTTGGCAAGAGCATGTTCACGACTACCTTCCAACTTATCAAGCAAGGTTTTGAGTTGACTCAGTTTATCAAACTGGCTATTCTTCAAAGCTGTTTTATTGCTATCAGTGTAGAAGGCATCGTATTGGCTATTGAAATCTTCTAAAATCGGCTGAATATTCTGCTCACTAGACGATGATTGAGCATTTTGGATTTCCTGTGTTGAGCGATTCACTTGACGGTAAACATAATAAGCAGTTCCAAGGATAAGAAGCGCTAAGGTTACTAGAATACCATAAATCACCCATTTCTTCTTATTTTTTTCATCTTCACTATCTGGAACTCGAGAAAGTATTGGAACCTCTTCTCCTTCAAACAATTGTACTTCTTCAGTCTCAAACTCTTCGACAGGGGGAACTTCTGAATCGCGTATGAATTCTAAATCATCGAACTGATTCATGTCATCTTCTTGTACTGAGGACTCAACTTCTGTCTCCTCCCGAATCTCTTGAAGCAAATCATCAAGAGTCGAGGTAACAGCTACCTCTTCTTTTTCGATTAACTCCTCTTTTTTGTATTGGCGAGTCGCAAACTTATCTGCTTCGATTTCATCTTTGTGTTGTTTGACATACTTGTCCAAAATGGAATCCTCAGGCAAGACTCCTGCTTCCACTTCCTCATTTTTACGAATAGCTTGACCAACTGTTAGCTCTTTTGCTTCATCAAAATCAAATTGCGGTTCTTGACCTTCTTTTTTATGACGATTTCGTCTTTTTTTACTCATGAGTATCCCTTTCTATTTTACCTCTTGCCGTTTAACACGCTGACCAAAATATTGATACAGATCCACTTTCAAGGTTCCGTTGTATAACTTACGCTTCTTATCTGCTTGGCTACCATACTTGCTTTCAAAGGCTTCATCACTAGTCAGGATAAATTTGCTCCAAGTTTTCAGTGGTGCAAATACTTGCCCCATCTCAGCATAGAGCTTGGTAACTCCTGCATCATCTGATAAACGTTCTCCATAAGGCGGATTGGAGATAATCACGCCATTGATTTTATCAGAACGTAAATCCTGCACGCGCATCTGCTTAAAAGTAATGTCTCCTGCAACACCAGCTGCCTGAGCATTGGCCTTAGCAATTTCCACCATGCGAGCATCAATATCACAGCCCATGATATCCAACTCAAGCTCACGGTCTACTTTTTTAGCCGCTTCTGTGCGCACTTCTTGAATCAAGCGATCGCTGATCCAGTTCCATTCCTCAAATGCAAAAGAGCGACGAAGACCAGGCGCCATCTTTCGAGCAATCATGACTGCCTCAATACAGAAAGTCCCCGAACCACAGGTCGGATCAATCAAAGGCTTGTCTGGATACCAGTTAGAAAGTTGTAAAATGGCTGCCGCCATGTTTTCCTTGATAGGGGCTCCCCCTTTTTCGGTACGATAGCCACGTTTAAAGAGGCTAGACCCTGTCGTATCAATCATGACAGTTGCTATGTCTTTGAGAATAGAGACCTCAATCTTAAACTCTGGGCCATTCTCCATCAGAGGAACACCTTCTGGGCGGGCGTAGTGTTTCTGCAATTTCTTGACAACAGCTTTCTTAGAAATAGCCTGAACACTGGGCTCATTGTGAAGTTTGGACTTAACACATTTAGCTTTGGCAATCGGGAACCGAGCTCCGAGTGGTAAATAATGTTCCCAATCTAAAGCGAAAACTCCCTGAAACAGTTCCTCAAAAGTCTTAGCAGGGAAAGTTCCTACGATAATCTTGATACGATCTGCTGCCCGAAGCCACAGGTTGGTTTCGATAATAGCTCTGACGTCTCCTTGAAAACGAACACGACCGTTTTCAACCTGACAATCGTAGCCCAACTCTCGCACTTCTCGTCCCACAACAGCTTCAAGACCTGCTGCCACAGTTGCAATTAAATTAAATTCTTTTTTCATGTTACAGTCTTACAAGACCTTTCTATATGTCCACTTTAAAAAATGAGGTTGAGAAAATTTCTCAGCCCCAACCTATATGCAATTTTCTATAAGCCATGTTTTGTTCCAGAAGTGACTAGGACCACTTCCTTCGATAATCATCTGTCTACCACTAGCAGCTCTAGCTGATAGCAGTCAGAATACTACGTTCGTTTCCGCGTACTCCATGCCCCGACCAAAATTTGGGTTGCTAGCTTGAGGGGTTTACCGCGTTCCACTCTCTCTGTTTCCAGAAAGACTCCGTCACTGTGGCACTTTCAAGCCTACTCTGGCCTATCCAAGGACTTAGCCATTTCAACTGCCGTAACGATTTCTCGTCCCTAGGCTTATGGTTTCGCCTAGCACAAACACTACAGGCATCACAGCCTGTGCTAGCATGGACTTTCCTCATGAGAAGCAATTCTCCTCACGCGATTATCCAAAAATTGCATGTAACAAGACCTGAATTACAAATCAGTATTGTCTAAAATTTGTTTACCGAATACTTCTTTTTCAAGACGATTCAAGCGTTTCAAAATATCAAAATTCGTCATAGAAGATGAAGCAGCCACATCAATTGGATCTGGGTGACTAGGACTTGGAGCCGAACTCACTTGCGGTTTACGAGTTAATTCTTCCTTCAAATCCGCAATCTCCTGACGAAGTGACTTAACCAAGGCAGCATAGGTTTCATAGTCCTTGATGACATCGTCTAAAAACTCATCAACTTCTACCTTGCTATACCCACGAACTTCACGTCCAAACTCTTGTTCAAAAATATCTTTTGCTGAAAAAATAATACTTGTCATGTCTCTCTCCATTCTCGCTTGCTAGTATTATTATATAAAAAAAGGCAAACAAAAATCAAGGTCAAAGCTTCAATTTTCGGAAAAATTTTCAGCAAGTTCATTTAATTGATCAAATGTTAATCTCTTTATAAAATAGTCCTCTTGATTTTTCATCTTTTGGTAAAAATAAGCTAGTTTCGTTTCATTTTCTTCATCATAAAAAAGATAGGAACTAGTCGTGTTTTCCAGCAAAAACTGCTGGTAATCTCTTAACTGCCCCTTGTGCTCATAGCGAGGATAAGCATATTTGACAAAGTCTACCTGCTTAAAACGACTCAGTTTCATCTGATTGCCTTCATTCCAATTTTCCCCATGGGTTTCAAAAGCAAAAATGGTGGCCAACTGGAAACCGTACTCGGTTTTCATCTCCTGAGCAACCTCTAAAACCCAATATTCAAAACCCAAACTTCCTGTAAACACAAGCCAAGACACCCCATCTGCTGCCATAGCCTCTAAATCTTTACGTATTGCTTTTTTTATCAATTTAAGACGAGGATCCTTATCAGAAAACAAACCCAAATCAAAAGCAGAATAGCCCAAAACCAAAGCTGTAGCCATTTTTAACCCTTTCTGTGCAAATTTATGGTATAATAGAGTGATGTTATTGTACCAATAAGGAGAATTATGGTCAACTATCCACATAAACTTTCATCACAAAAAAGACAACCATCTCTTTCTCAACCCAAAAATTTCGCAAATCGAGGAATGTCTTTTGAAAAGATGATCAATGCTACCAACGACTACTATTTGTCTCAGGGCTTGGCTGTTATACACAAGAAACCAACTCCTATTCAAATCGTACGAGTGGACTATCCACAACGAAGTCGTGCCAAGATTGTTGAAGCCTATTTTCGACAAGCTTCAACGACGGACTATTCTGGCGTTTATAATGGATATTACATCGACTTTGAAGCCAAGGAAACAAAACAAAAACGTGCGATTCCGATGAAAAATTTTCATCCACATCAGATTCAGCATATGGAACAAGTCCTTGCCCAACAAGGAATCTGCTTTGTCCTTCTTCACTTTTCTTCTCAGCAAGAAACCTACTTATTGCCGGCATTCGATTTGATTCGCTTCTATCATCAAGATAAGGGACAAAAATCAATGCCACTTGGATATATTCGAGAATATGGATATGAAATCAAGGCTGGTGCCTTCCCTCAAATTCCCTATCTCAATGTTATCAAAGAACATTTATTAGGTGGTAAAACAAGATGAACAAACCAACGATTCTGCGCCTAATCAAGTATCTGAGCATTAGCTTCTTAAGCTTGGTTATCGCAGCCATTGTCTTAGGCGGAGGAGTTTTTTTCTACTACGTTAGCAAGGCTCCTAGCCTATCCGAGAGTAAACTAGTTGCAACAACCTCTAGTAAAATCTACGACAATAAAAATCAACTCATTGCTGACTTGGGTTCTGAACGCCGCGTCAATGCCCAAGCTAATGATATTCCCACAGATTTGGTTAAGGCAATCGTTTCTATCGAAGACCATCGCTTCTTCGACCACAGGGGGATTGATACCATCCGTATCATGGGGGCGGCATTGAGAAACCTCCAAGGGAAAGGAGGGCTCCAAGGGGCTTCAACCTTGACTCAGCAATTGATTAAATTAACTTATTTCTCTACTTCAACTGCCGATCAAACCTTGTCACGTAAAGCCCAAGAAGCTTGGCTAGCCGTTCAATTAGAGCAAAAAGCAACCAAGCAAGAAATCCTGACCTACTACATCAACAAAGTCTACATGTCTAACGGTAACTATGGAATGCAAACCGCAGCCGAAAATTACTATGGAAAAGACTTGAAGGATTTAAGCTTGCCACAGTTAGCACTCCTAGCCGGAATGCCTCAAGCACCAAACCAATATGATCCATATTCCCATCCAGAAGCTGCTCTAGAGCGTCGTAACTTGGTACTTTCAGAAATGAAGGGACAGAAGTATATCAGTGCAGAACAGTATGAAAAAGCAATTAATACTCCTATCACTGATGGTCTCCAGAGCTTGAAATCAGCCAATAGTTATCCAGCCTATATGGACAACTACCTCAAAGAAGTAATCGACCAAGTCGAACAAGAAACTGGCTATAACCTTCTAACTACTGGGATGGATGTCTACACAAATGTAGACCAAGAGGCTCAAAAACGTCTGTGGGATATCTACAACTCCGATCAATACGTCTCTTACCCTGACGATGATTTGCAAGTCGCATCTACGGTCGTGGATGTAACAAATGGTAAAGTCATTGCTCAGTTAGGTGCCCGTCACCAATCAAGTAATGTATCTTTCGGAATCAACCAAGCCGTTGAAACCAATCGTGACTGGGGTTCTAGTATGAAACCAATCACTGACTATGCTCCCGCTTTAGAATATGGAGTCTATGACTCTACTGCGTCTATTGTACATGATGTTCCTTATAACTATCCTGGCACTGATACTCCACTCTACAACTGGGATCATGGCTACTTTGGAAACATTACAATCCAGTATGCTCTTCAACAATCACGAAATGTCACAGCCGTTGAGACTTTGAATAAGGTCGGTCTAGATAGAGCTAAAACCTTCCTTAATGGTCTTGGTATCGACTATCCAAGCATGTATTATGCAAACGCCATTTCAAGTAACACAACTGAATCCAACAAACAGTACGGTGCAAGTAGTGAAAAAATGGCAGTTGCCTACGCAGCCTTTGCTAATGGTGGTATTTACCATAAACCAATGTATATCAATAAAATAGTCTTCAGTGATGGTAGTGAAAAAGAATTTTCTGATGCCGGTACACGAGCTATGAAAGAGACTACAGCCTATATGATGACCGAAATGATGAAAACAGTCTTAGTTTATGGTATCGGACGTGGTGCCTACCTACCATGGCTTCCACAAGCTGGTAAGACTGGTACTTCTAACTATACTGATGAAGAAATCGAAAAATATGTCAAAAACACTGGTTACGTAGCTCCAGATGAATCGTTTGTAGGATATACTCCTAAGTATTCTATGGCTGTATGGACTGGATACTCAAACCGTTTTACTCCAATAGTTGGAGATGGTTTCCTAGTTGCTGCCAAGGTTTATCGCTCAATGATATCGTATTTATCAGAAGATGAGCAACCTGAAGATTGGACGATGCCAGATGGCCTGTTCCGAAATGGCGAATTTATCTTCAAAAATAGTACAAAAAATACTTGGAATAATCAAACTACACAACAAAGTTCACAACAAACGCAAATAGTAGAGAATTCCTCTACAACAGCTGAAAGTACAACTACACAGGCAAGTTCGACGGTTGGACAACAACCCAATAATGCTCCAGCAACTGATCCTAACCAAGGACAAGCTGGTCAAGCTGGTCAACCGACACAACCAGTACAACCAACGCCACAAAATCCACAAGTTCAACAACCACAACAGTGAGATGAAAGAAAATCCTGAGAATAAAAACTCAGGATTTTTTCTACAAAAAAATTAGCTTCATAATCTTTGAAAGTGAAGAGAGGTTTCAACTCATTTTCAATAAACCAAAAGAAGTTAGCTTACAACTAACTTCTTTTTATCTTATTTCACATGTTTTGCGAGTTCTTCTTGCGCTTTTTTATTGGATTCTGCTTTTTCTTTCATCCATTTTTCTTGAGCTTTTTGGTATTCATCTGCAGTAACTGCCTTGTCTTGAATTTCAAGGTATTTATACAAGACTGGGTCACTTGTACCTTTATTTCCTGACAATGCAAATGGTATTGTAAATGGTACCATCTTAGACAAGATTGGACGACCAGTTTTAGAAGTTGTTGGGATGATCAAAGCACTGTCGGTCAACCAAGCTTGGGCAGCAGCATATTTTTCATAGCGTTTAGCAACGTCTATAGCCTCATCACCAGCCTCAGTAACCAATTTTTCGTAGTCATATAGACCTACTTTTTTAGCAGCTACATTATCTTCCCCTGAGTCAAATCCTAAATATGTTTTAGTACTTTCTCCTACAGAAGGTTTGATAATATCGAGATAAGTTGATGGATCGGCAAAGTCTGGACCCCAACCGACATTATCTGATAAATCCCAGTCTTCGCCAGCAGCATTTTCGGCAAATAGAGTTACATTAAGCAATTCATCTTTTTGCAATTGTTGGATATCAATAATGACATTATCAGTTCCTAAAGTTGCTTCCAAGGATTGTTTCATAGATTGGACGCGTTGAACTTTTGTAGTTGCTGTCTGGTCAACTGGCATATCCAAATGAATTGGGAAAGTCACACCTTCTGCTTGTAAAGCTGATTTAGCTTTAGCAAATTCAACCTTGGCTTTTTCTGGATTGTAGAGACCATCTTGTGAATCGGCCAGATTAACATCCTTCCATTCATCCCCGTAATTCACCAATTTCTCTTTGACTATATCGCCAAAGTTTTTCCCATCTGCTTGAACAAATGTTGGTGGCACAAAGAGATTACGCAAGATTTTGCTTGCTCCAGTTTCTCCATTCAACTGAGAGGCATAGGCTGTACGGTCAAAACCAAAGGCAATAGCCTGACGGAAATCCTTGTTTAAGAGAGCCTTTTTAGTTGAAGTCTTTTGTTCTTCGCTAGTCTTAGATGTGTGTTTATAAGATTGACGGTCAATATTTGTCCCTACTAGATAAGTCGTAGAGTCTTGTTGCGTATAGACGATATTGTCTTTCATACTCTTCTCAAGCTCTGCGAAACTTGCACTTGTTGGATAAAGACGAGCTGCTGTAAGGCTACCATCTTTAAAGTTTTCTGCTGGTTTGCTGGTATCTTGCCCATCCCAGAATGACAATTTGACCTTGTCAATATGCACATTGTCCTTATCCCAGTAGTTCGGATTTTTCGCAAATTCAACAGAGGATTTAGTCACAATGGATTTCAACAAATAAGGGCCGTTATACAAGAGACTACTTGGATCCGTAGCTTTGGCAAAATCATCCCCTTTTGAATTCAAAAACTCTTCATTGACTGGCGCAAGCACACCCATGGTTGTTTTTGAGTTCCAAAAAGTTTCAGGGTTGTTCAAGGTGTATTGGATTGTTTGGTCGTCAAGGGCTTTAATCCCGACTTGAGAGAAATCTTTATTTTCCCCTTTAGCGTATGCATCCAAACCTTTAATTGAATCCTGTACCAAGTAAAGGGCTTCTGCTTTCTTATCTGTCGCATACTTAAGTCCTGTTACAAAGTCTTGAGCCTTGACAGGAGCATACTCTTCTCCCTCAGATGTATACCACTTGGCATCCTGACGAATCTTATAAGTATAAGTCAAGCCATCCTTAGAGACTGACCAGTCTTCTGCCAATGAAGGAACAAGGTTCCCGTATTTATCATTTTCAAGTAGTCCATCAATCACATTACTAGTAATCTCAGAAGTTGCTGCCTTACCAGTTGTCAAATAGTTGAGATTATCTGGATGTGTCTCGTAGGTAAAGGCAAAGGTCTGTTCACCTTTAGCGCCTGAACCCCCAGAACAAGCAGCTAAAACACCAACTGCTAATAAGGTTACTCCCGCAAGAGCCAATACTTTTCTTGTTTTCATAGTCTTCTCCTTTGTTTTTTTATTCATTATAGACCCTTTTTCAAGTCCTGTCAATACAATTTTCAGAATTTTTGAAAATTATTTTTTAAACAATAAGTTTGCAAAAATATGAATAATATCAAAAAATCCCTCAACTACATTACATAGTCAAGGAATTTTTAATACTTTTATAAATGAGAACTGGTGGTCAATTTTACTTATTTAATCTAACTCATTTCTCACACACTGCAAGGCTGCTCCAATTACTTGGTGCATATCGTAATAACGATAGTGTCCTAAACGACCACCAAAAATAACATTGCCTTGCTCATCAGCAAGTTTTTTATATGATTTATACAAATGATTATTACGATCATTATTAACTGGATAATAAGGCTCATCACCTTTTTCCCATGTTTTAGAATGTTCTTTAGTAATGATAGTCTTAGCTTGATTCCCAAACTCAAAATGTTTGTGTTCAATAATTCGAGTATATGGAGTTTCTGCATCTGTATAGTTCACAACTGCATTTCCTTGGTAATTCTCCATATCCAAGGTCTCATTTTCAAAACGAAGACTACGGTACTCTAGTTCACCCAACTTATAGTCGAAGAATTCATCAATCATACCAGTAAAGACAATCTTAGGGAAATCCTTCATATATTGCTCTTTATTCGCAAAGAAATCAACATTTGTTTCTACATCAATGTTTTCATGATCCAACATTTTTTCAACTATTTGAGTGTATCCACCAATTGGAATACCTTGATAGGTATCGTTAAAATAGTTGTTATCGTAGGTCAAGCGTACTGGCAAACGGCGAATGATAAAGGCAGGAAGTTCAGTAGTTGGTTTCCCCCACTGTTTCTCTGTATAGTCTTTAATCAATTTTTCATAAATATCTGTACCTACAAGAGAGATAGCCTGTTCTTCCAAATTCTCAGGAGTTTTACCATTTAAAACAGCACGTTGCTCATCAATCTTAGCCTGTGCTTCTGCTGGAGTTACAACTCCCCAGAGTTTATTGAAAGTATTCATATTAAAAGGTAAATTATAAATCTCTCCCTTATAATTTGCAACTGGAGAGTTAGTATAGCGATTAAACTCTGCAAATTGATTTACATAATCCCAAATCTCCTTATCCGAAGTATGGAAAATATGAGCACCATACTGATGAACTTGAATCCCTTCCTCTTCACGAGTATAGATATTACCCGCAATATGATTTCGTTTTTCAATGACTTTTACTTTTTTTCCTTTTAAGGCTGCTTCATGGGCAAAGACTGCACCAAAGAGACCAGCACCGACAACAAGATAATCGTACATCTTATGCTCCTTTGGAGTTTATTATCTGCCTCTTTTATTAGACTAGAAAATCATTCTACTACTTATCTCACTTCTTGTTTGTAAAATTCTTTCAAAGCATCTTTCCAAGTTGGAATGACAAATCCAGTAGCTTTAGCTTTAGTCAGGCTCATCGTTGAGTTTAGGGGACGTTTAGCTTTTGCTGGAAATTGACTGGAATCTACTGGCTTGATTTCCACATCTGTATCCTTCAAAATTTCAACCGCAAAGTCATACCAAGTTGTGTCTTCTGTAGCATCATTTGACAAATGATAATAACCAAATTCCTTACGGTTTTCAGCTAGGTAGGTCATGAATTCAGCCAAGGTACGAGTCCAAGTCGGACGACCGTGCTGATCATTTACAACTGTTAAAGTCTTATGATTTTTCGCAAGATTTTGCATGGTAAAAACGAAGTTTTTGCCATAATTTCCAAATACCCATGCAGTACGGATAATATAGAAATTAGACACATGCTTCTCAACTAACTCTTCTCCCATACGCTTAGTGCGTCCATATTCTGTCTGTGGATCTGGTCGGTCATCAACTTCCCACTCTTGTCCAACTGGTTTCTTACCGTCAAAGACATAGTCAGTAGAAATATAAACTAAAGTCGCACCATGCTTTTCAGATGCTTTTGCGACATTTTCTGTCCCCGTCACATTGATGGCAAAATCCAATTCTTTCCCTTCATCCTCTGCTGCATCAACAGCGGTGTAGGCTGCACAGTGGTAGACTAAAGTTGGTTTGATCTCTTCAAAAACCTTCTCAACCATTTCTGCATTGGTAATGTCCATCTCAGCCACATCTACTGCCACATATTCTTCATTACGTTCATCCAATAAATAACGAAGTTCAGTTCCTAATTGGCCTTTTGCTCCTGTAATTAAAATCATCTATTCCCTTTCTAATATGTAACTCTTTCCAATATAGCAATAAAAAGCAGTTATTTCCTGCTTTTTATACTGTAATAATCTCCTGAGTCTTAGCATAATTGGCTTCAACAGCTTCTTTCTCTGCTTTCCACCATTCTTGGTTATCTGTATACCACTTGATTGTTTCCTTGAGCCCAGCTTCAAAGTTGGTAAATTCTGGTTTCCAGCCCAACTCATCACGGAGTTTACTTGCATCAATCGCATAGCGAAGGTCATGTCCTGCACGGTCAGTCACATGATCATAGGCATCCTCAGCTTGTCCCATTTCCTTAAGGATAAGTTCCAAAACTTCCTTGTTGTTTTTCTCGCCATCAGCCCCAATCAAGTAGGTTTCCCCAATTTTCCCTTTTGTCAAGATTGTCCAAACTCCTGAAGAATGATCATTTGTATGAATCCAGTCACGAACGTTCTTACCTTCACCGTAAAGTTTTGGCTTAATTCCACTTAGGATATTGGTAATCTGACGTGGGATGAATTTTTCAATGTGTTGATAAGGACCGTAGTTATTTGAACAGTTGGAAATCGTTGCCTTGACTCCAAAAGAACGTACCCAGGCTTTGACAATCAAGTCTGAGGCAGCCTTAGTTGATGAATACGGAGAACTTGGGTTATATTTGGTTTCAGCAGTAAATTTCTCACCTGGTCCTTCACCATGACCTGGCAAATCCTCGCGTAGAGGGAGATCACCATAAACCTCGTCTGTAGATACATGGTGGAAACGAAGATCGTATTTACGTGCTGCTTCCAAAAGAGTATAGGTTCCGATGAAATTTGTATGGATAAATGGTGATGGATCATTCAGCGAATTGTCATTGTGGCTTTCCGCTGCATAATGAACGATAGCATCTGCTTGAGCAGCCAACTTGTCTACCAAATCCGCATCCGCAATGTCACCAACAACTAACTCAACACGATTACCTAAAATTTCCTCAATATTAGCACGGTTCCCAGCATAAGTCAACTTGTCTAATACTGTCACGTGAACATCTGGAAAGTTCTCGTAAACATAATGGACAAAGTTAGAACCGATAAAACCAGCTCCACCTGTCACGATAATATTTTTGTATTCAGTCATATTCTTTCCTTTTTACAAATCCTCTTTTTTCAAAGGTTTTACATCCTTAAGTAGTGGATGATTTTTATCTGCTTCTGAAACCTCTGCTTCTGCAAGATTTTCCCATTCGATACCAAGAGATGGATCAGCGTAGTTTACAAAGGCATACTTGGGTTTGAGTTCAAGAGCCCAGTAGTCATTGACCAAATAACTATAAGAAACTGTATCTGATAAGACTTGGAAGCCATTAGCCACACCTCTAGGAACAAAGATTCCCTTACTTGCATCAATTACTGTCTGATAGGTATTCCCAAAGGTTTCACCCTCGCGTAGATCAACCCAAGAACCCAGAACTTTCCCACCATCTGCTACAGAGATGTACTTATCCCAAGGCTCTGCGTGGAGGCCACGAAGGACATTTTTGCGTGAGAAGGATACATTGTTTTGTAATTTTCCTTCTGCAAAGAAAGATTCTGGAAATCCAAGTGGGAGCATTTTTTCCTTTTGGAAATTTTCTTTAAACCAGCCACGATTATCGCCATGAACAGGGATATCAAATTCCAACATGCCTGGAATAGCCTCAACCTTGCGAACCGCAAGCGTCTTACCGAAAAATTCATCTGTCATCTATGCTTCTCCAATTAAACGGAGCAAATACTGCCCGTATTCATTTTTCTTAAGTGGTTGGGCTAAAGCCAATACATCTTCGCGACTGATATAGCCCATACGGTAAGCAATTTCTTCTAAGTTTGCCACCTGAACATTTTGCATACGTTGCACTGTTTCGATATACTGTGAAGCCTCTAGTAAACTTTCATGAGTTCCAGTATCTAGCCAAGCAAAGCCACGTCCCATAACCTCAACGGATAAATCTCCACGATCTAGATAAGCCTTGTTAACATCTGTAATTTCCAATTCACCACGAGTACTTGGTTTAATGCTTTTAGCAATTTCTACTACATCATTATCATAGAAATAAAGTCCTGTAACTGCATAGTTTGAACGAGGGTGTTCTGGCTTTTCTTCGATAGAAATAGCGTTCATATCCTTGTCAAACTCAACAACGCCAAAGCGTTCTGGATCCTTCACATGATAGCCAAAGACAGTTGCTCCTGACTCCTTACTAGCTGCCTTTTGTAGCATTTTAGAAAGGCCAGGTCCATGATAGATATTGTCGCCTAAGATCAGAGCAACGCTATCATCACCAATAAATTCTTCACCAATAATAAAGGCTTGTGCCAAACCATCTGGACTCGGTTGCTCTGCATAAGACAATTGAATCCCAAACTCAGAGCCATCTTGAAGAAGCTCTTTGAATCGATGCAAATCCTGTGGAGTTGAGATAATCAAAATATCTCTAATCCCAGCCAACATCAATGTTGAAAGTGGGTAGTAAATCATCGGTTTATCATAAACCGGCATCAGTTGTTTTGATGCAGCTCGAGTCAAAGGATACAAGCGAGTTCCTGAACCACCCGCGAGAATAATACCTTTCATAGTGGGGTACCTTTCTTTGTTGATGTACAATAATCAAATTGTTAAAAATGCAAGTTTCAGTAACCAAACTCTTCTGTTACTACACTAAGTGCACGTTCAATGACTACATGCATGTCATAGTATTTATAATCTGCTAAACGACCACAGAAAATAACCTTATCATTTGTTGCTGCTTCTTCTTGATATTTAGCAAACATAGCATTGTTTCTCTCATCATTGATTGGATAATAAGGTTCATCTCCACGTTTCCAGTCAGCTGGGTATTCGCGGGTAATAACTGTCTTTTCTTGTGTACCATACTCAAAGTGTTTATGCTCAATAATGCGAGTATAAGGAATTTCACGTTCTGTATAGTTAACAACAGCGTTTCCTTGATAATTTTCCTCATCTAGAACTTCATGCTCAAAACGAAGACTACGGTATTCCAACTCACCATGTTTGTAATCGAAATATTGGTCAATCATCCCTGTAAAGACAACTTTTTCAGCTGAAGCTTCTAATTCTTGACGATTGGCAAAAAAGTCAACTCCAAGTTCTACTTCTACATCCTTCAGCATATTTTCGATAATGACATTATAGCCACCGATTGGAATTCCTTGGTAACGGTCATTGAAGTAGTTATTATCAAAAGTCAAACGAACTGGTAGACGTTTGATGATAAACGGTGGAAGGTCAGTCGCAGAACGTCCCCATTGCTTTTCAGTGTAGCCTTTGATCAACTTTTCATAAATATCTGGACCAATCAACTTGATGGCCTGTTCTTCCAAGTTTTTAGGTTCAACGTCCTTCATGTGAGCCGTTTGCTCAGCAATCTTATCTTTGACCTCTTGAGGAGTTTTTGTCCCCCACATAGCATAGAAAGTATTCATATTGAAAGGTAGATTATAAAGACTACCCTTATAATTAGCTACAGGCGAGTTGATATAGTTGTTAAATTCAGCAAATTGATTAACATAATCCCAGACTTTCTTGTTAGAAGTATGGAAGATATGGGCACCATATTTATGAACATTAACCCCTTCTACATTCTCACAATAGATATTCCCACCAATGTGGTCACGTTTATCAATAACTTTTACTTTTTTTCCACGTTTGGTTGCTTCATAAGCAAAAATTGCTCCAGACAAACCAGCACCGACAATAAGATAATCGTACATTTTTTCTCCCTTAAAATTAAATTTTAAAAATTAATTAGTTAAATTTTCTTTAACTTCTTATAGAAAATTTTAAAAAAATCAAGAATGAAATCATCCTTTAACAACACTAGAATCACACCGTAACTTCCAAAGAAAATGATTCCTTCCACACATAATAACAAAAAATCACTTAATTGTAATTTCTTTACAAGAACAATTCCAATAGTACTCACCCCTACCGAGCATAGATATCTAATGCCAACTATTTGATGTAACCTCTTTAATAGCAAATCTCTCGTATAGTAAATCTGAACGCATAATACAACGAATTCTGCAATCATAGTGGCAAACGCTGCTCCACTTACACCATAAGCTGGAATTAAAATAAAGTTCAGTAGTAAATCTATTATCGCTCCTGAAGTCACTGAAAGTAAAACGTACTTTTCTTTTTCTAAAGGTGTTAATACTTGAATTCCTAATACACCCGTAAGTGCATTAGGAATAACTGCAAACATTAAAAATTGCATTCCTATAACAGCACCCAAATATCCTTCCCCAGCAAGTAGCAAAATACTTTCCTTTGATACTGAAATAAAGAATACTGACAATGGAAGCGATAAGAATAACGTAAAGTTCAAAGCTTTTGTCATGATTTCCAAAAACCGATCCTTCATTTGATTATTAGCATAGTAGGACATTCTTGGAAGCAAAACATTTCCTAATGAGGTAACAACACTCAAGAGAATCCCCTTTAGTTTTGTTGCTGCAGTATATAATCCCACATCATATGTTCCTTTCATACTTCCTAGCATAACGGTATCAAGATTCGTATAAATCGACACTACCAATGTCTGAGCAAATAAAATCAAAATCGGCTTTATATGTGGTTTAAAATGATAATGTTCTGTCTTTTTAAATGATATATATTTAAATAATCGTTTAAAATTTAAAATATTTGATCCCACACTAGCAAAAACAGAAATTCCTGCATACATAATATAATCCTCAGGACTATGGATAAGTAAGAAAATCATAGCTAATGATAAAAGTCTGAAGAAAATCGACCTAAGAGTAATATAATCATATTGTTCAATTGCTTGAAAAAACCAACCCACTCCTATGACATTTAATAGTATGCCTATTGCATTGATATAAAATAATTCTTTATAGACGTACATTGACGGTAAAGTAAACAACATTATAAAATATGAAATGAGTACTAAGAATACAAGAATTACATTAATAATCAATAGTTCTTGGACAATGGTAGATAATTTTCTTTTATCATCACGTACTTTTGCTGCAGCACGTATGCCATACGTTGGAATACCAAGTGAAGCAATCATCATAAAATAAGATACAATAGATGATACATATGCTACAGTACCATTCGACTCAACTTGAAGTACTCTAGAAACATAGGGAAAAGTTAACAACGGAAAGATGAAATTTGAAACAGTCAAAATAAAATTCATTATAAAATTATATCTGATGGATTTAACTTTATAACTTGTCATATTATCCCTCATCTAAATAGAAAATTTTTCTGGATGTTCTTTATAATATTCGAACATAGCCTTATTCTGAGGACCAAACGATAAATGTCCCACAACCACATTTTCACTGACCATCAATGGTTTTGAATTTAAGATGCAAAAATTACAAATTTGGACTTCATCCACTCCAAGTCCAGCTCCCTCAAACTCAACATTAAAATGGTCCATCAGTTCCCATAAGCTTCTCTCAAATAAAATTGCACCGATACTGAAGCGAATTGCACACGGATTCACTTTTTTCTCTTCTTTTGAAAATTGTGCATTCAATGTATCTATAGTAGGAATTACTTCTCCATCGCCCCAGAAAAACTTCGCTACTTCTGGATTACTCTCTATAAAACGAGGCTGTCCAGCTATATATTTCGATTTTTCTCCAAATTTTTCATAATAAATATCTTCCAAGCCTAATTTTTGTAAGATTCTTTTATGTCCATAACCATTAACTGGAATTAGTGGTGCTACTACACCAGGTGCATAATCCCCTTCTTGTGCTAGAATATATGCTTCTTTTAAATTTTCAAAATAATGTTCTGTAATAAAAATATCTTCATCAATTTTATAAATATATTGTGCTTGAGGATGTAGATTAATAGCTACGTTTTGAATTAAAGATATATTGTTCTGCTCCGTACTCAAATAAGACCAATTATTTTCTTCACAAATTTGGTTTAGTTTTTCTGAATAGATCCCAGAAGATAGAACACAAATATCCATTGATTCTGGTGCAAATTCCTTTACTCTTCCTAGCACATCGTCATATAAAAATTCTTTATATCCCGCTAATATGATACATAAATCTTTACTATCTTTTTTACGGTCAATAAATTTCCCTGTATATTTAAATTTTTTTTCTAAGCGATATTGATTTTTTTTTCTTTGTAATTGTTGATAAATTCCTTTAGTCAGATGACTCTTTTTAAGAAACTTTTTAATACCCATTTTTTCTCCTTTACGCTCTATAAACTTTTTTAATTCACTAACCATTTATACTTCGGAAATAGTTTTTTAAATGCTAAAGTAATTACCAAGCTTAAAATTAATGTTACCAAAAATCGAAAAATTACCATTAAAATAATTCCATGAGGTGTAATCATTAAATCCTCAGCAACAACAAAGCCCCACTTTAATATCAAATAATTAAGAGTATCCGAAAAAATATAAATTCCTAGACCATTGACTAAAATAAGCTGGTATATTCTGGTATTCATCCATTTCGTGTTTATTGTTAAATAATAAGCAATGGTATAAGTTACTAAACTCCCATACACTGCTAAAATTTCTACAAATACCTTTGAAAGAATAATTGAGTATCTTTTAATACCCAAATTCATGAAAATTAACAAAACAAATCCGATTAAGAGGAAATATACAAATTTCTTGGTATGATTCAATAAATGGTTGTATACCTCCCTTTTTTGTTCAAATTTAAAGCCAATCGCAAAATAAAATAAAAATTGAAACGAACTTTTTATTAAAGGAACATTAATTTTATAACTGATTAAATGAAGTACAAATAGGAATAGTAACATCCCAACTCCCGTATCTCTTCTCAAGACAAAGTATGCAATCATAAAAATAATGAACAATGCGAATAAATACCACAGATGAGTATTTCCAAATAAAAATAGTTGCCCAAGAATGGCATTCAAAATACTCGTTTGTTCAAAATAATTTGAAATATATTTTACAGGAAGCGTATATAAGATTGTAAAAACAAGAAAGGGGATTAGTAGTCTTTTAAATTTATTTTTGAATAAAGTGAAAAGACTCTGCCACTTATTTTTTTCAACTTGAATTCTAAAAAATGCCCCAGATATAGCCATAAATAATGGCATATGGAAATAATAGATAATTTCTGTTAATACATTCAAAACCTTTATTACTATAAGTGAATGATTGTTATTTATATAATGATGATAATCAATCCCACCAAAATTTGTCTTAATAACATAATACGTGCTATGTCCTAATACTACTAATAATATTGTGAGTACTTTTAAAAAATTATATTCTTCTTTTTTCAATCTTAGTTTCCTCCAATAGTTATTTAATTCTTATCTTCTCTAAGTAATTTATACTTTTATCAATAACATTACTTGTGTAAAATCCTTCTCTAACTTTTTCAGATAATCTTTCAATATTTTCCTTTAAAAGTACATATTGTTCTTCCGACATATTAGTAATAATCTCTTGCATTTCAATTAAATCATTTACTACAATTCCAATATTATTTTCTTTAACAAAATCACTCAAGGCAGATTGTTTCCAAACAATAACCGGTATTTTTGAAGCTATAAATAACGACACTTTATGAGGATTATTGTATTTTAAATACTCCCCAGTAATCCCTGAACAAGTTAATATAGAATCGCCATCCCAAACTAATCCAAAATCACCTTCAAGTACAAAAGGAATTTTTTCAGGCGAAAAACTTCCTTTATATGATACATAATCATTATTGTTAGTCGATGAAGTAAAATTAGGTCCATATAAATTAAATTTTATTCTATTTTCATTTTTTAATAACTCAGTTAAATAACCACTTTTTTGGGGTGAAAGGTTCCCTGCAATTACAACTGTTTTATCAAAAGATGCTTTTTCTTTATTAAAATTATCCAGTAAATAATCAAAAATACCAAGTACAACTATTTTTTCGCCGTCAATCTTATTTTCTATTAAAAACTCCTTCATTCGTTGGTTATGACAAATAATCACATCAGCATTTTTAATATACTGTTCCTTAGAAATTAGATTTTTTTTATTGCCCGAATACCTTAACGACTCTAAATCGTTCATTAAAAAGATCATTTTAGCTTTTTTATATTGTAGTAATTTCATTAAAAAATTTTTTAGTTTCCCATGAGTAGCAAAAGGAAATTGAAATATCACAATATCATTACTTCTAATTCTAATAAGACACAACAGAAGTTTAAACGCATAATCAAATATTCTTACTATCTTACTATTTTTTTTTAATGTTACTAATGGTTTAAATTTACAGTCTTGAAATATTTTCTGTAAATCATTTGGTGCTTTTGTAGCTGCCGTTGAATCACTACCAAACTCTTCATGAATATAATATAAACTACTCATTTTTCACCCTCTTAACAATTTTTCTAATTCTAGCCATCATTACTACCATATATACTAAAATTAGAGGCTGTTCAAGATTAATAGCAGTTTGCTTAATACTTTGGTTTCTAATTTTATGATAGTTATAGATCATCCCAAATTTTCTCTTTAATGTAAAATCAATTTGTAACAATTCCTTGGTCATCATTTGATGTGCAACTGGGTTATTAAATAAAATTTTTTCACTATTTTTAGTTAATCCGTCTTCTAAATAGTCACAAAAATAAATTATGTCATTAAACCAACGTAATTTATAACCTCTTCTTGCAACTTCATTCCATAAGACAACTTCACTCATAAAGTTTTCTCCATCTATCTCTGGAAACTTAATACTCTTCAAAATATCTGTTCGATATACTTCTGCCTTATCCCCTAAAATATTATGTTTAGCTCGATGTAAATTGTCACAATCTATATATGTTCCTTCAAAGGTCTCTCCAACTATTCTTTTTTTAGAGAAACCTCTATTGAATGCTATACCTGCAAAACTGTTATCAAAGGCAATTCCAGAATAGTTATTAAAAATTTTCTCAATAGCATCATCTGTCAATGAATCATCGGAATCAACGATGAAGAATAGCTCCCCTCTAGCTAAATCCAAACCATGATTAATTGCTCTATGCTTACCCCCATTTTGTTGATAAAAATATCGTATTTCAAAATCTGCCTGTTCCTTAAATGTTTCAACAAGCTCACCTGTCTGATCTATGGAACCATCATCTACAATAAGCCATTCAAAATGTTTATTTGTTTGACTGTTTAATGAATGAAACAACTTATTCATTAAATACCCTCTATTAAAAGTTGGTGTAAATACGGTAATTTTATTCATTAATACTTTCCTTCCTTTTTCCTAAATAATCAAAAAATAATATTGGAAATAGAAATACGGTGTAACCATAGCTCTCAAACATTAGAGAAATAAATACACTAATCAGTAGAATACTTTCTCTTAGTGTAAATGAGTATTCCTTTATTCTAGAAAAAATAAATATCAAAAATAGTACAAAAAAAATAATTCCTTTCTGTAATAGCAACCCTATATAACCACTGTCAATTATGACTGTTCCTTGAACTAATGAGACAACTGCATCAATTCTTTTGCCAAATAAACTAATCCCATATTCTCTAAAAAATATATAACTACTAAAAATTCGATTAGTGAACAATTTATTTAAAAATTGAAAAATGCTATTGGCTTCAAAATTAATTGACATTAGAGTTATAAACAAAACAGATACAGTAATAGCTAAGTTAATAAAAAAACTATTTAACGGTCTATTTAACTTATCCATCTTATCAAAAAAGTAACAAAAGAGAATTACTAAAATACTTATATATCCTGAAGTTCTAGAGTCCGCTAACTGTAATACCCATAAATTCATCAATAATAAAAATAAATAAAAGAAGGATTTAAATCGTTTTATTTCAAAAAGATTTAAACTACAAATCGTTAATGAATAAATCATTAACCCTAATGAATTCGGGTGTACAAAACCTAAACTATTCCTAATACCACCATTTGATCTATATATTACATAATTACTAATATAGCCAAAATGGGACAATAATATAATTGTTAACACGAATACTGTAAGTGTAATAAAATGTATTTTGAAAAAATTTTTATTATCTTTTAATATAATTGTATATAATAAGAAGAAGTACGGTATTTCTAGAAATGTAAAACCATTAAAAAGATTTAAAATAAATGTTAAAAAAAGCAGTATTAAGGAAGTTAGTTTTAATCCATTTATTCCATACTTAAGGCTATGCATCATAAACAGGAATAATATACATATAAAGATTACAATAGAAATTCCATCAATTCTGTCAATATTTACAAATTTCAGTAGATACAATATTGTTAACAGAGAAAAAATGATATTGAACAATGTGTTATATTTCTCTTCGAATTTCAAAACTTCCACTTCCTTTCTTAAATCTCTCTAAAAATTTGTAATAAGCTTCTTCATTAAAATTAAAATGAACATTAGCAAAGTTATTCGCAATGACTTTCTCTAGCCCTTTTGCTAATTCGTTACTCGTATGCTCTACCTGGATTACTTCGAAATATTCTGCCATAACCTCAGAACCTTGAGTTTTTGTTGAAATACTAGGAATTCCTAAAACAGCTGCTTCTGCTAATACATAACTAAAAGACTCTGACACTGAACTTTGAATTAACCCCACACTATTCTTTATATATTTATATGGATTAGATTGAAAACCTAATAATTTTATATATTGGCTCTCTCCTAGATTATTAATTTGATTCTTTAAATGATCATATAAACTACCATCTCCCAAAATAATTAAATGATATTGTGGATACTTTTTTCTAAATAGGTGAAAAGCATTTATTAATAATTCAAAATTTTTAACAAGTTCCAATCTTCCTATCGCACAAAAATAAGGAAAATTTTCTAATTCTATTTCCTCTTTACTTAAATTTTGAATTTCATCAACATTAAGTAAATTAGGGATTACTTCCAAACTTGTCTTCGGGAAAATCTCTTCAAAGGATTCTTTTTGTGGAGTAGAAACAGCTAAGATTGAATTAAACTTTTGATAACAAGTCAATTCTTCTTTAAAATTTTTGAACGATCGTTTCGAATACCAATTTTTTGAAAAATCGCAATGGATATAAGCCAGTTTTAAGCTATCTTTATTCGATGACCCCGCTATGATTTTTGTAGGTTTTCCTTCTATATATGCAAATTCATAATCAAATTTTTCATTTTTAAAAGTACTTCTCTGTATAATCCATCTATTCACAAATGACGGTGGCAATAACTTAACAAGCTTATTCAATAATTTTTCAATAATAACTGGTGTATTCTTTCTAATAAAATAATCAATCCTTAAATGACTTAATTTTGAGGCATAAAAATTATTTTTTTCCGTATATACTAGAATGCTAATTTCAAACATACTTTCAAATTCTTGAACAAAGTTAACAAGTGATTTTTCAGCGCCTCCACCTGTTAGACTAGTTATACAAATTAACATTTTAGGTTTCAAAATTATTCCCTCCTGTCATTTTCTCAATTAAATCAATCCACTGTTGAATTATTTTATCTTTATCAAATTTATCCATATTATCCTTGGCATGTTTAGCGAAGGAAGTTCGCAAGTTCGAATCTTCCATCAATTCAAGTAGTCTCTCACTCATCTTATCGGTATCATAACAATCTATTAGATAACCATTGACCCCATCTTCAATAATCTCATTAGGTCCCGTTGGACACCTGAAGCTAACAATAGGAAGATTGTATTGTTGAGCTTCTAACAATACCAAGGGTAATCCTTCATAACGAGAAGTCATGACATAAATTCCTTTATCTCCATAAATCATATCCTGATTTTTTTCAAGACCTTTAATGACTAACTTACCTTGCAAATCATTTTTGATGATTAAATCCTTGATTTTATCTACCTCATCTTGATTACCAGAACCATAAATTTCCCAAGTCCAGTCAGTCTTTTCTTTCAGTACTTTCTTAGCAACTTGAACAAGATAATCATAGCCCTTTTGATAATCGAAACGACCCACTGTAACAATTTTCATTGACTCATCATTATAAGATACATTGGAAAGACCATATTCTTTCCAATTATAGATGTAATCAATTTTTCCCTCAGAAATACCATATTTTTTTATATAATTTCTACGATCTTCTTGTGTGAGAGTAATAATCTTATCTGCAAGCTTTGCTCCAACATATCTTTGGATTTTCTTAACTTTAGTATCAATGTCAACTATTGAGTTTGTGTGGTCACAAGAAATAAATCTTGTTTTTAAACCAATAGTACTTGTTACACCCACAATATTCATAGTCATTCCTATTCCGAAAAGGACTTCAATATTTTTTTCTTTAATATATGATCTTAATAACTTCACTGCCTTAACAAAGTGCTTACTCATTGATATCTTTTGTGAAGATAAATTTTTATAACGAACTACACTACTTAGCGGGAAAAATATTTCTTCAGTACTAATGACTGAAATTAAATGGACTTCATATACTTCTGATAATTCATTAGCAATGTTTGTAGCAACCTTCAATCCACCATCGGTACCATTTATAATCCACTTAACCAAAGCTATCTTCTTCATTTTTACCATCATTTCAATTTACTTTTAATTAAGGCTGAGTAATAATTCTCAGAATCACATTTTATTTTTGTATCTAATTTATAAGTCGTTTTAAAAATTTTCGTATTTTCTGAAATATGTTTCCATATGTTCCTATCAAATTTTTCAGAAAAATGACTTTCAAGCCAAAACAAATTCAAATTTGTTGATTCCAATTCCAACATTTGTTTTTTTATCTCGGTATTTGTATCAAATGCTATATCAAAAATATAGTCAATCAATAAATAATCAATGACATAATCAAATTTTTTAAAATATTCAAAGAAAAAATCACGAGTAAATTCGTATAACGAACTATTCCCTGATAATAAAAATGTCTTCCATCGATTCTTGGAAACATTTGGAGAATAATCTGTCATCTCACCAGTCTTTATTGTAAAATAAGATTTAGAAAAGTTATCCCATTTAAAAGACGAATGAATAAACACAGTTGAATCAATCCAAGTTCCCCCATACTGCGAAAGAAGACAAACACGTATTATATCTGAAATATAGCCTTTTTTAATTTTTAATTTTAGATATTCAGGAATTTTAACATAGTGCTCAAAGGTGGATTCGTCTAAACAATAAAATTCAAAACCATTTTCATGAGCTAATTTTTTCATATTATCTAAACAATACTTTACAATTTCAGGAGCATTATCATAACCTTGCCACCACAATGTCCAAATAATTTTTTTATTTTCGAGATTATCTTGAGTAAAATTATAATTTTCTACAAATTCATCAAAATGTAGTTTTAGAAATTCTTTTGTTTTCTGGTGACGTTTTTCGCAAAAAAATCTTGCTTGATTTTCACCTATCACGTTTGGTACTTGTCCCAAAAATTTTCCTAAAAGTTGCCAATTTAAAACATTTGAAGGAAAATATTTTTTCTTATTTTTAATATCTAAATAGTAAGCTTGTGCTTTTCTAATCTTACTCACCTATACTCTCTCCTAAACTTATAACTCTATATTGATGAGGAAGTCTTTGTTCAATTGGAGGTAATGTCATATAATTATTTCCATATATTGCTTTGAGGTAATCTTTATATTTATTTGGACAGTTCAGTTTTATTCCTTCAAAATCTAATTTAACAGGTTCACCAAAATAACAACTTGGTACTAACTCACGAAGTTTATATGCCCCTGTAAAATTACCTGCATAACCCTCCATCACTGAATATTTCTTTATAGCTTTTATATATTTATATTGTTGTTTTTCAAACGATAAAAAATTTTCTATTTTTAAACGATCTGCTATTTTGATTATCAATTTTTCATGCCAAGGTCTATCAGTTTTATTCTGATTTACAATATTATTAAACTGAGATAATTGAACCATCATTCGTCTGTATAAATACCTTTTTTCATGAATTTTTTTCTTTATACCTTTGCTGGGTAAGCCATCTATTGGAAATATATCAATCCACAAACTTTCTTCTTGTTCGACATTACTATAATTCATCACTATTCTTGTTGAAGTATCTCGAATCACAGAAAATGCTTTTCTATATCCTGGTGTATCCTCACTTAAAAACTGATACTTACCATTAATTTGTTCAGTAGCAATTTGTTTAAATCGTTCATAATCCTCTCTTGGCATACCCAAATCGATATCATCATCCCAAGGTATAAAACCTGCATGCCTCACAGCACCTAACAAGGTTCCACCCAAAGCATAATATGTCAGGTCATTATTTTCACAGATATCTATAAATAATTTTAACAACTCTATAATTTTACTTTGAATAATTTCTATCTCTGATTTCATTTATTGACCAATTTCTCTCAATCTTTTCTAGTAAAATAGTCTATATAATTATTAGAAACTCTGTCCATATTTCTTTCCAAAAAATTTCGCCATTAAAAATGACTTCCCTTTTTTAAACAAGTCAATCTTTTCCATGTACATAAAAGGAACTTCTTTAATATTTAGATTGTTTTTATCTAACCACACATTAAATAGTAGTTCACTAACTCTTCCAAATAATCTAGCTTCAAAATTAGTTAACCCTGATAAATCCATACTTTCATACATACTATCCAAAATAGGAAATAGCCAAGAAAAATAATCGTCTGCCAGTTCTTTTTTCATAATGAACATGTTAAACATATATCCGCTTCTTTGTTTCATTACCTTATCAAAACTAGAGAGATATTCTGGATTCTTCATTTCAATCATTTTTCTAGCTAAATCTAAATGAGAACCATCAAAAGTATGGTCGTAATGAGAATAAAGAGTTTCAATATAATATTTTCTTCTTTTAGGAACGATGACTTCTGAGTTCTCTAACAATTTCTCCACTTCAAACCTATTTAAAATTACATCATCAATATTTATTGATTCGTTGTACCCTTTAGTCATTTTAGTAAAATAACGACGATAGTGTACCAAACCTAAATAGTCGCACTCTAAGTTTCTCCAAGCCCAATAGAGACCTGTAAGTTCACAATAGTACGGGTTTAAGGTTGAAATGTTTTCTCCAGAATTATCACCTTGAAATCCTAAATTTTCCTTTCCTTCACATCCTACGTGAATTGGTAGATATACACTTGTATCAGCGGGCATTTTATATTTTTTATGTGTTGCTACTAATATTTTTACATTCTTCATATTAATTATTATTACCCATTAAAACTGTATAAAATCCCTTCAAAATAAGCACGAAATCAGTCTTGAAGGATACATTGTCAATATATAATAAATCTAGATTCATTCTATCACCAAAAGGCATGTCATTTTTATTTGGCGTAACTTGCCAATAACAAAGCAAACCAGGTTTCACAGACAATCTTTTAGACATCTTTAAAGTATTATCCGTTTCTTTATGAGTAAAAATATGATGAGTTATCTCAAACTCTTGTAATGGACGGGGTCCCACTATAGCCATATCACCCTTTATAATATTCACTAATTGAGGCAATTCATCAATTGAAAGTTTTCGTATCACTTTACCGACTTTTGTAGTCATACTTTGAGAATGTCCTTTAAAATTTAGACGATCAGTTTTACCACTATTAATACTTTCCTTTATTCTCTGATCAGCATCTTCATACATGCTCCGAAACTTTATTACTTTGAATTTTTTTCCATTTAAACCAACTCTATCTTGTAAATAGAAAACATCTCCTGGATCTTCTATCCAAATAGCCAGAATCGTTATAGGAATAATCGGTATGATTATCAAGGTAATAAATAGGAAAAACGCCAAAAATCTATCTAAAGTATTTTTTAAAATCAAATACATTTTTAACTAATTATTTCTTCCCATAAGCTCCATAGGAACCATAGACTCCATAAGCTCCATATTTTTCAACTTCTGTGTTAAATTTATTTAGAACTACACCTAAACATGGAATTCCAGTTTGTTCTAACTGTTCTTTAGCCTTTAAGACATCACGTCGTTTCGTCTCTCCAGCTGCCGTTACCAAGATAGAAGCATCACATTTTTGCGTAATGATGGTAGCATCAATGACCATCCCAATCGGTGCCGTATCGACAATGACATAGTCAAAATACTTACGCAAGGTATCAATCATGGTATGGAAATTTTCACTCTGCAGGAGGGCTGTTGGGTTAGGTGATACAGGACCTGCCTGAATAACAAATAAATTTTCAACATTGGTATCACAAAGTCCATGAGAGAGGTCTGCGGTCCCTGCCAAAAAGTCAGTCAATCCAGTAATTTTTTCTCTTGACTTGAAGACACCAGACATAACTGAATTACGGATATCCGCATCTACTAGTAATGTTTTATAGCCTGCACGCGCGAAAGCCCAGGCGATATTAGTTGACGTTGTAGACTTCCCTTCACCAGGTTTGACAGATGAAATGGCAAGAACTTTCAAATCATCACCACTTAATTGAATATTGGTGCGCAAAGCATTGTAATGTTCTTCAGCTTTTTTTGCAAAAACCAAATGCTTTTGTGCGATTTCTAATGTTGGCATATTTTCTCCCTTATTTTAACTTATTCAAATCTGGAACAATTCCTAAAAGTGCAACATGCATTACTTCTTCCACATCTTCTGGTCGTTTGACACGATCGTCCAATAATTCAAGTAATAAGACCAAAATAACCATCACTGCTCCACCTGCTAAAAAAGCAAGTAAGGTATTTCGACGAATATTAGGTGAGGATGGTGTTAGGGCTGGTCTCGCTTCCTCTAGTGTAGTCACATCTGATACACGAGTAACTTTAATAATTTTTTCAGCAGCTACCTCACGAAGAGCATTGGCGATACGACTCGCTTCTTCTGGTTGATCATCCTTTACAACAATCGATACAATACGAGTATCCAGAGGCACTGTTACTTGAATCTTCTTACTTAATCCTTTGCCTGATTGCTCTAATTTAAGATTTGAAATGACTTTCTCCAGTACATCTTGCGAAAGGATAATTTCCTTATAGTCTTTTACCAGGTAAGTACCAGCCTGCAAATCCTGATTGGTCAACCCTGCATTTTCTGATTGATTTCGATTGACCACATAAATCCGTGTCGTACTCGAATACTCAGGTGTCAGTACAAAACTACTTACACCAAAAGCAACTAAAGCCGCCACAATCGCCGTTAGGATAATAGCGATTTTCTTCTTCCAAAGGATTTTAAATAATTGAACAATGTCAATTGCGATTTCTTTATTTTCTTTCATGTCAACTCCTAAATAATTTGATCAGCTAAGATGAAGCGAGGATTTTCGATAAATAATTCTCTCGCCTTTCTTTCACCGTATTGTTTTGAGACGATCTCATAAGCTTCTTTCATATAAGGCGGTCTTTGGTCTAAATTGTGCATATCACTAGCAACAAAATGAACCAAGTCACGCTCTAGAAAATAGCGAGCTCGTTTCTTCATAAATTTATATTTATCCCCAAATAACTTTGGTTTTAAAATGCTTGAACTATTGATTTGAGTGTAGCAGCCCATATCAATCAATTCTTTCACACGCTTTTCATTATTCTCTAATTCATGGTAGCGTTCAATGTGGGCAATCACAGGCGTTATCCCAAGCATGAGAACATTGCTCAAAGCAGTATGGATTTCCCTGTAAGGGGTAGCCATGCTAAACTCAATGAGTGCGTATCGCGTTCCATTTAGACTTGGGATCACCTGCTCTTCTAGTTTCTCAAGAATATCACTAGTATAATAAATTTCTGCTCCATAGAGAATGGTCAAATCTGGAGCCACTTCCTTGGCTATCTCCTTAACTTCTTGGAAATTTGCCTCTATTGTCTCCTCAGGTGTCTCAAACATTCCTTTTCGTCTATGTGATGTCGATACAATAGTCCTTACTCCTTGCCTGTAAGCTTCTGTCAAAAGCGCCTTGCTTTCTTGCTTCGTTTTAGGACCATCATCCACACCAAATACAATATGCGAATGAATATCAATCATTTTGTCTTATTTTCCTTCCATCACATCTTTGATAGCAGCCTTGACTGACTCTAAACTGCTATCACTTATCTCCATCATGTAGAGGTTACTGTCAGGCATGGCATAGGATGGCAAATCCATACGCCCTGTTCCTTTAAGATCTTGCGAATTGATCTTATAAGTTCCACCACTCTCAAGTTGGGCATTGACCAAGTTTATCATGGTTTCAAGCGGCATATTGGTTTGCACGGAATCTTGTAGCCCCTTAATAATACTGTCATAATTTTTCAAAGCTTCTGTAGAGGTTAACTTTTGCAAAATAGCCACAATGACCTTTTGCTGGTTACGACCACGATCCCGGTCTCCATCTGCCAGAGAATAGCGCTCACGCACAAAGCCAAGAGCGTCTTTCGAATCCAAATGTAATGTACCTACTGGATAATTTTTCCCATTATTTGTATGTGCATCAAACTCTTGATCATTATAGACGTCAACTCCACCAAGGACATCAATCAATTTCAAGAAAGAGGTGAAATTCAAACGAGCGTAGTAGTTTAAGTCAATGCCGTAGAGATTTTCCAGTGTGTGAATGGAAGCATCTACACCATAAATCCCTGCATGGGTTAACTTATCTTTTTGGTTGTTGCCACCATCTGCAATTGGAACATAGGAATCACGAGGGGTTGTTGTCAAGAGAATTTTTTTAGTTTCGCGATTCACTGTCATAATGATATTGACATCAGACCGAGAAACCGAACTGATTGGACCATAAGTATCAATTCCACTGATATAAACGTTGAAACTGTCACCTTTGACATCTTTTGGAGTTTCAACCGTCTTGGTTAATTCTTTAGTATAGATTTTCTTAATTTTTGAAGCATAGTCTGGATATTCTGATTCGATAATATTTTCAAAGACACTGTTTAGAATGATTGCCTTTGTATCCCCAGCTAGCAGGCTCTTATAGGCCGCAAGATAGGAGCTACTTTCTTCGACTGTCAGTTCTTTATTTTGAGTAGCTTTCAGATCATTCAACAACTGTTGGATATTATCCTTATCTGTCCCAGTAGGCCCCGTTACACTGGTCACTTGACTAATATTATCAATTGGACTATCTGCTAGCACAGCAATACTCATCGAATAATTTGAGTAGTTAGATGTCGCATTCAGGCGACTGGTAAATCCAATGAACTGCCCTACAGCAAAGAGAGAAGTACCATTAATCAAAATACCCAGTAATAATAAAATCAGTGTCAGATTTTTAACTTTCCTGGACCGAATTAAAAAGAAACACAAGATGGCTAAAGCCACAATTAAGACGGTAACTACTATATTGAGATATCGGAAGGCTAGCATATTGTACTTGAAAATCAAAAACAATAAAAAGACTGCTAGTACTGCATAGATAGCTAGTAACCCCCAACTAATCACTATTTTTGTTTTACTCTGACGAGCTCGCTTCGAAGATCTACTCACGATATACCTCTATTATCAATTTTTATTTCATTTTATTATATCATAAAAAATACACTTGTGAGATAAATCCACTTAGGTAAAACCTTTTTATCTTCTTTCCGAAACATTCTTTTTAATTTGCAAGCAATTACATTAATAAATTTACTATATAAAAATTAAAACGAAGTCCCTTACGGAACCTCGTTCATCTTTATTTAACATGTTTTTCTGCTTCTTTTTGAGCTTTTTCGATTGCTTTTTTGCTTTCTTGCTCCCATTTAGTCTTAGCTTCCTCATACTGTTTGGTTGTTACAGTATCTTTTTGCAGTTTCATGTACTTGTAGTTATTTCCGTCACCCTTGATGCCGACTAGTGAATAGCCTCTTGTAAATGGTGTTACTTTGGTTACAGATGCTGTTCCACCATTTGACATAGCTGACATGATTAGAGAATTGTCAATCATCCAAGCTTGAGCTTCAGCGTATTTTTCATAGCGTTTGGTTACATCTTTATTTTCATTATCTGCATCTTTGAGCATCTTAGTGTAAGTATCCAGACCTAGGCTAGCAATTTTTGCCTTATCTTCCTTGGCATCTAGACCAAAAATCTTGAGATAGAATCCATCCTCTGCATTGAAAGGATTGAGATAAGTTGATGGATCTTGGTAATCACCTACCCAACCATCAAAGCTCAAATCGTAATCCCGATCAGCTGGTGTTGGTGCTAAGAAGGCTACGTTATTAAAATCATCTGTTGAAAGTTGTTGAACATCAATGACAATATTATCAGCACCCAAAACTGATTCAAGAGTCTGTTTTACAGAGTTCATACCTGTCACAGCATTCTTATTCGTCTGATCAACTGCCACATCCAAGTGAATAGGGAATGTTACACCTTGACTTGCCAATTCTTTTTTAGCATCCGCAAATTTTGCTTGGGCTTTTTCTTTATTAAAATAGGCATCTTGAGCATCTGCTAGGTTCATACCTGCCCACTCTGTTCCATAGTTAACCAATTTAGAAGCGACTACTTCTCCAAAGGTCTTGTCTCCAACTTGGACAAATGTAGGAGGCACTAGGGTGTTACGGAGGGTCTTGCTAGCTGCTTCTTCCCCATTTGACTGAGCAGAGTAAGCTGTTCGGTCCAAGGCAAAGTTCACTGCTTGACGGAAGTTTTTGTTCAAGACAGCTGTCTCAGTTGACTTCTTCTGCTCATCTGTCGTTTTAGCAGTATGATTGTAAGCCTTACGATTGACGTTGAAATTGAAATACCAAGAAGTCTTGTCCTGCAAGCTATAGACGATATTATCTTTATATTTCTCCTTGGTCTTGGCAAAGTTTGAACTATTTGGATAAACCCCAGCGATAGAATAGGCTCCACTTTCAAAGTTACGGATAGTCAATTCTTGGTCGGAACCATCAAAGTAAGCCAATTTCACGTGTTCAATCGATACTTTGTCATGATCATAGTAATGCGGATTTTTCACATACTCAATAGATGATTTTGATGTGAAATCTTTTAACAAGTAAGGTCCACTGTAGAGAATACTATCTGGAGATAGGGTACCAAAATCTTTTCCTTTTGAGTTTAGAAACTCTTCATTCACTGGGAAAAGAATACTGTTGGTTGTTTTTGAATTCCAGTAAGGTTCTGGACGTGCCAAAGTATACTCAATAGTCTGGTCGTCGATGGCCTTCACCCCAACCTTAGAAAAGTCAGAATCCGCTCCTGTAATATAATCATTCAAGCCCTTGATCGAGTTTTGAATCAAGTCAATGGCCTGAGATTTATTATCCACTGCGTACTTTATCCCTGTCACAAAATCCTGTGCCTTGACTGGAGCGTACTCTTCACCGTCAGCTGTGAACCATTTGGCATCTTTTCTCAGTTTATAAGTATAAGTCAGACCGTCGCTTGAAACAGACCAGTCTTCTGCCAAAGACGGAACTAGGTTCCCATGATTGTCATTTTCAAGCAAACCATCAACTAGGTTAGTAATAATAGCTGTATTATCAGCGTAATAGTCTAATAGGTAGTTAAAAGTAGTTGGATTTCCACTAAAGGTTGATGAGTAAGTTTTTGTATCTGAACCTGATTGTCCGCAAGCAGCTAAAAACAAGGCAGCCGCAAAAGTCAGACCTGCACTAAGGACACGCTTTTTTGTCTTCATCTTCTTTCTCCTTTATGTTAGTTTTTATAACATAAGATTATTTTACCAAAATAGTGGGAATTTGTAAAGTTAATTGAATTTCGAGAATGAAAGTTTATAAACTTTAGTCATAAAAAAACAAAGGATTTCTGTCTTTCATACAGTTCTCCCTTGTTTTTATACGATTTCAATTTTAGATTTTTCTGTTCAGAAATATTTAGCCCAATTCCACACAGAAAGCATCCCATGGAGCTAAGACTTGTTTTTCAAAGGCTTCTTGAGCCGTGGTGTTTTCAATCAAGACAGATTTGACGTTTCCTTCTACTGTTACGTCTTGCTCTTCATTGGACAAGTTGGCCACAACTAGAAAACGACGGTCGCCATCTTTACGGATATAGGCAAAGACCTTGTCAGTTGTTTCCAAAAGTTCAAAGTCAGCTCGAATCAGCCAGCTATTTTCCTTACGAATTTGGACCAACTTCTGATAAGTGTAGAAAATAGAATCTGGATTTGCCAGCGCTTCTTGAACGTTGATTGTTTGATAGTTTGGATTGACTGCCAACCAAGGCTGACCTGTCGAGAAACCAGCGTTTTTGCTCTCATCCCATTGCATTGGAGTACGGGCATTATCACGTCCGATAACACGGATACTATCCATGATTTCTTCCATCGAAACGCCTTTTTCAAGAGCCTCACGCGCATAGTTGAGGGATTCAATATCTTCTACTTGATCCAGCGTTTCAAACGGATAGTTGGTCATGCCAATCTCCTCGCCTTGGTAGATATAAGGAGTTCCTCTCATGAGATGAAGTAAGATGGCAAAGGCTTTGGCAGATTTTTCGCGGTATTCTTGGTCATTTCCCCAGATTGAGACGATACGAGGAAGGTCATGATTGTTCCAGAAGAGCGAATTCCAGCCATCCTCAACTCCTAACTCTGTCTGCCATTTGTTGAAGATTTCTTTTAACTTAGAGATATTCAGATCTTTTTGATAGTGCCATTTAGGTTGCCCTTCCTGATACTGAAGACCGATGTGTTCGAACTGGAAGACCATAGACAATTCTTTCCCCTTTGTATTCGAGTAGAGCTTGGCAATCTCTGGCGTTGCCCCCCAAGTCTCCCCTACTGTCAAGAGATTCTTATCGCCAAAGGTAGCTTGGTTCATCTCCTTGAGATAGGGATGGAGCATAGGTCCATTATTAACTACTTTCTCATCAGGTATTTTGCCAATCATGTCGATGACATCCATACGGAAGCCGCCAATGCCTTTATCAATCCAGAAGTTCATCATCTCATAAATTTTTTGGCGAAGTTTTTCATTTTCCCAGTTGAGATCAGGCTGTTTCTTGCTGAAAAAGTGAAGATAGTATTGACCTGACTTTTCATCGTATTCCCAAGCAGACCCACTAAAGATAGAATCTAAATCGTTGGGTTCGTCCCGCCAGATATAGTAATCTCGCTCAGGGCTGTCAGGATTTTCACAGGCTTCGACAAACCAAGCATGTTCATCTGAGGTATGATTGACCACCAAGTCCATGATGATACGAATATCACGCTTCTTAGCTTCCGCAATTAGTTGGTCCATGTCCTCCATATTTCCGAAAATAGCTGCAATCGCTTGATAATCAGCAATATCATATCCATTATCATCCATAGGACTGTCATAAACAGGAGAAAGCCAAATCGCTGTAATCCCCAGCTTAGCTAGATAGTCTAACTTACTGGTAATACCTGGCAAATCGCCAATTCCATCTCCGTTGCTATCCATAAAGCTCTTAGGATAAACTTGATAGACTACGGCATTGTGCCACCATTTTTCTTGCATCTTCTTACCTCATTATTTTAATAATCTACAATCTATGATAGCGTTTTTTAAAACTTTGTGCAAGCGTTTGCCTAATCTTTTTGATTCCTTTTTTAACTCCATAGTTTCCTAACTTCCAATTTTTTATTATAATAGAGGTCAGAGGTAAAAAAATGAAAAAACAAGCTTTTAGTTCTGAACAATATTTGAATCTACAGCGCGACCACATTTTGGAGCGCATTAACCAATTTGACGGCAAGCTCTACTTGGAGTTTGGTGGCAAAATGTTAGAAGATTTCCACGCTGCTCGTGTCCTTCCTGGTTATGAACCTGACAACAAAATCAAACTCTTGCAAGAATTGAAAGAGCAGGTTGAGGTTGTGATTGCCATTAATGCTAGCAACATCGAACATTCCAAAGCACGTGGCGACTTGGGTATTTCTTATGACCAAGAAGTTCTTCGTTTGATTGACAAATTCAATGAATTAGGGATTTTCGTTGGCTCCGTTGTCATTACACAATACGCTGGTCAACCAGCTGCAGATGCCTTCCGAAACCAACTAGAGAAAAACGGAATTGATTCTTATCTTCATTATCCAATCAAAGGATATCCGACGGATATGGATCACATTATTTCTCCTGAAGGTATGGGGAAAAATGATTACATCAAAACCAGTCGTAACTTAATCGTCGTAACTGCTCCTGGCCCTGGTTCTGGAAAATTGGCAACTTGTATGTCCAACATGTACCACGACCAAATCAATGGTATCAAGTCTGGTTACGCTAAATTTGAAACCTTCCCAGTTTGGAATCTTCCCCTTCATCACCCAGTCAACTTGGCCTACGAAGCTGCCACAGCTGACCTTGACGATGTCAACATGATTGACCCCTTCCATCTCCAAACTTACGGAGAGACCACTGTCAACTACAACCGTGATATCGAGATTTTCCCAGTGCTTAAGCGCATGTTGGAACGTATTCTTGGTAAATCTCCATACGCTTCTCCGACAGACATGGGTGTCAACATGGTTGGTTTCGCTATTACAGATAATGAGGCTGCTATCGAAGCTTCTAAACAAGAAATCATTCGCCGTTACTATCAAACAGTGCTTGATTTCAAGGCTGAAAAAGTCGGTGAAACGGCCGTTAAAAAAATCCAACTGCTCATGAACGACCTTGGCATCACACCAGCTGACCGTAAGGTTGCTGTTGTTGCGCGTCAAAAAGCAGAAGAAACTGGCGGACCAGCCCTAGCTCTTGAATTGCCAAGTGGGGAAATCGTCACTGGTAAGAACTCAGAGCTCTTTGGCCCAACAGCCGCTGCCTTGATTAACGCCATCAAGAAATCAGCTGACATTGCTAAAGAAGTAAAACTCATCGAACCTGAAGTTGTCAAACCGATCCAAGGTCTTAAAATCGATCATCTCGGTAGCCGCAATCCACGCCTTCATTCAAATGAAATCCTGATTGCACTTGCTATCACAGCTACAGAAAATCCTGATGCTGCTCGTGCTATGGAAGAGCTTGGCAACCTCAAAGGAAGCGAAGCCCACTCAACCATCATCTTAACCGATGAAGACAAGAATGTCCTTCGCAAATTGGGTATCAATGTAACCTTTGACCCATACTACCAATACGACCGCTTGTATCGTAAGTAACGATTCAAACCTCTCCACTCTCGGAGAGGTTTTCTCTCTATCTCAAGAGCATCCTTTATGGTATAATGAAAGAAGAAAACTGAAAGGATTTACCATGTCAAAAGAAGTTATTGTTGAAAGTTTTGAACTTGACCACACCATTGTTAAAGCACCCTATGTTCGCTTGATTGGGGAAGAAACAGGACCAAAAGGAGACATCATCTCCAATTATGATATTCGCTTGGTACAACCAAACGAAGACTCTATTCCTACCGCTGGTCTTCACACTATCGAGCACCTCTTAGCCAAACTCATCCGTACCCGCATCGACGGTATGATTGACTGTTCACCATTTGGTTGCCGCACGGGATTCCACATGATTATGTGGGGGCGTCATACCAGCGCTGAAATTGCAGCTGTTATCAAGGATTCGCTCAAGGAAATCGCTGAGACTACTACTTGGGAAGACGTCCCTGGAACAACCATCGAATCTTGCGGAAACTACAAGGATCACAGCCTCTTTTCTGCTAAAGAATGGGCAAAACTCATCCTAGAACAAGGGATTTCAGATGATGCCTTTGAGCGTCATGTGATTTAAATACAAAAAAGGAACCAGTTTTTTCAGCTGGTTCCTTCTTTTTTATTCTCAAAATTTTGTCTTATACTCAATGAAAATCAAAGAGCAAACTAGGAAACTAGCCGCAGGCTGTACTTGAGTACGGCAAGGCGACGTTGACGTGGTTTGAAGAGATTTTCGAAGAGTATTAGGCTTTTTCACGAATAACTAAACCACCATCTTCCATATCTGCTTCTAGGTGTTTGGCATCTAGGTGATCCAAATGGAAGTCTGTCACCTTATCACGAATTTCTTGTTCAACCACGCGACGGAGCGGGCGAACACCCATGACTTCGTCATAACCTTCTTCTGTGATATAGTCCTTAGCTGCTTGACTGACTACCAAATCAATGTCTTTCTTAGCCAAGGTTTGGTTAACTTCAGCCAACATCAAATCCACAATCTTAGAAAGATCTTCCTTAGTCAAGTGTGAGAACTCAATGACTGCGTTAAAGCGGTTGAGGAATTCTGGACGGAAGAATGGTTTCAAACGGTCCATCAATTCTGGTTTGTCCGCATCTTCTGTCAAGTTGGCTTCATAGCCAAAACCAGCATTTGATGTCGCAATAATGACAGTGTTCTTGAAGTTCACCGTATTTCCTTGACCATCTGTCAAACGACCATCATCTAGAACTTGGAGGAGAAGGGTAATGACTTGAGGATCAGCCTTTTCAATTTCATCCAAGAGAATGATAGAGTATGGATTGCGACGAACACGTTCTGTCAAGGTATTGCTATTGTCATCATAACCCACATATCCTGCTGTTGTACCAATTAGCTTAGAAACAGCTGTGCGGTCGCTATATTCTGACATATCCAAACGGATGATCGCATCCTTAGTTCCAAACATATCAAGCGCCAATTGTTTAGCAAGTTCCGTCTTACCAACCCCAGTTGGACCTACAAAGAGGAAGCTACCAATTGGGCGATTACCTTCATCAAAACCAGCACGGTTACGTCGGATAGCACGAGCTACAGCTTCAACTGCCTTATCTTGACCGATTACCTTATCTTGCAAGCGATGAGCCATATCTTTCAAACGTTCGATGTCTGATGCTCCCATTTGAGATACTGGAATACCGGTCATCCGTTCCACAGATTCAGCCACATCGTTGACACTTGCAGTCACTTTCATATCTTCTGTGTGGTTTTCGATTTTCTTTTCTAATTCTGCGATGCGTGTTTTATAGTTTAGAGCTGCTTCAAAATCTTCTGCCTCAACAGCTTTTTCTTGCTTGTCTTTTTCTACCTCAATTTCACGTTCAACAGCATGCACATCTGTTACAGGATGCTGAGCTGCCAAGTGAGCTGCCGTTACATCGACAAGGTCAATAGCCTTATCTGGCAAGCTACGTTGAGGAATGTATTGTACAGAATAATCCACTGCTGCTTTCAAGACTTCATCTGGCAAGATAACATTGTGGTGTTGTTGATAGAGATCACGAATTCCTTGAAGGATTTTAAAAGTATCCTCTGCTGAAGGAGCATTGACCTTGACTTCGTTGAAACGACGAGCAAGAGCTGCATTCTTCAAGATGGTGTTACGGTATTCGTCTTGAGTTGTTGCCCCAATCACTGTCAATTCTCCACGAGAGAGAGCTGGCTTGAGAATATCCGCAAGCCCTTTAGATCCACTGTCTCCACCAGTAGATCCAGCACCGAGGATTTGGTGAATTTCATCAAAGAAGAGGATAATATTCCCTGCTTCTTTGACCTCATTAACTAGATTTTGAACGTTTTCTTCAAAGCTACCACGGTATTGAGTCCCAGCCTCAAGGCCTGAGATATCAATGGAAATAATTTCCTTGTTCTTAATAGCGGCTGGGACATCTCCGTTCACAATGGCTTGCGCTAGGCCTTCGACAACTGCTGTCTTACCAACACCTGCGTCTCCAACCAAAACAGGATTGTTCTTAGTACGGCGTGAAAGAATTTCAGATGTCTCTTGAATTTCCTTGTTTCGTCCGATGACTGGATCCAGCTTGCCCTCACGCGCTTCTGCAGTCAAGTTACGACCTAGTTTAGCAAGGACACCGTCTTGTTTCATACCTGAAGCCTGTTGTTGCATTTGCGCATCAGATTCTGCGTTCCCCGGTAATTTACCAGTCGCACGATAGTGAGCAAATTCCTCAGGTGTCACTTCACGTCCATTAATCAAGTAACGGCGATTTTCAGAACTGTATCCTCGCATACCACCCATCAATTGGTTAAATAAATCATCCATGTTGTTAAAATTATTAAAGTTGTTGTTCATATTCTTTACCTCTTTTTGTTATTTATTATTACTGATATTGACTATCTTTGACCTTTGTTTTAAAAAATTTAGACTAGCTAAATCACTACTCTACGTACTATTTCTGGTTTTTCTTTTTCAAGTAGGAGTAGACTATCTTTACTTCTGAATATTTCTAGATGAAACATAGACTCACCTCTTTCTATTTTACTTTAAATAAGTGTTCGAGTAAGGCTTTCATTTACCTTACGTTCATAATATACTACATTGGTCAGAAAAGGTCAAGGATTTTGACTTTAATTGACCAATATTTTTTAAACAGCAAAAACACCCTGAAACATCAGGGTGCCATTCTTATCTCAAATACAAAATTGCCAGCGTCAAAAGACTTGCTAGAAGCCCAACTCCCCAAAAGAAGAAGTCAACCTTCCACTCGCTCCAAGGATTTCCTTTACCAGACAATCCCCCAAGCTCAAAATGGTGATGTACAGGCGTCATACGGAAAATACGTTTACCACCTGTCAGTTTAAAATAACTGACTTGCATCATGACTGAAGTTGTTTCAAAAACATAAACAATTCCGATAATCAAGAGAGTCCATTCTTGGTGGAGGGCCATAGAGATAGCTGCCAGCATTCCACCGAGAGCTAAACTTCCCACATCCCCCATAAAGACCTTAGCAGGCTTATGGTTAAAGACAAAGAAACCAAGCAAACCACCAATCATGGCAAGAATCACTAGAAGAATATCCATCTGACCTTGCACATAGGCAATAACTCCATAGGCTGACAAACTAATTACCACTGAAATACTAGCTAGACCGTCAATGCCGTCTGTCAAGTTGACTGCATTTGAAAAACCGACTAGCCAGAAAAGAGCGAAGAAAATATAGAAAAATCCCAAATGAACTGGATAACCAAATACAGAGAGCATATCGCCCCCACGCTCATAAAAAAGGTAGAAGATAACTCCACCTAAAAGCTGAAGAGCCAATTTTTGCTTAGGATTGAGACCTTCATTGATTTTGCGGAAGACCTTGAGAAAGTCATCTAAAAATCCGACAAGTCCATAAAGGACCAAGATGAACAAAATCATTCCCACATTATTGGTCAATTGTTTCGAAAAAAGAGCGACGAGGAAACTCACCACAACTGCAGCAATGAGGAAAACAAGTCCCCCCATTGTTGGCGTCCCAGCTTTTGCTTGGTGCTGTTTAACATCCTCATGCATCTGTTGGCCTGTAATTTGCGCCTTTCTATAAAATTGGATAAAGGCCGGAATTCCTACTAAAGTTAGTAAAAATGTCACAATTCCAGCACTGATGGAAATAAACATATTAGTCTCCTAAAGTTAATTTAATTTTTTTAATGTTTTTGATAGCTGTATTAGTCCGAACATCTTGCTTCTGAACAACGGAACCTGAACCTTCAAATTCCAGTTCAATATCCAACCATTTAGCAAAGGTCTCGGCAGTCTCTTTTTTCCAGCCATACATGTCTGGAATTTCTTCTACCTTATCCGATAAAAGGAGAACTTGTTGGTTTGGTGCAAGATTGGTCCCTTCTTCTACAGAAGTCTCTTTAATCTTTGTTCCAGTACCTACAACGATTGGTTGCACAATATTTCGGCGTAAGGCTTCCGCCAACTCACCAGGTGAAATATCCTTGATGCTAGGCATTGCATAAGAAGATTCTGTCGTAACTTTATCTAAATTTTTGGCTGGAGATTGAAGATTGAGAGATTCTTTCATAGCTGAAGCCCGCTCCAAGATTGGGGTGGCAAATTCTCCCAACTGGATACCTGAAAAATGCTCAGGCTGTTGAACCGTTACATACAAGATAAAATCAGGATTTTCAGCAGGATTCATAGTCACAACTGAGAAAATATAATTGGTAGAACCAACCAAGTATCCTCCATTTTTCTCATCAGCGATTTGAGCCGTACCGGATTTAACTGCTACATTTTGTCCAGGAACTGTTATAATTGGCTTTCCTGTGTAGTGATTATACATAGTTCCATATAGAGGGTCCGTCCCAACTAAGATCATGTGATTTCGAGTTGTGCTTGCTGCCTCTTTGGAAACAGGATTTCCTACTATTTCTTTTTGTGACTTACGTACAGACTGATTGTTAGTATCATAAATAGCACTTATAAATTTTGGCTCCAGCATAACTCCATCATTAGCAATAGCTGTAAAGGCACGAAGCATTTGTGTTTGTGTCACTGAAATTCCTTGCCCAAATGAGCTTTGAGCAATACTAACAATATTATCAGCTGGAAGTTGACCAGCGTATTCATCTGTCAAGCCAAAGCGAGTTGGAACCCCAAATTTAAAGCGTTTTAGATAATCCAACCAAGTAGCATCTCCCATTTTTTGTTCAAGTAGACTCGTTCCAACATTACTGGAGTGAGCGAAACCTTGTAAGAAAGTCATCATCCCACCAGTAGTCAAACCAGCATTAACATCCCAATCTCGAGTCGTCGCATCCGCTATTTTGAATTCACTGCTATTGAAGTATTCTCCACTTGGGAAGGTATTATTATCAATAGAAGAAGCTAACATCATGACCTTAAAGGCTGATCCTGGTTCATAGTTACTTTGATAAAGAATATCACGCCAAACAAAGTCCTCAGTGATTCCTTCTTTAGTATCTGCATTAAAGGTAGGTCGTTGGGTGGTAGCAAGGATTTCACCGGTCTTTGCACTGACCAAGGTCGCGGTCATATACTTACCTTTTACTTTTTCTAGAAAGGCATCCATCTGAGTTTCCATGAAAGATTGTAGCGGGCTAGACAATGTTGTATAAACATCCTTGCCATCCACAGTTTGTTGCGATACCTGTTCTGTACCTGGTACGATATTTCCTACACGGTCTTTTTCATAGGTAATAATACCGTCTGTCCCCGCAAGAATGGTATTTAACGAACTCTCTAGACCAGAGGTTCCTAATAAACTCTTACTGCCGTCCTCATTTTCATGGAGTTGGGCTAAACCAATAAAACTAGAAGCAAATTGGCCATTTGGGTAACTTCTGTTAGGGCTAGTTGTAAAGTCAATCCCTTCCACACTAGCATCTTTCAAATCTTTTTTAATCGCCATCATATTGGCATAGGTAATCCCATTTCCTTTTGCACCAAAGGAAACTTGGGTCAGATTTGGTTGAGCTAATTGCTCTTTCACATAAGCTTCATCCATGTCTAAATACTTATGGAAGACTTCAGCTACCTTATTAAACTGCGAATCCTCTACATAAAGAATTTTTCCAGTTGCTGACTTGTATTTTTTATCAATAACAGCATAGACGTTATAAGAGGTCGCATCTTCAGCGATAGGCACTCCATTTCGGTCATAGATAGTTCCGCGTTTGGCAGGTACTGTTCGAGTTGTTTGGTGAACCTTTTTAGCCTCTTTTACCAAGTCAGTACCAAATATATTACCTTTCGCGATAATATAAGCAAAATTGGCCAAAAAGAGGCCAAAAAGGGCAACCGCTACAAAGCTGAGGTACTTACCAACTATCCTACGGTTTTTTGCTGGAGATTTACGATTTTTGATCGCAAATCGGGTTATTTTTTCTGTCCATTTCATATCTTACTCCGCTGTTCGGATATTTTCATTATTCAATTTCAAATCTTTTTTATCTGCAATCTCTTTCAAACGCTCTGAACGAATCAATTCATTCACTTCCTGCTTGGCATCATCGAGCTCTGTCTTCTTCTCCTCTATCTGCGCATTGATTTTTGTCAAATCACTTTGCACTTGCAAGAGTCGTGTCTGCATAAAGATGATGCTCACTGCTAAAACGAGAGCCGTAAAAGCGATGGAAAGATAAAAAGCCTTCTCCACACGGGAGAATTTTTTTATACGATTCTGCAAGAATTGACTGGTTGTTTCTTTCTTATCTACCATTTTTTCCTCTTACTTGTGAATTTTTCTGGCCACGCGCAACTTGGCTGAGTGCGAGCGGTTATTGGCTTCTAATTCTTCTGCACTTGGCAAGATTGGCTTACGGGATACCAATTCCATCTTGGGCTTGAGATCATCTGGGATGAAAGGTAAACCTTTGAGAACTTCAACCGTTGAAGCCTCCTTGAACAATTGCTTGGTCAAGCGGTCTTCCAAGGAATGAAAGGTAATCACTGAGATTCTACCATCTAGAGCCAACATCTCCATAGCCTGCTGGATAGATTCATCTGCTGCTCCCAGTTCATCATTGACTTCAATTCGAATAGCCTGGAAAATCTGCTTGGCAGGATGACCCTTCTTCTTGAGCTCCTTGGCAGGCTTAGCAGACTTAATAATCTCTGCCAACTCAGTCGTTGTCTCGATTGGCTTGACTTCACGTGCTTGTTCAATCTTACGGGCAATCTGTTTAGAGAATTTGTCCTCGCCATATTTGAAGAAAATACGAACCAAGTCATGATAGTCATAGTGGTTCACCACTTCATAGGCTGTCAGACTAGCTTCCTGATTCATCCGCATGTCCAGGGGTGCATCTTTTTTATAAGAAAAACCACGCTCACGCTGGTCCAATTGAGGACTAGACACTCCCAAGTCATAACAAATTCCATCAATTTCCTGAACACCAGCTTCGCGCAAATGTGCCTGTAAATGACGGAAGTTATCCTTGATAAAGGTTACCATCCCTTTTTCGATATAGGGTGCCAAACGTTTTTGCGCATTGTCAATGGCATTCTGGTCCTGGTCAAAGGCATAGAGATGGCCTTTTTCACTTAATTTACTTAATAAATATTCGCTATGGCCCGCTCCACCCAAAGTCGCATCAACGTAGATACCGTCAGGCTTTACGTCGAGCATATCAACTGTTTCGTGGAGTAAGACCGTTACATGATGAAATTCTTTTGTCATATCCTATCTATTTTACCACAAATCTGACTAGCTTGCACTAGTCAGACAAATAGGTCAAAAAAAGTAAGATTTCTTTAAGAAATATGTCAAATATGCTTGACATTCACTCCATAGAAGAATATAATATAGTCAAATATATGCGACACAAATCAGAAAGGAGAACAGATGAATCGTGTGAAAGAATTTCGCAAGGAACTAGGCATTTCCCAGCTCGAACTCGCCAAGGATATCGGTGTCTCGAGACAAACCATCAATATGATTGAGAACGACAAGTACAATCCAACCCTAGAACTCTGTCTCAATCTCGCCCGTAGCCTCCAAACTGACCTCAACAGTCTCTTTTGGGAGGATAATTTTTAAAAAGGAGCAAACTCATGAAAAAAGAAACCTTCACTGAAAAACTTATCAAACACACATACGGTATTTCTGGTCCCCTTGACGAATACAAACGGCGTGAGGCCGATCGTATTGGGAACCAAGTCTTTATCATCCTCTTTTATCTGATGATTTTCGGAAATCTTATTCCACTCCTTCTGGCCTATAAATACCCTCAAGAAGTGTCTCTAATCTATCCTCCTCTAATTTTAGTGATTGCCCTCATCGCTGCTGGCTATGTAACCTACCAAATGAAAAAAACAGGGATTACAGCTATTGATCCAGACATGCTGAGCGAGAAAGAAAGTAAGCAACTATACTACCCAGGTCTTAAAGCAGGTTTGTTCTTTGGTCTATGGATGTTTTTTATAACTCCTCTTCTAAGTATACTCATAGGTGAAGGTCAGGACTATTTTCATTCTCTTCTCACTATAAGAAATGGTGTATCAAGCATTCTCGGTTCTATTTTCTTCGGAGCGAGCATACAGTTCCTCATCTCCCGTCGCATTGCAAAAACTAAGAAAAATCAAGATGAGGATTAGGAGGAAACTCATGAAAAAAGAAAAGAAACAATTACGTTATTCTGGTATGAAAGCAGGTTCGATTTATGGAACAGTGATATTTTTTATAATTCCACTCATTGATACCCTAACAAGTGAAAATCCAAATTTTATCAGTTCTCTTCTAAATACAAAACATATTTTTAAAACTATACTGGGAGCTTTCTTTTTCGGAGTGATGATACATATTGTCGACTCACTTCGTATTGCAAGAGCTAAAAAAGACCAGAATTAGGAGGTCCCCTATGAAATCATTACTAACTTTACTTACCTATCATCTTTTGTTCAGTTCTCTGCTCATCTTCATCATCATTTCAGGGAACTTGCCAATCAGCGAGATATTCCTCGGGCTAGTCTTTATTCCAGCCCTTAACAAAGGACTGACTTATCTAAAGATTGACTCCCAAAAAACGCGCATACTCAACTTAGCACTATACTTTATAATTCTATCTTTTCCACAACTGCTGCTCATCTCAAGCGGTTGGAAATATTATTTACTGTTCACTATCGCTAGCCTTTCTTCTATCACTTATCTTTATTATCTCTATCAATTCGTAAAAGAAAGTCAGTAAAACTGCTCATTTAGGAGGTTACTAGTATGAAAAAAGAAGACTTCACCACTCGCCTACTTCGAAATCTCTTTCACATCCAAGGCCCTTTTGATGAATGCCGGCAAGAAATTATCTACAAAGCCTGTGCCCGTTCCATGGTCCAAATCGTTTATTCTTCCTTCTTTCTCTTCTTGTTTTATCTGTTATTTGGACGCTTTATAGAGGTCGTTCGCTATGCCATGCCCTACATATTCTTTGGCCTTATATATTTCATTACTTTAAAAACCCAAAGAAACGTCAAAGAACTCCATCTGGAAAAAGATGACAAGTCAGAAATCATCCTTAAAACCTACAGCAAGAGCCAAATCAAATTCCGAAGCTGGGTTGTGTTTATTGGTCTTCAGATTGGCCTCTTTACCCTACTCATCTTTCATAAAGTCTTCGTTCAGCAGATGTCCCTTCCAGATTTTGTGAAGTTGCTCATGCAATTTGATAAAAGTGTTCCTTTGCTGATGTATGGCCTGATTATCGGTAGCATTTTTGGAACCATGACCTACGGATTTCTATCACTACAGGAGGAGAAAATGCCTAAAAATACCAACCATAAGGAGAAAAGCAATCAATGACTTCACTATACGATTTTTCAATCTTAAACCAAGATAACCAAACGACTCCCCTAGATGCCTATCGTGGTAAGGTTCTCTTGATTGTCAACACTGCTACCGGATGTGGTTTAACGCCCCAGTACCAAGGACTCCAAGAACTCTATGACCGCTATCAAAATCAGGGCTTTGAGATTTTAGACTTCCCTTGCAATCAGTTTATGGGGCAAGCACCCGGCAGCCCAGAGGAAATCAATAGTTTCTGTAGCCTACACTATCAGACTACTTTTCCTCGTTTTGCCAAGATCAAGGTCAACGGTAAGGAAGCAGACCCTCTCTATGTTTGGTTGAAAGAACAAAAATCTGGCCCACTAGGAAAACGAATCGAATGGAATTTCGCTAAGTTTCTCATCGGTCGTGATGGGCAGGTCTTTGAACGCTTCTCTTCAAAAACAGACCCACAACAAATTGAAGAGGCCATACAAAAACTACTATAATTCACAATCTCACTATGATTAGGTTTCCTTTAGCCTGATGAATAGTGAGATTTTTTGATGGGCTTTGACTTAAATAGAAAAACACTCCATGATATGAAACATGAAGTGTTGTAAAAATGATACATTCATAGCAGACAATTCAATACTAGACACTATTTTTAACCCCAGCATATACATAGGTCCTATTTCTAGGACACGCTTTTTCCGTTACCACCCTAAAATAAAAGCTATGCTCCCGCCCATCCTTGGCATTTTCCTTGTTTAAGACAAAGTAGTTTTTCTGATTCATCGCCATGGTTCGTAAGATGTCATCAATCAAGAAAGTCAAGGGCACGTTCATGGCAGAATATTTTTGAAAATCCTCTTCAAAATGAATATAGTTATCTGAAAAATAATCCATCTGCAGTTTGTTTTCATACAGCTCTTTTCTAGTCATAAACTCCCTCCTCCCACAATCGAATTTCTAGGATATCTGCAACCTCTATCAACCTATATCCCTCGTTTGTCCTAATAGATAGAGTCTGAGGCGATAACTCTCTCACCACACCGATGATAGTGGTTTTCTGCTTCTTTTCCTTTAGCACAAAACTTCCCCTAAGTTGGCCAACATAAAGCTGAGAAAGCAAGTGCAACTTCTCATCTGGAGTCAAATCCGTAGAAAAATCAACACGGCTTTTTTCTTCACTAAGCGAACTAGTATGTTCTGAAAGGTAAAACCCCATCCACTTCTGCATACCTGGATCTTGATAATCTCGCGCAGATTGAAAAGGTAAATAAGAACGATCAATCATTTTAATCCATCTAATCCTCCAGCAGAATGTCCCCCAATCAGCTTGCTTCTAGCAAGACTCCTAGAGGCTTCTTCCAGTGCATTGGCTCTTAAAAGAGAAGTGAAACCAAATTGTTCCCGAATGGAGTCAATGGCCGTCTGGAGCCTTTCTTCTTTTTCTAACTTGTCAACATCATCAAAAAGGGAAATCAATCCAAAGGACTCGTCTACAAAGTCTGAATAGTTAACTCCGACACTTCTGACCGCTCCAGAAGTGTATTTGTCATGAAATAACTTCAAAACATAATTCGTTAAGACAGCTGTATTATTGGTCGGTTCGACCTTCATTTGTGTGTGAATAGACGACCTAGCCTCCTGTTTAGAGAAACCGACATAGATAGAAACAAGGGTTGTTTTCTTGCCCGCCCTTCTCAGTCTAATAGCCACCTGCTCCGCCATTTCTCGGAGAATAATTTCAATATCCCGTAGCTTCACGTAGTCTCTCGGCAAGATTTGAGAATTCCCCAAGCCCTTGGATTTGGCCTTATAGGGCTTATGAACATTGCTCTCATCAATTCCGTTAGCATGAAACCATAAACGCAAGCCAGCCTGACCCAGAACTTTCTTTAGCTGGTCAGGATTGCTTGTGGCCAATTCCTTGATGGAAAAAATCCCCAGAGCATGCAAGCGTTCCTCCATCCGCCTGCCAATCCCCCAAAAATCCGTCATCTTGGGAATGGACCAGACCTTCTCTTCCACATCCTGGTAAGACCAGTTGGCCCTCATGGTCGGAGTGTGCTTGGCCTCATTATCCAGAGCCAACTTGGCCAGTAAAGGATTAGCATTTGACATGCCCACTGTAGAGTAGATCCCTGTCTGCCTCCAAATATCCCTCTGAATACGAGCAGAAAGCATATCCAGCTTGTCTTTGCGAGAAAGACTCTTATCTGGGATGAAATAGTTGAGCGAACTAGTCAGGTCAACAAAACCCTCATCGATAGAGTAAGGATAAATATCATCTGGACTGCCATAGTTTTGAAAGATTCGCTGGATTTCCATATTGACTGCGATGTACTCATCCATCCTAGGTGGCACAATCAAGGTCACTTGAGCCCAATCTTCGATGTAGCGAACATAGTCTGAATCAGTAGGCAACCCCTGCTTTCTAGCATTGTAATAGGAAAATTTTCGCGTTTTGATATCAAAAGGCAAATCATAGGCCCGACCAACATTTGACTTGCCAAAAATCTTCTTAAATAGGGGAGAGGAGGCTAGGATAAGACCAGTTGAGTTATCCGCGCGACTCATAACACAAAGCGAAGTTTTCAGCGGATGTAAGCCCCTTTTCACGCACTCAACACTAGCATAAAAAGATTTCATATCGACAAAGGCAATGTCACTTTTGGGTTCTCTGGAATAATCAAAGTAGCCCATAGGCTAGCCCTCCATCGCCACAAAGTTCCCAACGATAATGCCAACAATCCGAGGATCTTCCTCGTAGGAGATGAAAATGTCCTTGTATTTAGGATTGATCGATACCAGACGCAAGCCATTCTCCTCTCGATAGACCCGTTTGATATAGGTCTGGTTGTTGCAAACCACTGCATAAACCGCCCCGTCATAGTCAAATCCTGTCTCTCGAATCAGGGCCACTGAACCATTTTGGTATTTAGGTTCCATGGAGTCCCCAGACACCCATGACGCAAAATCATGAGCCAACTCCTCATTAAAGTAAACCGTATCAAAATTCCGATCATCGTAGACCGAAGCTCCAATCCCTGCTGACATGCGTTCATAAACACGGTACTCGTAGAGGCGCTCTGGCATAGCTGTCACTTTCTGGGCTTGCTCCTCTTGAGCCAGGTTGCGAGCATAGAGAACAACCTTCTCCCGCCCTTGCTTGGAGAGGCTATGGTAGAGACGGACAATCTCGATCTGAGTAAAATATCCTTTGGGTACCTTTAAAATGTTCTCTAACTGGGACACCTTCTCCTTAGACGGTTCTTTGATTCCACGTTCCCAAGCTGAGTAAGCCTGGAAACTAATCCCAAGTTGCTCTGCAATTTCCTTCTGTGTCAGTTTTAACTCTTTCCTCCGAGCCTTTAATTTTTCTGGTTGATACATACTTCACCTCCTATTATGATGCTTTAATGGACATTATCTCTCTTAGAAAGACTAATCGATGCTTGAATCCATAATTTCAAAACTCAACCATTATGGTTTAGTTTTATTATATAAAAAAAGTAGACAAATGTCCACTAGGAAAAGCAGAAACATCGTGAGTTTTATACTCAATGAAAATCAAAGAGCAAACTAGCCGCAGGCTGTACTTGAGTACGGCAAGGCGACGTTGACGCGGTTTGAAGAGATTTTCGAAGAGTATTAATCAAACTAAAAGGACCTAGCCCTATACAATACAGAACTAAATCCTTTGAATAAATAATTGATCTAACTTTTAAAATTCCTACAGAAATTCCAGTTTTTCTCTATTTGATACCAGACATTAGTTTTTCAATACGTGGAACGTAGAAGAGTAAGATAATACCGAATACAATCGTAATTCCTCCAACAATTCCATAGTAAGCCACTTCAGTTTCGCTTGTATAAAATTTTACAATTTGAGCATTGATAGCTTGGGAAGCTGCATTACTCAAGAACCAGATAGACATCATTTGTGCTTGGAAGGATTTTGGTGCTAGCTTAGTAGTAACTGATAGACCAATAGGCGAAATCAACATTTCCCCCACAATCACAATAGCCCAACTCATAATCAACCAGAAAGGACTGACCTTAATATCTGTCCCAAAGAGCATTCCTGGTAACATCATCCACAAGAAGGATAAACCTGCTGCAAATAAACCGTAAGCAAATTTCTTAGAAGAGGACGGTTGCTTTTTACCCATTTTTCCCCACAACCATGCAAAAATCGGCACATAAATCATAATGAAAAGTGGATTGATACTTTGGAAGAAACTAGATGGGAAATGAATCTGATTCCCAAATACATTAAAGTAAAGTCGAGTTTGATCATCCGCAAATAGAGCGAGAACAACAGATCCCTGCTCCTCAATAGACCAGAAGAGTACTCCAGCGATAAATAAAGGAATGTAGGCAAACACTCGGGATCTCTCAGTAGCAGTTATTTTATGACTAGATAAAATTTTGAAGAAATAGTAGATTGGAATGATTACCGCAATCACTGTAAAGATATTAACAATCATATCCACGTTAAACTGGTGAGTAAAGACTAAACCTATAACCACGAGAATAACCATGACAAGTGTAATCAGCAAGCGTTTAATCAATGTCTGCTGGTCCTTCTGTGAAAGGGGATCAGTGGGGTAAAGACTTGATTCAGGCAGGTATTTCTTCCCATCTAAAACATACTTCACCAGACCAAAGAACATCCCAACGGCAGCTAATGAGAAACCTAGATGGAAATTGACTTCCTGACCTAGATAACCTACTAGATAAGGGGCAACGAAGGCACCTAAGTTAATACCAAAGACAAAGATACTAAAACCTGCATCTCGTCTATCATCCTCTTTCTCATAAATTCCCCCAACCATATCTGAGATATTGGGTTTTAAAAATCCAGTACCAAAGATAATCAAGGCAATAGAAAGATAGAGAGCCACTTGTCCAAAAGGTGTTGCCAAAGCAATATGCCCTAGCATAATCAAAATCCCACCGTAAAAGACAGTCTTACGGCTTCCTAAAATACGGTCACTGACAAAACCACCGACAACCGAGGACAAAAATACCAGCGAGCCATAAATCGCCATAACCGATGCAGCTGTGGTCTTATCCATTCCCAATCCACCATCTTGCACACTATAGTACATATAGTAAAGTAGGATAGCTCGCATCCCATAGTAAGAAAAGCGTTCCCACATCTCTGTAAAGAAGAGGGTGGACAAGCCCATAGGATGTCCAAAAAATGTTTTCTGTTTTTCCATATATATTCTCCTTTAACGATATAATAATTCATTTTACAGAATTTTCAAACAAATGTCAAACAAATCCTGTTTATTTTAGAAAATTTTCTGAAAAAATCACACGTCTCATACTTAATTCCATCATAAAAATCCATTTCAGACTAACTTCCACTTCGGTCAGGCAAGTGGAAGTTACTTTGAAAAATTACCTCTAAAAATTTGCTCTTATTTAGTTAAAAAGAGGCTGGGCAAAAAGTCTTTAAAATCATAAAAACATCCCTATGCCAAACTTGTAATTACTACAATACAAGTCATACTCAATGAAAATCAAAGAGCAAACTAGGAAACTAGCCGCAGGCTGTACTTGAGTACGGCAAGGCGACGTTGACGTGGTTTGAATTTGATTTTCGAAGAGTATCAATAAGCATAGAGATGTAAAACTGTTACACATTAAATAATAGAAGTTGTGTACGAAATTTCTCAATTAGTTTTCGCTAGTAAATATCATTTCCAACAAACGCCCTCTCAATTCCTTATCCTGATGATGCAAGATATTCATTAACTCATGAGAATTTTTGACATTGATGAATTGATTTAACAATCTATCTTTTAATTCATATGGAAGAGAAGCCGTCTTTAGTAATCTAAAAACTTCATCATTTAGGGATGTCCTTTTATGATCTTTACATTCAAATCTAGCTGTATCATTCTTATTTGGCAATTCAATTATAGACACATTCGTTCCTTTAAAATGAATTCTATGCCTTCTATTGCTTGGAACGATACTAGAATCTCCTTGTAATGTTAACTCTACCATCCCCATTTCCCAGTCGATTGATAATCTTGTTTTATATCTTTGACCATTTTGATCTTCAATCATTTCAAAAGAATGTTGTTCGCCTGGGAATACATACCAATCTACAACTTCAGGTAAATCAACACCCATATCTATCTCAGAACCAACCAAGGGAATGATTGCACCACTTTTTGCAAACACAGGTATAGTCGAAATGTCTCTATAAACACTTAACTTCACACCACCTGTATATTTTTTCTCTGAAAAGAAGTCATACCATTCACCTTCAGGGAACCATACATCTACTTTTGCAGATTGGAATGCCAAATCCATCTTTTCTACAATGGGAGCCACCATCAGTTCTGTTCCAAAAAAGTATTGATTTGGAACATTATAACTCTCATCATTCTCTGGGTAGAAATAATACATTGGGCTGATTAATGGGGCACCTTCCTCGTGTGTCTTTACATTCATAGTGTATAGATAGGGAATCATCTGATGTCTCAAACGAAGGTATTTCTTCATAATCTTAGATGTTGTTTCTGAAAAAAACCAAGGTTCTTTACTATTAAAGGGACTTCTAGAACTATGTAATCGAGTTATCGGACTAAAAACGCCAAACTGTAGCCATCTAGTTTGTAGCTCTTCGTCATAATCTCCCAGCATGTGCCCACCGATATCATGACTCCACCAACTATAACCGATATTAGATGCTGTCGCTGTAAAATAAGGTTGAAATCTTAAGGAATTCCAACTAATAATAGCATCCCCTGAAAAACCAACAGGGTAGCGGTGACTACCCGGCCCTGCATATCTTGATAAAATCAAACCACCTTCTGCATTTTTACAACTATCCTGATAGTGATAATGGTTTAAAAGCCAAAGTGGATCTAGCATACCTTGTGTCCCTTGTTGCCAGTCAATCCACCAAAAATCTACTCCCTGCTTTTCTAGCTCATAATGAACATCTTTAAAGTAGGATTCCCTAAAAGAGGGATTAAAAAAATCAAAAATAGCAGGTTCCTCTAATTCTACATTTAACCCCAATCGTTTGGCAACTCGAGGATAAGCTTCTTCATAAGCCCGTATACCATCAGCAGGATGGACATTTAAGGAGAGTTTTAACTTTCTATCATGAAGTTGTTGCAATAACTGTTCTGGATTAGGTATTAAGTTTTTATTCCAACTATATCCTGTCCAGCCACTTCCAAAACGGGCTGGAATGTCAGTTATATGCCAATCCATATCTAACACACCGATAGATAATGGAATTTTCTCTGTTTCAAATCTGTCTATTAAATCCAAGTATTCATCTGACGTATAAGGCCAATATCTACTCCACCAATTGCCTAAAGCATATCTTGGCAACAAGGGTGTTGAACCAGTCAAATGGTAAAAGTCTCTGATTGCTCCTCTATAATCATGCCCATAGGCAAAGAAATAGAGGTCAATTTGATTTTCTCTCTCAATATAACCAGACTGTTCATCCCAAATAAATCCTTGAGAATCATCCAATAAGGCTATCCCATTTCGGCTAATAATTCCATCTTCTAACGAGATTGCTCCATCTGCCTTATCCAGAGTCCGAGCTGTTCCTTTTAACGTTTCAATAGATTCACCAAAATACCAGCGACTACCATATACGGCAAAATTTCCTTTTAATTCTATAAATAAATTTTCGGCGTTAAATTCTCCTTTATTAAAGTGCAGATGAAAATAGTCCGTCATAATATCTAGTACGTTTGATGTCTCGATATAATCTAACGAAACTTGGCCAAAATCTCTATTATAGATAAGTTGTGTAGTTCTATCCTCAAAACTTCCAGTTTGAGAGTATTCTAACCTTACTAGCTTGTCTGTTAATACAGAGATTCTATAAAACTCTCCCTTAAAAATTTTCAATTTGTTTTCCTCCTTTTATGGTAGCATAAAAACAGAACGCACCATTTGATGCGTTTTTCGTTATTCTGAATGCAATGTTCTATCTATGACAAATAATACTCAATTGAAAAATGTAGTGGACAAAATATCTTTTAACAAACCAAGAGTTTATTAAAGAGTTATCACTTTTCAACTTTTCTAAGATAGGATTGATAAATAATTTCAAACTCTGACTTGCTACCATATGATATTCCAGCTCACGTGCTTTTTTCTCATCTCGTTCTTCCTGCTTATTTCTTAGAACTGAAGAATCTGGATAGGTATATAAATTATTCGGATCAATATAGTCATAAGAATCATAACATTTACGCTTCATTAAGCCATCCCCAGAGCAAGAGCTTCATCTCGTAATTTTTCAACATCACTAACCGTAGGTCGCCATCCTTCAATCATATTTGTACTTAAAGCATACCAAACACTCTTAAAAACGGAGCGGTTTTCAAAAGCTACTCCCATGATTATCATCTTTTCTTTATCTATATCTAAGGACATATACTACCTCCTTTAATTACATTATACCATGTTTCTCTGTAGCTTTTAAAAATTTTATTTTGTCTATAACACCTTAATATCCAGTGCGCTTATCCTATTTTATAAAACTCAAACCCAAATATAAAACGTATTCTTTTCCCTTTTTAACTAATGATGCTGAGTAAAAACTTAACTTCAGGGGAAACTGAAGTAAGACTAGACAAAATTCAAAAACTGATTTCGCACAACTCCAAATACTGATTTTAGACTGAAGATAATACTAGAATGCTAATTAATGTTTTTATAATAAAGAGCTGACGACTTATGTTGCTTTTGATTTCTTAAGAATATAAAAAGAAACAATAAGGTAAACTTTCGAGTGATTTGAAACGTTGATAGTATCGTATTAATTAACGTTTTGAGCCAACTGGCCTTGTCCGGTTGCAGCCACATTTGTACTAATTTAGTAAGAAAGTACAAAAAGAACACCCCTAAAGGTGCTCTTTGTAAGTATAGTAATTCTTTCGAATTAACGTTTACTAAATTGTGATGCTTTACGAGCTTTCTTAAGACCTGGTTTGATAAAAATGTATTTCAGTATATTTCAGAATTGCTCTATGATGGGAGTTTATACTATTTCTATTCTTTTGTAATTTGAAAAAATTTGATTATAATTGATAAAATAAGGGAATATCTGTTATATTGTAATTAATTTTGCTAACAAATAAATCTTCCACCAATAATAGAAAAACAATAACAAATTCATTCAGCTTTTACATAGCCTAACATTTTTATGGAACTTAACTTGATATTTTTTGATAATATCTATCTATATGGAATTTTTGATAAACTAATATCTATTTCTGGATCCAAATAATTAATATACGGCCCAATAAAATCAATTTCTATTGCTTTAGGCCCAATAATAACCTCACTATATTTACTAGAATCATTATCTACATCACTCAAATATGTATACAAAAATGGAAATGGATAACCTTCTTTCTCTTTACATTCAATCTCAAATTTTAAATTACCAGGATCAGAAAGTACAATTCTATACTCCTCTTCATAAGAATAGTCGACCGTTTTAAATAAAAAACTTATATCTTGTTGAATATTAGAAATAATCTCAGGATATTTGTCCTTTCTACTTTCTTTTATTGCTTTGCATATTTTTTTCAAGTCTTCTAACATATTTTTTAACGATGTCTCATCTGGTTCGTCCATATGACTTACATGTACTTCACCATCTGTACTAAGATAACAAACTCGATAGATATCTGCTTGAGAATCAGAAACTATTTTTTCTAAAAAATTATTCTTCAATCTGATAAAGGCACCTTCCCCATTATCCCCATATTGTTGCCACATTGGAAGAATGTCAACATTCGGTGTGAGACTCATCATATAAATATGGGATGGTAAAAAATCCTTCTGATGATATGAACTATCTAAAAAGTTCGTGAGTACTTTTCCTTCCAACGGATCATTCATTAATCTAGAATTTGTTAGCCTTAAGTAATCACCTTTATCCTGACTAGTTAAATCTTCATTGTTTATACTATCATCATTTCGCATTTTTTGAAAAATTTTATTCTTTTGATTCTCTAACAAAATTTTTAGTGTAGACATTGAAGTATAATGTCCTAAGTAGATTTTCTTTTCTTGTAAAAAATTTCTATCGATTTTTAAAAAACTTTTAATACTTTCGATTTTTTCATAAGCTTGATTAACAAACTCATCAAATTTTAATAGTTTCTTTTTTACAGACTCACTTGTATATTTATTTTTAATTTTTTCTATAATTTCTTCGAAATCAGAATATTCTCCTTTTCCTTCATAAATATGTTTTTGGATAAAATCTAAGAAGTCCTCAGCTAACATTACAGAACTAAGGTTATCAAAAAAACTATCATAAAGTATTTTATAATCTATAGCAAATTGATGATCCTCATATAAGTTTATCAATTCAGATAACATCAAATAATTTGCATCACTATCTGTATTAAATATTAGAGATGATAGATCACATAAAAATTTCGCAACAGTACCTATTTTATTTTCAGAAAATTTTTCACTTCCATAATCGTTCAAAAAATTATCGTAGTTTTCTTTTGTAAATATAATATCTCCAAGTCTATCAAAAAATTTCTCATGTCCTTTGCCAGAATGTTTCAAAAACTTATAGTAGAATAGATTTGTTCCAAGTGAATATACCTTTTTTTCGAGATTAAATTTCTCGTAATTCTGATATTCACCTGGTAATAGATAATCATAATCAGTATCTTCTAAAAAAAACAAATGAAGCAAACCGAGAATTCTAATTCTCAATCCATTATCATCTCTAAGATATAAATATAGAACAAAATTTTTTATTTGATCCTTTTCTTCTTTAAAGAAAAAACAAAAAGTGGCACCATATTTATCGTCATAAGTAAAGTTCTCCTGAGTGGCATCTTTTTCAGCAAAATATATTCTAGTAGACATATAACGTTAGCTCCTTTGTATTAGTATTTCATTAATTTTATTATACATCAATTTATGATATTAATAAAGTCAACTTTAATAATAATATTAATCGCAATTTATTTATAAAATAAAAAATCTTATTAAAAAAATGAATTTCCGAAAAATAAGTATTTTCCTGAAAAAAATAAAATAAATGTCAGCATTACCTGTCTTACACTTGTAACATTACTTTGATATAATAGAAATGGAAGTAAGCAAATGAAAAGATTTATCACATTACTTATAATGCCTCTATCTAAAATTTTATTAATTGCCTGTTCAAATCAATCAAGTAACTCCTTAGATAGGGAATACTACTGGATAAACGAAAGTCGAAATGAAGTTGCTTTTACGATATCAGGCAATAAAGGTACTATCAATAAAGGAGAGGCTTATGCTTTTACAATTGATAAAGATAGTTCAACAATCGAATTAACAGGCTCTAATATCATTAGTCGAAAAGAGATCTACACCTTTAAAGATGGCATGTTCACTGTCGATATTTCAAGATCAAAGCAAGACTACTATAAAAAAGATAGCAAAGCATATAAAGAAACCTTGAAAAAATACGGTGATAAGTAAAATTCTCAAATTACTCGTTATTCTTTATACAATAAAAACGCTTTGAAGCGTTTTTTGTTATCTCTCTAAAAATGTAACCTAACGGGCTGAAAATCTTTATACCAACATTACTGGAACTATAAAGAAAGAACGCAATGAATAAAAAATTTGAATCAGTTCAAGAAAAATTATATTCAAAAATTATAATAGACTCAGGAGCAGATCTAGTATCTTTTGTTTTATTCTTATTTTGGTGTGCTAGAAGTTCTAGTAGAGTAAAAAGTTCTACAAAATCTGGCGAGGGAAATTTCCAACTTCAGATATTGCAGAGCATTTAATATAAATTTACATTAATTTTAGTCAGCCTTATTATTAAAAGCTTTCTCAAGTATTGAAGTACCTATTTTTTCAGCTAAAATAGGCGGTACTGAATTACCTATTTGAATTCCAACCGTTGTAATATCTCCAATAAAATGATAACTGTCGGGAAAACTCTGTAATCTAGCAGCTTCTCTAGGTGTTATGGTTCTATCATCGGTAGGATGAGTTATCCTACCAACACTAGGAGTATTAAGTCGCGTCGTTAAGGTATAACTTGGCTCATCCTTTAACATTCTTCCATAAGCACCACTATGAACAGATTTTGTATGATACTGCTCAGGTAAATCTTTTAAAGTTTGGCCAGGTTTTACTTGGCGTAATATTTCAAGTGTCTTTTCTTTATGAACAGAAGCTAAATGGTTATAAAATTTACCATCTAATGCATCTCTCATTTTCATTTGGTACTCATTATGTGCTTTTGAAGAGTACTCTGTCAACTCACTCCCTTCACCAGATTGAAGTGATGGTAAATCACTTATAGCTTGCCAAACTGTAACTTCTGATCCCTTTTTAAATGTTTCCTTTGGAAAAAGTTCAGTTGAGTTTAACCCTATTTTATTTCCTATAAATATAGCACGTTTTCTCTTTTGTGGAACACCAAACGCCTCGGCTGATAATACTTTCGAGGATACATTATATCCTAGTTCACTAAATTTGTTATGTATTTCATTACGCACTCTACCATTATCAAAATTTAAAATTCCTGGCACATTTTCAATAATAAAAATTTTAGGCTTAATTTCACTCACCATTCTTAAAAATTCAAGAAATAGTAAATTTCGTTCGTCTTCAAAAAATCCTATTTTTTTTCGAATTCTGTTCCCCGCCATTGAAAAACCTTGACAAGGAGGGCCACCAAAAATGATATCAAAATTTGTCCTACCTACCAACTCCTCAATTGAATCTGACGAGTTACTTTTAAATACAGAAATATTTCTAATATCATCATTAATTAAAATTGTATTTTTATGATTCTGTTGATATGTCTTTGCTATCTTTTTGTCAAATTCAATTGCGGCAACAACCTCTATTCCAGATTGCTCCATACCCAATGAAAAACCACCCGCACCTGCAAAGAGATCCAATGCTCTTATTTTTTTATCCAATGAAATTTTTCTCCTAATTTATCACTTTCGCGTATCTCAACGTAATCAAAATTATCTTTTAATATTTTTTCTATATCAAGAACTAATCCATCAGTATTGTTATAAGCATTATTTTGTACAATTTCAGGAATCAGTAACTCATATAACTTGGAAGGTGTCAACCCATTATTTTCCGAAATAAGTTTCTCTATAAGTTGTTCTACAAATATTTTTGAATCTTTGTACGCAACCGAATCAACTTTAACTCTCAAATTTACATCCTTAAATAACGTATAAACAAAATCACCTGTTAAAGTATTCATCCTATTAATTCCTTGTGTTCCAGAACTAACAGCTTGTTCTTGAAGAGTAATGTCTATAAGTTGAAAACCAGATTTTACAACAGCATCCATTACTCCTTTCCAAACATTTAAATCACGATTATGAAATGTAAACGAAAGATAATGTCTATCCTTCAATACTCTATACATTTCAGAAAATGATTTATAAATTCTATCACTAAAGTCAGTATAACCTTTGTTTCTATAAGAATCTATAATAATTTCATTATCATAATCAACATCATACTTCAACCAGCTGTTCCAAAATTGGCTCAGAGCTAAATAGGCAATGCTTTCTCCATATGGAGGATCAGTGAAGATATAATCAATTGATTCATCCTCGATGTTTTCTAGATTATTTGAATCTTGTACAAACAGATTAATTAAACTATCATCAATTTCGCTAAGTTCTTTCTTCCCTCTATATATTGAATTAACTCGCAAGTTAAAACAGTGAAAAATATTACGTTCTGTATGAACTTTAGGTGTCCAAAACTTACTGATAACCCAGCCTGACTTATAAGTAGCTTTTTCACTATCTCCTGGAATCATGTTGGATACATTAGCTAACATACTAGTGAATGTAAACAGCAATAGTTTTCTTATTTTTTTATCAGCTACATTAATAATTTTATCCTTTAACTTAGATAAAATTATTAACGCTCGGGAAGTAAAAAGTTCATCAATCGATTCTTTACCCGATCTCTTTACATATTGTAGTACTTTATCTGTTGGAAAATCTACTTTCTTTTCTGAAACTAATTTCTCAAAATCTGATTCGATATGAACAATATTGTTTGCATCTAACCTATCAACTTTTTTTACTACAATTCCATCTTGCACACATTTGATTCTATGAGTTGTGAGCGTATCGTTTTCCCAAATAGCAATTTCAATTTTAGCAATTTGTCCACAATTAGGACAAATGCTATCATATAGATAGCCTAATTCAACTTCAAGGTCAGCAATAATAGATTTCGCAATTTTTTTATATTCTTTCAAATCAACTGTTGAAACTGTGTTTTCTGCAATGAATTTTGACATAGGATTAATATCCACACCCACGCCTTTTCTTCCATGCTTAATAGCTTCAATAGGTACAATACCTGATCCCATAAATGGGTCTAGAACTACATCACCTTCCTCAGTATAATTGATAATATAATCTGCTACAACATTATGGGCCTTCCTCCCCCAATACTTGTGCATCAAATAATGAGAGGGATGAGACTTAGCTTTAATATTTTTCATTCTTGAGATATTTGAAGTACTTATTTCAGCATCAGTAAACAATGATAATTGTCCAGAAATTAGAGTTGAATCACTTATATTAGTTACATAACTATTCTTTCTGAATTCCAAGACATCTTCTTTAGAAAATTTTCTATAAGAGTTATCCACCATTCTGTAACATTTTAATTTGCCTGAATCAGCCAATCTTCTCACTGTATTTTGTGAAACACCTAAAATTTTAGCCGTCTCACTTACACCAATTAAATTACTATTCATTTTCTCAAAACACTTCCAACCCTCTCATAATTTCTAGTAACATTTTATCATTTATACTTAAGAAATTCAAGTAAAAAGAAGATGAATAGTATCACCTTCTCACTAAAAGACCTCTCAAGAATTCTGCCAGTATTTCATCGTACTTATTATTAAAATTTAAAGGAAATGCACCTACTCCTATAAATTGATTTAATTCGGTAGGTTTATCATAAATTATTTCTGAATCTCCTGGAAATAGAACGTACGCCCCTTTAGTTTTAAGAATTCCATCACAATATGCATGCATCTTTACAATATCTTCATTTTTACTACTTCTGTCATTTGAAACTCTAAATTTTGAATCAAAATGATAATAAAAAACTTTCCCAATACTATCTATTATTTTTATTGTAAAATCTGGTCGGAATTCAACTGAAAATGACCCCCCATTACCTCGAGAAAATGAATGTTGAAATAAAAGAACTGACTCTATATATTCCTCAGTAGGTCGAAATCTAAATTCTAATCCATCATTAGATTCAGAAAGTCCAACAGTATATGGAGTTGTCTGAGTTTCTGTTAAAATTTCACCCTCTGCATAAGTTTTGTAAATATCTTCAAGAATGTCTACCAGTCTAAATAAACAAATGTACTCATATAATTTATCAACCGATTTATTATTATATAATTCGATCAAATCTTTTGACTTAAATAAATTATTAATAGGAACCTGTTTTATATTTACGTACTCCTGATAAATTTGCTTATAACCTATTTGTCTGGTTAGAATAGTAGAGGAGTGATTAATAGAATGTATATCAGATATTTCACTAAAAAAATTATTTCTAAGTATTCGAGTTAGTTCCTCTCGATACCGATTTACTTCTTTAACTAATAATTGATTCTGACAAGAATATTGACTTAAATCATCATAAAATTTTGAAAGTATCCGTATACATTGTTTAACAAAAAACTTAATAAATCTATTTTCACTAGTATCGTTAGATATGGTATTGTTATATTCATTTATCACTTCTGGAATAAATCCGTTAAATTTAGTAGAAATTTTCCCCTGATTATTTTGTGTGAGATTAGTATTTCCACTAAAAATATCCATTAAACTCTCGTTAGAGATATCTGTAGCTAGGCTTAGCGGAACAGTATTAATAGTTTTCTCAAATTTGATATTAGGAAATTTTAATATCCAATTTAAATTTGGTAAAATTCTGTTTTTTTTCAATGAATTATACAGCTTTATGTAAACATAAAAATCTAAGTATCTATTGATATTTGTTTCAAAATATGCACGACTAACCCCATTTTCTAAAAAACTGAGAGAAATCGTCTTTTTAATTCTGGTGTCAAGTTTTTCAATAAGTAAATGTATCTCCTCTGTTGATATTTTGGAAGAAATTATCTGAAACTCTTGGGTAGCAAACCTTATATACCCAATAAAGTTTTTCATTAAAATTGAACCATTATTATTTCTATAATATTTACCAATATTTATAAAGTCTTCTTCTGTAAAACGTTTATTGTTTAAGCCAATAATAAAATATTCTACCCATTCATAGAGAATATACTGTGTACCATCATAGACTATGCTATTAGAATTATTTTCTATCGTATAAATTACCCGTTCTTTATTATTTTGAAGTAAGTCTAAATCATCATCCCTTAAGTCTTTTGAGTATATAATAAAATCATCAAATCTAACTCCACAATAGTATTCCATATTATCACCCTTTACTCAATAAATGTTACATACCCTGTGGATTGAAGTTGCGAAATCATTTTACCTATTTTTTCCATGGAGTAGGTGAATTTATATTTTTCGACAATAGAATATAATTGATGGAGTACGTCTAATAGCTCTTCTTCTGAACCACTAAGCTTAGGAAGAATTTTCTGTAGTATTTGAATATCTACAGCTTGTGAAGCTAATTCTGGTTTTTTTTCATTGCCTACATAATTCAGTATGAATTGAGATATTTCATTAAACACCCTATACCCAAAGTGTCTATTTTTCTGTTTCAACACTTCAAATATTTCAAATACTTGTTGAAAGATGAATGGATACATACTAATTAGCTGTTTTGTGCTGTCAGAATTTGAAATGGAAATAGTCAAATCTAACCTAGATTCAATATCACTATTATTAGATTGACTATTTCCAAAATCATACGCTCCGTATAAATCAATCTCATTATATTCAATTACATTAGCTCTATCCAAAACTTTTGGACTAAACATATAAGTTGTCTCATCCACATTGACCGTTCCCACCACATATACATTAGTTGGAATTTCGATTTGGTTAGGAACAAAATAATTACCTTGTTCATCAATCAAATCACCTTTAAATTCGACTTGATTTTCAGATGTCCTCAACGGAACTGGTGAGCTATGCAATGGAATTTTGTCTTGTTTTATGTATGTAAGAGCATCCTTTAGCGTTGATACAGCTGATCTAGTTTCAGAATCCATATCTGATAGTTCTTTTAGTTTATACAGATTTCCTTCTTGTTTTGCTAAGAATGCTTTGCCCGCCAATCTAGCCCCATCGGTTTTTAAGCCATTACTTCCATCTTTACGATTTTGATTAAGCTCTGTTCGAAACTGCACTGTTGGATTTTTAGTTTTAGAGTGATTCAACCACTCAGTACAAACTGGAGCATTTCGATAATACTGAACTTTTTGAAACTCACTCGGATTCAACTGTAATGCTGCTAAAATAATAGCTTCTGATAGTGTTATTTTACTAGGAAGTTTACTTAAAATCTTAAACGAATCTGTTTCTTCAGATATCCTTCTACTTTCAAGTAGGCTTAAAAAATCTGAAAAGTAATATTCCACTTTGGCTAGATTCATTTCATCTAATAATAAAAAATAAGGTTTATCTGGATTTGCAATTGCTCGAATAAATAGTTTAACAGTTGGCGTAATTTCATACGTATTATTAATAATATTATGATAACCAAAAATTCCTCTACTATCTGTCCAATTTGGTTTAACTGAAACTAATTCATAATTTTGATCAGTTGAAGTTACAAAAGCCATATATTCAGCAAATAAATCAGCAATCTTTGACTTTCCTGATCCACTAATTCCTGATAGGATCACAAAAGGCTTAGTTTTTAAGGAAATATAAAAATTATACAACTGTTCTTTGCTATAATAAAAGCCTCTAGATTTACAAAATAAAAAAAGATCTGATAATGTACCGTCAAATTTTATGTTCATTGGGAACCTCCGTTTTCACTATTATATCAGAAATAAGTGCTCTTTTAAACAGCTAACTAAATTTTCATAGCCCCCATAACAGAACCTGTGCTGACTCAGAAACAAGTGTATTATTTTTCAAACTTCCTCTTACAAAAATCTAGTCCTCTACTTAATTAATTCAAAGTTCAAGACCTTATTTTTGCTGTGTCTACACGACTTAGTTCATACTATCCTCTTAACATCCCTTATACTGAAAAATTCTAACTCCTTTTTTATGTCTTGATATTACTTCAAAATAAAAATAATAATCCCTGCCATCCTCGGCGTTCTCTTTATTCAACTTGAAGTAGTTTTTCTGATTCATTGCCATTGTTCTAAGGATGTCATCAACTAGAAAAGTTAATGGAACATCCATTGAAGAATACTTCTGGAAGTCTTCTTCAAATCGAATATAGTTGTCTGAGAAATAGTCCATCTGTAATTTATTCTCATAGAGTTCTTTTCTACTCATAGGTAACCTCTTCTAATAACTATATGCTCAAGAAGTCTTCCACTTGAATCAATCGGTATCCTTCATAGGTCTTGATGGATACTTCTTTTGCTGAAATTTCTCTTACTTCACCAATCAAAGTTACTTTTTGAGCTTTTTGTTTGACTATAAAACGACCTTTTAAACGCCCAACATAAAGCTGAGAAAGTAGCAAGAGTTTTTCTGTTCTGTTCAAGTTACTGGTTAGATCGACACGATATTTTTCTTCTCCTAGTGACGTGGTATGTTCAGATAAAAAGAAGCCCATCCATTTTTGCATACCTGAGTCTTGATATTCTCGGGCTGACTGATAGGGCAAATAAGAACGATCAATCATTTTAAACCATCTAGTCCACCAGCAGAATGACCTCCAATGAGTTTACTTCTAGCGATGTTTCTTGATGCTGACTCAAGCGCATTGGTTTTTAAAAGTGAAGTGAACCCCAACTGATCTCGTATGCTGTCAATCGCTGATTGGAACCTTTCTTCTTTTTCTATTTTTTCAACATCATCAAATAAAGAAATGATTCCGAACGATTCATCCACCAAACCCGAATAGTTAACGGCAATGTTCATTACAGCACCTGAATTGTATTTCTGATGAAATAACTGTAAAACTACATTAGTTAGCGTGTCAGTCTGATTAAACTTAACTTCAATCTTTTTATTTGAAAAAAGACATCCAAAAGTAAATTCTTGAATGTCTGTAAACGTTGCTATAATCGTATTGATTAACGTTTTGAGGCAACTGACCTCGTCAGATTGCAACCACATTTGTAAGCGACTAAAGTCGCAACAACTGTGTCAATTGCACCAATTTAGTAAGAAAGTACAAAAAGAACACCTCGAAAGGTGCTCTTTGTAAGTATCGTAATTCTTTCGAATTAACGTTTACTAAATTGTGATGCTTTACGAGCTTTCTTAAGACCTGGTTTTTTCTACATCAAGATATTTATGGTAAATTATCACTAAAATTAAGTACTTTTGAGAGATAAATCCTCAATCTTTACATATATAACCCTTTTAAAAATCAAGAGGTTATCAAAGGGTTATCACATTTTAGTTTTCGGAGCTTATGTAGTTGAGAAATACGAAATACTGTATCATAAAGATGATGTACAGTTTAGCAACAAATATACAGTTTCTTCGTGCCTGGACAATTTCTTTTTCTATCCTGAAGATATTTAAACAGTTCTATATATTATTTCTTGTGAGTAATTTTCATCAAAAAATTTCATAGAGTAGCTCCCTAGAATCATGGAAAAGTAGTAAAAATAGTTGTTATCCTAGTTGATTAAAAAAATCCCTGATTTCCTCATCTTTTATAAAATAATATATAATTTTCCCCTCTCTTCTAGTGCCCAAGATGTTTTGATTGGCTAGTTTACGAAGATGGTGGGAAGTAGATGCCATACTGAGATTTAGTAAACAGGCTATATCACAGACACAGAGTTCTTCAACAGCAAGAAGATAGAAGATGATATTTATCTGTTTATTATCGGTAAATTTTGTTAAAATGCGAAGTGATTTTTGGACTTTTTCCTTTTCAAGATAGTTCGTTGCGGTTGTAATATTTTGCTGATTTATAACATTCACTTGGCAGATACTATCTTTTTTCATAATATTTTCTCCTAGCCTAATATAGTCCATAGTATGTCAAAACTGTTATTTTCAATCAGGATATATATCCCCAATCCTAAATAAACAACGGCAATAAACCATCTGCTATATTTTTCCAAAATTTCTCCAACAGAAGAGACTTGTGCCAATTTTTGGGCAGAAAAAACCAAGAGATAAATCATGACTAGAAAGGTAAGTAAAGCTACTATCAAATTTGCTAAATTTAAGGTAGTAAAATATGGAACAAAGACACCAATATTGTCAGCACCACAACTTGCAAAAGTAATCATAGCGACTAGAAATATCAGGTTTTTATTATCTTTGCGCAAACCTTCTTTGGCAATAGCTTCTCCATCAGAATCTCCTAAAAGCAAAACTTTGAGACCTAGGAAAATTGGAATCAAACCGAGTAAACCTAAAATCTCTTTACTAGGAATATAATTTAAGACAAATGCAAAAAGCAAACTTAGCAATATTAGACTAACAGAGCCTAGAAATTGTCCTAAATAGATGTTAATGATGTCTTTTCTTCTTTTTCTTTTGGCAAAAAATAACATTAGGATAATAAGTAAGTCTACGGCTGTCCCAGAATACAGGATTATTGAAGTAACAACATTTTGAATCATAAAACACCTCATTCAAATATATTTTTGAATGTATTCTAACATTAAACTTTGTAGATGTCAACTTAAAATCCACCAAAATATAGATAAGAAGTTAGTGTACCAAATATTAAAAAGCCCTGCCATCGAAATGACAGCAGGGCTTAACTTCAATATCCAGATAATATATTTATCTAAAAAAGGTACAGTTTTTATTGATTTGTAGTGCGATATAATGAGTTTCCAAAAATCAAAAATCGCTTAAAATCAATATTTTGACATCTATTGACGTGTACTGAAACCCTTACTTAACCTCTGTAAGGATATAATTACGGTACCAGTATATCATAAATAATAACAAAATCTTGACTTTCCGAAACATAATGATTTTCCCGAAAGAAAGAGATCAACCTAAAAAATTACTGTCTTACTTATGTAATGTTTCTTTAATATAATATAGAAATAAAAAGTATGTAAATGAAAAGATTTATCACATTACTTTTAGTGTCTCTATCTACAATTTTATTAATTGCATGTTCTAACCAATCAAGCAATTCTTTAGATGGCGAATACCGTTGAATAAACGAGAGTAGAAATGAAGTTGCCTTTACCATTTCAGGTAACAAAGGAAATAGCAACAAAGGAGAGGCCGACACCTTTACAATTGATAAAGACAGTTCAACAATCGAACTGACTGGCTCTAATATCATAAAACGAAAAGAGAATTATACCTTCAAGGATGACGTATTCACTGTAGATATTTCAGGAACAAAGCAGGAGTATTACAAAAAGGATAGTGAAGAAATACAGCGACAAGTAAAACCCTCAAACTATTTGATATTCTTTATACAATAAAAACGCTTTTGTACTGACCCCAAAAGTTAGATTTTTTCTGTCTAACTTTTTGTGGTCAGTACACACCCGCATAGCGGGTATTTTTTTGTCTCGCACCTAGCGGAGTGAGACAGGCTAATAGTCACATAATAAAAAATTTACTTAAAGTCATATTTTAAATACTGTAGAATAGTTCTTTCTAAAACTTACTCCCAAATTTTTTTGCTCGTATAATTCACCAGGGGTTTGGGGATTCCCCAAAATTCAAATCATCCCAAAAAGTACATACACTTTGTGTATACAAATTTTGGGATGATTTTGGGAGTGTGTGTATACAGACTCTGAGCTCGCAAAGTCATAATATGAGAAATCTCTCCCCTTCGATAAAATGATCAAAAAAATCACTTTAGCTGTACTTTGTGTGTACAATTTTTTTAAGAAGATATATAAGAAAACGCTGTTAAATTTAACAGCGCTTTCTTATTTTAAAATTCTCATATGGCTTTCTTTTTTATGGTTAGCATCGTAGTATTCCAGCATCGCATGATACAAACGAGCCTTCGTTTTATCTTGTTGTTTAATCCCATGAAGAAATAATTCTGCTCGCTTTAATTTCAATATGTATTCGCATATCTGATCAAAATCCTTATCCATATTACTTTTGAAAATAAACATCTTTTTCCTCCATCACATCAACTATTTTTTGCATCAAAATAGACATATCCATTTTGTTTTCATAGCTTATTCTCCCAACTACAGTTGCAAGACGGGCTATAGAATTGATATTCTTTCCGACTTGTTCCAACTCTTCTGTTAAAGGAACTAAACCTTCAAAAGAGACTTTTTGGATGTTCAAATCTGTTCGTATTAATTTTTGTCTAGCAAACTCAGAAAAATTACGAATATTTTCCTTCCTCATACAATCATTTAATTTTTTATTTTCTTCTTCCGTCAAAAACACCTGTTTCAACACAGATTTTATTCTCATGGTCCTATCACCTCGTTTTCTTATTTAGTCGTTTTACAAGTTCTTTCACTTGTTTACTTGTCTTCTTTTCATATTCTATCATCAGCTCAACGCAGTAGTGAAATATCCTTACATTATCCAAATCTTCACTTTGTTCTGCTATTCTTTCTAACTGACGTAAGTTATTGATAATTCTTCTAACTTGAAATATAAAGTTATGATAAGATTCAAAATCAAATTGAAGATAAATAGGCGAACTCTTAAACAACATTTTCCTAGCATAAGAGGAAAAATTTAGATGGTTTGTCATTTCAATCAAGTTATTCACTATTTCATTCTGCTCTTCAGTGATATAACATTTCTTTAGAACAGTCCTATATCTACTCATTTATCATATACTTCTTTCGGGCATTTTCATGGGCAATAGCTTTGCACTCCAGCATACGTTCCTGCTTTAAATTCTCCATAGACTTAAATAAATACGCTAAAGGAGAAGTCGCATCCTCAGGAATCCGTTCAATCATGCTAATAACTTCATCACTAGTTACATACCCACTAGCCAAATACTCGCCTATCTTCATCTTCTGAGCATGTGTTAAAGTGTAATTGTTAGGATACAAAAATCTATCATTGTACTTATAAGAAATGGATTCTAACAAAGAATAATATTTGGGTGGAATATAAGTTTCAGGCTTTCTAGAACTATTATCCAGTATATTCTCAATCTCTTTCTTATTCTTACTCTTGTTCTTAATCTCTTGCGTTACATTATCATTTTCATCCGTTACTGTAACGTTACAATCTAAAACGAGTTGTGGCTCGCCTGTAATTAGTGCTTTTTGTTTTTGTCTATGACGAGCAACACGTTCCCTAGTTTGTTTCCTAATCTTTTCTAGTCCATCTATATTCTGGTGTTTCTCCCATTTTGGAATGGTAATAGCGCCATCTATGATTTCTATCATGCCAAATTCTTCAAACATACTGAGAGCTAATTTTACAGATGTAGCCTTTCGTCTAAACACTGTTGAAAGCATCTCTTCTGTATAATAAACCTTGTTCCCTAGACTTAATATGCCACTATTATTTTGCTTTCCTGCAAGCACCAGAATTTTAAACCATATTACAATAAGAGTATCTCCTTCTGGCATTGATTCTATTAGCTGAATTTTTTCATCATCAAATATATCTGTTGTTATCTTGATCCACTGAACACCATTCATACTAGTACCTATCTTTCATATTGCTTCAACCATCGTGTTACTGCTCTTTTATCGTATAAAGTCACTCCATCAATCACCATGGTTGGCATTCCTTCTTTCGTCCATTTTTGGATTGTTGTCGTAGATACATCTAACCACCTAGACAAACCTGACATACGAACCATGGGTTTATAAAGTTCTTTATCTTCAAATACTCTTACTACAGCATTTGAAATCATCTCATCATAGTGAGCACGTAATTGCTTCTCTAATTCTTTAGGAAGCTGGACAACTAAAGTAGTTTCCGACATAAATTAACACCTCATTTCTAAATTAAATAAGCTCCGAAACCATTTAATTTGTTATTCATTTTGAATTATATATCCTTTTTGAATTTTTGTCAAGCTTTTTTATTCAAAAAGAATAAAATGTGTTATAATGATAAAAAGGAGGTTCTTATGACGAATCATATTACTAAACTGATAGAAAATAGCGGAAAAAAATTGACAGAAATTAGCGAAGCTACAAATATAGCCTATCCTACACTTTCTGGATACAATCAAGGAATCCGCAAACCTAAAAAAGATAATGCTGAAAAATTGGCAAAATACTTTAATGTTTCCGTCGCTTACATTATGGGACTTGATAGCAACCCACACGCTCCATCAAATCTTAAAATTGTTACAGATAGTTTCAAAACATCTAAAATTGGTTCTGTGACACCTTTTAAAAGCGATATGGAGAAGTTAAAGAAAAGTATCGAATTTGGCGAAAGGGCATTAACACTACCACTTGATGATAGTTTTTCAGATGAATTTCGTCATATATTCTCAGAATACCTAGCTGAGAAAAATAAACGTTTTATGTCTGAGTTTATAGACTATATGAATCACCAAAATAAAGATTCTAAAGTTTGGCAGAGCTGGATTAAAACAGACGAATACGCTATCCGCCAAGAAGATAGAAAAAATAGATAGACACTCATTTCTCAACTACATAAGCTCCGAAAACTTAGATACGGAGAAAAAATGTCTATACACAAATACAAAACAAAAAAAGGAATCCTATACTCAATGTCATTAAGTTAAGAAATTCAAATACAATTCTGTATTTGGGTTTCTTTTTT